>Ga0210410_10002687_pt1 | contig 15911 bp, 11 predicted proteins | sample IncBWC4MmetaG_FD_161058 | JGI IMG/M metagenome (GOLD analysis project Ga0210410, IMG submission 161058) | Forest soil microbial communities from Barre Woods Harvard Forest LTER site, Petersham, Massachusetts, United States - Inc-BW-C-4-M | ecosystem: Environmental > Terrestrial > Soil >... | reverse complement strand
GGAAGTCGATTTTTTCGCGGACTATTTTGTAGCCGGGCATCTGCGCGGTGATCTCGTTGATGAATTTGCCGATTGCGGAGCGGCCAACCATGGGGGCCATGCTGGGGAGCAAGCTGACACCGTCCTGTGCCCACATGGCGATGATGGCGGGATTGTCCATGCGCAGGTGGGCGTTGATGAATCTTTCGTTGAAGGCGAGGATTTCGGTTTTGGGATCGGCGGGAGTTTGGGGAGAGAGTTGAAGGACAGGAAACACGGATGCCAGAAGCAGGAAGGTGAAGCGACACGCAGCGAGCATGAACGTACCTCCTGAGCGACCTTCATATCGGAATTAGGGAGGAAATGGAAGAGGGGGAGACAGTGGCGGATTGAGCCTAGGAGATGGAGCTGCGGGATAAGTGAGATGGTGGGCGTTTAGCTTTCATGAGGAAGAGAGTGTCGCCCCTCCGGGGCTTTGCACTCATGAGGCTGGGGACCCAGCGCTTACGCGCTGGGCTAACTTCTGTCGCGCCTCCAGCGCTTGATTAGCGTGAAAAGAAGGATGATTACATCGCGATGGGGTCTTTGGCGTGGCGCGAGACGTACCAGCAGGGATTGCGATCGGCATGGGGGAAGAGTGTGCGGGAGCACGCTACGTCCTCTTCGGGCTGCACGGCGTCAATCTGGTATTCGATCTTGTTGCCCTTGTCTGGGATGGCGAGAAGCCGAACGCGGTGAACGGAAGAATCCGCTAAGCCAAGCCGGGGAACGGCGAGGCGCGCGTGGTACCAGGTGAGGTCGACCGCATAGGAAATGAAAAACAGCAAGGTAAGAGATGCGGCAATGCGAAGAATCAGACGGGCACCGGGCGAGGAGGGATCGGTCGAGTTAGACATAGGATTTGGTTGCGGAGGTATTTTGCACCGGGAGAGGATTTGGAGAAAGCGCGAATTGAGGAGATTGACGCAAGGCAGTGGGTTGCCATGCGCAGGAATTGGCTTCGAGCAACGATGCAGATTCCTTCCTGTCCTTGGCGAAGCATGAAAACAGAGGGGTTGGCACGGTAGCGGAGTTGCTGAGGGTTTGGCGCGGCAACTGCACTTGAACTGGGTGGGCCAGTTTGGCGTGGTGGCGTTCACTCAAGCTCCTGCCAGGTCCATCCGTGATCCTATCGGATCCTCCACGCCATACTTCCGCCGTGCCTGCGCGGCAAATACCCGAAACAAAGTAAATAGTGGTTCTGCCCGAGGCATGGGGACAAAATAGCGCTTGCCAGAAATTGGCGAAGCCGACTTGGAGGCGCGCAATGAAACTCCTGATGGCTTTGGATGGTTCAGCCGGATCGGATGCGGTGGTGCGAGAGGTGACGTCCCGGCCGTGGCCGGAAGATTCCGAATGCTGTTTAATGACTGCGATCGACCCCTTCTTTTTTACAAAAGCGCCGTTGCTGCTGAAGGAAGCGAAAGAGGAGGCGCAACGGACCCTGGATGAATACGCAGAAGACCTGAAGCCAACCCGAATGCGGCTGAGCACGGAAATTCTGATGGAAAATCCGCGGCGTGGGATTCCGAAAATGGCGAGCGAGTGGAAAGCGGACCTGATCGTGATGGGCTCGCACGGAACCGGAGCATTCGTGCGGCTGCTGATGGGAAGCACGGCGCAGGCGGTCCTGCGGCATGCGGGATGTTCGGTGGAAATAGTGCGCGAAGGCCAAAGGAAGAGCGGCGGGATGCATGTGCTGGTTCCGACGGATGGCTCCGACTGCGCGGAAGCGGCGGTGAAGGCAGTGGCCGCGCGGCTGTGGCCGCAAGGAACCGAGATCCACGTGATCAGCGTCCCGGAGGTTCCGGTGCTGGCCGGAGCGTATCCTTATTACCCGCCGGAGGTGGTGCTGGAAGTAGCGGCGGCGAATAACGCGCACGCGAAGGAAGCGGTCCAGAAAGGCGCGGCCATTTTGAGGAAGGCGGGATTGTGTGTGTCCGAGGAGATGATGGAACCGCGAGAATCTCCGGTGCGGGCGGTGTTGGCCACGGCCGACCTGTGGAGCGCGGATCTGATTGTTCTGGGTTCGCACGGCCGGCGAGGATTTGACCGGTACGTTATCGGGAGTGTCAGCGAATCGGTGGCGCTGCACGCGCATTGTTCCGTAGAAGTAGTGCGCGCGGCGGCGCAGAAGTAGAGGCTATGGCGGTGGTGGAAGAGGATTACAAGTAAGGAGGGGGCCATGAAAGTAAAAGAAGTGATGATGGGGACGCCGTATCACATTCCGCTGGAGGCAAATCTGGGAATTGCAGCGGAGATCATGTGGAAAGGCAATTGCGGATTCCTGCCGGTGGTGGACGGGGCAAAAAAGGTGTGCGGCGTAGTCACCGACCGGGATATCTGCGTGGCGCTGGGAACACGGAATCAGACCGCGGGACAAGTGCGGGTGGAGGAAGTGGTTCAGCGAAAAGTGTATGCGTGCAACCCGGAAGACGACATTCACGTTGCGTTGCACACGATGAGAGAAGGACACGTCCGGAGGCTGCCGGTGTTGGACTTCAACGGAAACCTGGCCGGCGTGGTATCCATGCACGATCTTCTGTTGCGCGCGGAACCCAATCGCATCGGCAAGGAGCCGGAACTTTCCGCGGATGAGGTGGTGCGCGGGTATCGGGCGATCATGATGAAGGATTTGCCGGTGAGCGTAAAGAAAGCGGTTGCGTGAAACGCGATTGCCCATCTATTGCGAAACGCGAATCGAACAAGTTCGAAACAGAAAAATCTGAAACGGATTTTCCGCTGGTTAAGGGCAGGGGCGCGCGAACAAAGCGCTCCTGCTTTTCCGTTTCGGATTTAGAAAGCGGCGGACTTGCAGTCCGTGGAGGCGGCAGCCATGGCAAAAGGATAGTCGATGATCTGATTGATGGAGTAGACGGATTCACGTTCGCAGCAACGGCAGCGCACGTTGAAGACCCGGGAAATCAGATGGTAGTGAATGTCATTGGAGTCGGTTAGCGCCTGAAACTCGGTCTCCTTCTTCATGATCAGGGCGGGGACTCGAATCGGCTTGGCACAATGGCGACAGACGACGGCGCGAAACTTACTGGAGACTGCGGGCGATGCCATGGGAATGACTCCTTAGAATTTGGGCCGGGTCTAGCGGAAGGGTGAGGATACCGAAAGGCCGCGGGAATGTCTACTTGAGCTTAGGTGGAAAAGCGGTGGAAAAAAGTGATTGAGGTCAGCCGGACGAGAATATTATTAAAACCTTTTAATTCAATATATTACGATGCGTGCGACACAGAAAAGCAACGGACCGGCTGGACGGAGGAGGAGCCCCAGGTGGTTGGATTGCAATGAGCCAAAAACAGGTGTGTTGTAGCTCCGGCCTTCAGGCCTGAGGGTTTTCCTTGTCGGAAGACGACCTTGCGCGCGGTTGGAAAACCCTCACCCCTCAAAGGGGTGAGCTACAAGGCGTGCAGGTGGTGTGAGAAAAAATTTGAATTTGGTGGAGCCGATGGGGTTCGAACCCACGACCTCCTCGATGCCATCGAGGCGCGCTCCCAGCTGCGCCACGGCCCCACCGGAGGTACAGGGAGAATTCTATCACAAGATTTGAGGGGATTGTCGGAGCCGACCTAGAGGACCGACCTAAAGGTCGGCCACTACATTTGAACGAAAAACCCGCACCCTGAAGGGCGCAGGGTGCGGCACCCACGTTTTTGGTTTGGGCCCAAAACGCACCCGTCGGTCGGCGGGGGATTCACAATTCGGGGCCGCCTGAAGGTGGCCGCTACGCGGGGATTTAGCGGAGGTGGGAGAGGAGGGCGCGGGAGCCGCGGTTGAGGGTGCGGCCGCGGAGGACAGCGGCGGCGATGGTGCGTTGGGCATGCGGGTCGGCGATGCGGACGAAGCGGCAGGGGCGGGATTTGTCGACTGCCATTTCGGGGACGAGGGAGACGCCCATGCCTGCGCCGACCATGGCGAGAAGGCTCGAGAGATGGCCGCTTTCGAACACAATGCGAGGATCGAGGCGTGCGCGGTTGCAGGCGGCGACGGCCGAGTCGCGAAAGCAGTGGCCATCGCGGAGAAAAAGAAATGGATCGCGGCGGAGCTCGGCGAGTTGCAACGAGGGCCGGCGGGCGAGCTTGTGGGTTTTGGGCAGCGCGGCGAAGAGGCGTTCGGTGAAGAGTGAGTGTGCGTCGAATTCGTGGCCGCGAATCGGCAGCGCCAGGACGGCGAGGTCCACGGAGCCAGCGCGGAGGCGATCGAGGAGAACGGGAGTGATTTCTTCGGCGATAGTGAGATGAACTTTCGGGAATTTGCGGGAGAAGGTGGCGAGGCGCGAAGCGAGCCAATACGGAGCGATAGTGGGGATGGCGCCGATGACCACGGGGCCCGATTCGGATTGCAGGCGTTCGGTGAGTTCGTCCTTGGCGCTGGAGAGTTCGTGGAGGACTGAGCGGGCGCGAGGGAGAAAGGCTTCGCCGAGGTCGGTGAGGCGGACGGAGCGGCCGAGGCGGTCGAAGAGACGGCCGCCGAGTTCCGATTCGAGCTTGAGGATTTGTTGGGAAAGCGAGGGCTGGGAGACGTGGCATTTTTCCGCGGCCCGGGAGAAGGAAGCGGTGTCGGCGACGGCGCAGAAGTAGCGGAGTTGGTGGATTTCCATGGGGTGAAGAAAGTAATCGGTAATCAGTAATCAGTAATCAGTAATCAGTAAGAAGTTGGCTGACATTGGGCTTTGCCTTTCGGCACAGGGATAACAGATAGCAGATAACAGTTATCGGGAAGCTGGTTTCTGCTATAGGCTGTGCCTATCTATTGTATCTGAAGTAGATATTGGAACAATAGGTGGGGGGAAGCATAGTATGGGGTTCGGCCGGGGCCGCTCGCCCCGCGATGCGAGGCTGGCTACGAGTTGGTATTAATTTGCACGGATGGATGATTCCTATTCTACGAAACGCTAAGAAGCGAAAGACGATCGGAGAGAAACATGGCAACTGAATCGAAGTGCCCGTTCGCGGGAGCAGCTCCCGCACACACGAACCGTGACTGGTGGCCAAACCAGTTGGACGTTCAGATACTCCACCAGCACTCAAAACTTTCGAATCCGATGGGCGAGGAGTTTGATTACGCCAAGGAATTCAAGAGCCTTGACCTGAATGCCGTGGTCAAGGACCTGCATGCGTTGATGACCGACTCGCAGGATTGGTGGCCGGCGGACTTCGGCCACTACGGCGGGTTGTTCATTCGCATGGCGTGGCACAGCGCGGGCACCTACCGCATCCACGATGGTCGCGGCGGAGCAGGGGCGGGACAGCAACGATTCGCTCCGCTGAACAGCTGGCCGGACAATGTGAATCTCGACAAAGCGCGCCGATTGCTGTGGCCGATCAAGCAGAAGTACGGGCGAAAGATCTCGTGGGCCGACCTGATGATTCTTGCGGGGAACGTGGCTTTGGAGTCGATGGGATTCAAGACCTTCGGGTTTGGCGGCGGCCGCGCGGATCAGTGGGAGCCGGAAGAAGTCAATTGGGGCCCCGAAAGCACGTGGCTGGGCGACGAGCGCTACAGCGGCGACCGCGATCTTCAGAATCCGCTCGGCGCCGTGCAGATGGGCTTGATCTACGTTAATCCGGAAGGGCCGAACGGCAAGCCGGATCCTATCGCGGCGGCGAGGGATATTCGTGAAACGTTCCGCCGCATGGCGATGAACGACGAAGAAACGGTGGCGCTGATTGCCGGCGGCCACTCGTTTGGCAAAACCCACGGCGCCGGCGATGCGGCAAACGTGGGCGCGGAGCCCGAAGCGGCGAGCATCGAGGAGCAAGGCCTCGGCTGGAAGAGCAAATTCCGCTCCGGCAAGGGGGGCGACGCGATCGGCAGCGGCCTGGAAGTGATTTGGACGGAGACACCGACCAAGTGGAGCAACAACTTTTTCGCAAATCTTTTTGGGTATGAATGGGAACTGACCAAGAGCCCGGCGGGCGCGCATCAGTGGGCGCCGAAGAATGGCGCAGGCGCGGGGAAGATGCCGGATGCTCACGATGCGTCGAAGCGCCACGCGCCATCCATGCTGACCACGGACCTCTCGTTGCGGTTTGATCCTGCTTACGAAAAGATTTCGCGGCGGTTTTACGAGCATCCGGATCAGTTCGCCGATGCGTTTGCGCGGGCCTGGTTTAAATTGACGCACCGCGACATGGGCCCGATCGTGCGTTATCTCGGCCCGCTGGTGCCGAAGGAGACGCTGCCGTGGCAAGATCCGATTCCGGCGGTGAATCATCCGCTGGTTGGGGAGCAGGAGATAGCCGCTCTGAAAGCGAAAATCCTTGCATCCGGGCTGACAGTTTCGCAGCTGGTGTCGACGTCTTGGGCATCGGCGTCGACGTTCCGCGGATCTGACAAGCGCGGCGGAGCTAACGGCGCGCGCGTTCGACTGGCGCCGCAAAAGGACTGGGCGGTGAACCAACCGGCTCAGTTGGCGAAGGTGCTGCAGACGCTCGAAGGTGTCCAGAAGGAGTTCAATGCTTCTGCATCCGGCGGAAAGAAGGTTTCGCTGGCGGACCTGATCGTTCTTGGTGGCTGCGCGGCGGTCGAGAAAGCAGCGAAGGATGGCGGGGTCAGCGTGAAAGTTCCCTTCACGCCGGGGCGGATGGACACGTCGCAAGAGCATACCGACGTCGAATCGTTCGAAGCGCTCGAACCGAAGGCGGATGGGTTCCGCAACTACGTCAACGGCAAGCAGCGCTTGTCGGAGGCGGAGCTGCTGGTCGATCGGGCGCAATTGTTGAGGCTGACGGCGCCGGAGATGACGGTTCTCGTCGGCGGCCTGCGCGTCCTGGGCGCAAACACCGGGAACTCCAAGCACGGCGTCTTCACAAAGCGGCCGGAAACACTGACCAACGACTTCTTCGTCAACCTGCTCGACATGGGGACGGAATGGAAGCCATCTGGCGAATCCAACGGCTCCGGAGCTGTGTACGAAGGACGCGACCGGAAGACGAACGAAGTCAAGTGGACCGGAACGCGTGTGGACCTGATTTTTGGTTCGCATTCGCATCTGCGCGCTTTCGCGGAAGTCTATGGGGCCGCGGACTCCAAGGAGAAGTTTGTGAAAGACTTCGTGGCGGCTTGGAGCAAGGTGATGAACAGCGATCGGTTTGACCTAGCCTAAGGCAGCGAGGGCTGATAGCAGCGACCAGATAGTGGATAACGGATAGCAGATAACAGGAAGCAAGAGGCGGGGCGGGCTTTGCGGCTCGCCCCGTTTTGTTTTGGAGGAACAGAAATTCGTGCGTCGATTTCCCTTGTTCGAGGATGGTAAGGGTCGCGGTCCCGCGCTTCGCAATTGGTTGGGTGGAGGGGCTGTGAAAGGCCTCACCCCTGAAGGGGTGAGCTACAGTTTTTTGGGCACGCTTCATTGCGGGTGAATGGGATTCGGGTAGAATGCTGGGACCATGGCGAAACTTACATTTTTGGGTGCGGCTGGATGCGTTACGGGGTCGAAATATCTGGTGGAAGCGGCGGGCCCCTCCGGTACAAGCAAGAAGCTGCTGATTGATTGCGGGTTGTTTCAAGGGACGGACGACCTGAAGCAGCGGAACTGGAATCCGCTGCCGGTGGATCCGAAGACGATCGATTACCTGGTACTGACACACGCGCACCTGGACCACACGGGATGGCTGCCGGTGCTGGTGCGGGGCGGGTATCGCAAGACGATCTTTGCCAACCCGGCGACGATTGATTTGACGAACCTGCTGCTGAAAGATTCGGGGCACCTGCAGGAGGAAGAGACGCAGAACGCGATCAAGAATAAATGGAGCAAGCATGCGGAGCCGCGGGCGCTCTATACGGCGGATGACGTGGAGCCGGTGCTGGCGTTATTGAAACCGATGCCTCGGAAAGGCGGGTTCGATTTGTCGCCGGAATTTCATTTCGAGTCGTACGACGCGGGGCACATTCTGGGCTCGTCGGGCCTGGAATTGACGATCACGGAAAACGGGAAAAAATCTGTGGTGGTGTTTTCGGGAGACGTGGGCCGGTATGACCAGCCGATCCTGAACGATCCGACTTCGCCGGCGGCGAAACAGATTGATACCCTGCTCTGCGAATCGACGTATGGGGACCGGGAGCACGAGTCTGGCGATCCGCTGCAACTGCTGGCGGATATTGTGAACCGGGTGGTGAAGCGCGGCGGGTCGATTGTGATACCGGCGTTTGCGATCGGGCGGACGCAGACGTTTATGTATTACCTGCGGCAACTGGAGGATTTGCAGAGGATCCCGAAGGTGCCGGTGTATGTGGACAGCCCGATGGCGCTGAGCGCGACGGATCTGTATTTGAAGTACAAGGAAGACCACGACGTGCAGTTCGCGCGGGACGAGCAGGGTGGAGGCGATCCGCTGAGCGTGCACAGCTTCCATCTGACGCGCAGCGTGGCGGAATCGAAGGCCATCAACGACGTGAAGATGCCGTGCATCATTATTTCCGCAAGTGGGATGGTGACGGGCGGGCGCGTGCTGCACCACTTGGCGAAACGGCTGGGCGACGCGCGCAACTGCGTGATCCTGGGAGGTTTTCAGGCCGAGGGGACGCGCGGACGGGCGCTGCAGGAGGGCGCGAAGGCGCTGAACCTGTATGGGCAGGCGGTGCCGGTGCGGGCGGAGATCGTGGAGATGGGGCAGTTTTCGGCGCACGCGGGGAAGAGCGAGCTGCTTCGCTGGCTGGACGGGTTGCAGGTGGCGCCGAAGCAGGTGTATTTGACTCACGGTGAGCCAGCGGCGGCGCAGGCTTTGCAGCAGGCGATTACGGATAGGTTCAAGTGGAAGGCGGCGGTGGCGCGGTATCTGGATACGGTGGAGATCGGGTGAGGGCGAGCCAGTACGAGACAAAATAGAGACATAATTCTTTAAAGAAATTAGAAACATTTGCCCGGGAATAGTCGTCTATATGGGCAAGACCACTCGCGGGGTAGGGGACTGACCACCACAGGGCAACCGACCAACAGTCTCTTACCCCTTTCCTCCCGCAAGACAAACATTCACAAGCATTTGAGAACGATCAACTGGATGGCACGGTAAGCACCGAGCGCTTGGTTGTGGCGTCGCGCGACATCGGCGGAATCTCCTCGAGCTGCAGGCTGGCCACAAACATGGGCGTTGGGGAGACGCGGCCCCAGCGGTTGAGCTCCCAGCGGGCGCGAAGGAATTTAATTTCCTGTCGCAGGGAGACGTCGAGAACCATCTTGGTGGTGCCACGATAGAACTGCTGCGGGAGCTTGAGGAGAGGGCGCTTGCCGAAGTCCTGACCGTTGGGGGAGCCCCAGATGGAGACGTCGAGGGACTCTTGTTCGATCTGATCGGTGACGGTGAGGGTACAGAAAAAGGTGCGGGAGACGGTTTCGGAGATGTCGAGGGGGGTGCCGTCGCCGTTGGATTCGAGGCGGGTGTTGGCGGGGATGAGCGCAAATTCGAGGGGCACGGATTGGTTCCCTTCCTGAGGAGCGTAGTTTAGCACAATTGAAATCGATGCCGGGTTGGGGCGCGGGCGAAATAAGTTGGCGTAGGACTACGGAAAACCCGCACCCTGAAAAACGCAGGGTGCGGCACCCAGTTGAGCTTCACGCGCACCCGGGGAAAAGCAGATCCCTCACTCGCAAACGGCGCGAGTTCGGGATGACAATTTCGCGGCTGCGGTCATTGGAGGCGCCAGGGGGAGCGCTCGGGCCAGTGGCGCATGGCTTCGGTGGCCCATGCTGTGGTCTTGTCTTTGTGGCATTCGGTGCACGGATTCGGAATTTTGTATTTGTCGGTCATGTCTGGCGTGATGAACGCGAAGGTGTGGGCGCGGACTTTCACGTCGGCGAGGGTGGTCTCGATTTTTGGCATGTGGCAGGCGATGCAACTGCTGCCGGTGGAACCTTTTTTGTGGTGCGTGTGCTCTTCGAGAGTGGCGGTGCGGGGTCCGTTGAGAGAGAGCGGGGTATGGCAATCGAGGCAGATTTGGTCGCCGGGCTTTCGTAATTGCGCGTACTTTTCGGTGCCATGCACGTCGTGGCAACTGAAGCAGGTGACGCCGCGGCGGTACATTACGCTTTGCACGAAGTCGTTGCCCTGCATGCGGTTCTTGTGGGAAGTGCCGTCGGGGAAATGCGTGAAGGTGGCTTCACCGAGCTTGTGATCTTCAAGCTGCCAGTAATCGCGCAAATTTGAACCGGGCTGGAAGCCGACGGGCCAATCGTAATATTTGCCTTCGATGGGACTTGTGAGAGGGCGTCCCTGGGAATGGCACTGGATGCAGGTGTCGCTGGCCTGGACGTAATCCATGTTCGCGGGATTCAGAATGTTGGCGCGGGTTGGATGCGCAACGTGTTCGCTGCCGGGGCCGTGGCAGCGTTCGCAGCCGACGTTCCACTCGGCGACTTTTTTGGTGTGGATGTCGTAGCCGACGGAGTGGCAGCCATCGCAGGTGGGGCCGGTGGGGCGCTGCATGTTGTCGGCAGGATAGAAAGGCACCCACCAATCGGCGCCGTTGGGAACGAAATAGGGGCGCCAGACTTTGTTGGTGACGTCCCACTGCGCGCCTTCCGGAAAATAGTCGTCGCCGATTTTCGTGAAGTAACGCTGCTTCCAGATGCTTCCGTAGACGAGCGCGACCTGGTCCTTGGTGAACTTGGCGATTTTGTTTGTGGAGAGGTCGGGGATGATGACGTTTGGAGATTCGCGGGGATCGCGGACTACGTTGGCCATGGGCGTTTTGCGCCAGTGCTCGTAAATTTGCGCGTGGCACTTCTGGCAGGAGGCGGAGCCGGTGAAGTGAGCTGAGCTGATTGCGGCGGATTGCTGCGCGTGCTCTTCGCTGGTTAGGTTGCGCAAGCTGCGGATGTAGAGAACCAGTTTCCAACTGTCGTCGGACTGCTCGTCGTGGGGCTTGGCCCAGCCGGGCATGCCGGTGAGAGGGACGCCGCTGCGGATGATGTAGCGGAGCTGGCCGTCGGTGAGATTTTGCGTTTGCGGCGCGCGGAGATCGGGGACTCTCGGGTAGAGATTGCCGCCGACGTTGGTTTGGCCGGAGCCGTCAGGAGCGTGGCAGACGGCGCAGCGGTCGATGTAACTTTCGCGGGCTTCTTTCAGAATGTCGGGAGTGGGCTTCCACGGGTTGGGCTCGAGGCGGGCTTTTCGGGGGATGGCGAAATTGCGTGCGGCGCGGGCGACGATTGTTTCGAGGCGCGAGGGAGCCGCGGTGGTGGAGAAGCCATGTATCAGAAAGTGTGCACCGTAAGCCCCGGCGATAACAAGAACCACGATTAGGAGAAGAAGAAGGATTTTCCCGAACTTCATGCAGGCCCCTTTTCTGCGACAGCGTACATTGGATTCCACCGCGCGGAGAGGTGGGCGTAAGAATCAGGATAACATTCCAAGGAAAATTGCAAAGCAGGGAAGGTGCCCGCCCCGTAAAACCATTCGGGGTGCAAAACGCGCCCGCCTCCCTTCCTTTGTCAGGGCAAGCAGAAGGCGGCCGCTACAAATGCAAACGCGGCTCGCCCGAGGCTAGGCGTGTAAGTTGGCCAGGCGGGATTCGGCGGCGGCTAGGGTTTCTTCTTTTTTGCAGAAGGTGAAGCGGACCTGGGAGGCGCCGTCGTGGGCGTTGTTATAGAAGCTGGAGCCGGGGACGCAGGCGACGCCGATTTTTTCGACGAGATATTTCGCGAAGGAGACGTCGCGGGATGCGGCGGGATATTTGGCTTCGTCGAAATGGAAGCGGGAGATGTCGGTCATGATGTAATAAGCGCCGCGGGGCTTGTAGACGGTGAAGCCGGAGGCGATGAGGATTTTGAGGAGGCGTTCGCGCTTGGCGGCGTAGGTGGAGGCGAGCTTGTCGTAGTAGGACTGCGGTGATTTGAGGGCTAGCGCGCCGGCTTGCTGGAGTGGGGCGGCGGCGCCAACGGTTAAGAAGTCGTGGACTTTGCGGATGGCTTGCGTGGTTTCGGGAGGAGCTAGGGCCCAGCCGACGCGCCAGCCGGTGACGCTATAGGTTTTGGACATGCCGTTGATGACGATGGTGCGGTCGCGCATGCCGTCAATGCGGGCCATGGAGATGTGCTCGGTGGCGTCGTAGAGAATGTGCTCGTAAATTTCGTCGGTGATGCAGAAGGCGTTCCAGCGAAGGCAGAGATCGCGGATGAATTCGAGTTCCTGGCGAGTGAAAACTTTTCCCGTGGGATTGTTCGGCGTGTTGAGGATGATGGCCTTGGTGTGCGGGCCGAAGGCGGCGGCCAGTTCTCTTTCGTCGAACGACCAGGTGGAGTTTGCGTTTTGCGGATCGGGCGGGCGCATTTTGACGAAACGCGGCGTGGCGCCGGAGAGAATCGCGTCGGGTCCGTAATTTTCGTAGAAGGGTTCGAAGACCACAATTTCATCGCCGGGATTGATGATGGCCATCATGGCGGACATCATGGCTTCGGTGGAGCCGCAGCAGATGGTGATTTCGCGCTCGGGGTCGTAGGTGGCGTGCTGGGTGCGGGCGAATTTTTCGACGACGGCATCGCGAAGCGGCTTAGCGCCCCAGGTGATGGCGTACTGGTTGATGTCGTCGGAGATGGCCTGGCGCGCGGCTTCTTTTATTTCTTCGGGCGCGGCGAAATCGGGGAAGCCCTGGGAGAGATTGACGGCGTTGTGCTTCATGGCCAGGCGGGTCATTTCGCGGATTACGGATTCGGTGAATTGTTCGGCCTTGGCGGAGAGCATGCGGCGCGCGATTTGGGTCATGTTGGTTTCGGGAGCGGACATGAAACGATTGTAGCAAAGGCGGGGATTTTGTTTCGTGACAGGAAGAAAGAGAAGAATTAACGCAGAGGACGCAGAGACGCTGAGTTCGCTGAGAAGAGGAAGAGCGGCCACCGGGGCTGGTGGCCGCTCTATAGATAGGGGGGTTCGGGGCTCGTTTACAAAGGGGGTTAGTGATTTTCGCCCTGCTGGTCCTGATTGCCTTGTTCAAAGCCGAAGGGCGGAGTGATGCCCGTGTAATCGCCGTTGCGCTTGGCGTCGTAGGGGGAGTTGAGTCCGCCGTCCGCGACGTTCCGGGTGTTGTAGCCGAGCGAGTTGATCTTGCCAAAGGTGCGAACAATCTGAAAGTCGGGGCTTACCTCAATGACACGATGGTTGTACTGATCGCTGATGAGCGTGTTGCCATTTTTCAGGCGAAGAGCGCGTGTCGGAAGCGGACCAGTGCCGCCTCGCGGATTGCTGTTCGGATCGGTGTTGGTGAAGTATTGCCAGAACACGTCGCCGTTTTCGTCGGTTTCCACAATGCGGGCGTTGCCGGAATCGGTGATGAGGGTATGCCCGTTGGGAAGGCGGCTGGCAAAAGCCACGGCGCTGAATAACACGCCTCCGGCCATGGTGTAGGTGTTGATAACCGTACTGGGGGTGGTGTGCGTGACCTCGAGCGCCTGGTTGTTGTTCTCGTCGCAGATGAGGATGTGCCCGTTGCGCAACAACTCCGCGCAGTTGGGATTATTCAGGCCATCGTATTCCCACACGATTTTTTTGTCGGAAACACGCACTTCGATGATGCGGCCGTTCCCCTGATCGGTGATGAGCACATGCGCATTGGGAAGCCAGGTATTCTGCACCGGAACACTGAGCTGATTGGGACCCGAACCAGTGACGCCGAACTGGCCGTATTGCCAAACGATACGCCCGGCAGGATTCATCAGGATCACGCGGTTGTCCGGGCAGCCGTTTGGATCGGCGCAGTCAGGAGCTTCGGGCTGGCCACCGGGCGTGCCGGTGCCGGCCATCAACGTGAAAACGCCGACGCGCTGGGCATCGTTGACGCCAATAACGGAGGCAGGCGAGAAATCCGCTGGACCCAAGCCAAAATGCCACACGATGTTGCCTTCGGGATCGACTTCAATCACGCGATTGTTGAATTGGTCGGCGATGAGAGTGTTGCCGGGCTGGTTAAAACTCTTGGACGGGAGTTGTCCCGCGGCACTGGTGGAGAGCAGCAGAACGATCAAGGCGATAAAGAAAGCAGAAAGCACGCTAGTGTTGCGAGCTTCACGGAAGTGATTCATGAATTTCCTCCTCAGGAGCTCAGCGCACGGACCGTCCGAGCGGGTGTCGGCAATTCAGCGCGAGATGCCGGACGATGCAATGGAATCCTGGGAACATAGGGCCGGGAGAGCGCGTAGCCGCACGCTGGATGAGGATCACTCTATGCAAAAAGAGGGGGAGAATGCGTCCAATTCCTGTCAAGGATTTGTCTCTTTTTGGTCATTTGGGCAAGCAGGTCAAAAAAGAGTATGGAAGAGAGGAGAGAAAGATTTAACACAGAGGGGGCAGAGGGGGCCCAGAGTTCCCGGAGAAGGCGAAGAGCACAGCGAGGAATCGCTGTGCCACGAAGAAAAGAGCGGCCCGCCCCGTAAAACCGTTCGGGGTGCAAAATACGCACCTCGGAAGGCGCCCGCTACAAATGCAGGGTTAGCGGGATTGAGCTGATAGAAAAGCCCCACGCTTGGGGGTGGCGGCGGAGACTGTGGATTTGGGGGTTTCGCCGTAGAGGGCGCGGTACATGTCGGTATTGCGCAAGACGATCTGGACGTACTCGCGGGTTTCGGTGAAGGGGATGGATTCGACGAGTTCGGGCACTTCGTCATAGGTGCGCTCGGCCTTCCAGAGGGCGATGCGGTCTTCGCCGGCATTGTAGGCAGCGGCAGCGTATTCGGGGCCACCGGTTGCGCGGGTGAGGTTCGAGATATAGAGCATGCCGAGTTCGATGTTGATGTTTGGGTCGAAGAGCGAATTTTTGGTGTAGCGAATTTTGCGTTCTTTCGCGAGCAAGCGGCCGGTCTTCGGAAGAATCTGCATCAGGCCGATGGCGTCGGCGTGGGAGACGGCGTCCGCCTGAAAAGTGGATTCCTGGCGGATCAGGCCGGCAGCGAACATGGGATCGAAATTGTTGCGCTCGGCTTCGCGGCGAATGACGGCTTCATAGGGGAATGGGAAGAGAACTTTCCAGACGTTGGAAGGAACTTCACTGAGTTTGCGGGCGTCGAAATTGGGAACGGCCAGGCGGCCGTAGGCCATGCCGGTGGCGAAATGTCCCTGATCGAAGGCGGCTTGTGCGGCTTCGACGAGATAGCGCGGCGAAGCCGTGGCGGCGAACGCAACTTTCAATTCCAGTTCGGCGGAAGCGTCGAAGGCGATGGTGCGAAGAGCCTGCGCGCGATTCCAGCGGTCGGCGACCAACGGCGCGATGGGTTCGTCGAAAGGACGTAGAGGCGGCGCGGCGGGAATTTCCGCCAGCGCGTCGGCGGGATCGGCATCGGCCGCCGGAAGCTTTGCCAGGCGCTGATCCGCGGCGTGAGCAAAATACGTGGATGGAAAACGATCCGTAGCTTTTTCGTAAAACGCGCGGGCGCGGCCGGGATTTCCGTTGCGTTCCGCATTGCGGCCGAGCCAATAGAGCGCATTCACCGTTGTTCCGGTGGAAGGATACTTGCGCAGGAAATTGGTCATTTTCTCGTCGGCAAACGGCTGGCGCTGGATGTAAGCGATCCAGGCGAGACGCCACTCGGCGTTCTGGGTGTGCCTTCCGCCCGGAAAAGTGTCGAGCAAGCGCTGGTAGTAGTTCCCTGCCTTTGCGCGATCGAGTTCCACCCAATAGTAATTGCCGGCGGCCATCAGCGAGTCTTCTGCCCAGCGGCTTTGCGGATATTTCTCGACCATTTTTTCGATCGTCGAGAGCATCTCGGATTCTCGTTTATCGGATCGCCAGGCCTGCGAGAGATCGTAGAGGCGTTCGGCATCGGCCTCGGGATCGGTGACCGCAAGTTTCACGAACAGGCCGGGAGCGGGCTTGGGATGCTGGCGGCATTCGGCAGCGCGGACCAGGGCGCGCTGGCGAATCGGATTCTCGGGGTCTCTCAGAATTGTGGCGAG
>Ga0210410_10002685_pt1 | contig 15916 bp, 14 predicted proteins | sample IncBWC4MmetaG_FD_161058 | JGI IMG/M metagenome (GOLD analysis project Ga0210410, IMG submission 161058) | Forest soil microbial communities from Barre Woods Harvard Forest LTER site, Petersham, Massachusetts, United States - Inc-BW-C-4-M | ecosystem: Environmental > Terrestrial > Soil >... | reverse complement strand
CAGCTACCATCGAGTTGCAGACCACCAACCAGCAAGTCGGCACCGTAATTGGTGACGAAGCTATCCAGCGCCTCCCGACGTTGCAGCATGACGCGGGTGAGTTAGTAACACTTCAGCCGGGCGTCACAACGTCCGGCACGAGTGCTCGGGTTTCCGGAAATACTGACGATCAGAACGTGGTCACCCTCGACGGCATCGACATTACCGATTCGGCTGGAATCGGAAGTCTCACCAGTCTACGTACCATAGTGCCCATACCTGCGGACAGCGTCGAAGAATATCGCGTGGGTGTGTCGGCAGAAGACGCAAGCTACGGTCGCGCACCCGGAGCGAATGTGGCTCTCGTGGGTCGCCACGGATCGAACGCCTTTCACGGGGCAGCGTATTGGTACACCCAGAACAGCGCGCTGAACGCCAACAGTTGGGATGACAACCACCTGAAGATACCGAAACCGAGTACACACGACAATCGGTACGGCGGCCGCTTCGGCGGACCTTTACAGCATAACAAGACCTTCTTTTTTGCGAATTTTGAAGCGAGACGGTTTCCGGCGTCCGTAGATTTCACCGAGTTGGTTCCCACCGCAACGCTCCGGCAAGGAATCTTGCAGTTCCGCGATGGCGCTGGCAATATTATTCCCTATAACCTCGCTACAGCCTCCACTTGCGGAGCCGCGGGAAATTTAGCTTGCGATCCTCGTGGTCTCGGTATCAGTCCAACGATCAGCGCTCTCTTTGCGAAGGAACCGATAGGGAATAATTCGTCGGCTGGAGACGGGCTTAATACGACTGGGTTTAGCTCTTCACTGCCACTACCACTTTCTACGAATTACTATCTCGCCCGCTTGGATCACAACATAAATTCCAATTGGAAAGTAGGCGCAACCTACAATTCTTTTAACACCAGCAATTTCACTTCAGCTAACATCGACTTACTGAACGCCAGTGCGCCTACTTCCGTCTCTGCAGCCCCGGTACATGGAGTTTTAGCATCGGCTTCTTTGACCGGAACTCTGACTCCCTCGCTGGTGAATGCTTTCCACTTTGGCTGGCTACATGACAACTTCGCGATCCCAACCGGCCCATCAGCGCAGAGCATCGCTCAGACGTTAAATCTTCCCGGCACCAACTCCACGGCAGGATTTGTTAATCTGGCGCTCCCTGGCCTAATTAATTCGCCATTTCCAAGCCCCAATCAAGATGTTGAGAATGACCACAACATGCAATGGTCAGACGACGTGACCAAAATTGTTGGGCAACACTTCATAAACTTCGGAATGGACATTCGACATCTGACTGCATTTAACGCTCGCGGTGCAACCACCGCCGGCGGCGGAGGCGGAATACAAGCAACGGTGGGAACGGGATCCTTCCTCTCGATCCCCACCGTTAACACGCCGCTGGTCTGTGCAACATCAACGTCAACTAACTGTCTGCCAAGTTCGCAGCTCTCGAATTGGGGAAGCCTGTACGCTCTCACCCTCGGAATGGTTGACAACAACACCGCTGGGATTGTCAGAGCTAACAATCTTTCCCCGCTGCCACTTGGTACATATCAAACAGCAACTGAAAGTCATGAAGCATACAATTTTTACGTGTAGGATACGTGGCGATTCCGTCCCTCGATCACTTTCAACTTCGGGCTTAATTACGGTTGGCAAACACCTCCGACATATGCGGATGGCCGCGTTGCGTTGATGACCGATTTGGTCTCGGGCCAACAGATAAACATCAAGACCTACATCGGCCTGCGAGAGGCGGCGGGGCTGGAGGGCGGCTTTTTTGCACCGCAAATTGCTTGGGTTCCAATCAACACGTTGAATAAACCGGCCTATAATACAAATTACGGGGATCTCGGGCCGCGAGTAGGAATCGCCTGGAATCCCAGCTTCGGCAACGGGGTTGCCGGGAAACTCTTCGGTAATCGCAAGACCGTGGTCCGAACTGGATTCGGAATCTACTACGATCGAATCAATGAGATAAACAACGTCATATTGCCAACGTTGGGAGTCGGCTTCACCTCCAGCGCGCAGTTGGGAGCGCCGAATTGCGGAGTTAGCGGCACGCCCGGCCCGAACTGCAATACAGCCGCAGGTTCGACGAACCCGGGAATGTCCTGGTATCGCGTTGGCGTTGACGGGAATATTCCGTCTCCAGTAGTACCCGCAGCATCGTCGCCGATCGTTCCGACCAATCCGTTTGGGCAGGCCAGTTCGTTTGCAATTGATCCGAACGCGAAGGACGCGAGAAACTACGAAGCGAACGTTTCCATCCAACACTCCTTCGCGGCCAACATAATTCTCGAGGTTGGCTGGAATGGTAACTACGGGCGCCACCTCGCCCAAAATATAAATCTCAGTGCCGTTCCGTATTTCATGAAAGACCCGAGCTCGAACCAGACGCTTGCGCAGGCTTTTGATGCGGTCGCGACGCAATTGCGAGGGGGCACCGCGCCTGCGGCTGTAACACCACAACCGTGGTTTACGGATCTCCTGCCCATGCTTGGGAGCGCTGCCACTACTACCTTAGCGAATTCATTCCGCACCCAATTTATCAACGGCCAGCTCGGCACGATCATGGAGGGCAACAACGGTGTCGATTTTCGACGCCTGACAGCTGGTTTGCCGACAGTTGATGATCTTCAGGTCGTGAACAATTACGTGCGAACCGATACCGGGCTATCCAATTACAACGCGGGATTTGTGGCTCTGCGGTCCCGCCCGACCCATGGCCTTACCTTCGATGTGAGCTTCACCATGTCCAAAGGGCTGGACAACTACGTCATCAATCAAGATAATCCGACACTCTCCCCGAACACCTATTTCCCGGGAACGGAATACGGCCCATCGCTGTTTGACCGAAAGTTCGTTTTGAATGGTACGTTTGTCTACGACTTGCCATTCGGCAAAGGTCGCCGTTTTGCGTCCTCGCACAATTGGATCAACAGCACGATCGGCGGATGGTATATGTCCGGCATTTACACTCAATATACCGGACTCCCGCTGTCGGTAGTCGAAAGCAACCAGGTCTGGGGCTCTGGTAGTTCAGGATCAAACGTGTTTGCGATACCTGCTGGCGCGCTCCCATCGACGGGGGTTAATACCGGCGTGACAGGATCTGGTGGTGTCGGAACCACCGGAAATACCGCCACCGGCGGCACGGGATTAAATTTGTTCGCTAATCCTGCTGCAGCCTTCGCCGCCTTTCGACCAATCCTGCTCAGCACGGACGCTCAGGACGGTCGCGATGCTCCGATGCGCGGACTGCCGTTCTGGAATCTTGATGCCGCGGTTGGGAAGTCCACGACTATTCACGAGGGACTGAAGCTTACATACGCTTTTCAATTCTTCAACCTGTTTAATAATGTAAACTTCGCAACGCCTGGGCTCAGTTTGCAGACGCCGTCGTCATTCGGGGTCATCAGCAATCAATTTGTGCCCAGCAACCGTCAGGCCGGCAGCAGATGGATCGAGTTCTCGGCGAGGTTTGATTTCTAAACGTGAATTACTGCGGTGCAAGTAGAGCAAGAACCCGCGCGAGCGGACTCGCGGTATGAGATGATAATTGCCCGTCGGCGGTTTCTGCAGGAAAGCGCCAAAATCTCCTCGTTGGCCGCGCTCTCTTCAGCTTTGGGGAGTCCTCTCAAATTGTTTGCGGCAAGCCAAGGCCCTCAGGTGGAGCAAAAACTTTTTCCCAGCGAGAAAGAAGTTTGGGACGGCGTAGTTTTTATGAATGGCCTTGGCACCAGATACACCGGCAGCCCCGCGCATCAGGAATATGTGGCCTTCCTTGATGAAAAGTTTGCGGCATTAGGTCTTCAAGTTGAGAAAATCCCGCATACCGCATTGGTCCGCTGGGACATCGGCAAGTACGGACTAAAAATCGCTTCCGGAGCGCGTGCTGCCAAGGACATACCGACTAGTTCGTTCTGCACGTATTCCGCAACCACCGGACCGGAAGGCGTAACCGGAGACTTAGTTTTTTGCGGCAGTATCGGAAGCCCAACGACGCCCTTGATTCAAACAGGAGCTGGCCGCGGAGGTTCCAGCTTAAATCTTCCGTCAGACGTAAAAGGCAAGATCGCGCTCGTTGAAGTTGCCTCGTCACCTGTGCCGTTCGGCGAATGGTTCAAAGGACATGTCCGCGAAGTTTACAACTCCGAAGGCGCCGCCGAGCTTCCCGATGTTGAAAATTCCGCCGCGTTTGCTGGATTTGGAATGCCACGCAGCCTTGCTTCCGATTTGCAGAAAGCCGGCGCGCTCGGAATTATTTATTCCTGGACGAACCTTTCGGACGACAACGCCGCCGGACAAACGAAGATGGGCGCCTGGGGGCCGCTACCGGCGCTTTGGGTTGGAATCAAAACCGGCAACGAAATGCGCCAACTAGCACAGAGTGGCGGCCGTGTCACCCTTACTCTCGAAGCAAAAACCACTCCCGATGTTCCCACTCACACCATCGTCGCAACTCTTCCGGGAACGTCGTCTCACGAAAACATTCTTCTCTGGACGCACACCGACGGGAACAATGCCATCGAAGAAAACGGTGGCATCGCAATGCTCAACCTCATGAAGTATTTTTCGCGGACACGCAAAGCCGCACGCAATCGCACCATTGTTTGCGTGATTTCCGAAGGTCATTACGCCGAGCAATACGTGCCCACTTCCGCGTGGGTCAAGGAACGTCCCGACCTCATTGAGAAGGCAGTAGCGCTGGTCTCAATCGAGCATTTGGGCTGCAGGGAATGGATAGACGATCCCATCGCGAATACATATAAAGGAAGCGGTCGTCCCGAAACGGGTTGGGCTTTCTGCCCCACAGCACCTTTGCCGGACATTATGGTCGAATCCCTGAAGGGAACTAACTCTGGAAAGATCGCGGTGATGGATAGCGACGTTCATTCCTTCTCGCCCGGTATGGCCGCTTACCGCGCAGCGAAAGTTCCCACCATCGCCTATATTTGTACTCCACCTTATTTGCTCGCTGAAGGTCCCAACGGACATATCCAAAAGCTTGACTCGAGGCAGTACCATGAACAGGTAATCGCTTTTGGAAACGTTATTCACCGGCTCGACAAAACGCCGCGATCTGCGCTGAAGGGCTAGACGGGTTGGTAGGGCAATGAACGGGAATTGGACATTTCGTAAGTGTGCCCATCGTCCCGCCAGCGTTCGCGTAATTAATTCTTGGCACCTATGAGTTATCCTCTAGAATGCTACTGCAAGAGCAGCCGCGCCCCCTGTGCCTAACCTGTGCCAGAATCCATCTTTTTGCGAGCATTGGGGTTAACTTTGAGTGAAAGTCAGATCCCCCAAACTACTGAAAACACACGGAAGCAAAAGTAGGGAATGGAGTTGTTGGAGTCGGAAAGCCAGCGCCCCAAGGCAGGGGCGCCATTCAATCGGCGTCGAACTTGGTAATTGCCGCGCGCAATCTTTACTTCTGAAAATCCCGACTATGTCCTCGAAACTTGTCGCGAGTTCGGACAAATCGTCTGCGAACAACTTGCGAACAATTGTGGCCGAGTATGGTGCTAAACCGTCACGTGAGGTGAGGGAGAAGACGTTTAGAACCAATAACATAGTATAGATGGAGCAATCGACAGGTCTCCGGTTCAAGTCCGGATCTCGGCTCCAGATTTTCTTAACCTACTTCTATTCAACCAGTTCAGTTTCCTATTTTCTATACCCGCCGAGAACTCGGCTAGAGTAGGAAACACGCACCGAGCCACCTTCGCCACGGCACGCTTTTGTGATCCAGGAATCGCATACATGCAGATGTTGTAGTGAAGGCGGCAGAAGTGATGTGTATCGGAACCGCTTGTGCCACATCAATTCATAGTACAATTCCGCGTCGGCCACACTCGAACAGGGACGAAACTATGGTTGCTACCGGCCTCGACATCAACAGAGTTCTTCGCCAGCATTCACCGCTTGAGGCACAGTTACAAGCCACGCTCAAAATCTCTCCAGCATTAGCCCGGCATAGTTTCAGCCGGAAACGAATGCGAATCGACATGCCCTCCATTTTCAGCTATCCGATCTGTATGCTCATCTCAAGTGGTAAAACCGAGGTGATATATGGCAACGAATGATCATTCCGTACATCTCGCCGGTGTTGATCTCGCCGGACGAAATCATGTGTGCGCTTTCTTCAGCAGTATCGACGAGGAGCATCGGGTGCTCGGCTCGTTCTATAAGGATGGCCTCGACCGGGGGGAAAAGGCCACCCATATTGTGGATTCCGCGAATCGGGATGAGCATTTGAAGCGGCTCGCCGAGGCGGGTATTCATGTACAAGAAGTTATGGAGACCGGACAACTGGATGTGCTCCCGTGGACCGACGCATATGTGCGGGACCACCGGTTCGACCAGGATGCGATGCTGGCTACTGTCGAAAAACTAATTCAATCGGGTTCCTCCGCCGGCTACCCACTTACCAGGCTGGCGGGACATCATATGGATTGGTTATTTCAGGACAAACCTGCGACCCAGAATTTGCTGGAATACGAGGCACGACTCAATCATGTTCTTTCCAAGCACAGCGATCCGGTAATCTGCAATTACAATCCGTCTAAAATTGGCGCAGCTGTGGCGATGGACATCATGCGAACGCACCCGCTGGTAATTATCGGTGGGTTATTACGGGAGAATCCGTACTTCACTCCTCCCGAACAGTTCCTCGATGAGATGCGAGGACGACGATTAGGTCGCACGACGGCAGCATAGGGAATTGCTCGAATGACCATAGATTCCTCTGCGCAGATTCACTCGCTTCGTGTAACGGTCAGGGATCTCCTGGCGCTTTCGGCGATTCCAGAGACATGGGTGGGACGAGAACCGCCGGCCATTGCCGCTGATCTCGCAGATTTGCTAATCGGATCCTTCGAGCTGGATTTCGCTTTTGTTCGTTTGTGTGACCCCACGGGGGGAACGGTAGTCGAGGTGACGCGGGGGAACTCTTGGAATGAATTTCCGGAATGGCTGCGAAAACACGTCGCCGAGCACGGAAAAATCTCTCGGAAAGAAATCCTGACCGATCTTAGCGGACTCGGGGAATCCCGCAGCGGTATCGTGATTCCCATCGGTGTCAACAGTGAACGCGGCCTTGTTGCGGTGGCGTCCGATCGCCCCGGTTTCCCCGACCAGATCGAACAGCAACTGCTTTCCGTAGCTGCGAATAATGCCGCGACAGCATTTCAGAATGCATTCCTGATCAACGAGCTTCGCAATGCGCAAGCCGCGCTGCGAGCGAGTGAACAAGAGCTTCGCAAGGCCGGTGAAGAATTAGAGAATAAAGTGGCGGAACGAACCTCGGAATTACGCCGCAGCGAAAGAGAGCTTCGCGACGTGCTCGATTCAATGCCGGCGATCGCGTGGAGCGCGATGCCCGACGGCTCGAATTCGTACGTCAACAGCCGATTCGTAAAGTACTGTGGCATGCGGCCAGATCAGATCGCGGGATCAGGTTGGCATGACGCAACGCATCCCGATGATCTTGAGCGACACAATACCAAGTGGCTCGCGTGTGTTGCCAGTGGCGAACCGTTTGAGGACGAGGTGCGTTTCCGCCGCGCAGACGGACAATTTCGCTGGCATCTTCAGCGTGGCGTGCCCCTGCGAGATGAAGCTGGCAACATCGTCAAATGGTATGGAGTCCTTACCGACATTGAGGATCGGAAGCGGGCGGAAGACAAAATCCACGAGCAAGAAATAGAACTCCGGCAGATGCTGGACTTCGCGCCTCAACTTATCGGCGTTTTGGGGCCTCAGAGCGACCGCTTGTATGCGAACCGTGTCGCGCTTTCGTATTACGGCGTCACCCTCGACGAGTGGCGTCAGAGAAATAGCAGATCCGAACTTCATCCGGAGGACGTCGACAGAATCAAGGCGCATATCGAGCGTTCGTTGACGACCGGCGCCGCTAACGAGTTGGAGTTGCGCCTGCGGGCCGGCGACGGAACCTATCGTTGGTTTCTGGTTCGTTCCAACCCGCTGCGCGATGACCAGGGACAACTCGTGCGGTGGTATGTCGCGTGTACCGATATCGAAGAGCGGAAGCGCGCTGAGGAAAGGCTGCAACAGGAGAACGTCGCTCTCCGCGAAGAAATTGACAAGGCCTCGATGTTTGAGGAGATCGTAGGAACCTCGCCCAAATTGCAAACGGTGCTCTCGCTCATTTCCAAGGTTGCGCCTACTGATTCTACAGTTCTTATTACCGGCGAGACGGGAACCGGCAAAGAGCTTGTCGCCCGCGCAATACACCGACGGTCAAATCGTGCCTCGCGCGCATTCGTCAGCGTGAACTGCGCTGCAATTCCCCGTGATCTGATTGCCTCGGAGTTGTTCGGCCACGAGAAGGGAGCGTTCACTGGAGCCCTGCAGCGCCGCATTGGCCGGTTCGAGCTGGCAGAAGGCGGAACGATATTCCTCGACGAGGTAGGTGAACTATCGGCTGACACCCAGGTCGCCCTGCTAAGGGTATCGCAGGAACGGGAAATCGAGCGGGTGGGGGGAAGGCAGCCTATCCACGTGGACGTTCGCGTGATCGCGGCGACAAATCGTGATCTGAAGTCAGCCGTCGCGAGCGGAAATTTCCGCGAGGACCTTTATTACCGGCTGAACGTGTTTCCGCTCGATGTGCCTCCTTTGCGAGAAAGAAGGAACGACATTCCGCTGCTGGTTGAATACTTTATCGACCGCTACGCGCGCAAAGCCGGCAAGAAAATAAGCAGTGTCGATAAAAAAACACTGCAACTACTCCAGTCATACGCGTGGCCCGGGAACATACGCGAACTGCAGAACATCATTGAACGATCTGTCATTGTGTGCGAGACAGAGATCTTTACAGTAGATGAAAGCTGGCTTTCTCAACTGTCGCCTGATGAGATCTCTGGCAGCAAACTGTACCTGTCACAGAAGCTGGCAACCAAAGAAAAAGAAGTGATCGAAGAAGCGCTGCGAGAAAGCCACGGACAAGTATTCGGACCGTCCGGCGCGGCTGCCAAGCTGGGAATAGCGCGATCCACGCTCGAATCGAAAATTCTATTGCTAAATATTGACAAGAATCGTTTCAAAGTGAAGCCACGAAGGTGAAATTGCTACTGATATAGCCTCGCAATAATCCCGCGACCAATTAGTGATGGTTCTGCCCGAATTTTCGTCATTGTCGAAATCTCGGGCATTGTCGACAACGGCTGATTCTTTATTTTCAGTAACTTACGTGTGGCCACCAAGCTGCTTTTCCTTAGTCCGTCTGTTATTCGGCAGGCCCAGAGAAATGAAATGCCGACCGCTCGGCGAGCGAGTGCGGCTTGCATGCGAAGAACTCGGCGAGCGGGTAAGGTCGAGAGAGAACGGCAGTAGCAGGAAAATTTAATTTCAAAAAAGGAGAATCCAGTTATGAGAATCGCTTCTCTGATCGCGCAATATCTGGCGGGTGTGATCTTCCTGGTTTTCGGTCTGAATGGATTCCTGCACTTCATCCCACAACCGCCGTCCGAGGGTGTGGCCGGACAGTTCCTGGGGGCACTCTTCGTCTCTCACTATCTGACGGTAATCTTCGCGGTTCAGATCATCGCGGCGATACTTCTGCTGATCAACCGTTTCGTGCCGTTGGCGGTGGCGATCCTGGCGCCGGTTATCGTCAACATTCTTTCCTTCCACGTCTTGATGAATCCGAGCGGGCTTCCGCCTGCCCTCCTGGTGACGGTGCTGTGGATTCTTATTTTCGTCCGCGTGCGACCGGCCTTTGGGGGGCTGTTCCAATCGCGATTACAAGCGCAGTCATGATCGACGGATTCTCGAGAGGAGAAAATCATGTCAAAAGCGCAACCGGCTAAGGAAGAACCGATCACAGCTCGCACGTCGGCGGGAAATGTAGTGATACATCCGCTTGATACCGCCGACGCACCGATCACCGCCGCCATGCGCGCCATGCTCCGCTCAACTAAGGGGACACGACCAGGAAGCGATGCTCGCGCACAGTACGACACGCTCATGGAAAGCGTCCCGGCGCGCAACGACGTGACATTTGAAGCAGACACCGTCGACGGCGTGCCGGGACTTTGGGTACATCCGGCGAATTGGCGGCCAGACGAGGCGATCGTTCACCTGCACGGTGGATGGTTTACGCTTGGCTCCGCCAAAGCATACCGCCATCTTGTAGGGCATATTGCTGCGAGAGCTGGTGCGAGGGCGTTTATCCCGGACTATCGGCTTGCTCCTGAAAGTCCATTTCCCGCTGCCGTGCGCGACGTGCTGGCATGTTACCAAGGGCTTGCCGCGCGCGATGTCCACCGGATAGCACTGACAGGGGACTCCGCTGGAGGCAATTTGGCGCTGGTACTCGCGTCGCGCGTTACCGGTGAAGCAGCTTCCGTAAACACGACGCTTGTTGGAGTCGCTGTGATGTCTCCGGTTACCGACTTGACTCTTTCGAGCGCGACCTACGAGACGCGCGCCGACGCCGATTTCTTTTTTACTCGCGCGCAAGTCGCGGAGCTGGTGCATTCCTACTTAGGGAGCGCCGACGCGAGAGATCCGCTGGCTTCTCCGTTTTTCGGCCGACACTCGGGCATGCCTGGCATCCGAATTCACGTCGGTGACGACGAACTGCTGTTGGACGACTCTCTCCGATATGTTGAGCGCGCAGTTTCCGCCGGCGTCGATGCCCGGGCCGATGTGTGGATGGGAATGCCGCATGGATTTCCCGCAAGCGTTGGAAGATTCAAGGCGGCGGCACAGGCGCTGGATGACATCGGCGGATTCCTCGCCGAGAAATTTCGGGCGCACGCGAGCGCGTAAACCCTCCGAGGCGGAGCGATTTTCAATCGCAGAAACTGGCCGATGAAGAAAAAGAAGTGATCGAGGAAGCTTTGTGAGAAAGCTAAGGGCGAGACTGCAGGCCTGCTATGCGCATTCTTGAGCGGTCCGGGACGTTCCAACTCGGTGACCTTTCGGTGAGGCGACTCGGCTACGGCGCGATGCATTTGTCGGGCCCCGGCGTATTCGGACCTCCGAAAGATCGCGGCGCCGCATTGGCCTTGCTGCGCCAAGCCGTTGCATCCGGAGTGAATCACATTGACACCAGCGATTACTATGGCCCGCACATCACCAACCAGTTGATTCGTGAGGCGCTACATCCATACCCGGATGATCTCGTAATCGCTACCAAAATCGGTGCGAGGCGCGGGAACGATGGGTCTGTGTTCGCAGCGTCATCGCCTGAAGAGCTGATACAAGCGGTGTATGACAATCTGCGCAATTTGGACGTCGATGTCCTGGACGTGGTCAACCTTCGCAACATGTTCGACGACACTCATCGTGGCGGCGAATTTATCGAAGTGGGCCTCACAGTACTCGCGGATTTTCAGCGGCGCGGGCTTGTTCGTCACATCGGGCTGAGCAACGTAACCCCAGTCCAAATCGCGGCCGGACGGCGGATCTGCGGCATCGTATGCGTGCAGAATCACTATAACCTCGAACAGCGGATTGATGACGGGTTGATCGACAGTTTGGCGAACGATCAGATCGCATATGTACCGTTTTGCCCGCTTGGCGGACTTGAACCGCTCAAATCATCGACCCTATCGCGAGTCGCACGGTTCCTGAACGCCACGACTGCGCAGATTGCGCTCGCGTGGCTGCTTCGCCGCGCACCCAACACGCTTCTGATCCCCGGCACGTCGTCGATCTCGCATCTCCGAGAGAACATCGCAGCAGCTGAGCTCGTTCTTCCCGACGCAGCAGTCGAGGCGTTGAACGCCAGTGCAAGCGTTGGGCTCAGTTCGAGTGAGAACGAGTGATGAACCGAGCGATTTCTGCCCGAAATTTCGTCATTGTCGAAACGTCGGACATTTTTCAGACATATTGCTCTTTGTTATCAGCAACTTAACTTTGGCAACAAAGATGCTTTTCTTAGGCTCGGTTTTTATGTTCTCGCAGAAATTGGCGCAACTGGATCAGAGGCAAACGTAGAGAGGGGGCAACGTCGATGCCAGCCGATGCGAACGTAGTCAAAAACTTGATGAAACAAAACCTGCTCGGCGTTTTCAATGAACGCGACGCCGCAAAGCGTCGTTTCATGATCGCCAAACTTTGGGATACGAAGGCCACGTTCATCGACCCAGAGGGCCGTTGGGTTGGACATCAAGCTATCAACGATGCCGCAGAGCAATTGCAGCGTAGGTTTCCCGACTTCGCATTTTCAGAGTTGGCGGATCCAGATGTAAACAGTGGTGTCGGACGCCTGCCGTGGGGCTTTGGTCCGCCCGCCGAGCCGCGGAAGCTCACCGGAATTGATGTGTTAGTCGCGTCTGGTGATGGCCGGATCGCCGCTCTCTATACGTTTTTGGACGCAGTCAAAGGGTGAACTTTCTCTTGGAGTCGAATCAATTGAAAACGACACGCGAAAGCAAGGCACCGAAAGCCAGCCCAGTTGCAACCGCGGAGAATGGCGAACTGTCGCCCACGCGCGCTGAAATTAAACGCCGAGCGTACGAGATTTTTCTCGAACGTGGAAGCGTCGACGGACATGACCTGGATGATTGGCTCCAGGCCGAAAATGAACTGAAAGAAGAAGGGCGCTGAGAGCATCAGAGGACTTGCAGACGGCGGTGTGATGGTTCGCTTCTCGGTTGTCTCCACCGGGCATCGACGAGAGCGAAGGGAATGAAATTCCATCCGCTGTCCGGCGTTCTCAAGCAAAGGGAGCTGGCATGCTGAGAACTCAGAGAAAAGGGAACGGTCAAGTTCTGTTTACGCTCAGCGGCCGGATCCAAACGACGGAGGATATCAAGCATCTGCAAGAGCTGCTTGCTGTCGAAACATCTGGGAAGCCGCTTGTTTTGGATTTAAGGGATGTGACGCTCGTCAACGACGATGCGGTCAAATTTCTCCACCGCTGCGAGGCCGAGGGCATCAAGCTCGAAAATTGCCCGCTGCATGTCCGAAGGTGGATCGATCAAGTAAGTGATCGACACAGGAAACGAAGCGCGTGGGTAGAGATTGAGAAGAGCAACAAGTAGCGGACGTACTCCAAGATTTAAGCAGATTTCAGTCATGAAGAACGATCGTACGATTCTCATAACCGGAGTGACAGGCAATCAGGGCGGCGCGGTTGCGAAGGCGCTGCATGGCGGTGCGTTCAAACTGCGCGGGTTGACGCGCACGCCAGATAGTGCGCGGGCGGCGGCGATTGCGCGCGATGGCGTCGAGATCGTGAAGGGCGATCTCGATGACGATACGTCGCTGCGTCGTGCTTTGGCTGGCGCGTGGGGCGTCTTCAGCGTGCAGAACTCGCTGGGCATCGGCGTCGAGAAGGAAGAAGAGCAGGGCAAGCGGCTTGCGACGCTGGCGCGCGAGTCCGGCGTCGAACACTTCGTCTACACCTCCGTGGGTTCGGCGAACAAGAAGACAGGCGTTCCGCACTTCGACAACAAGTGGCGCATCGAAGAAACCGTGCGCGGCCTTCGATTCCCGTCGCATGTGATCCTGCGTCCGGTGTTCTTCATGGAAAACCTGCTGGCGCCGTTCAGTCTTCAGGGCGACACGCTGGCCTGGGCGCTCTCGCCAACCACAAAGCTACAGATGATTGCAGTGGACGACATCGGCTGGTTCAGCGCGCGCGCGTTCACTGACGCCGCTGCGTTGAACCGGCGCGAGATCGATCTCGCCGGTGACGTACGAACGATGCCGGAGACGGCGGATGTCCTAACGAAATCATTGGGTCGAGCGATCACCTTCGTACAGACGCCAATCGAACCGGTTCGGCAGTACAGCAAAGATACAGCGGTGATGCTGGAATGGTTCGATCGTGTCGGCTACAGCGCGGACGTCGTCGGCTTGGAACGCGAGTTCGGCCGCGCGATGACAAAGCTCGCTGATTGGGCACGGCACCACTCGCCCCCGCGAGCGGCATCCACTGGGAAGAGTTAAGGAGGGCACCCATGAAAGCTGTAAGAGTGCTGGAATTCGGTGGGCAGTTGGTGTTCGACGATGTACCTGCGCCGACGATCGCTCGCGATGAGATGTTGGTAAAGGTCAAAAGCACCGCAGTCAATCATATAGATATTGGTAAAGCCTCTGGAACTGCAAGACAGATATTCCCAATCGCACTGCCGTGGATACCTGGCCATGAGTTTTCAGGAGTCGTCGAACAAATTGGCGGTGACGTCGCGGGATATGGGACAGGTGATGCCGTGTTCGGCATCAGTGAAATGGGCGCGTACGCGGAATTTCTCGCAATTAAACCGGCGACCATCGCAAAGAAACCATCCAACCTCTCCTTTGCAGACGCGGCGTCAGTACCGGTGGCCGCCGAAACTGCGTGGCAGGGACTCTTCACTCATGCTCATCTGGAAAAGGGACAAACGATTCTGATCCATGGCGGTGCCGGCGCCGTGGGTGCTTATGCGGTGCAATTGGCATCGCATGCGGGTGCCACCGTGATTGCCACGGCGAGCGGCGACGATGAAGCGTATGTCAAATCCATCGGGGCCAGCCAGGTTATCGATTATCGAAAAGCGCAGTTCGAGAAAGTTCTGCGCGAGAAAGTCGATGTGGTCTTCGACATCGTCGGTGGAGACGCACAGCAGCGATCGTTCCTGGTCTTGAAGGAAGGCGGCCACCTTGTCTCTGCCGTTCAGCCCGTATCGCAGGAAGAGGCGGCAAAGCATCAAGTGTCGGGCGAGATGATGAGGCTGGCGCCGTCAGCGGATGTACTCGGCAAAATCGCGCGCTTGCTGGAAGCCGGGACGATACGACCAAACGTTGCGACCGTTTACGCGCTGCGCGATGCGACCCAGGCCTGGAAGGACGTCACCGCGAACCTTCCAGGAGTTCACGGGATGTCGCCCAGTGGGCTGGGAACGACGAAACGCGGGTCACACGGCAAGGTCGTGCTTCGAGTGGCGTAAGCAAATCTTTTGCGTGGAGAAAGCAATGAATCAGCCGAAGACAGCCGAAGAACAACGGAACGGCGCAGTCATTCGCAAACTGTATGCCTCAGCCGAGGCGGCAGCGAAAGACACTGCAAAATTTGTGTCGATGTTCGCCGAAGGGGGCTATTTCTACGACGTCGCCGCGGGTAAAAAGTATTACGGAAAGGACATCGGCTACACGGTGGACGTTTATGCGTCAGCCTTTCCCGACATGCACCGCGAGCTTTACAACATGTATTTCACGGACGACGTGGTTGTCGTGGAGCTTTCTTTGAACGGCACGCACAAAGGAAACTTGCCGATTCCTGCGGGGACGATTCCGCCGACCAACAAGGAAATGCACGCACCATGTTGTGACGTGTTCCATCTGAAGGACGGGAAAGTTGTCTCATTCCACTGCTACGTTGCGGTGCCAATTCTTTTGGAGCAACTCGGAGTGTTTATGAACCTGAGCGCAGCGATCAAGAAATAGTGACGCACCATAAATTGTGCCGACAAACGGAGAGGTGAAGAATTATGCCGTCTACACAAACTGACGTTAAAGAGTACAGCTATTTCGCCGGCAATCAGTGGCGAAAAGCCGCGGACGGTCAGGTCTTCGAAGTTCACGAGCCTTACAGTGGAAAACTTTTTGCCCGCGTCACCGCAGGATCTCGTGCGGATGCGCGCATCGCCGTGGATGCGGCCGCGAAAGCATACCCGGGATGGTCTGTAACCACACCGGCAGAAAAGGCCCGCCTGTTCCTGAAAGCTTCAGAGATCGTGAAGCGTCGCCGAAGTGAAATCGCAGAAGTGCTGGCGCGTGAAACCGGGTCCACGATTTCATTCGCTACATTCCAACAGGACTTGGTCGCTGCGACGCTTCAGCAAGTCGCGGGTTGGGTGTTCCTTCCCAAAGGAGAAGTTCTAGAAACTAGTCTGGCGGATACGCACTCGATCGGAGTGCGGCGTCCGCTGGGAGTTGTGGCTAGTTTC
>Ga0210410_10002680_pt1 | contig 15922 bp, 11 predicted proteins | sample IncBWC4MmetaG_FD_161058 | JGI IMG/M metagenome (GOLD analysis project Ga0210410, IMG submission 161058) | Forest soil microbial communities from Barre Woods Harvard Forest LTER site, Petersham, Massachusetts, United States - Inc-BW-C-4-M | ecosystem: Environmental > Terrestrial > Soil >... | reverse complement strand
GGTCGTGCTCGGAAATCCCAATCAATGGTTCAATCCCGCGGCCTTCATTGCTCCGCCATCCAGCAGCGGCTTCTACGGCAACGTCGGCCGCGACGCGTATACCGGCCCGGGCCTGGCTACGTGGGATTTTTCTGTGTTGAAAGACACCGCGATTCGCGAGCGCCTGAGCCTTCAATTCCGCGCCGAAATCTTTAATCTGTTGAACCGCGCCAATTTCAATACGCCCAACCTCATCGTATTTACTCCGCCGACCGCCGCCAATCTAAGCGGCCTCTCCGGCACCGCTGGCGCAATCACCAGTACGTCTACCACTTCGCGGCAGATTCAGTTCGGGCTCAAGCTTCTCTGGTGAGCGAGCTTCTCTGGTAGGGTCAGGCTTTCGCAGTGGAGCTTCTGGCAGGTGCTTTCAAGGCAGGTGCCTCTTCTTCCGGCGGGCGGCCAATTCCCAATCGCCGCATCTTGTACAGCAGTGTGGTGCGCTTCACTCCGAGCCGAACCGCCGCGCCGTGCGGCCCCCCGAGCACCCAATCTGTGTTTCGCAAAACTTGAAGAATCAGATCGCGTTCCGCTTCCGCGAGCGTTGGACACGCAGGCGAAGGATCCAGCGGCTTCGTTTCGGTTGGGCGTGAAAGGGCCAGCGTCGACCCAGTGGAAACCACCACCGATCGCTCCACCACGTTCTGCAACTCCCGCACGTTGCCAGGCCATCCGTGATGTACCAGCGCGTCCATGTCTTCCGGCAGAATCTTCTCAATTCGCTTGTTCATGTGCCGCGCATATTGTTTTACGAAGTGCCACACGAGCATTGGAATGTCATCCACGCGCTCGCGCAACGGAGGAATTTCAATAGGGAAAACGCTTAAGCGGTAATAGAGGTCTCTGCGGAATTGTCCGTGAGCAACCATCTCGAGCAGGTTTCGATTCGTCGCAGCGACCAGCCGGAAATCCACCCGAATCGTCCGCGAATTCCCCAGCCTTTCAAATTCGCGCTCCTGTAATACCCGCAACAGTTTTGACTGCAGCTCCAGGGGAATATCGCCTGCTTCGTCGAGAAAAAGGGTTCCTTTGTCGGCCAGCTCAATGCGTCCGAGGCTCCGCGCCACCGCGCCGGTAAACGCTCCGCGTTCGTGTCCGAATAGCTCGCTTTCCAGCAGACCTGCCGGAATCAATGCACAGTCCGCACGAACCAGTGGCTGATCCCGCCGCGAACTCAACCTGTGAATCGCGCGGGCGAAGACTTCTTTGCCCGTGCCGGTTTCCCCAAGCAGCAGAACAGTGGCATTGGTGGGCGCCACGGTTTCGACCTGCTGGATGACGTGCTTTAAGGTTCGGCTTTGCCCGACTATCTCGCCGTCGCCTTGCTCCATTCGCATAGAGTTCGTCACTGGGGCGCCCGCTGGAAGGAACTCTAGAACCGGAGATACAGCCGAATACTAGTGCACTACAGTGCACTTTGCAATACAAGAACGAACGCTCACGACTTGTTTCGGCTAGAAACAAATGTCCACCGAAAGAATTGCTCCTGACTACTCAGGTAACTGTAAGCGCCTAGCAGCTGCTCGGAATAGTTAGCGGCTTGCCCGTACTGGACGGTTTAGGGCGCGACGCTGCTTGCGACCTCTTCGTAGAAACTGGTCCACCGCATGCCGAACCAGCGCGGAGACGGGCGCCAGCGACTTCTTCGATAGCGCGGTCAGCGCTCGCAGTTGCCGATCAGTTAGCCAAACAACGGTTCGCTTCATGCCCCGATAGTGGCCGACAGTGTCTCTTAGGATCGATAGGCAATCCGTACTCTTAGTGCCGTACTCTTAGTGGCCTACCGTGCCTCATAGGATCGATAGGCCATTCGTACTGTTGGCCCATCCGAGCATTTCTCCAAGAGTTTCATCCTCCATGGCCCCACTGTCAAGCCGCGTCAAACGCTTGACACTATTTGCAGTTCCGCAAATAGTTGGACTAGCGTTACTGCAAGCCTAACTCCCGACCCTCCACCAAGCTACAGGAGATTCCGGTTCTCAAAAATGTTTGGAAGCATAGGTGCTTCCTACAGCATTTCAACTGTCTCGTGTGCAGGACTCTGCCGTCTTCGTTTTTTTGGAGTCGCGCGACGGCGTCGCGTGGGAAATGCAGGGAGTGAGGGCCCCTGAGCCTATCGTCGCCGTGCTGCCCTGTCAGTTGAAGTTCTAGTTGTGACGGAAGGTCGGGTGGTCGGCGGAATAACGCTCATCATCCAAAAAATCGCGGAGTCGCATCTTCAGGGGAAACCTTGTTTTCGAGGCGAGTGGGTTTCCGAATGGAGAGGTTGTCACCGCTGCCTAAAGGGGGCCGAAGGTGAAGCACAAAATGCATAACCGCAGGACTGAAGAAGAACCTCAACACAAGGAACCTATATACGCGAGGCTACTGCGTACTGCGAAAGTAACGGCGGACGAATCAGCCAGTCTGGCCGACGCGCTCCTGGGCTGTCTTCGTCGAGTCTGCGAGTGCACCCGTTGGCCGTTCGCGCATGCCCGCGTACTGTCCCAAGATGGGGGTTTGGACGCACGGGGTGCCAATGAAGTCTGGTACGTGCCTTTTCTCGACGCTAAGGCATTTCGAGACAAAGCATTGCAGATGAGTCATTTGCGCTCCGGGATTGATTGGCGCGCGCGTATGGTCAGCACCGCGCGGCCCATCGTTCTGCGCGATCTGGCCCACGACTTGGACGCCAGGGGACAGCACGCCGCGCGTGAGCTCGGGCTGAGATCGGCACTGGGTATGCCCGTCCTGGCAGGAGACAGTGCTACTGCCGTCTGTGAATTCTTTTCCTCCAGCCCTATTCGAAACGATGATCTCTTGCAGGAGGTCTTTGCGGCAATCGGAGCCACCCTCGCTCACGCTATTGAAGCCAAGCAGGCTCGCGAGCGCCTCCGCGAAATGACCGGGAGGCTGTTGAACCTCCAGGACGACGAACGGAGACGCCTGGCCCGGGAATTACACGACACCACCGGCCAGAATCTCTCGATGATGATTGTTGACATCGATTTCCTGGGCCGTGAGCAACTGCCCAGTACCGAGGCCCGCGCGAAGCTCGCCGAGTGTAGCGAACTCGCGCGGCGCAGTCTCGCGGAGGTACGAACCTTCTCTTATGTGCTTCATCCTCCGCTATTGGAGGAACTCGGGGTCTTCCCGGCCTTGCGTCAGTTTGTGGAAGGCTTCTCGGAGCGAAGCGGGATTCTCGTTAATCTCGACTTGCCCCATGATTCCATGCGTATGCCCTTGGATATCGAGACCACGATCTTTCGTATAGTGCAAGAGAGCCTTTCCAACGTCCGCAAGCATTCGCAGGGCTCCAAGGCTACGGTGCGGATAGCTGTTGATCCCGGCGAAATTGCCATAACCGTGGAGGACAATGGGTTGGGTCTTCCCGCTCCGATCGACGATGGCACTGGGCCGGTCAAAGTAGGCGTCGGCATCGGCAGCATGCGCGAACGCGTCCGCCAGTGCGGGGGGAGCTTACAACTCCACTCTCAAGGCAAAGGAACGCAGTTGCAGGTCAGTTTGCCCTGGCGACAAGCAGCGCCTGCGCGAGCGCATGCGGCAACCGCCTAGGCCATTTCAGACCGCCCGTAAGCGGGCCGATCACCCTGGAGCAGCGCTCTTTTCTTGACGCAGACACTTGGCGCCAGTACGCTGGCGGCCTCATGCGCGCATCCTTGCGAATTGTTGATGATTTCTCGCAAGCTGCTCGCGCCCTGATTCGTCATCCTAAATTCTTCCTTTTCGCGGTCCTCATACTTTCGCTGGGCATCGGAATGACCACCGCGCTTTTCAGCCTCATGTACGGAGTGCTGCTCAAGCCGCTGCCGTTTCCGCAACAAGATCGCCTGGTCGTGGCCTGGAAGGGCGACGCCAAAGATCCCGCGTATATCGCAGAGCTCTCCTGTCCGGAATTTCGCGATTGGCAAGCGCAGTCGCACGTCTTCGAGAAGCTGGCTGCCATGCCCACCACCGTTTACGGCAATTCGCTCGCTCTCACCGGATACGGAGAGCCGCTCCAACTGGAACGCAGCCAGGTCACCGCGGACTTCTTTTCGCTCCTCGGCGTGCAGCCGGCGCTGGGCCGGACATTTGCACTTTCCGACGACAATCCGTCCGCAGCTCCGGTTGTCGTCTTGCACTATTCGGTCTGGAAGAATCGCTTCCATTCAGATCCGTCTCTCATCGGCAAGAGCCTCGCTCTGAGCGGCGCGGCGTACACGGTGATCGGGGTTATGCCGGCGGGGTTCGATTTTCCGGCTGGCGCGGAGCTTTGGACCCCGCTCGGACAAAACGCAAGTCTCTGGGACAACCGTGGCGCAACCTTTCTCCAGGTTGTGGGAAGGCTGAAGCCCGGAGTGTCGCTTGAGCAGACTAAAGCCGACCTCTCAAGGGTGGTGACTCTCATACGCGCTCAGCATCCCGAATCCCTCGATGACGGGCAATTTCCCGTGCTTGGGCCGATTTCGGATTATGTCTTCGGGAATAGCAAGCCCGCCATCCTCCTCCTTTGGGGCGCCTCGCTACTCTTGCTGGTGATCGCGTGTACGAACATCGCCAGCCTGTTGCTTGCCCGGGCCATCGTGAGGGAGAAAGAAGTCGCGTTGCGGGTGGCGCTGGGAGCTACCAGCGGAAATCTGCTGCGGCAATGTTTTGTTGAAGGATTGGTCTTGGCGGTGGGGAGCGCGATTGCCGGATGCATGCTTGCCCGCGTTCTTATTGGCGCGATCATTCGCATTGCGCCGGATGGAGTGCCGAGACTTGATTCGGTCGAGTTGAACGGATTTTCGTTTCTGTTTGCATGCGTGACCAGCGTTGGAATCGCGCTACTCTTTGGACTCGCGCCCGCAGTTCTGAGCATGAAACGGGACGTGCGAGATCTGCTCAATGAAGGTACGAGCAGAATCGCAGTAAGCCGGCGCGGCACTTTTCTCCGCAAAATTCTGATTGTGTCGGAGATTGCGGTCACGATGCTGCTGCTTGTCTGCGCCGGGACCGCGGTTCATAGCTACCACGCGCTTCAGCAACTTCCGCTTGGGTTTGCTTCGGAAAATACACTCACGGCGCAGCTTCCGCTGGCGAATATCGGCGGTTCCGAACGAAAGGCCTTCTTCATTGACTTGCTGAACCGGATTCGCAGCCATGGCGAGGTGCGCGCGGCGGGCGCGATTTTGCTTCGTCCCTTGGAAGGAGCTGTGGGTTGGGATGTGGAGTACCAGGCCCGTGGGCAAGACAGTTTCGAGGCAAAACAAAATCCCATTTCCAATTTTGAAGTGGTTACGCCGGACTACTTTGCTGCGATCGGGACGCCGCTCCTGGCCGGCCGCGACTTTACATCGCATGATAGTGGGTCGAGCGCACCGGTGATGATTGTGAGTCAATCCCTCGCTCATGAAAGATTTGGCGGTATCCGTGAAGCAGTGGGGAAGCAGATCAAGCTCGGCCCCGCGGAGGAAGGTGGAGAATGGTCCACGATTGTCGGAGTTGTGGCAGATGCCCAGTACAGGCAGCTCGGGGCCGTGCGTCACGACATCTTTATTCCGTTTCTCCAAACGAATGTTCCGATCCGCTATTTGGTGGTGCGCACGAAAGCGAATCCCGAATCTTTCGTGCCAGCGCTGCGAGAGGAAGTAAGCGCCATTGATAAAAACCAGCCTGTCTCGAAAGTCCGCACGATGCAGCAGCTCATTTCCTCGTCGAAAACGGGCCCGCGGCTTTCGATGTTGCTGTTGACAGTTTTCGCGGTTTTCGCTGCCTTTCTTGCCGTGGTCGGCGTTTACGGCCTGGTTTCGGATTCCATATTGCAGCGTAGGCGCGAGATAGGCATTCGCATGGCCTTAGGGGCGCAATCGCGAAATGTGTTGGTTTTCATGACGCGGGGGGAAATGAGCGCCGTTATTCTTGGCGAACTCATTGGCTTGGCCCTCTCCCTAGGCGCGTTTCGCATTTATGGGTATTTCCTGTACCGAGCGCCTGGCATTGATTTCGCTTCCATCGCGGTAACTCTGCTGACTCTGTCTTCCATCACGATGGCAGCTTGCCTGGTCCCAGTGTTACGCGCCACACAGGCGCGACTCTCTGACCTCCTCCTGCGCTAAGTCGTGCACGGCGGCCAACTTGACGTCTGTAGCTGCCGCCAGTAGGCTGACAAGCTCATGCGTGTTTCGTCGAGGAAGCTGTTGATCGCGGCGGTTCTGCTTGGCATTTTGGCGTTTGTCATTTACCGCGCGCGCGGACTCTTTCATTTTGGTGATTTCAGCGGCACGAAGCTCCTTCACGCTTTGCGCGACGCAAATCCTTTCCTGCTCGCCATTTCCGTTGTCGCCATTTACGGTTGCTATGCACTGCGCTCGCTGCGCTGGAAGGTTTTTCAGCAGAATCTTGGGCCTTCACACTTCTGGAATATCTTTGCCATGACGCTGGCGGGTTTTTCAGCTGTTTTTCTGCTCGGCCGTGCCGGCGAGCCGATCCGTCCTCTTCTTTTGGCCCGCAAAGAAAAATTGCCGGTTTCCGGCATCTTCGGAATCTACGTCCTGGAACGGCTGTTCGATGCGGCCAGTGCGGCGGTAATCGCTGCGATCGGCTTGCTGCTGTTTCAGGGCCACGCACATACTGGCGGCGAGACCACCAGCAAATTACAAGCGGCCGCGAAGACCACTGGCACATTGCTGTGTGTCGGGGTGCTGGGCGCTGCCGTGCTGCTGGTATACCTGCGTTTGCATGGCACAGCACTGCTGGAGCGACGTCTGCAAAGAGTGATCGCGACGCATGGGTGGAAGGCAAAATTCGCCATCATCGTCCTGGAGTTTGCGCGAGGCGTGCAGACCCTCCGGACCTGGGGTCAACTGACGCTGGCAGTTCTATACTCAACGGCCCATTGGTTTCTGGTGCTGATGGTGTATTTGTGGGTGTCGCACAGTTTTGGCGGAAAGCTCGCAAGCATCACCATGAGCGACGCCATGCTGGTCTTGGCTTTCACCCTGGTAGGCTCCGCCGTGCAGGTCCCTGGAGTGGGGGGCGGTTCTCAGGCCGGATCGATCATTGCGTACACGGCAATCTTTGGAGTAGAAAGAGAGCCGGCCGTTGCCGCTGCCATTGTGTTGTGGCTGATTTCTTTCGCCATGTGCACGCTGGTTGGAGTTCCGCTGCTGGTTCGCGAGGGCTGGTCACTGGGCGAATTGCGCCGAATGGCCAAGGATGAGGAGGCAGCCGAGCTTCAGGATGCCCGAGGAGAAATTGCCGAGTGAAGTGCCCTTTCTGTGCGCACGTCGACGACAAGGTAATTGATTCTCGAGAAGGCCGGAGCGGCGACACGATTCGCCGCCGGCGCGAGTGCCTCAAATGTGGACGGCGCTTCACCACTTACGAACGCATCGACGAAATTCCGTACATGGTGATCAAGAAGGATGGCCGCCGCGAAAGATTTGAACGGCAGAAGATTTTGCAAGGGTTGCTGAAAGCTTGCGAGAAACGGCCGGTCGCCACGCCGAAGCTCGAAGCCATTGTCGACGAAATCGAAGGCGTAGTGCACGAAGCGACGGAGCGCGAGCTGACGACCACGGAAATCGGCGAAATGATCATGCACCGGCTGAAGAAGCTGGACAAAGTCGCGTACGTGCGTTTCGCAAGCGTGTACATGGATTTCAAGGATGTACAGGAATTCATGAGCGAGCTGAAGAATTTGCTGAAGGATCGCGTCAAGAAATGATGCGTGCAGTGCTTGTGTTTCCCAAACGGTGTGGCGATGCGTGTGGTGGCGGTCGGATCTTGTTAAAGTTTGCGATTTCTGTAGTCGAATTTTGCCCTCGGTTTGAACTATGATGCGCTGGCCCTCAATAGCAGAAAGTTAAGCGTTGGTGCGCACGAGTGTTTGTTCGGTGGTGTTAGTCGGCAGTCCAGTGAAAAGTTTTGGGCGACACGCGAGCAGAACGAAGCAGGGAAGTGATTGCTCGCGAGCAAATTTGTTTGGGCAACGACGTGTCGCGCAAAGAGTCCGCAGAGTACCTGGGAGGTTGGGAATGAGCCCCTTTCTCGCATTCCTTTTTTCGTTCCTGCTTTTTGGCGACACGCCCGCGACGGCCGAGGCACCATTGAGTGCGGATGTGCCGCGCGTGATGCATTTTCAGGCGCCGAGCTATCCGGAGATGGCGTGGCAATCGAAAGTGCACGGCAAGGTGACGCTGAAGATCCTGGTGTACAAAGACGGCCGGTTCGGCTTCACGGACACGGCTGCCGGACCGCCCGCACTGGTCAGCGCGGCCAAGGAGAATTTGTGTTCATGGACATTCGCGTCAAACCCATCCGATGTTCCGCTGGCGCTGACGGTGGAATACGAATACCGCATCGATAAGTCGCGTACGTCGGCGCAACTGAATACGGAAGTCACTTACGATCTGCCGAATCATGTCACGGTAGTCGCTCCGGAATATTCGCCTTCGTGCCTCTGCGTGAAGAAGAAGTCGAAGTGGAGATTGTTCTGATTAGCGCGCGCTTACCACTAACCGCCTAGCTCTAAAACGCGGACCCTTGCAAATCAGACCTTTGCAAATAAAAGGGTCCGGTACTCAGAATGGAAAATCATGCGGCTGAAAATTATTCAAGCGGGCGAGCCCGTCTTGCGCGCACAGGCACGCCAGCTAACCCTCGAGGAGATCGTTGGCGACGAAATACAGCGGTTGATCCGGGACATGCAGGAGACGATGCGGGATGCACCCGGTGTTGGGCTCGCGGCGCCGCAGGTGGGTTTGGCCTTGCAACTCGCGGTGATTGAGGATCGCGAAGAGCTGTTGAGTAGCTTGCCGGCCGAGGAACTCGCTGAAAAAGAACGTAAGGTGGTGCCATTCCACGTGATTATCAATCCTGAGCTCACTCTTCTCGGAGACGAGAGAGCCGAGTTCTATGAAGGTTGTCTCAGCTTGTCTGGATTTTCGGCCGTGGTGTCGAGAGCGCGCAGGGTTCGCGTCGCGTATTTAGATGAACATGGAGAATCACAATCGGTCGAAGCTTCTGGATGGTACGCGCGGATACTTCAGCACGAAATTGATCATTTGCGAGGGACGTTGTACATCGACCGGATGCAGAGCCGCACGTTCACTTCGCTCGATAATTGGAGTCGTTTCTGGAAGGGCAAACCGGTGCGCGACATTGTGGAAGGCTTGTCCAATCTGAAGTGATGCGTCGATTTTTACCAACGACGCGAGCCCGAAAGTCCCCTTGGTCCACGGCTTAAATCTGTTTGGGGACAACGTACGGTTCGCGATAAGTGCCGCGGAGCAGGCGGTTGGCCTCGTCGTCGCCGATCACTTGCTCTTGCGTAGGATCGAAGCGCAGCGTACGGCCGAGGCGATACGAGGCATTGGCCAGATGCACTAGCGTGGTTGAGATGTGGGCTTCCTCGATGGGCGAGTGGATGTCCTGAGCGCGGCGGCTGCGAATGCAATCGATGAAGTTCGCGTAGTGGTCGCCGTCACCTTTGCCGTGTGGACCGGGCTCGACCTGATCGGTTATCCAGGTCTTGTAGGCGTCGTATCCATCGACGGCTAGATAGCCCTTTGATCCGTAGAAAACGTTGCCGACGGTGTTGGTCTTGGCGTCTTTTGGGCCGAGCGATTGCTGTTTCTCGGCAGGCTTCTTGTTTGGATTGCTGGTGAGTCCGGCCGGCGGCACAACACTGGCACCGTAAGCGCCGGTGCCGATTTCCGCTTCATGATTCGTGATCCAGTGGCGGACTTCCAGCTCCATCATCTTGCGCTTGCCCCCAGGAGCATCAAAGCAGAACGTGGCATGCAAGGTGTTAGGTGTCTCCTGGTCATCGTCGAACATGAAGTGTCCGCCCATCGCGGACACGGAGACGGGAAAGCCAACGCCCAGTCCCCAGCGCGCGATATCAATTTCGTGGATGGCCTGGTTGCCGACTTCACCGTTGCCGGTGTCCCAGATCCAATGCCAGTTGTAATGGAAGCGGTTACGCGTGAAGGGTTTCAGCGGCGCGGGGCCGGTCCACAGGTCGTAATTCACGCCGGCGGGAACGGGCTCTTCGGTGGCCCGGCCGATCGAGGGGCGCCACTTGTAACAAATCGCGCGCGCCATGTAGACGTCGCCGATCGTGCCCTCACTCAGATGCTGGATGGCTTCGAGCATGCCGGGATTGGAGCGCGATTGGCTGCCGTGTTGGCAAATGCGATTGTACTTTTTCACAGCGCGCACAAGTTGGCGGCCTTCAAAGGTGTTATGCGAGCAGGGCTTTTCCACATATACGTCTTTGCCAGCCTGACAGGCCCAAATGGCCATCAGCGAGTGCCAATGATTGGGTGTGGCGATAGAGATGGCGTCAATATCCTTGTCTTCGAGGAGCTTGCGAACATCGACGAAGGATTTTGGCTTAGGCACGCCGAGCTTCTCGACTTCGCCGAGACGCTGGTTCAACACGTTTTCGTCCACATCGCACAGGGCGGCGAGCTCTGCTCCGGGGACGCGCGCAAAGCCGCGGATGTGATCGTTGCCCCGACCGCGCACGCCGCAAACCGCTACGCGGACACGATCATTTGCGCCGAGGCTCTTGCCGCCGAGCGCGAGCGTGGCTGCGCCAGCGGTTATCGCTTTTCCCGTCGTCTTCAGGAATTCACGTCGCTCGATTTCCATACTTGGCCACCTTTGCAGCAAAGCGTTTGTGCACGCAGAATAATATAGTCGCTCCATGTGCTATGCCAAGTAATTGAAAGCACGTTGTTTATGAGTCAGCCGGCATTGCACATGATGGCGAGGCCATGGGTTATGTCCTTTATTCAAGTTTTTTGTTTGCCCGCAAAGTGCGTCTTGACTCCAATTTATTTCCTATGCTAGGTTCGGTTGGTTGCTAACACAGCCGTGCTAGCGAAGTTGTTGTGGTAATTTTCGCCAAGCTCGGACGATTCGGGAGGTGACGCAACAGAATATGGCACGACACGTATCTTCGATTTACTAACGCGATTTACAAGTTCCAGTTAGCCAGCCCCGCAAGCCATTCTGAGCCCTCAATGAGGACTCACCTGCATCACAAAATTTCAGTGCGTCCCAGCACGAGACATAAGTAACCCCGCTCTACATAGTAACCCCCGATCGACCCTAACACCCTTTTCAGTCTCGAGAACCATCCAATGGGCGTACATCCTCTTCTTCACAGGTGGTCACGATGGCATCCCCCGCGAAATTTCGTATTGATGTCGCTATGCATGACCTGCTCATGCATACGAGCAAGGCGGCATTGCCGCCCAAGTCCCAAGGGCTTGAGCTGCCGGAGCCGCAGTTTCCACAGTATCCAGAACTTCTAAGCGATCCGGGACCCGAGCGGCCGCCGGAGAAGCGGCAGTGGAGCGGGGAAGATATTTACCGCAAGATGCGCGGCTGGTTGTTTCCGTACCTGCGTTCGCGCGTTCTGCCAGGCGAGTTCCACCCCATCACGGCGTACCTCTTTGTCGAATACAAGTGCAATCTGGATTGCTGGTATTGCTGGGCGTTCGACAACCGCGTAAAGGGAATGACCGAGGACGTGGCGCGGCGCTCGATCGATTGGCTCCACGACAACGGTTGCCGGGTGCTGGCGCTGATGGGCGGAGAACCGCTCCTTCGGCCGCAGTTTGTGCACAAGGTCGTTTACTACGCGGCGAAGAAGGGATTTTGGGTCTACATCGCCACGAACGGGCGGCTCCTGCGTCCGGATGTCGCGGACCGGCTGGGCGATGCGGGTGTGGCGGTGTTCAATTTTGCCGTGGATTCCTGGGATCTAAAACCGAGCCTGCCGAAGGCGCTCGTTCCAGCGAGAGAGAATCTCGAACATATCCTGCGCAAGCAGTACGTCCACCGGTACATGGTTTTTTTCAACATGAATATCTGCCGAAATAACCTCCAGGACATTCGGCAACTGACCGACTATGCGCACGATCACCGCATAGCGACCGACTATCACATCAATGAAACGCCGATGCTCGAGCAGGATGAGCACTTCAAGCATTTGGAGGAAAACCCCACCTATATCCGCCCACAAGATTGGCGCGATGTGGATTCTTTGCTCGACTGGCTAATCGAGAAGAACAAATCGGGCTATCAGATGGTGAATTCCGTACAGCGGCTGCAGGAGACGAAGGCCTTCGTGCGTATGGCCTCGGGAAGCGATTTGAAAAAGCTAGGTTGGTACGGGGACGGAGCGAACGGTAACGGAACAAACGGCCATGGAACAAATGGCAACGGAACAAATGGGAACGGGCACGCCGCGGAGATGCTCGCCTCCATGCCGGGAATAGTTCAGGACCCGAATGGAGAGCTTCAGTTCACGGAGTGGGACTGCCGGGCCGGACAAAACAACGTAATCATTCGGACGGACGGAACTGTTGCGCCATGCTTTCCGATGTATTCCTCCACCTTTGATTGGGGAAATATCGAGGAGCCGAAGTTTGATCAGGCGCAGCTAAAAGGGATGAAGAAGACGTGCCAACGGCACTGCTTCTCGACGCTGAACCATAACCTTGCGTACTGCTACAACGATGCGAGGGTCATCAAGTGGATCTGGACGAATCTGGTTACGAATCGTCTGCGAGGTAACGTACGCAGCTTCGAAGACTGAGGGGTCTCGTGAGAGTGGTGCCGACTGTTTGGCTGCGGCAGTGTCGCGTAATTGTTTGTCTTGGCTTCCTCGCGGGAGTTTGTGTCCCTGCACGACTCAATTCGCAAGAAAGTAGCGTTCGAGACGCTCCGATGGAAGGAGCGCTGCAGCCGGCACGCGACAATGCGACGCCGGAGCAGATCTTCACAGAGCTTATGAGGCGCAACGAGCTTCGCAACGAAGCGTTGCGCTCGTATACGGTCGAGCGCAGCTATGCGGTGACGGACCCGAAAGGGAAGGTGCATGCACAGAAAACTGTGCGACTGGACTATCGCGCGCCGGACACCAAATCGTTTGTGACCATTTCCGAAAACGGATCGGCGGTGGTGCGCCGCCTCGTGCTCAACCGCCTCATGGAGAGCGAAGTGGAAGCGGCATCGGGCAAGAGCCACCGTGACAGCACCATTAACACCGCAAATTACACATTTACTTTGCTAGGCGAGCAGGATCTTGGCGCAAACCACTGCTTCGTGGTGCAAGCGACTCCCACACGCAGCGACAAATACCTGTTCGACGGAAAAGTGTGGATTGACGCGCAAGACTATGCCGTGGTGCAGATTGTAGGGCATCCGGCAAAAAAGCTTTCTGTGTGGGTGGATAAAGCGGACTTTGTGCGGCGCTATCAAAAAATTGGCGAGTTTTGGCTGCCGTTAAAAGACGAGACGTCCGTCCATATCCGATTTTACGGGAGAAAAATTCTAACCATCGACCACGAGCGCTACACGATCAATGACGCGACGAGCGAGAAGGTCCGAGGCGGAGGAGAAGACGCGCAGTGAATATTCACTCCGCCTGGATGAGAAAGGTTTCGGGAAGACTACGCCGGATATCCCGGATAAGGAGACAACATGGCAACGAGACTCGTACAAATTGAGCAAGATCAAGAACTCCAACAACGCCTCGCGGCCGAAAGAGCCCGTCTGCGGGAACAGGCCGGACTGAACTCGCCCAGCCATTTCCACCGGCCGGTCGAACGCGCGTTCAAGGCGGAGGAGCGCAACCGGGTCACAATTCTATTTGGCGGCTTCACCTGGAAGCATGAGGACTTGATTCGCGCCGTATTCCAGGGTTGCGGCTACAACTGCGAAAAGCTTCCTGTCCCGGACGTTGCCGGATTCCAGACGGGAAAAGAGTTTGGCAACAACGGGCAATGTAATCCCACGTATTTCACGGTCGGCAACCTGGTGCAGTATCTACAGTTTTTGGAGAAACAAGGTATCCCACGCCAACAGATTCTGGACAACTACGTCTTCTTCACCGCAGGTTCGTGCGGGCCGTGCCGGTTCGGGATGTATGAGGCGGAATATCGCTTTGCGCTGAAGAATGCGGGATTTGACGGCTTCCGAGTGCTGCTGTTCAAAGACAGCGATGGCATTAAGGCCGAGTCCGGAGAGCCAGGGTTGAAGTTCACCATTGATTTCGGCTTCGGGATGCTGAACGCGATGCACCTGGGCGATGTGATCAACGACCTTGTGTATCAAGTCCGTCCGTTCGAGGTGAACAAGGGCGAGACAGATCGCGTCTTTCGCGAGACGGTGGATGGGCTCTGCGAAGACCTGAAGAATCGGAGAGCTTTTGAAATCGAACAGGTCGCGCCGGACTGGGCGAAGCCTAAGTTCAAGAGCAACACGATCCTGCGGAACACGGCTAACGTGTTCGGGAAATGGCACGAGCATATGTGGGGAAAGGATTATTTGAAGGCGTTGCACAACGCGAAGGAGAGGATGAACTCGATCGAAGTCGACCGGACTCGCGTGAAGCCGGTCGTGAAAATTACCGGGGAATTTTGGGCGCAGATCACCGAGGGCGACGGAAACTTCCACATGTTTGAATTCCTGGAGCGCGAAGGCGCACAGGTGATCGTTGAGCCGATCGCGACCTGGGTGGCGTATCTGATGTATCAGGCGAAGGCGCACGCTATCGCGAAATGGCCGGTAAATCGTCCATACCGCAACCCGAAGTGGTACGAGGCGAAGAAGCAGTTCGCTAACTATATCGGCTTGCACAAGAAGCTATGGGGAATTGGCGCGGGCCAGCGCATGTGGAATTTCTTCTATCACCGCACGATCAAGCATCTCGGTGGGATCACGCATCAGCTTGTGCCGCAGACCGACCTGGCGGAATTGGCGCATCCCTTCTACAACCAGTTCGCACGTGGAGGTGAGGGCCATCTGGAAGTCGGGAAGAACGTTTATTACACCATCCACAAACTTTGCCACATGGTGCTGGCGCTGAAACCCTTTGGCTGCATGCCGTCGTCGCAGTCGGACGGGGTTCAGTCGGCAGTCATCAATAAATTCAAAGAGATGATCTTTTTGCCCATCGAGACTTCAGGTGAAGGCGAAGTCAATGCGCATAGTCGCGTGCAGATGGCGCTCGGCGAGGCCAAGGTAAAGGCGAAGTCGGAATTTGAGCAGTGCCTCAAGTCTACGGGGAAAAGTCTGCAGGAAATTCGCGAGTACATCGAGGAGCATCCTGAGCTGAAGCGGCCGTTCTATCACGTGCCGCATCGCGATGGAGTTGCGGGCACCGCTGCGCAATTTGTGCTTCACGTGAGCGATCGAATCGATAGAGACACCCGGTTTTGGAAGCGAGCCCGTGTGCCCGGAGTTGCTGCTCCCGCGACTTCCGGCGACTGACGAATTGGCATACTGCGAAGTAGGGGCGCTGCCATGCTGCGCCCCTACATAGAGTGAGGCCGACGTAGCGCGTAAATTCCGAACGACACAATATTTGGTTGAAAATCTGGAGAAGAAGGCATGCACGAGCACAAGTCCCCGCAGCTAGTTCAGATCGCCCCGCTTAAGCCTCAGCCCGTGAAGCCAGTGCTACATAAGCCCCACGACCACAACACGAAATTTCTGGTTGGGCTGGACGTTGGTTCAACCACCGTGAAGGCCGTGGTCGTAGATGTCGCCAGCGACACCGTACTGTGGCAGGACTACCAGCGCCATGAAACCAAGCAGCCCGAGAAAACGCTGGAGTTCCTCAAGCGTATGGAAGCCGAGGCGGGCATTGATCGCCACAATACGCGGATGTTCATGACGGGCTCCGGCGGTGGGGGAATCGCCGAGCAGATTGGCGCGAAGTTCGTGCAGGAAGTCACGGCGGTTTCCCTGGCGGTCGAGAAACTGCATCCCGAGGTGTACTCGGTCATCGAACTCGGGGGGCAGGATGCAAAGATCATCGTGTTCAAAGACGACAATGAGACGGGTCGCAAGAAGAAGATCCCCTCAATGAACGATAAGTGCGCGGGCGGGACCGGCG
>Ga0210410_10002679_pt1 | contig 15922 bp, 16 predicted proteins | sample IncBWC4MmetaG_FD_161058 | JGI IMG/M metagenome (GOLD analysis project Ga0210410, IMG submission 161058) | Forest soil microbial communities from Barre Woods Harvard Forest LTER site, Petersham, Massachusetts, United States - Inc-BW-C-4-M | ecosystem: Environmental > Terrestrial > Soil >... | reverse complement strand
CATGGCGCGGATGCCGAATTTAGCGAGCTGACTTCGCTGCTCGGGAGCGAGGGCGCCGATGCCGCCGATCTGGATGCCGATGGAACTGAAGTTTGCGAATCCGCAAAGGGCAAACGTGGCGATGGTAAAGGAGCGCGGGTCCAAGGTGTCTTTCAGCGTGCCGAGCTGCGCGAAGGCCACGAACTCGTTGAGCACCATGCGCGTGCCGAGCAAATTGCCGATGGTAGGAGCATCGTGCCAGGGAATTCCGATGAGCCAAGCCACGGGAGCAAACACCCAACCAAAGACCTGCTGCAGGCTGTAGGGGAACCAACTGATGTGTAGGTGGGTCCATCCCATCATGGCGTTCAGGAGAGCGAGAAGCGCGAGGAAGGTAATCAGCATAGCCGCTACGTTCAGCGCCAGGTGCAGGCCGTCGATTGTGCCGCGGGCGATGGCTCCCAAAATGTTCGATTCTTTTTCCATAGGTGGCATTTCGACGCGCCCCGCTGTGAGAGGCTGCTCGGTTTCGGGGACGAGCATCTTGGCCATCAGCAAGGTGCCAGGCGCGGTCATGATGACCGCGGTCAGCAAATGTTTTGCATCCGCGCCGCCGACGCGCATATAGGCGGCCATCATCCCTCCCGAGATGTGGGCCATGCCGCTGGTCATCACGGTCATCAATTCTGATTTCGTGAGCTTGGGAAGAAAAGGCCGAATAGTGAGAGGTGCTTCCGTTTGACCCATGAAAATGCTTGCCGCCACGTTGAGAGATTCGGCCCCGCTCGCGCCCATGATGACGGTCATCAGCCAGGCCGCGCCACGAATTATGATTTGCATTACGCCGAGGTGGTACAGCACGGCAAAGAATGCGGCGATGAAGATAATTGTCGGCAATACCTGAAAGGCGAAAATCAAACCCAACGAAGAGTGATCTTTACCCAACTCGCCAAAGACGAACGAAGAACCAACGTAGGAAAAGTCCAGGAGCTTCTTCGCTCCATTACCCAGTTTCTGGAACAGCCATTCCCCTGACTTAACTCTCAGAACGAAAAGGCCGAGCGCTAATTGAAGGCCCAGTCCCCAAGCGATGGTCTTTGCGCGAATGGCTTTGCGATCGGTGGAAAAGAGGTAGGCGAGACCCAGGATCGTGAGAATGCCGAGCACACCTGTGAATCGTCCCATGCGTTTCTCCTCCGCGCTTTGCGCCCGCACCGACCTGCGAACAGAAAGCGCACCCGAACAGAAACAGACTTCGACCCTAACTTATAAGCGTTCGCTCAGGCCCCGAGAATACGCCGAATCAGTGGCCGTTTCTCTGATGGGGGTTCCTGAGCTATGAAATAGTTGTCCGTTATCAAATCTTTCGCCTCAGCCAGGCGCGCATCGGCGTTGTAGCGAATGGTGGCAAGCGCCTCACCTTTTTCGACGCGATCACCGATGCGCTTGTGAAATTGCAGGCCTACGGCGTGGTCGATCATATCTTCCTTTTTCTCGCGACCGCCGCCGAGTATGGCAAGGGCAATACCGAAACGTTCGGAGTTGGTTCCAGAGATATAGCCCGACGCAGGGCTGGAAACGTCTACATGAGAGCGCGCCGTGGCTAATCGATGCGGTTCATCGATCACGCGGTCGTCACCGCCTTGCAGGCGAATCCCTTGTTTGAATTTTTCTTTTGCCTGCCCGCTGGCGATCATCGTCTCGGCCAAGCGCCGGCCCTCTTCGACGCTCGGTGTACGTTCGCCGAGATAGAACATCCATGCGGAGAGTTCCAGGCTCAGTTCACGAAGATCTGGTGGCCCACCGCCGTTTAAGACGTCGATAGTCTCTACGACTTCGTTGGCGTGGCCGGCAGCGCTGCCGAGCGGCTGCTCCATATCCGTGATCAGCGCGACAACTTTTTTGCCCATGCGCTTGCCGGTTTCGATCATCACCTCGGCGAGGTTGATCGCATCTTCTTCGCGCTTCATGAACGCGCCGGAACCCACTTTGACGTCGAGCACGAGAGCATCGATACCCTCGGCAAGTTTCTTGCTCATTATGGAACCGCAGATCAGGCCGATGCTCTCCACGGTACTGGTGGCGTCGCGCAGTGCGTAAATCTTCTTATCCGCGGGAGCAATTTCCTTAGTCTGGCCTATGAGGCCCATGCCGCATTGTTTCAGCACGCTACGGAATTGCTCAAGCGAGAGGTTGACGTTAAATCCTGGGATGGCCTCGAGTTTGTCCAGCGTACCGCCGGTGTGGCCGAGGCCACGGCCGCTGATCATGGGAACGGTAAGGCCGCCCGCCGCGACAATCGGAGCGAGGATGAGCGAAGTCTTGTCGCCGATGCCTCCGGTCGAATGCTTATCGACTTTTTTTCCAGGGAGATCAGAGAAATCGAGCACTTCGCCCGAATACAACATTGCCTCGGTGAGAGCAGCAAGCTCGACGCTCGATAGGCCACGCAACCACGCGGCCATCAGCCAAGCGGCCATTTGGTAATCGGGGATGTCGCCGCGCGTGTAGCCGGCGATCAAAAAATCGATTTCCTCGCGGGAATGCTCCCCGGAATCACGTTTTTTTCGGATCAAATCGACAGCGCGCATGCGTGTGTGAGTGTCGCGGGAGCGTAACACGTTCTGGAAGGTAGAGGCTAGGCCTCCTGGAGGCACCGTTCGCCGAGCTGGAATTAATGACGAACCGTGAGAAAACTAGGACTTGGCGCGCAAGTAGAAGCCGTAAATCAACATTCCCACGCCACTCACAAATACAACTGGGGCGAGATACGCGGTGACCACCGCAGGAACCTGTATTGGTAACGTGAGTGGGCTATACCCGGCAGCGAAATATTGAATGACGCCGGCCAGTAACATATACAGCAGCCCGCGTCGGATTTCCAGGCGCCCTCCGGTGCGCGGACGAGACGCTAACTGAACCTTAGGGATGTCCTCGCGGCAATGGGGGCAGCGAGGCAGGTGCGCGAGCATGGATTTCCCGCAGAACACGCAAGGGCGCGTTGCCAGCGCTTGATTCTGGAGGGAAACAGCCACGTACTTTAGTTACACCTCACCTTTCAGCGTAGGACTCGCGTCTGGAAGCGTCAAGGCAGCCGCTGACAGAGAGTAAACAGTGCCGGTCGTGGGTATCGATTTCAGATCAACCTTTGAGGCAAACCTTTCCATTGTTTTCCCATAGGACTTGTGCCAGTATTTCTATGGGTTACCCATAGGAGTGCGATGAGCGACAAGAAAGACGTCTGGCAGGGAACGCTGGCGTTAATGGTGTTAAAGACGCTGGATACGCTCGGACCGCTACACGGCTACGGCATCGCAAGGCGCATCGAGCAAACCAGCGGCGATTTGCTGGCCGTGAACTACGGCACGCTCTATCCTGCGCTGCTGAAGTTGGAACAGGAAGGCTACATCCGGTCCGAATGGGGCGTCTCCGATAACAATCGCCGAGCAAAGTATTACAAGCTGACCCGCGCCGGGAAAAAGCAGCTTGAGCGCGAAGCACGCGAGTGGGAACAAACAACCTCGATCCTGGCGCGTTTCCTGACCCCGGGTGAGGAGCCATTATGACGCGTTTCCGCGCCTATTGACTCTGGCTCGCCAACATGTTTCGCAAGGAGCAGTGCGAGGAGGAGTCTGTCGAGAGCGGGGGCGATCTCTGACCTCCTCGCGTTCACTTGATACGTTCGGTGACTGCTCCCCTAGAGCGAACGCAGGAAGTTCAGCAGGTTCTGTTTTTGCTGCGGACTCAGGCTGTTGAAATTGCGGATTACTCCGTTTGCCTCCGAGCCGGAGCTCGCGTGTTGTTGAATGGCATCGAGTAAGTCGGTGGTGCGGCCGTCGTGCAGGAAAAAAATTCGCTGGCCTACGCCCCACAAGGGCGCTGTGCGGAACTCGTCCGGTCCGGCGCCGCCTTGGGTCACGCCATCCGCAAGATTGGTCCCCATGTCGTGCACCAGCAAATCTGAAAACAGGTTTGCGGTGACCTGGCTGAGTGCCGGCGTGATGCGCGAAGTCCCGGTTTGCAGGGCGGGCGTGTGGCAAAGTGCGCAACCAATTGCAGCAAAGGCCTGGCGTCCGCTGGCGATCGAATTTGCACCGCCTGGAGACGTTAGCGATGGCGTCGGCGGGGCTAACAGGCGCATGAACATGGCAAACTGGCTGGCGTCACCCGGTACGCCGCTGTCCTGCGAGGCTGCTAGATTCGTCGCATCTTCAGGTGTGGGATTAAGTTTGCAAGCGGCCGGAAGGCCGCCGCGCTGGGCTTCTTCCGGGTTCGCCCGCTCGTTTTGGAATAGTTCATTGGTTACGCCCATTTCCACGTTGTAGGCTTCACCGGAAAAAATTTCCAACGACTTGTTTTGCGCCTTCCAACCAAACCGGGAGATCATTCCGTCATTTCCGTCGCGGTTCGGATGTCCGGAGATACCCAACGACTGCTTTGCAAAGCCGTTAGCGCGCATGTTGCTCAGAAGGGTTTCTTCGCTGATATTTTCCATCAAGCCTGTGCCAAAGGTCGGCGTCGGAATTCGGAAGCTCACATTGTTCAGTGCCAGGTTGTGCGCGAAGTCGGGCTGCCTAATTGCGCACGCTCCAGCATCAGGGCGGCCACTGATCACAAACAGAGCGTGCACTCCGCCGTCTGGTGTGTTGCTCAAGCCTCCCGTCGAATTCAAGAAGAACTTGAAACGCGCCTCGCGCACGGGTCCATCTGCGGTGATGAACGATGGAAGCGTATTCTGTGCGCCATCCAGGTTGTACACCTGGGTTTCCGGGTTTGGCCCGACTGCCGGAAATACGCTGGGACTCGGGCTGCTTCCTCCCACGGCCGGCTGCGAATGGCAGCCAGCGCACTGATTGCTGTTAAATCGCGGTCCCAGGCCTTTCTGTACCGAGTCGACCTCCTCAAAGCGAGCCTGCCCATCTGTAAAGAAATTCGACGCCCCGGGTGTCTGCGGCAGTGAAACAAGTGGCTGTCCGGCATCAATGCTGCCGCCTCGCACGCCAGGATCGCGGGCCACAAACTGCGCGGCGATCACTGTCGCGAAAAAGATCAATACCGGAATCAAGGCGGCCCAACGAGCCATTCCGGATTTATTTCCTTGAGACAGATTTTTTTTGCTGACTGCGGCTCTTCCGACCATGGTTTGGCTCCCTATCGATGCACAACGACACGTATACGCAAACGAAGCTTACGCATCGCGATGAGCACACCGACTCTTTGAATTACAACGGAGCAGAACGCCGGGTTGGGCTGAACGGACGGTTGGGTTCGCCTGCCGAACTCGAAGCCTAGCGTAGGGCTGGGTGTCTGTAGCGCGAAATACTACGGTTCTTCAACAATCATGTCATCTGGACGTGTGGACAGTTTTGGGACAGGGCACAGGCGCAACAGTGCGCGGCTACAAACTTTTTAGATTCGCAAAAAGGCAGGCGCCCGACCACGGACGATTACGGCGCGATTTTTCATTCTCTGGCAAGAGCGCGACCAATCGCAGCAAAAACGGCAGACGATTAAGATGCGCGGCGTTCTTCAAGAACGACTGCACTTCCACAGGCTTCCATCCGTATCGTTCGAAAAAGCGCGGCCCTTCCTCCGGCGCAAACTTGAAAGGTGCCGCTTGGCTAAGCTGCGAAGCCATCCGCTTCGTTAGCATGCGCAGCAGTCCCGGAGAAGCGATATCCACGATCCAAGAACGAAAGCTTGCGGGCGCAGCCAAATCCGCAGCGAGATCACCCACGGCATCGGCTGTGAGATAAATCAGCAGGCCTTCCGTGATGATCAGGGCTCGTTTTGCGCTTTGCCCCAACCGCGCAAATAGCTCGCGCCGCGCGCGGACATCAGAGAGATCCAGCCGAATACGGTCAAGCGCACACAACGGTTTCTCATCACGAAGCACATTTTCTTTGTAATCGAGTATTTCCGGCAGATCGACTTCAATCCAACGCAGCGAAGGAGGAAGCTGCATGCGGTAAGGCCGTGAATCAAGGCCTGCAGCCAAATTGACCACCAGGTCTGCTCCTCGCTGAAGCCCGGCATTGATTAAATTGTCGATCAAATAGGTGCGCGTGATCATCGACCACGCGTTGTCGCCACCCAAGGGATTCATACGCGCAATCTGTTCACCGCGGTCGCCGGCCAGACGCCTCGCGAAGGGGTCGCGAAAAATAGCATCGGGGCGTTCTGTCTCCTGCGCACGGTACACTGCAACCCATCGTGCTGTATCCGAGACGTTGCGGATCAATCGGTCAGGCAACCGCTCGGACGATGGCTCGGATTGTGTTTCCGGATCACGCACAAAAACCTCGGTCTGCCGATGGGGCTACGCAACCCCTGCCGTAGTCTAGAGCGGCTGTTGAATATAAGGTGGCAGCAAGGTCGTTTGCGAGGTAACTACCCTATAGCCGCCACCAGAATACATATACACGTGCATCACGCGCATCTGACTGTTAACCCGCTGACCATTCAAGAACCCTCGCATGGACCATGAGCTGGTCGCGACGGCGAGATCGCGATACAGCCGTACCTTAACATCGGAAGCCGTGAACGATTCATACTTGATTTCTTGCGCTTGCACTGCGGCGATCAAGCCTGCTTTGTCCATCATCTGACCGTGAGAGGACACTCCGCTGAAATCATCGCTGTAGACGCGTCGAAAAAAAGTGGCGTCGCCGAGCTGAATCGCTCGCGCCGTTTCCTTTTCCAGGGCGACCACTTCTTCACGCTGCAGGTCGACGTTTGGCCGTTCACGCATACACGCATCCATGCACACTTCCCTGCGGGCCTGTCGCTCATCCTGTTGTGGATGAAGAGGAGAGGATAGTGCGAGCACAATCGCTACGAGTAAGAGAATCTTTTTCATGCGGTCGAGTCTCCCGTACGGAACGGCCATGGATTTTTCTCAAGTATAGAGAGCGCCGACGCACAAGCTGGGTCTACCCATAGGAATGTGCACAAAAGTAAAACGAGCTTAGGCCTTCCCTGCGACGATGCGTCCGGTCTCTTCCATGATCGCCAGTGCGTCATCTAATCCGGCAGAATCTGATCAAACGTGCTGACGATTCTGTGGCCGCTCGCATGTTCCGCAGTCGTTGAATCCCGCACACAAAGTACTGCGCGCATGGACGCAGCTCGCGCAGCCTCTATTTCCTTTATAGTGTCAGAAACGAAAAGCATTTCACTCGCATGACGACCGAGCGATTCGGCGATTTTCGTATAGCTGCCGCTTTCGATTTTTGCTCCGATTCGCGTGTCAAAAAAGCCGGAAATGCATTCGGTCAAATTGCCCGCGGCCGTGCTCCGAAAAAGCAACTGCTGCGCCAACACGCTCCCTGACGAATAAGTGGAAATCTCCCGCCCCTGCCGCCGCCAGCGCGCGAACGCTGCCGGAACGTCGGGGTACACTTCGCCGTGGATCTCGCCGCGTTCATACCCCTGCTGCCAAATTCTCCCCTGCAGCGCCTTGAGCGCTGTGCATTTGCTATCCCGAGCCATCAGCCAGTGCACGTATCGCACACTGGAAACGAGGCGAGCTTGGTCTGTTTCTTCGGCCCAAGCGGGAGGCGCGAGCCCAACGCTCCCATCGCGCTCGCGTTGCGCGCGCAATTCCTCCACCAGCGACTGAGTTTCCGGCTGGCGAAAATTTTCGCGAAAAAAGGATTCAGCTTTGCGGCTTGCGTAGGGGAAGAGCGTCTTATAGACAAAATCAACCGGGGTCGTTGTACCCTCGATATCCAGAAGTACGACGCGGATTTGCGAATCGTCAGCAGGGGGCGACACGAGTTACTTTGCCGAGAGCTGCGGCGGAATATACCGCGGGCCCAGACACACGGGCTCATAGCCGCGATCCACATCGCTGTTCGTGTAATGCGGCGTCCAACCAGTCACATCCTGGAACAAACGAATCGCGCGAATGCGCCGGTCGCCACAAAGATCGAACCAGTGCAGCGTTCCCTTTGGCACGCGGATCAAATCGCCCGCCTCCACTTCAATCGCGACCACTGGCCCTTTTGCCGGATGGATGTGAAATAGTCCGCGCCCCGAAATGATGTAGCGCACTTCATCTTCGTCATGCAGGTGCTCGATATTGAACTTCGCCAACATGGTGTCCAAGCCAGGTGTATCCGGCTTGACGTCGATCACATCTGCGGTCACGTACCCGCCACGGCCTTTCAACTCCGCAATCTGTTCCTTGTACGCGCTCAAAATTTCTTCAGGTGAAGCGTCCACACCGATGCCGGAGACAGTTTCCCAACGTTCGTACTCGATACCGATGCCCGCGAGGTAATCTCGCACGTCATTCAACTCCTGGAAGGATCGGTTTTCGTCTGGAATTCTCACCACTGCCATACGTCAGCTCCAAGAGAGCAGGTTTAGCGCTTCGCACTTAGCGTTTAACAGGCGCGCCCCCGAACCAGCACTTCCATCAAGAACTCCAGAATTTCAACATGGCGTTTGGCTTCTTGCAAGCTCGCGCCCCACGTGTAAAGCCCGTGCTCGCGTAACAGAAAGCCATGGATCCCCGGGGTCTCCCGCAGAGTCGTCGCCACTCGCTCCGCGAGTTCCGTCATGTCCTGCGAATTCTCCAGAATCGGCAGCCATTCCCGGTGCTTGTGCGTACGCACGCCTTCCAGTCCTTTCAACATTTCGTAGCCTTCCAGCGCAATCCCGCCCTGCGCAGCGTGGAAGCCCGAAAGCACCGTGCTCCACACGGAGTGCGTGTGTAAGACAGCGGCCATACTAAGTTCTCGCACGACGGCGAGATGCAACAGGGCTTCGGCCGACGGCCTGCCATCGCCGCGAACAACTTTGCTGCCACCGTCGATTTCGAGGAATTGCGCCGCAGTCAACGTCCCTTTGTCCAATCCCGTAGACGTGATCGCTAAGCGCAGCGGTTCGCGCGACACGACCGCGCTGAAGTTTCCGCTCGTCCCCAGCGCCCAACCGCGTGTGTAGAAGGCTCGGCCCGCCTCCGCTAAAGTCTGCGAGACGCTTGCGAACGCCTCGCTTGTTTCAGACGGCGCGAACACCCGGGGCCGCGGCGCTCTTTGTTTGCGGCGAATTGATGCTCTTACCTTCTTCATTGCTGTGCACGGTTCCTGGCAGTTGCTAAACGTTGAGCGTGAGGGAGACGAGGTCCGGCCGCGATACAGGCGCCACCGGCGGCATCTTGGAACGATCGACGGGGCGATACAAAGTGTCGCGCTCGACAGGGGTGCGCCCCGCCGCGCGAATCAGGCGTTCGAGTTCGCTACGCGGAGTGAACTCAGAAGTTTTCGCGCCGGCATCATGATAAATCTTTTCTTCCACCACTGTACCGTCCAGATCGTTCGCGCCGAAGCGCAAAGCAATTTGCGCGATGCTCGGCGTCAGCATGATCCAATACGCCTTGATGTGATCGAAATTATCGAGCAGCAGCCGCGCGACCGCGATATTACGCAGGTCGGCGTAACCCGTGGGCTTCGGAATGTAGGAAAGTCCCGTGTTGTCCGGATGAAACGCCAGCGGAATAAAGGTCACAAATCCGTGCGTCTCGTCCTGCAATTCCCGCAGCTTCACCAAATGGTCCACGCGCTCTTCTTCGGTTTCCACGTGCCCGTAAAGCATCGTGGCGTTCGAGCGCAGGCCGATCTCGTGTGCCTGCCTCGCGATGCTCAACCACATTTGCCCGCTCACTTTGTGATCGCAAATAATCTTGCGCACGCGCGGGTGGAAAATTTCGGCGCCGCCTCCGGGAAGGGAATCGACGCCGGCTTCTTTCATCTTCAATAGCGTGTCTTTGACGGAAAGCTTCGCGATGCGCGCGAAATAGCCCACTTCCACCATCGTGAACGCCTTCAAATGTACGCTGCCGAAGCGCTGCTTCAGCCCGCGAATCAGCTCCAGGAAATAATCAAAGGTCAAATCCGGATGCAAGCCGCCGACAATGTGGAACTCCGTGGCGCCTTCGCGAACACCCTGTTCCGCGCGCAGGTAAATTTCTTCCAACGCAAAGGTGTAAGCGCCGGGCGCGCTAGGATCACGACCAAACGCGCACAATTTGCAGTGCGCCACGCAAACATTTGTAGGGTTGATGTGCCGGTTGACGTTGAAATACGTCACGTTTCCATGACGTTTCTCGCGAACGTGATTCGCCAGCCATCCAACCGCCAGCAAATCCGGCGAACGGTAAAGCGCGATCCCGTCGGGAACACTGAGCCGCTCTCCCGCGAGCACCTTATCTGCAATCGGCTTCAGCCGCTGATCGGTAATAGTCAATCTCGACATTCTCTTTGCGCTTCCAGAATAACCCAAACGCACGCTCTTCGCGCTTTTCAAAACATCCGACCCTTTCAGATGTGCCCAACAGTGTTCAGATGCGCCAAACTGCGGTAGCGGCACCCCAGAACAACAGAAACAGCAGGCTAATATAGCCGTTCACCGCGAAAAACGCAGCGTCCAGCTTGCTTAAGTCATCGGCTTTGACCAGGGAATGCTCGTAACCGAGCAGCGCCGCAACAACCGCGATACCAGCCCACGCGGGCCATGGCAGCGCAAAACCCGCGGCCAGCCACATAAGCAAAACCACGACCCCGACGTGCATGACTCTTGCTATCAACAACGCCCGCGCTATCCCGAATCGCTTGGGAACTGAGAACAGGCCGGCGCTGCGGTCATAATCCACGTCCTGGCATGCGTACAGCACGTCAAACCCGCCAACCCACAGCGTGACCGCCGCACAAAGGATCAGAATGCGCAAATCGAGCTCGCCGGTAACCGCGATCCAGGCCGCCGCGGGAGAAATTCCCAGCGCGAAACCAAGAAAAAGATGCGACCAGTTGGTGAACCGTTTAGTGAACGAGTAGAAGAAGAGAATCGCGAGGGCCAGCGGAGCGAGTTCCAATGCGAGCCGATTCAGTTGCCAAGCCGCGATCAAAAATAGTCCGGCTGCAATGACAGTGAACGTCCACGCGAATGACACTGAGAGATCGCCGGTCGCCAGTGCGCGCTTGTTTGTGCGCGGATTCTCCCGGTCGTAGCGAAGATCTACAATCCGGTTGATCGTCATTGCTGCGGACCGCGCAGCGACCATCGCCACCACGATCCACGCAAGCTGCCAAAGCGTCGGCCAACCATGCCGCGAAACCCGCGCAGCCAGCAACGCACCTGTCAGCGCAAACGGCAGCGCAAAAACAGAATGCTCGAACTTGATCATCTCGAGTACAACGCGAATGCGATTTCTTCTCATCAGCGTAAAAGGGAATAAGTCACAGAGCTCAGGCTGGGACTGTTCATGCTTTCGCTTCTTTCGATGAAGAACGGCCCGCCCAGCGGTACATTTTCTCTTGCGGCAAACCGATCTGCGCCAGCACGCGGCAGGTATACTGCGTCACAAGGTCATCGATTGTTTTCGGCTGATCATAGAAAGCGGGAATCGCCGGCATGATGACTGCTCCCGCCTGCTGCGCTCGCAGCATATTCTCCAAATGAATGCGATTGAATGGCGTGTCGCGAATGCACAGCACCAATTTGCGCCCCTCTTTGAGCATGACGTCGGCGGCCCGCGCAATCAAATCGTCGCTGATTCCGTTGGCAATCGCCGCCAGGGTGCCCATCGAGCATGGAATCACCAACATGGAATGGACTTCGTAACTGCCCGAGGCAATGGACGCGCCAACGTCCTTGTTAGGCAGGATCTCGATCTTGTTCGTTGCGCGGCCAAGGATTCGGTTCGGCAACTGCTTCAGATCGCCGGACGTAAGCCCCAGCTCCTCGGCAAAAAGCCGCTGGCCGGTTTCCGTGACCACCAAATGCACTCGCGCAACGCGAGCATCGTCTTCGAGAAGCGCCAGCGCCTTCTGCGCAAAGAGCGCGCCACTAGCTCCGGTCACACCTACGGTGATGATTTGTCCTTGTGGCGGCATAGTGTCTGGATTCATTCAGTCTCGCAGCCGCTCCGGGCCAAGTCAAGAACGTGCAACGCCAAGCGCGAATCGCGCGATATACTGACGCTCTGGCCCAAAGGAGAAGAAATATGGCGACTGTGCAGCCTGCCAGGGAGCCTCTCGATGTAGCGATGGACTTTATCAACCGCATCAATGCGGGTGACGTCGACCGCATCTGCGAGCTCATGACCGATGGGCACATCTTTCAAGATGCCATGGGTGAGCGTTTCATCGGACGCGAAAAAATGCGTGAGGGCTGGACCGCCTATTTCAAGATCGTCCATGACTATCAGGTCCACGCCGAAGAGTTTTTTCAGACGGGCGACAAGTTGGCTATTTTCGGCAGTGCTAGTGGCGTTTACGCCGGTAATGGAGAGCCTTCCGGCAACAACTTCTGGGAAGTGCCGGCCGCGTGGAGGGCCGTAATCCGCGACGGTCTCGTTGCAGAGTGGCGCGTTTACGCGGACAATCAACCTTTGCGAAAGCTCATGGGCGAAGGACAGCCCTAGACCGCCAGCATCTACGGATTCATGAACGAACGCGAACTTCACCAGCTCCTGGACCTTGTGCGCCTCGGCGCGCTGCCCCCCGACCGCGCGGTCGCTCGATTGAAGCACCTTCCCTTTGAGGATTTGGGCTTTGCCAAAGTCGATCACCATCGCTCACTGCGCCAGGGATATGCCGAGGTCGTTTTTGGCAAAGGGAAGACGCCGGAGCAAGTCGCGGAAATTGTTAAATCCATGCTGCGCCAGAAAGGCAGCCGGCAGAATATCCTGATCACTCGCGCGGACGCTGCCACGTTCAAGGCTGTCCGCCGCCTAAATCCTTCAGCGAAGAGCGCCGCGAAATTTCATGCGCTCTCCGGCGTAATCACCATCGAGCGCAGCCGCGAGATCACCGGCAAGGGCCAGATTTTCGTTGTCTCTGCGGGAACCAGCGACATCCCCGTGGCTGAGGAAGCTCTACTCACAGCGCGCATGATGGGCAATCGCGCCGAGCCGTTGTATGACGTCGGCGTCGCCGGCATTCACCGACTGCTGGAGCACCGCGAGAAACTTGCGGAAGCCCGCGTAATCATCTGCGTCGCAGGTATGGAAGGAGCGCTCCCCAGCGTTGTGGGCGGGCTCGTCGGCGTTCCGGTGATCGCCGTGCCGACCAGCGTTGGATACGGCGCGAGCTTCGGGGGCGTAGCGGCTCTGCTCGGGATGCTAAACAGTTGCGCCTCGAACGTCACGGTCGTCAACATCGATAATGGTTTTGGCGCCGCTTGCGTCGCGTCGTGCATTAATCGGCTTTAGAATTCAAACAGAGTTGATGGCATCCGCATCACGGCTTGAGCAGGACCTTCATTACTTTATTTTCCTGCGCAAATCGAATGGCTTTCCTCGCTTCGGCCAAGGGAAATGTGCGGGTTATAAGTGGCCTCGGGTCGACCTTGCCGGCGCGCAGAAGGGCGAGTGCTTTGGCGAAAGGACCGCAGCGCGAGCCAACCACTGTGATCTCTTTCACTACGATGGGCCACGTTTCCACGGGCGCCGCACCGTGGAATGTGGATTTCAGAACCAGTGTGCCGCGCGGCTCGGTTAGTCGTTGGGCAAGCGCTAATCCATTGGGCGATCCCGTGGCTTCGACGACCAATCCGTAACTTTCGCGAACGCGTTTCGCGTCGTTGCCGTCGCCGCGAACGAGTTTCGTTTTCCCTCCAACCTGCCGCGCCAGCGCCAGCTTCTCATCATGCTTGCCGTACATAACGACGTGCGACAGCTTTGTACGCAAAACGCGTGCGATGAGTTGAGCGAGCTTGCCGTCCCCCAGAACGGCGGCTCCACGAAATTTCCTAAGGTTGACTTGATCGAGAATTTCGCAAGCGGCAGCCAGCGGCTCGACAAAAACCGCTTGCTCATCGCTAACCGAATCGGGAACAACATGCAAATTCTCCAGCGGCAGTGTCAGATACTCCGCAAACCCGCCATCGTGTCCAACGATCCCGAGTACGGTTCGTCTTGCACAATGCGTTTTCAGGCCTCGCCGGCAAAAAGTGCACACCGGACGATAACCATAAGCCGAACAACTGACATTGATCTCGCCTACCACCCGCCGGCCGAGCCAACGTACCCGCTCCCGCGACGTGCCGCGAACCTCAGCAACTTCGCCGACAAATTCATGGCCGGGCGTTCCACGAAAGTTGTGATATCCACGTAAAATCTCAATGTCCGTATTGCAAATCCCGGCCAGTCGTAGGCGCACAAGCGCCCACCCAGCACGCAATTTCGGCAATGGCCCTTGTTTCATCACGAACTTCTTATTGTGAACGGCGAAGGCGAGCACGGAATCCTATTCAATGCAGTGCGGCGGAAAGAGTTTTGAGCAACGCCACTTCTTGCTCAGGAAAAACGGTACGTAGGTCAACGATGAGCCGGTCACCTTCAACCCGGGCAATCACGGAGACTCCCGCCGGAGCCATCCTCAGGCGCTGCTCGAGTTGTGCGGCGGAGTATCGCGCGCTTGCAATGCGGATGAGCTTCGTTGGAAGCGACTGCGTCGGCGTCGAGCCGCCCCCCGCTAGTGAGCTCCCGTCCGCAATTTCCAGCTCGACTTCACCCAACGGCAGCTCCGGCGTGAGCTCGCGAAGAAAATTCTCTGCGCGGCGTTTGATTTCCTGAACACTCATGCGAATCATGCGTAGGGCCGGAACCTCGTCCACCGCGCCCCGCAGATACGCTCCCAACGTAGCCGCGAGTGCCGCGGTCGTCATCTTATCCACACGAAGGGCACGAAACAGCGGATGTCGCCGCACCCGGTCGATCAGTTCCTTTTTCCCGGCGATGATTCCCGCTTGCGGACCGCCCAGCAACTTGTCTCCGCTGAACATCACAATGGAAACGCCGGTATCCACACTCTGCCGAACCGTCGGCTCCGTAATCCCCGAACCTGAAAGGTCGATCAAGCATCCCGACCCCAAGTCCTCGACTAGCGGCAAACCCGACCGTTGCCCAAGCGAGACAAGTTCCTCCAAGGAAGGCTTTTCCGCGAACCCGGTAATCGTAAAGTTCGAAGGGTGGACGCGCAGCAACAGCCGCGTGTTCTCATTTATCGCGCTTTCGTAATCCACAATCCGCGTGCGATTGGTGGTTCCCACTTCCCGAAGCACTGCGCCGCTCTGCGCCATAATTTCCGGAATGCGGAAGCCGTCCCCGATCTCAATCAGCTCGCCCCGCGAGACAAGTACCTCTCCACCTTTCGCCAGCGCCGCAAGCACCAGCAGCACAGCGGCCGCGCAGTTGTTGACCACGATCGCGGCCTCTGCTCCCGTCAAACGCTCGAGCATGTCCGCAACATGCACGTCGCGCTTGCCCCGTGCGCCCGCCTCCAGGTCATATTCAAGGTTGGTGTAGCCAATCGCACTGCGCTGAATCTCTTCCGCCGCCGCTATACTCAGCGGCGCCCGGCCCAGATTCGTATGCAAAATCACGCCGGTGGCATTGATCACCGGCTCCAGCGAAGAAGCGAGCACCCGCTCCACCATCGAAGCAATACGCTCTTCCAGCGACGAAGAGTCCAGCACGATCACCGCCGATCCTTCACCAGTGATCCGGCCCCGCACCTCCGTCAAAACCGTGCGCGTTATCTCCACCAGCAGTTCGCGGTCGACCCGCCGTGCCAGCGCCGCCAGCCGCGGCTGCGCCAGCAGCTCATCCACAGAGGGAATCTGCCGCAGCAAATCCGCCTGGTCCGCTGTAAGTGCGCGTTTGGCCCGCGATTCCATGCGGACATTTCAACACACAGCCGCCCAGCCCGCAACGCCGCGCCCCAACCGCCATGCCGTGCCGAATCAGCCCCCTCTTCCTTCCATTCTGTTGACGCGCTGGCCCTCTCCTCCTAGCATGGGAGCAGCGGGGGGCTTCCTCAGCCATGGCGACGATCGACGAAGAAATGTCGCAGCTCGAAAAAGACATTCGCCAACTCAAGATCGAATACGACCAATATTTCGGCGGTGGTAGGAAGCGTCCGCCCACCGAGAT
>Ga0210410_10002678_pt1 | contig 15924 bp, 18 predicted proteins | sample IncBWC4MmetaG_FD_161058 | JGI IMG/M metagenome (GOLD analysis project Ga0210410, IMG submission 161058) | Forest soil microbial communities from Barre Woods Harvard Forest LTER site, Petersham, Massachusetts, United States - Inc-BW-C-4-M | ecosystem: Environmental > Terrestrial > Soil >... | reverse complement strand
GCGCTCTGCGGCAGCAAACGCTTCGCTTGGACTCTTGCCTACCGATTCTCGATATCGTCTGCCATCGCGATACCACTCGATGTAGTAAGCGCCTTCTTTGTGGAGTTCGGGCCGGCCATCGATCAAGACGTAGTCTGGCCGAAGGCGGCCGTTACTTGTGTGAACGACGGGACAGAAGCGCCACGTCTCGGACGCCGCGCCGCGCACTTTCACGTACTTCGTGAGATTGACGCGCCCCGCATGGGACTTGCCGCTTCGCATCATTGGACCTCCAAATCGGTCTTGGAGAAATTATGTGCAAACGGAAATTCGGTCAAATTCTCCGGAGACGGGCTCGGACGAACGATCTGTTTAGGAAAAATCGTGCGCGGGGAGAAGACGATGAAATGTGTTTGGTCGCGTTGGACGCGGGCTTTGGGGTCAACTCGCTGGTGACAGACGAGCGCTGGTTCGCCGTCGGGAGTGTTCGCTGTCAGGGGAAAAGGATGACAAAATCGCATCGCATACCGCTCCTGGAATGGGTTTTACGGTATGGACGACGGTATGGATGGCACTTAACTCATTGAAAACAAAGAACTGGCGGAGAGAGTGGGATTCGAACCCACGTTACCCTTTCGAGTAAACACGCTTTCCAAGCGTGCGCCTTCAGCCACTCGGCCATCTCTCCGGCTTGAAACACTGTTGGGAAGCTTGAGCCGCAGTGTCGGTTCATCGGGGCTTTCTGCTCTTTATGATTCTATGGAGGAAGTGTTGGAACCGCAACTCGAAACGCGATGTGTGCGCAACGGGAAATCAAGACACAAGCTGCCGCGACGCGATCTTTGGGATCGAAATCCGCCCGAGGAATTGTCCGGATGGGAATTGTCTGGGTGGGAATTGTTGGGGTGGGAATTGTTGGGGTGGGAATTGTTGGGGTGGGAATTGTTGGGGTCGGAGTTGTCGGGTCGGACTTCTTAAGAGTTAGTTCGGTTTGTGGGAAGAGTTGGGATCGATCGCCGACACTGAGGTTGAAGACGACGAAACCGCGGACGCGCCTGCAGCGGCGGCGTTGGCGGCCGGTGCGGTTGGCGGTGCGGTTTCGGGCAGCGCGGGAATCTTGGCATTGTCGACTACGTGGTGATTCAGGCAGTAGAGCGCGAGTTCGAGGCGATCGGCGACACCCAGCTTATCGTAGACTTTGCGCAGATAATTCTTTACCACTTGTTCGGTGGTGCCGACGCGCAACGCGATCTCTTTGTTCTTCATACCCTGCGTGACACAGGAAACGATCAGCGTTTCTTTGGGAGTGAGTTGAACTTTGGGGCGCGATCCGGTCTGGCGGGTGTTTTGATTGCGATAGGCGTCCATCACCCACTTGGTACCCTGGTCGTCGAGCCAGGTGCCGCCAGTTGCGACTTTGCGCAGGCAGTCGACCAGCAACTCGGGCTCGACCTCGCGTGAAACGATACCATGCACGCCGCGCCGGAATAGTTCCAGTGTCAAATCTTCATCGGAATTCGGGGTCACGACGATGACGCGGACCTGCGGGGCCTGCCGCAATAACTCGGCCACGGCTTCGACCGAATTCTGTGCCAGTGCCGCCTCAAAAATCAGAACGTCTGCCGAGAATTTTTTCACCGCCGATTGAGTCTGGGGAAAAGTTTCGGCCTGGCCGACTACACGAATATCGTCTTCGAGGGCGAATACTTTTCGCAGCCCAGCGCGGAAGATCGCCTGCGTGTCGGCGACGATCACACGGATAAATTCTCCGTTGGCCTCGCCGATTGCTCCGAGATTTTCTTCCATATCTACCGGAATGCTAGCCATGCTGTCCCTTAACGCCTAAGCCCGCTCGAAATGGTATTCGTCAATCACTACGCCAACGCCGCGGCGGCCACGATCTTCAAAGCTGCGCACTACACGGCCACGGCAATCGATCTGAACCTTCTGCATGAGTCCGACTACATCGGCGGGAAGCGTGATGGTGAAATCGACCATCGATCCGACGGGAACGTCGCTGTCCATGGCGAAGAGGACGCCGTTGGCAGAGATGTTTTCAGTCTCCGCCGAGAGGGCTCCGCCCTGCGCCTTTACCGACGCATGCAAATGCAACGGAAATCGCGGCGCACTTTGCATATCGTCGTAGTGCCCGCCGTTGATCCGTTCCGAGGCCATCGGTTCTTTGTCTGGGTAGCCCGCCACGTCTCGCGTTACCATCCTTGCCGGAGCGCTTGTCGCTTACCGGAATCTGCTGAACTCAAGGGCAGCGTACACCCGTGAATGGGGCATTAAAAGTTACCGAAGTCATGCGACGAAAGTATGCTAACTGCTTTTCTTTGAACGGATTACAGGGGGTTGTTGGGGTTCGATTTTAACCCGCGTGGAAACGGTTTTCTGGGGGCGATCCTAGGCCATTTGCCGGAAATAACCGGAGGGAAACGGAGTTCGACCGGGCATCGAGCGTGGCTAGAACTTCGTCACTTCAGTGAAATTAAAATCGTTCACCTTCATGGCGGGAACGACCATGTCGAAGGCTTCTTCGCCCGAGGCGCGAACAGGGACGCTCATGGACGAGACGTTGGACAGCATGTGGATCAAACTCTGGTTGAAACGAAAATTTCGCAATCCGCCGGTGACGCGTCCGTTCTCCACGAGGAAAGTACCGTCGCGAGTCATGCCGGTGACGATCTTTTCAAAAGGATCGACTTCACGGATGTACCACACGCGCGTGACCAGCACTCCGCGTTCGGTGGCCGCAATCATTTGATCGACGGTTTGCGGATTGCGCGGTGAATCGAAGACGATGTTCTGCGGAGCCTCGCCCATCTCGTTGGGCAGCAGGAAACCGTGGCCGGTCGCAGCGATGGGTCCGCAATTGTCCTTGTACTCGGAGCGCTTCATTCTGGCGGCGCTGCCACGGGCGTAGACCACGCGCTGAATGACTCCGTTTTCGACCAGGGAAACCGTCTGTCGACTCACGCCTTCGCCATCGAAGGGTGAGCCCGTTTGCAAGGGATGATTCACGTTGTCGCGGATGCTGATGTTGTCGCCGAAAAGCTGGGTTCCGATGCGGCCATTGAGGAACGAGCGCTGATCGAGGAGGGCCATGCCGGAGTAATCGAAGAACATGAAGCCCACGAGATCAAGCACAGCGGCAGGTTCGAGAATTACGGTGTACTTTCCGGGCGCGATTTCGCGAGGGTGGGCCGAGTCCATTGCTTTCTGGGCGGCGATTTCCGCCAACCGTTGTGGATTGAGCAAGGTGACATCGGGCGAGTTCGCTTTCTGCCACCCGGAAGAATCCTGAGCCAGCATGGTGATGGAAATTTCGGCTGAGGTTTGCGCGTGCCAGTTGCTGAGGCCGCGCGAATTGAAAATTCCTTCCACCGATTCGGCGCTCGAATACACTCCGGCGGTGGTGATGTCGTGACGCTGGGCGACGGTGACCATCTGCTTCACGCCTTCGGCGCGAAACTCGGGCGTCATCGCCGCGGTCGCCTCGAAATGGCGCGATGGTGCTTTCTGGGCGGGGGCGCCGGATTCTGCCGAAGCTTCGCGCGCGTCGGGCATGGGCAACAAATCTGGGTCAGGATGCTGGACCTTCGAGAGACTCTCGGACGAGCGGACGACCTGCCGCAAGCTTTCATCGTCGAACTTGTTGGTCGAAGCGCGGGCGGTGCGTCCTCCGAATGCGGTTCGCACCGATACGGTGTAATTCTCCTCGGTCACATTCTGATGAATTGTGTTGTTGGCAAAGCGCGTGAGGGAAAAGTGACCGCCTGCTACAAACACTTCGACCTCGTCCGCGGACGAGAGCTTGCGGATCCGGTTGAAGATATCGGCGGCTTGGTCGCGGGTCAACATGCTAGAAAATGGGCAATAACACGCATCACATCGTCTTATACGCGCTGCCGACCTTGATCTTGCGAAAGCGAGAGGGGGATGCGCCGTGTCCGGTGCCCATCACTTGCTGCGGCTGGCCTTTGCCGCAGTTGGGAGTGCCCCAGAGCGTCCACTCGTCACGCGAGCAGATGGCGTCGAGTGAATTCCAGAACTCGGTCGTGATGCCCGAGTACGAGGGATTCTTCACCATGCGCACGCGTTTACCGTTCTTGATTTCCCATCCAATTTCACAGCCAAACTGAAAGTTGTAACGCTTATCGTCAATCGACCACGAGCGGTTCGTCTGCATCAGGATTCCATGATCGGTCGATGCGATCAGTTGTTCCAGCGAGAGCGGATTCTCTCCCGGCAACAAGCTGATGTTGGTCATGCGGATCATGGGCAGGCGGTTCCAACTTTCCGCGCGCAGAGTTCCGCCGGAGCGCGTCTCGCCAATCGTATGTGCGGTTTCGCGCGAACTGAGATATCCCGTAAACAGACCGTGGGTGATGATCGGCGTGCACTGCGCTGGAACACCCTCATCGTCATAAGCAAACGTACCCAGTCCCGGACCATGCTCCTGCCGCGCGTCAGCCACTACATTCACCAAGACGCTGCCGTAACGAAGCGTGCGCAATTTTTCCAATGTAAGAAAAGATGTTCCTGCAAAATTCGCTTCCATACCCAGCACGCGATCGAGCTCGATGGGATGCCCGACAGATTCGTGAATCTGCAGACCGAGTTGAGAGCTGTCGAGAATGATGTCGAACGTTCCTTCCGGGCAGCGGTCGGCACGATGGAGAGCGACTGCTTCTTCGCCGATTCGCCGCGCGTTCTCGACCAGCTTTAATTCTTCGATCAGTTCGTAACCCTTGTTCTGCCACTGCCCGCCGAAGGAATTCGGATACGAACGCTTCTGGAGTTCGTTGTCCACAAAGGCATAGGCCGCGTATCCCGCCCCGGTAGAGAATTTCGTCTGATGAATGTCGGCGCCTTGCGACGACGCGTACCAGATTTCTTCGCGATTGAAGTTCATGTTCGCTTCCGCCAGCGTGACGCCGTCGACCGAGCGTAATTCAGAATCGACTTTTAGCAGCAACTCGATGACTTGCTCGACGGAAACCGTGAAAGGATCGATGCGATGCGGCGTGGTCCACTCCGCAACCGCCGGCTTCTCGGGAGCGAGTTGAATATCCTGCGTCTTGACTCGCGCGGAAGCCTGCGCCACGTGCACCGCCCGCGCTGCCGTGGCCTCAACCGCGCCGCGGCCTAATTCAGCGGAGGCGGCGAATCCCCAGGCTCCGTCGGCGAGCACGCGCACGCTCATGCCTACCGATTCCGCGTCGGAGGCACTACCCACTTTGCCATTCTTCGTAGTCAGCGCGCGGCTTCGTTGCGCGACCACGCGCACGTCGGCGAAAGTCGCGCCGCGCAATTTCGCGGCATCCAGCGCCCAGTTAGCTACATGTCTCATGCGGGGAAGTTTCAATCTACCACAGAGCCGCGGAATATAATCGCTACGTGGCCCGCGGATGGGAAAGCAAATCGGTGGAGGAGCAGCAGTCTCAAGCTTCCGATACATCCAATCACTCCCGCCCTCGAATGAGTCCCGAGCAGGCGGCGCGCGAGCGCGAGGCGCAAGGCCTCCGGCTGTCGCGACAAAGAGTGTTGCAGCAACTCGCCGCCAATCCAGCCCCTGGCCATCGGAGTGCGCTGCAAAGCGCATTGCACGATCTCGACGAAAAGTTGCGCGCTCTCGAAGAGAAATCAGGCCGCGGGCGTGACGTATAATGAACCTTCCATGACCGCCTACGTCTACGTCTCGCTAAAGAAAACGGTTCTAGATCCCCAGGGTAAAACGATTCATGGCGCACTCAAGAAGATGGGCTACAAGGGCCTCGAGAGCGTGCGCCAGGGAAAATATTTCGAATTGACGCTCGATGGCGGCCTGTCCCGCGAAGAGGCGCAGTCGGAAGTCGAGCGGATCGCCCGGGAAGTGCTGACCAATCCAGTGATTGAAGAGTTCCGCTTCTCCTTGGCAGAGTAGGCCCGACCGCGTAACCGCGGAGATCGCCTGGCAAGCCAGCGCGCAGATCATCTTCGCGCAGATCATGTTGAGGTTCATCCATGTGTGGGATCGCCGGCTACGTTGGTAAGAAAAGTGTTGTTCCCGTCATCATCGAAGGCCTGAGAAAACTGGAATATCGAGGATACGATTCGGCTGGAATCGCGGTCGCCGGAGGCGACGAGGGCCTGCAACTCCGGCGCGCCGAAGGCAAGCTGCGCAATTTAGAAGAGGTGATCCGCCAAAAACCGCTGCACGGTACCTACGGCATCGGCCACACTCGCTGGGCCACGCACGGACGCCCCACCGAAGAAAATGCTCATCCCCACCGCGACTGCACTGGGACGATCGTGGTTGTGCACAACGGAATCGTCGAGAACTATCTGGCGCTGAAGAAAAGTCTCATCGAAGAAGGGCACACCTTTACGACCGAGACCGACACTGAAATCATCGCCCACCTCATCGAGAAATATTATTTGAAGACGGGCGGCGCGCGGCCTGCGCTGGAAGATGCGGTGCGCCAGTCGGTGAAGTTGCTTACCGGAGTGTTCGCCCTGGTGGTCATCTCTGCCGAGGAACCGAACAAGATCGTCGCGGCACGCAATGGCCCTCCCGTGGTCATTGGCTTAGGCAATGACGAATACTTTGTTGCGTCAGACGTTCCCGCCATTCTGCATCACACGCGCGATATTTTTTTCCTCGCCGATGGCGACCTCGCCGTAGTCACTCCGGACGGTGTGCATCTGTCAGATTTCGGGGGGCGCCCGGTGCGGCGTGAGATCCAGCACGTCACGTGGGATCCGATCATGGCGGAGAAGGGCGGCTTCAAGCATTTCATGCTCAAAGAGATTTACGAGCAGCCGCGCGCCGTCCGCGACACTACTCTCGGCCGCGTTTCACAGGACACGGGCGGAATTTTCCTCGATCAAATGGAGATCAGCGAAGCCGAATTTCGCGCCGCGAAGAAAATTAATATCACCGCCTGTGGAACCAGCTGGCACGCCGGACAAGCGGGCAAGTTCATGATCGAGAGCCTGGCGCGGGTTCCGGTCGAAGTCGATTACGCCAGCGAATGGCGTTACCGCAATCCGATTGTCGAGCCGGACACGATCACGCTGGTCATCTCCCAATCCGGCGAGACCGCCGACACCATCGCCGCGCAACGCGAAGCAAAATCGCGGGGATCGAAGACACTCGCGATTTGCAACGTCGTCGGATCGATGATCACCCGCGAAGCCTCCGGCACAATCTACACGCATGCCGGGCCGGAAATAGGAGTAGCTTCGACCAAGGCGTTCACGGGACAATTGACCGCTCTCTATCTGTTCGCGCTGTACATGGCACAAGTCCGGGGAGCGATGACTGCCGAGCAATCACGGGACGCCGTGCAACAGCTCACGCGTATTCCCGGCAAGATCGAGACTTTGCTCACGCGCGACGAACAAACGGACGAACTGGCCAAGCGCTACCAGCGAGTGAGAGATTTTCTTTTTCTCGGCCGCGGCATTCACTATCCCATCGCACTCGAGGGCGCACTCAAGCTGAAGGAAATTTCCTATATTCACGCCGAAGGGTATCCCGCCGGAGAAATGAAGCACGGTCCTAACGCTTTGATCGACGAGAACCTGCCGGTGGTCGTGATTGCCACGAGAGATGCGAAGAATCCGGGATCGGTTCTGCGCTACGAAAAAACGATGTCGAACTTGAAGGAAGTGAAAGCACGCTCGGGAGTGGTGATTGCACTCGCCACCGAAGGCGACGAAGAAATCAAAGAGGCAGCCGACCACGTCCTCTATATCCCACCCGCGCCGGAAGAGCTTTCGCCAATTCTGGAGATCGTTCCGCTGCAGTTGCTGGCGTATCACATTGCCGTCCGCCGCGGTTGCGATGTGGATCAACCGAGGAATCTGGCGAAGTCGGTCACGGTCGAGTAGCGACGTTTCAGATCTCGGCGACCTCCACGTCGGTATGGGCGAAATCGTTCCCCTTGAACAGTAAGGGTTCGTCCATTTCTTTCGCCAACGCGTAGGCAAAGCAGTCACCGAAATTCAGGCCCGCCTTGTGGCGCCCCTTGCCGAAATCGCGGTAGGCATGGCGGGCGATTTCCGCCTGCCTGGGAGTGACGGTTTCTATTCGCATGCGGACACTGTGCATCAGATCGTCGAACTTCCGGCTCAACACCGGATTCCGATTGCCGTCAGCGACGACGGCGGACTCGACCCAGGTGACGACTGACACCCGACGGACTGGTGCTCGCTGCAACGCCGCCGCCAGCGCGACGGCGTCTGGTTCGTTCCGCAGGATTGCGATAATCGCCGATGAATCCACAATCATTTCGGCAGTCCTTTTTCGTCGTAAAGTAAATCTCCGTGATCAATCGAGCGGTACGGCTCTTTCCACAACGGCCCGCACTCCCGCGCAATCTTCATGATGCGTTCCGCGAGGCCTTCGCGGGACTTTCCGCGAACGCGCTCTAAACGCTCTCGAATGGCTTCACTCACGGCGACCGTCATGCTTTCGCCAGTGACGCTTGCCAGTTCCCGCGCCAATCGGTGAGCTTCCTCATTCTTTATGTTCAGGCTCATCAATCCACCTTTCCACCATCGATATAAGTATTCTACCACATACTGCGCTCGTACTCCCACGTGAAGTCAGAGCAAACAATCTCAAACGGTCTGTAGAACTCTGCGCAACCGCCAGAGGGCCCCACCGAGCGCCGCGAGCGCGGCGCCCCAACCTACAAACGCCATCTTCACGACCCATGCCGGAGCTCCTACCCTTCGCAGCAGGAACGGCAGGAAATTCCACGTCGTGATGTGGACGTAGTCCCATGCGTCCTGCGTCATGGATTCGTTATTCAATCCCCACGCATTCATCTTGCCTAACGCAAACGCGGCAATGTTCTTGAAGCGCAGCGCAATCACAAATGTCGGATGCCCCAGTGTTTCCATCTGATAGATCTCCAGCGGCAGCCAAAACATGAGTGACGCAACTTGAATGATGAAGCTGGCAAGAATGATTGCGATTCCCGCGCGCCAGATCCACGTTGACTTACTCGGAGCCATGAGACCATGTACCCGCATCAGCAGCGGCGCGGATAGTAACGCGACCAACTCCACTGCCGTCGACACATACCGATCACCCCAGGCAAAGTCGCCCGCCCAATACGTATACCGCGCATAAAAGCAGATGTATCCCAGCAGCAACAGAAGCGAAGTCACACCATAAGCGCGAACTTCCGCCGACAGCCGCCTCCACAGAATCACCAGCAGCACAATCGCCAGAACCGACAGAGGGTCGAAAAGCAAAATCGACTTCTCCGGCTGAAACAACGGCCCCAGAAATCCCTTATAGAAAGGAGTGCTCCAGGGGAAATTCACGGGCAACGTTGGATCAGCGAGCCGCTGCTCTTTCGCAAAGAGCGAGACATAGGTATTTGTGAACGATCCGAAGCGGTAGAACTGATAGACCCGATCGACCAGAACGAAAAAGAAATAAACCGGGGCAGCGACTTTGCAGTAAGCCAGAAAACGCCGCCACAACTCGAGGCCTCGCACTTGTTCAAACCAAAGGACAGCCAGCAGAAAAATGCCTCCCGCGATGAGGTCCAGGCCTGTCGTGAGCCGCGTGAGCAAGTTCAGGCCCAGCGCAGCCGATCCGATGAATAAAGCGCGACCACTCCCATTCCGAAGCCACTCATACTGAAACGAAAAGCCGACAAGCGTGAGCAGCATGATGTAGTTGTTCTCTTGCATATTCTGCGTGTAGTGCAGGTGGGTAGTGCAGAACAGCAGAGCCAGAACTCCGGCGATTGACTCTCGGAGGGTGAAACGCAATTGCCGAAGGAGGCGCATAGCGATCAGAACGGTCAGCACGATGACTAAGATATTCGTGCTGTAGCTGACCACAATGCTGTGTACCGCCGGGTCATCTTCGTATCCAGAAAAAATGCGCCAGCGCGCGATCCATGTGCCAACCAGGTCTGCCGGGAACATCAGCAGAGACTGCCCAACGCCGTACCAGCTGAAAAGCTGGCCGTCGCGCCCGCGCAAGCCGAATTCGGGATAGTCGCTGGGAAAAACCTGCGGCTGCGAAGTCCACATCCAGTGCGTGGTTTGCAGCCGATGCATGGTGTCGGCAGTGCCCAGTTCGCCCGATTGCACCACACACGCAAGCAGCCCCGCAGCGAGGCATAGCAAGAAAAGAGGGTCCCGCAACCATCCACTAACGCGTGAAGTCATCCGCTTGGATGGTAATACAAATGACTCGCGGCCAGAGCACGGCTCTCCGCGCTTCTTCTGTTTCTGTGTCCCCCTGTGTCCTCTGCTTGAGGCTCTTGATTTTAGTCAGCAGAAGTCAGCGCTCTTACTTCACTCCCACCCCGTAGAGATAGTTGTAAGTCCCCACCGACGCCCAGGGCAGGTTCGCGGTAAACGCACTGAACAACATTGCCTTATCCATGAAGGTCACAAATACATCCTGTTGCGCACTCGCCGACGTTACGCGAAACGTGAACACTCCATTGCACGGGTCTTGCAACTGACCAGTGCTGCCATACAGATAAGTAGCGTCCGCCACCGGAGTCAGCACTGCCTGGACAATGGTGTGACCCTTGGCATTGCTGATCGTCACCTTGCCAGAGCTGTCCACGGCGAGCGTGGCATTGCCAAGACTTGCGGTTCCCGTCTCTACATTTCCCGCCCCCGTGTTGGCGCCTGTTTTCTGGTAATAGATGGCCTTGTAATTTCCTGCCATCGTGGAATCAAAGTTCTTGCTGGCGGCTTTTTTCAGGCCGAGAATTGCTCCGTTGCCGGAATCGACCGCAAAGATTCCATTCGCCGTACCGAAAATGTAGTCGAAGCCGTTGCCTCCCATCTCAGGCACGTTCAAGAATGTTCCCGAAGCGTCCTCCTGCGCCTGAGTCAGATCGATCATGCCCGTATGAAATGGACTGCCACTCTGGTTCCCCGAGTTGTAGTATCCGTAAGGCCAGAAAGCGGAGATCGATCCGATCCCTTGCGTGCTGATTGCCACCGATCCGACTTCCAGGCCGCCCGCCGCAGTGCGAAACTGCATGTAGTTGTAAGCATGCGTTTCGAAGGTCGACATCGAAATCGATCCACTCTCGACCGCCGTGATCAGCGCCGGCGTATCCATGTTTGGTCCCGTCTTGGAGGCCTGAATCAAAAGCACATAATTCGGCACTTCATAAGCGGCCACCAGGTTCCCCTTCGGATCGGCCAGCGCGTAAGTATCGTCGGTGTTGACGGTGTACGGAACGGTTCCACTGTCGCCATTCGAGGCGTCATTGTAGGAGATTGTCTGTGCCGTGGAATCGATGGTGATGGTCATGAAATCGCCGACCGACGCGGTGCCGTGATAAGTGCGCGCAGTCGCCGGCGGCGGAGCAACATGTGTGGTGGAACTGCAGCTTGCGAGGAAGAGAAGCATCAGCAAAGTTGGGATGGAGCGAGTTCGCATAAGAAAACCCTCATTTTGGCGGAGCAGCGCGCTTCGGAAGATGCATCGGCGGCGGGTTGGAAACCTTTACCGGGTTCAGACTGCGCACGGTTCGAAGTACGAACCCACAGCGACGTCCCGGCAGGTTAAACTGTAGCGGGAAAAATCATGGCCTTCTGCGCATCTTGCGGTACAGAATTCCCGACCTCGGTCCGATTCTGTTCTTCCTGCGGAGTTCCGGTCGCAAATACCGACGACTTGGCGACGCTCGACTTCGCCACCGCTTCCTCGCCAAGGCCTTCGCGGCCGCCGTCGTCTTCCTCCTCGCGCAGTTCGAGTTCCGCGGAATTCATGTTGAATGAGGGCCGATTTCTTCCCGGACGTTTGCTCGCTGGCCGATACCGCATCATCGCGTTACTCGGCAAAGGTGGCATGGGCGAGGTCTACCGCGCCGATGATCTCACTCTCGGCCAGAGCGTCGCTCTTAAGTTTCTTCCCGACGAAGCGGCGCAAGATGAAAATCTGCTCGAACGCTTTCGCGGTGAAGTCCGCATCGCCCGCCGAATTTCCCATCCTAATGTTTGCCGTGTGTATGACGTTGGGGACTTTGAAGGGCATACGTTTTTTACGATGGAATATGTCGATGGCGAAGACCTCGCTTCCCTGCTTCGGCGTATCGGCCGCTTGCCCGAAGACAAGGCTCTCGATATCGCCCGCCAACTTTGCGCGGGACTAGCCGCCGCTCATGCCAAAGGTGTGCTGCATCGCGATCTGAAGCCAGCCAATATCATGCTCGACGGTCGGGGCCAGGTGGTCATCACCGACTTCGGATTGGCGGGAGTCGCCGATGACATTCGCGGCGCTGAAATTCGGAGCGGAACTCCCGCCTACATGGCCCCTGAACAACTGGCTGGGAAAGAAGTAAGCCCGCGCAGCGACATCTACGGTCTGGGTCTGGTTCTGTATGAAGTATTCACGGGCAAGCGCGCCTTCGCAGAAGTCGCAGCCGGAGCGCCGTCGAGGCATGGTGATCGAACCCCGAGCCGTCCATCGTCGGTGGTGAAAGACCTCAATCCGATTGTCGAGCGCGTTATCTTGCGCTGTTTAGAGACGGAACCTTCAGCGCGGCCGGCGACCGTTATCAGTGTGGCAGCGGCGATGCCCGGCGGAGATCCGTTAGCGGCGGCTCTGGCGGCCGGCGAAACTCCCTCACCACAACTGGTGGCTGCCTCGGGAGAAACGGCGGGCTTGCGTCCGCGCGCCGCAGTCATCTGCATGGCGGTCGTGCTGCTTGGACTGGCTCTCTCCGCTTATCTCTCGCTCCACTACAGCGCTCTGGAAAAAATGGGGCTCGAGCAAACTCCCGAGGTGCTCACCCACAAGGCTCACGAAATTATCGCCAGGCTGGGCTATCCTGAACGCTCCGCTGACAGCGTGTACGGCCTCGACTACGACGGCGATTTTACGGACTACGTCGAGAAGAATGATAAGCCCCCGCACTGGGATGCGGTGCTGGCCGCAAGGCCGACCATTTTGCAGTACTGGTATCGGCAGAGCCCCGACGATCTGGTGGCCAGCGACTTTCAGGACAACTTGTTGACGCCGGGAATCGTCAGCCCGAGCGATCCGCCGCCGGTGCTGTCGGGCATGATTAACCTATGGCTCGATGCGCAAGGGCGATTGATCGATTTCCAGGCGATCCCGCCGCAGAAGCAGGATGAGAAAAACACGCCGACTGCTTCGCCCTTTGATTGGAATATTCTGTTCGCCGCGGCTGGTCTGGATCCCTCGAAATTTCAGCCCGCGCAGCCGGTCTGGGCTTCGCTGGCTCTCTCTGACACGCGCATGGCATGGACTGGGACGTGGCCGGGTACGACGCGTCCGTTGCGCGTGGAGGCGGCGGCGTTTCAGGGCAAGCCGGTTTTCTTTTCGCTCGTCGGCAGCTGGACCAAACCCCAACGCGTCGCAAACGTTGAGCCGAAAACCCTTGGGCAGCGCCTCACCAAAATTGTCTCGTTGTTCATACTATGTTCCGTGCTGGTAGCTTCGGCATTGCTGGCCCGCAGAAACTTCCGCCAGGGACGCGGCGATCGAACTGGAGCCCTGCGCCTGGCGACCGTGATGTTTCTGCTGGAGATCGGCTTATTCCTCTGCCGCAGCCACCTCGCCACATTTGGAAACGCGCTCGGCCTTTTCATCATCGCGTGCAGCACTGCGCTGTTTCTTTCCGGCGTAATGTGGATGATGTATATGGCAGTGGAACCGTGGGTTCGGCGGCACTGGCCGAAGACCATTATTTCGTGGAGCCGGTTGCTGGCGGGAGGAGTACGCGATCCGCTGGTGGGGCGCGACATTCTGTTCGGCGTGATTCTCGGCGTGGTCTGGATTCTGGTCTTCCAGATTCGTTACATCCCCATGATGCGTATGGGAGCCTCGCCGGCTATATTTTCGACTGCTGCCCTGATGGGCGGACGCGAGGCTTTAGGCGCGTGGCTACGGCAGTGGCCGCAATCGATCCAGACCACGCTGGTGTTCTTCATGGCATTGTTCGGGTTGAAAGTTCTGCTGCGCAAAGAATGGATTGCGGGAATCGTTCTGGTCGCGATTTTTGCCCTGCCGCGTGGCCTGAGCAGCACCTACATGGCGGTGGAGATTCCGGCGCAGATTCTCGTATACGCTATCGCCGTGCTGATCGTTCTGCGCTTCGGATTCGTGCCGCTGGCCTGCGCAATCTTCACCATTAACCTAATGGCGAGTATCCCTTTCTCGGCTGACCTGTCGGCTTGGTACATGCCCACATCGATTCTGGCGTTGTTAAGCGTGGTCGCGCTCGCTGGGTGGGGATTCTACCACTCGCTCGGGGGAGAGCAGCTTTGGAAGGTGGAGATCGAGTAGCAGTACTTCAATTGAATTACATGGAGCTCTTTATGTTGTCATGCTGAGCGGAATTGGCGGTCGCGAAGCGAGCGACAACGCAGTCGGAGGATCCCCGCCGGACCGTCCGGCGAGGTGGGCTGGCATCGCGGATTTTCAATCTGGCGCTTCTTCGGACATGTCATCGGGCCACCGCCGAGCACCGTGCAACACTCGCAGAATCCCGACAGTGTCTCCACCGATGCGATAGGCGACGATATAAGGCGTGCGGCTAATCACCAGTTCCCGCGTTCCCTCGACGCGGCCCTTACGACCGCTCTGCGGAAACCGCGCCAAGACTTCAACCTGTTCCCGGATACGTTCATCCACGGCGATGGCGGCTTGCGGGCTATCGGCTTCGATGTAATCGAAGATCGCGATGCGGTCGGCTTGCGCGTAGGCTGACCATTCCAGCCGCATGCGTTTGCGCATGATGAATTATCGCGCTTTGCGGAGCGCGGCGGCGCGGCGTTTGGCGAAGTGTGCTTCTACTTTCTTGTGCGGGATGGCGGGGCGCGGATCGTTCAACGCCTCCTGCACTTTGGCGCGGAACCACGCGTCGTGCGCGGCGGCGTCGCCGGTTAATGCAAACGGGAGTGCGCCTTCCTTGGCAGTTCTCGTCAACAGAATGCGCACTGCTTCCGAGACGGTGATCCCCAACTCTTCCAGAACTTCCGCCGCGCGTTCTTTCACGGCGGGATCGATCCGGGTTTGCACTAAAGCATTTGCAGGCATTAGGAAAGCTCCTGCGTTCATTGTACTTCAGATGAATGACAATGTCATTCAGGAAGGGATGGGGCTGTGGAATCCCACGTTTCGCAAAGGACGCGAAACATGGGGCACCCCTTCCCGTGGAGCGGGACGGGAAACCTGGGCCACTCGCCTGCATTTCAAGCAGGAGCGTACCGTTTGATCGAGAGGCTTCGTGCCTGCTCTCGCATTTTTGCCACGTCATAGGCGAGCTGCATGCGTAGAAGGTGATCCATGTCCGGGCCGAAGGCCTTTTCGATCCGGAGGGCCATTTCCGGCGTGAGAGCGGCCTCGCCGTGCAGGAGGTCTGAGAGCGTAGCGCGGCGTACCTGCAAAATCTCGGCTGCCTTCGACACGCTGAGGCCAAGGGCTTCAATAACTTCGGTTCTTATCAGGTCGCCCGGGTGGGGCGGATTCTTCATGGGCATATCGGCCTCTCCTGTGTGCGCGGCCGCACGCTCCCTAGAATTGGATCACATACAGTCCCGGAATTTTCTGGAAATGTCGCGGATTGCCGGTCAATACCTTGTAGCTGAGCGATAGCGCCGTGGCTCCGATTAGCAAATCTCCGAATGGAATCACCACACCCCGGCTTTGCTGCTCCCCATCGAGCTTGCCGGCCAACAGCGCGGTTTCTTTGGTGTACGGATACACCGTCACGTCGGCCAGCAGTTCGTGGATGAACGATTCACGGCGGAGCCGTGTCTCTGGAGTCTGGGCACGATAGATGCCGTGGACGAGTTCCGTCAGACCAATCGCACTGAGCGCGGCTTCCTGATCGCCCGTCTTGGTTACGATTTTCTCGATCAGCCGTTCGACCGTGTCACCCCGCCGTTCGGCGGCGATCACTACGCTGGAGTCGAGGATTAGTCCCA
>Ga0210410_10002677_pt1 | contig 15925 bp, 17 predicted proteins | sample IncBWC4MmetaG_FD_161058 | JGI IMG/M metagenome (GOLD analysis project Ga0210410, IMG submission 161058) | Forest soil microbial communities from Barre Woods Harvard Forest LTER site, Petersham, Massachusetts, United States - Inc-BW-C-4-M | ecosystem: Environmental > Terrestrial > Soil >... | reverse complement strand
TAGGCGTCTATGAATACGACGCTGCCAGCGATCACTGCGGCGGGCAGGGCGATGTAGCGGTAAGCGATGCGCATGTCGGGATGCAGGCCGCGGGCGGCGGAGACGATCAGCGTTCCGAGTATGGCCAGCAGTAGGCTCACCGCGAAGCAGAGCAGAGTACCGATGAAGGTGATGAGCAGGACACGAACGGGAATCGTGTACCAGCGCGGGGGACGGGATGGCTGGGCGGCGGGCATGACTTCAGAGTTGATTTTACTCGTTTGGATTTCGGTCGGGGAAGATCGGGTTCTTCCGGTCGTGGTGCAGTTTGGCTGACGCTCCGGGCCGGTTAAGCGGGAGATCCTTCGCTCCGCCTGAAAAACGGCTCCGCTCAGGATGACGCCGTAATCAGGATGACGCCGTAACTTATGGAGAGTCAAGCTGAACCACTACGCATCGTTTACCCCTTTCGTCATCCTCGATCTCGGGTGGTGTATAAAATAGTAAGCATGTCGCAGGTTGCAGCAGCGATCACTCGGAGCCCGGCGGAAGTGGTGCGGTTGACGCCTGTTTCGCAGGCGGCGAATGGGATTTGCTATGCCGTGTCGGGCGAGACGGCGGTGAATTCATTTGACCTGGAGCGCATGGTTTCTGCGGTACCGACCAAAGCCGCGGCAGCGCTGGAGCGTAAGGCTTATTACTTTGTCCCGCTGACGATCAGTCACGGTGAGGAGACTTTAATCGCCGATCGGTACGATGTGGGGCTCAGCGACAGTGCGGTGTGTCATCGGAATTTGAATCTGGGTGATTCGCAGTGCGTTTTTATTTCGACGCGCCTGATGGACGACAAGTTTTCAGCGGCGTTCGAGTTTTACATCAACGTGGGGCACGCGTTGGTCGAGCGCGCGGGAGTGTCGCAGGATTTTGCGGAGATTGCGTGGAAGCAGGTAGAGGCGGGCGTGCGGGGTGAGACTTCACTCGATGCCTGGGAGGCGCGCAAGCTTTCGACGGCGGATGGTCCGGACCGGGAGCGATATAAGAACGAATATTTGGAAGCGACATTCTCCGACACGATTTCGATTTATTTGCTGTCGCTGTATTTAGATGTGGATTATCACGACTTGCGGGAGCGGGATTATCCGCTGCTGGCGCCGTCGGCGCTGGCGGAGCGGCTGCGCAAGGTGGCGGAATTGTTTCCGCCGAATGCGGGGTTTGAGTTTGCGGTGTTGTATAAGCGGCGGGGGTAGGGGAAGACCTTCGCCACGGATTTGCACGGATTTTCGCGGATAGGGCAACTGCATTGCGAAAGTCAAAAATCCAAACCCTGTCGCAAAAAACGCGACGAGGGTGCGGGCGTCCTCCGAACTGGAAACCCTCCGGCTCGTCCTCCGACAAAAAGCTATTTGCCGTTGGAGAGCACGAAGTTCACGGTGCTTGCCTGGTTGGCGGTTACCGTCACTGACTTTTCCCAGGTCTTGGCCTCGGTGAATACCGGGCGCTGGACGCTGCGTTCGGTTAGGACGTCGTAGGCCTGCTCTTTTCCGGCTAGTCCCCAGCCTTCATGCCAGGCTACGACCTCGTAGTTTCCTGCGGGGACGTCAGTAAATTCAAAGTGCCCGCTCTCGTCGGTGACGGCGTAGTAGGGATGCGAGACGACGAACATTTCGGCGTTCATCCAGACGTGGCCGCCGTTGCAGCGCAGGTGCACAAGTCCGGCAGCGGGCATGGTGCGCGAAGTGATGCGGTTGGGAAAAGGGAAGGGTAGGTTAAAGGTGGCCGCGCCGTCCATGTGGATGGTGTGCAAGGTGGCGTCGGAGCTTTGCATGTCGAGATTGCCGCTCTCCGGCACGAGGAGAATATGCGGAATGTAGCGGCAGCGTTTTTGATCGAGATGCCGGCGCTGTTCCGGAAGTTCGAGGGCCTTGCCGCTGGAAATGTTTTTGAGATAAACCACGGTATTGGCTACGCCGCCCTGCTGGCCGATGATGAGGCGCTCGAGGTCGACGGTCTTTTTGGAGTCGGGATCGCAGACTTGCGGGTCTTTTGTGACCGGGAAGTCCAGTGGATGGGGCAACGGTCCTGACCACTTGACGGTGCCGGAGATGGTGCCGCCGTCGGTGACGGAGACGACTTTGTAGGCATTTTGGGCCAGGGCCGCTGGAATGGCGGCCAAGAAAACCGTCAGCCAAAAGTACCGTTTAATCGCTTGTTGCATACCCCGTCCTCTTGCAACTCCGGCGGTTCCGCATCGCATCGCCGGGCGTTCGATCCGCTTGCTACTTGTGTCTGCTTCACCGGCTTACTTCCCTACTTGAGGGAAAATGCTGCATGCCGGGAGTCCGTCGGGGGGCACGGTCATGTTTACAACCTGATTAAGACTGCGCCTTTCGATTGTGGGAGTCGAGATTACCAAGGTGGTACGGCGAGTGGGGGATGCGGCTACCGGACTACTAATCCACGCAGATTCCTTGCGAGGCTTTTGCGCAGTTCGCGATGACAGACGGTAGGATCATCGCAAGAGGTTGGAAAGAGTGCGGAAGAACTCGGCTGGGGTTGCGATGCGAAGCAGAGTCCTTTCGGCAACGGCCCTGGAGAAGTGTTTGCGATTGTGTGTAAGCAACCAGTCGGGCTTACTGGCGATTGCAGACAAGAGCACGGGGACGTCAGCCTCGTGACGGATCAGATGGCGGTTGGCTTTGACTTGTTGTTTGCCGGGGTAAGGGACAATTTCAGGACTGGTCAGCTCGATCAGGCGCCTATAGTCTTCGATGAGCAAGTCGGCATCTAGCGAGGGCAAGCGCTCGGCATGGAGGAGTAGATTTTCTTCCACCTCGTCGCGGACGACTTCAGCCAACACGAGTTTGCAGAGTTTCGCGGCACAGAGGGAGAGGACGGCTTTGTCGAGTCCCCAGGTGGAAACGATTCCTCCAGTTAGGACGTTGGAGTCGAGGAACAGGCGGATTCGGCGCTGACTGCTCACTTTCCGCGCTGAGAATGGTGGCGTGGCGCGGGGTTTTTCTTGCCATAGCGGCGGGCATAGACTCGGGCGCGAGCTGCGGGAAGCGTGGCGAGGAGGTCGCCGGAGGTTACGCCTGCAGCGGTAAGGCTCGCGCTTACCCGCTCGCAAAGTTGCTCGAAGCGCTTTTGCTCCGGCAGAAGAATGAGGCCATCGCCCAGGCGGAGTACGGCAAAAGGAGCGCCCGTCCCAAGGCCAAGATCCTGGCGGAATTGCTTGGGGACGGTGAGCTGGCCTTTTTCGCCGATCTTAGTGGTGGTGAGGTATTCGAGGGTTGTGTCGTAGGTGGACATAGGTGGTAGGAAAATCCTACTCGAAAGCGATGCGGGGCGCAAGATGCCTGATGGCGGGGCTACGGGGAGAAAAGCAGGTCTCTCCACTGCGCTCGCGTTTGCTCGCTTCGGTCGAGATGACAGGTAGGAAACCTTGTCAACCTTTACAATGGCCATCGCATGACAGTGACTATGCGATCGTTCGCGAAGATCAACCTCGGGCTGCGCATTGGTGCGGCGCGCGGGGATGGATTCCACGAACTGCTGACCGTGTATCAGACGATCGGGTTGCGTGATCTGATTCGAGTGAGCGTTGGACGAGGCTCAGGGATTGAGATTCGGTGCGAAGATCCGCGAGTGCCGAAGGATGAGTCGAATACTTGCTTTCGCATTGTGGAGAAGGCGATGGCGGCGCTCGCGGCTCGTGGTCGCGTCGTGATTGAAATTGAGAAGAAGTTGCCGGTGCAGGGCGGGCTGGGTGGAGCTTCGGCGAATGCGGTGGCGACTTTGTTAGGGCTCGAGCGGGCGCTGAAAAAGAGTCTGTCGCAGGCGGAGAGGTTGCGGCTTGCCGCCGAAGTGGGATCGGACCTGCCGCTGTTTCTGGTGGGCGGGACGGTGTTGGGAGTGGGGCGGGGGGAACAGGTGTATCCGCTGGCGGATTTGCCGGCGATGGCTTGCGTGGTGGTGACTCCGGAGGTGGGGGTTTCGACGCCGCGGGCGTTTGCGGAGTGGGACCGGAGGGGGCTAAAGCCCACTTCATCCAGTGGGGCTGACGCGGCCCTGAAGGGCCGCTCTTCCACGGTTGCGCCAGAGTTAGGAGAAGCGAAGGGCTTCCCAAAATTGACGGGGGCGAATCCGTCCGATAGAATGAATGAGCTTGGCCGTGCGTTGTCGGCGTGGCTGAGTGAACCTTACTCCAGTGCTCCTGCAGAGGTTTTGCGAACAAGGGGCCGAGCCGAGAATCCGCTTCTCGGGCTTGTCCGGGCTGGGATTGAGAACGACTTCGAACAAGTCGTCTTTCCTGAGTATCCCGAGCTGATGGAAGTGAAGAGGGCGCTTTTGCGCGCGGGCGCGAAGTACGCGTCGTTGTCCGGGTCTGGCTCGACGCTGTATGGGCTGTTCGCGTCACGCGAGACGGCGGCGATGGCTGCGGATAAACTGCGCGGCCGGGGTTGGGCGGCAAAGGCGACGACCACGTTGACGCGGCGGGCTTACTGGAAACGGGTAGTTGCGGGGTAGGGCCAAGAATTTTGATTGTTGAATTTTGATTGTTGATTGACAATGTAGGTAGCCCCGGTTGGATTTTTTCAATCATCAATCAGCAATCGGATAATCAACAATTGTTCCTACTGGGCCGTCGACTAATGGTAGGTCAAGTGCCTTTGGAGCACTTTGTCTAGGTTCGAATCCTAGCGGCCCAGCCAGAGAAACAGCTTTTAGCTCTTAGCATTTGGCCCTTAGCTTTGTTGTGGCTGCGTTGAGAGGTTTGGCTAAAGGTTAAGAGCTGACAGCTGACATAGCAAGCGAACGGTAATAACTGAAGGCCAGGAGCCCCGAGACAACCATGGCTACTTTAGTGACGCCGCCCGAGAAGATGGAAAAGGTGGAGAAAAAAAATCCGCCTGCGCCCGACGACAAAAACGAGCGGAGACCGCGCCCGCGAGTGGACGAGAAGTTCAAGATTTTCAGCGGCACGGCGAATGAGCCTCTGGCCGATGAGGTGTGCAATTTTCTGGGCATGCCGCGCGGGCAGGCACAGGTGATTCGTTTTCGCGACGGCGAGTGTTACGTCCAGATTCAGGAGAATGTGCGGGGCGGCGATGTGTTCGTGATCCAGCCGACCTGCCGACCGGTGGACGAGCACCTGATGGAGTTGTTGCTGATGATCGATGCGCTCAAGCGCGCGTCGGCGCGGCGCATTACGGCGGTGATTCCGTACTTTGGTTACGCGCGGCAGGACCGGAAAGACAAGCCGCGGAGTCCGATTTCGTCCAAGCTGGTGGCCGATCTGTTGACCACCGCGGGGGCAAACCGGGCGCTGATTGTGGATTTGCATACGCCGCAGTTGCAGGGATTTTTTAATATTCCGGTCGATCATTTGTTTGCTTCGCCGGTGCTGGTGGATCACTTCCGCAAGTTGCAGTTGCCGAATTTGACGGTAGTTTCGCCGGATGCGGGCGGCGTGGAACGGGCGCGGTTTTTCGCGAAGAAAGTGGATGCGGCCCTAGCCATTGTCGATAAACGCCGGGTCGAGATGAATGTGGCCGAGGTGATGCACGTGATCGGCGATGTGAATGGGCGGACTTGCCTGATCATCGACGACTTGATCGATACGGCGGGAACGCTGGTGAAGACGGCGGCGGCGTTGAAGGAAAATGGCGCGACTTCGGTTTATGCGTGCGCCTCGCATGCGGTGCTTTCGGGGCCGGCGGTGGAGAACGTTACGAACTCGGTGATTCAGGAAGTGGTGGTCACGAATACGATCCCGCTGACTGCGGAAGCGGAAGCGGCGCGAAAAGAAAAGGGCGGCAAGATTACGGTGCTGTCGATTGCGGGATTGATTGGCCGGGCGATTCAGGCGAATCACGAAGAGACTTCGGTCAGCAAGTTGTTTGTTTAGGACGGCGTTCAGGAGCAAAATCAAAAGCCTTTAACGCTAAGGACGCTAAGGAAAATCCGCCAAGGACGCTAAGAAAATCTTGCGGGGCGACTGAGTAGAGATTTGAGCGAGTGAATTTTTCAGACAGGAATTTAATTTTATGGCGACTGCATTTGAAACCAACACACTCGAAGCGCAACCGCGCGAGTCGGGGAACAAGAATATGGCGCGCCGGGTGCGCGTGGGCGGAAAGATTCCGGCGGTCGTGTATGGCGCGGGCAAAGACTCGATGCCGGTGACCGTGGATCCGCGGCAGGTGCTGCGCATACTGCACTCGAACACCGGGCACAACACGATTTTTGATCTCGCTCTCAGCGGCAGCGAAGCCACCAAGGCCATGATTGTCGACTGGCAGTATGAGCCCATCAAGGGCAAGCTCATGCACATCGACCTGAAGCGCATCGCCATGGATAAGGCGCTGACGGTGAGCGTGCCGATCGTGCTGAAGGGCGAGGCGGCCGGCGTGAAGCAGGAGGGCGGAATTCTGGAGCAGATTCTGCGCGAAGTGGAAATCGAGTGCTTGCCCGCCGATATTCCGAGCCACATTGAAGCCGACGTCAGCGAACTGGTTTTTGGCAAAGTGCTGCGCGTGTCGGATTTGCCGCACAGCGAGAAACTCAAGTTCCTGACCGACGAGCATCAGCCGGTGGCGCACGTGACCGCAGTGAAGGAAGAAGTGGTTGCGACTCCTGAGGCTGTCGCGGGAGAAGCGGCGGCGGGTCCGGCGGAGCCCGAAGTTATCAAGAAGGGCAAGCAGGATGCTGAGGAAGGCGCCGAGGGCGCGGCCGACAAGGGCGACAAGAAGGCCGAGAAGAAGGAGAAGAAATAGTTTCGTGGCGCCCGCCCCTACACGAACGCTGGGGATGGTGGCGTGAAACTGATCGTCGGGTTGGGCAATCCTGGCATCGAGTACCAGTTCACGCCGCATAACGTGGGTTTTCTGGCGATCGATCGGATCGCGGGAAACCTGGGAGTGGAAGTAAGGAACCGGCAGTGCCGGGCGCTGACGGCGCGGGCGGTGATCGGCGGCGAAACAGTGCTGCTGGCCAAGCCTGAGACGTTCATGAATTTGAGTGGAGTCTCGGTGCGGGAACTGGTGAAGCAATACGAGGCGCAACCGGAGTCGGACCTGATCGTGATTCAGGACGAGCTGGATTTTCCGCTGGGGACGCTGCGATTGCATACGCGGCGGAGTTCGGCGGGGCACAACGGGATCGAGTCGATCATCGGTTCGCTGGGTACGCAGGATTTTTTGCGCATACGGATCGGAGTTGCGCCGGAGCGCAAAGTAGGAGACGGCGCGGAGTATCTGTTGGCGCCGATGAAGAAGAAAGAATTGGAAGTTGTGGACGGAGTTCTCGACACCGTGGAAGAGGCGGTGAAGATGATTCTGCAAGACGGTGCGGCGGCGGCGATGAATCGCTTCAACCGCAAGGAAAAAGAACCGGAGCAAGGCGATTAGCCACGGATTTGCACGGATTCTCACGGATCAAATCCTTGAGATTCTTTTGATTGGTCCGTGGCAATCCGTGAGGTCCGTGGCCAGGTTTGTGGCCGAGAAGATTTGGAGATGACGAATGAATCGTACTTATGAGCTGATGTTTATCGTGCGGCCGGACATGACCGACGAGGACTTGGACAAACTGATTGCGACACTGAGCGGGGTGGTGCCAGCTTCGGGCGGATCGGTGAAGAGCGTGGAGAAGATGGGCAAGCGCCGCCTGGCTTACATGGTCCGGCGTTTCCACGACGGGGTTTATATCCTGATGACGGTCGAGGGCAACGGCGCGGTGATGCACGAGCTGGAGCGCCGGTTGCGCGTGACGGAGCCTGTGATCAAGTTCATCACGGTGCGGATTGATGAAGAACAGAAGCGGCTGGACAAGGTGAAGGCGCTGCGCGATGCGCGGAAGAAAGTGAGTGCGCAGCCCGCGGCTGCCGCGCCCGCTGAGGCTCCGGCCGCAGCACCTGCGGCGGAAGCTGCGCCTGCTGCTCCTGCTGTTACCGCGTAGGGCGGGGATGGCGGAATCCGACTTCTCGCGCACAGAACGCGCGAGAAATGGGGCACCCCTAAAATTTCACAAGCCGGGAAGATCCGGCGATGATCGATTTAGAAACAAGTTGAAGGAGAATTATGGCTGACGAAAGAGGATCAGGATCGTCGGAAGATCGGCGTCCTAGCAGTGGCGGGCCGGGCGGAGATCGTCCGCGATTCGGTAGTGGTGGGGGTGGTGGCGGGCGTGGTCCGGGTGGGCCTCCGCGCGAAGGCGGACGCAAATTTTTCCGGCGCAAGAAAGTTTGCAAGTTCTGCGTCGAGAAAATCGAGAACATCAACTACAAGGATTACCGCATGCTCGGCCAGTTCGTCGCGGAGAGCGGCAAGATTGTGCCGCGCCGGTTGACCGGAGTCTGCTCGCCGCATCAACACCGCGTGGCGGCGGCCATCAAGCAGGCGCGGAATATCGCGCTGCTGCCGTTTGCGGGACGGGCATCGTAAGAACATTTGCCACGGATTTGCACGGATCTTCACGGATAGGGCTTTTGAATAATTTGCTTTATGCGTGTTGATCCGCGTGAATCCGTGGCGAAAAGAATTTTCTGACATTGGAGCCATCATGGAAGTCATTCTGAAAGAAGATGTGGCGAAGCTCGGATCGCGCGGCGACGTGGTGAAGGTCGCTGAAGGCTACGGACGGAATTATCTGCTGCCGCAGAAGCTGGCCATTCAGGCCAACGAGGGCAACAAGGCTGTCATCGTGCAGATGAAGGCTGCGGCCGTACGTCGATCCGCCAAGGAAAAAACGCAGGCCGAAGAGTTGGCCAAGCAGTTTGAGGGCGTGTCGGTATCGTTCCAGCGCAAGTCGGGCGAGAACGATCAGCTCTTTGGATCGGTCACGTCGGGCGACATCAACGACGCGCTGGCCAAGAAGGGATTCACCATCGACCGCCGGCAAATCCAGTTGCACGATCCGCTGAAGACGGTGGGCGAGTTCACCGTCCCGGTGAAGCTGCATCGGGACGTGACTGCGCACTTGAAAGTGGTGATTGAGAAGGACGCGGTCGCAGAGTAGGGACGGCTGTCATCGGCTTCCTAGGTTTGCAGCCTAGTCATACACTTTGCTGCGGTGAGCCACCTCGAGTCACACTCACGAGTCTGATTGCATCGTTGATGATGTACACCACACACCAGTCGCCGATTCGGACGCGCCACGTGTCCTGGTAGCCCCTTAGCTTCTTACAACCAGCGGGCCTCGGATCACTCGCGAGGAGTTCTATCTTGCGGATGACGCGCGTGAGCACTGTATTGGGCAGCGACTCGAGTTCCTTGCGCGCTGAGGGTTTTAGCTCGACGGCATAGCTAGTCACGAAGCCGCCCGCGCTTGACGAGGTCGGCCTTCACTTTCTCCAAAGGAATCCCCGGTTCTCCGCGGCGGGACTCGGAAACAAGACCGTCCCAAAAGTCCTGGAGCCGGGCTCCGTGCTTTTTCAGGTCGATGAGAACCGCGACTTTCCGGCCTTTGCTGTCGGTGACGAACTGAACTCCAGTCATAGATTCATTTTCCCATACGGGCGCTCGATCTGCTACGAGATCTGTTCCTAAGTAATCCTTGGGGTTCGGGTCGAGCTTTCAGCACTAGTCAGTCAGCCGGAACTCGGCGTGCAGCGGGGCGGCGGAGTCTTCTCCTACCCACACATCGAACTGTTCGGGCTCGACTACCCAGGTTTTTTCGGCGGGACTCCAGAATTGCAGTTCGTCTTTTCCCAGCGTGAAATGGACGGTGCGTTTCGCGCCCGGCTCCAGAGGAACGCGCTGAAATCCCTTCAACTGGCGCACGGGACGCGAGGCACTGCCGGCGCGCTGGTGAATGTAGAGTTGGGCCACTGCATCTCCGCTTTGCGTGCCGGTGTTGGTTACATCGGCGGAAACTTCAATTGAGCTTCCAACTCGCGCCGCGGGGGTGACTTGCAGATGGTCGAAGGAGAACGTGGTATAGCTGAGGCCGTAACCGAAGGGATAGAGCGGCGAGTTCGGCATATTCCAGTAGCGCGACTTGAAATCGGGAGCGGTGTCGGGATTCTGGGTGAGGTTGTGGTTGTAGTAGAGCGGAGCGCCTCCGGCAGTGCGGGGCCAACTCACGGGCAAATGTCCGGCAGGATTGGCGTCGCCGAAGAGCACGTCGGCGATTCCGTTGCCGCCCTGGCTGCCCGGATACCAGGCTTCGAGAATCGCGGGAACATGCTCAGCCGCCCATGAAATGTCCAGCGGGCGGCCGTTGACGAGCACGAGAACTACCGGCTTGCCAGTGGCAGAAACGGCTTCCAGCAATTCTTCCTGGCCATTGGAGAGGGTCAGGGAAGAGCGCGAAGCGTACTCCCCGCTCATCAGATCGAGTTCACCCAGAACTAAGATTGCTACATCGCTCTGGCGGGCGAGAGTGACGGCATCTTCGATGGCCTGATGCACTTCCTGAGCGGTTTGGGCTGGTTGCTCCTGCAAATTTGCCGTCATGGGAATGCCTTCAAAGGGCGAAGGGATGTCGCGCCGCAGGTTGGGGCCATGGGCGAAGCCGACGGTGACCGCGGAGCCAACTTTTCCCTGAATCCCCTTCAGAATAGTGACGGTGGGACCGGGCTTGGTGAGCGCACCCCACATCGAGAGCAAATCGTTGGAAGCATCCGCGAGGGGACCGATTACGGCAATGGAGTGGATGGTTTTGCCATTCTTGTTCAGAGGCAGCAGCGAACCCTCGTTGCGGAGCAACACCACCGACCGCTGCACGGCCTGGCGCGCGAGCTGCTGATGCGCGGGATCGTTGAGCGTGGACTCGATGCGGGACTCGTCGATGTAAGGGTGCTCGAATAATCCCATGCGGATTTTAGTCTGGAGAATGGGCAGGACGGCTGCGTCGATCTGCGACATGGCGATGTGCTTTTGCTGGAGCTCGAGAGGGAGATATTTTAGATAGGTGCCGCTCGCCATATCCATGTTCAATCCGGCGGCGAAGGCCTTGTGGCTGGCGTCCTGCGGATCGCGAGCGTAGCCGTGAATCTTCAGACTCGCAACGGCGAAGGCGTCGCTGACTACGAATCCTTGAAAGTTCCAGGCATCGCGGAGCACGTCGTGCAGCAGCCAGCGGTTGCCGCTGGCCGGCACATCATTCAGGTCCATGTAGGCGCTCATCACGCTGCCGGCTCCGGCGTCGAGACCGGCCTTGAACGGAGGCAGGTAGGTATTCCACATCTGCTCTTCGGGAATGTAGGAAGAATCGTAGTCGCGTCCGCCGTCGGCGGCGCCATAGCCGGCGAAATGTTTCATGCAGGCGAGCACACGGTCGGGAGCGCCGAGTTGCTTGCCTTGAAATCCCAGCACCTGGGCGCGGGCCATGGCGGATCCGAGAAAAGGATCCTCGCCCGCGCCTTCCATCATCCGTCCCCAGCGAGCATCGCGGGCAATGTCGACCATGGGGGCGAAGGTCCATTGGATTCCGGCGGCTCGAGATTCCTGCGCCGCCACGGCTTGCGCCGCTTCCACCATCTGCGTATCCCATGAGGACGCCATGGCGATGGGGTCGGGGAAGATCGTGTGGTAGCCGTGAATCACGTCCAGCCCGAAGAGCACGGGAATGTGCAGCCGGGTTTGCTCGACCGCGACATGTTGCAGGCGATTGATCTCCTTGGGATCGGATACCCAGAGGATCGAGCCTGCGCCGTTTTGCTTGAGAACCTCTTCCATCGGATGCCCCACATTCTCCATAAACTGTGGGGCAGGAAAGCCGGGGAGTTGCGACAGCTGCGCAATCTTTTCTTCCAGCGTCATCTGGCGCAAAAGGTTTGCGGCGCGCTCGCGGATTTGCGTTTCGCTGGGCGGGTTGAAGGAGCCGGATTGGGCTGTGAGTCGCGAAGGCTGGGAGACAAGGACGAAAGGGAGGAGTAAGAATATCCAGCTGCTGACTGCAAATCGGCTTCTCATGGGGGCCTCACGCGGCTACTGGGACGCGTCAGTTCGGGAGTATATAGATTTGAGGGCAGGTAGACCAAGAGCAGCGGGGGCGTGCTCGGGTAGTGAGCGACTTTGATTCAGGTTTGCTTTAACTTTGACAATCGAAGGTAACTCCAGGCGGTACGGAGGGTCCGTTAGAATCACGTCGGACGGACCCTCGCGCCGAAAGGCAGGAGATGAATCCTGACGTTGTAAGCAGGCATGTTTGATTCCGGCGGGGAGCTGTACGGGCGGGCTTGGGAAAGTCTCGTAAACGGCTTGGAACCGCGTTCCTATAAACGTTTACGAAATCCCGAATTACTAGTATCATAAACCTGCAAGCGAGACCCGGTAACTAGGGATCTCGTTTTCGGTCCTCCGGGACCGTGCACGGCAACCGAACGGTGTTGTATGAGCTTTTGCACGACGTTGCATGGGTAGTCGTTTGAAGGAACCGTTTGATTGCTGGGCCGCATGAGGTGACCCTTATGGGACACGGCAAGAACGTAGATCATTCACGCCATTCCCGCAAGGTAATCCCCACAAGTTCTGTGAAATAAAAACCCCGCCGATCTTCTGGCGGGGTCTGCGTATTATCCAAACCGCAACCAGGATCACTCCTGGTGCGATCTGGATAACGAGGACGAACGCAACGCGTTGACTAGACATCTCACGTTGCTTCTCCTTCTCCTCGGGTATTGTCCCCAGAGTCGTGTTGCAAACGGCTCCGGGTCAACCGAGGGAACTGAATGCCGAACGGTGGACCGGGTGGGATTCCAACCCACGTCTCCCGATTGACAGTCGGGTGCATCCGCGAGAATGCTTCCGGCCCACGTTCGGCATTTTAACATTTTGTGACGTGAAATGGTTGTCATGATTAGCACAGACAAGCTCGACGGGGCGATCTTGAAACATCTTCAGGGAGTGCAGGGTGTACAGGATGCGTCCTTGATTTGGTGGCAGACTCGCTTGCAGGAACAAATCGGTGAGCTACCCGATTATGGCGAGGTAAGGTCTGCTGTAAAACGTCTCCAGGCCGATGGCGTTGTGCATCTCAAGAAGTACAGTGAGCAACTTGGCGGTTTATACGAGTATCGCGGGGATGGGACCGACGATGACCATTGGTTTTTTGGATTCGCCACGTTTGAAACCGGCATAACCGATCACGGACGTAGATATTGGGACGTACCGCGCGCCCCAATCGGTTTTCGGAAACCAGCCTAAGCACAACTGTCGAGACCCGGAGCAATTCCGTGCCATGGATCCGGGTAGTCTGTGGCCTCCCGTTCTGTTTCTCTCTAACCCCTTCCCGCAGAATCACCTAGCCCCGCCATAAAATCCGACTTCAGCCTATAATTCCTGCTCACGGTTCCACTGACATCCCGTCTATTCCTATGCAAGCCCGGATACGGCATACATACCGGGCGAGTAGAGGACACAACAAGAAATGCCGGCCGAAGCTTGGGCAGTGACATTGGTTGTTGGCGAGCGGGCCCACTCGGGAAGAAGCGAGAAGGCGAACAGAGTCAGTAAGGACCAGGACCCCGCGAGGGGCCGCATGGCTGGGCTAGATCGTCAACCTTCAGATCGCCGCATCGACGACACGATGCTGATCCGCGAGGCGCAGCGAGGCAACCGCGGCGCGTTCGAGGAACTCGTGCGCCATTACGATCACGCCGTGTTGCGGCTCGCGCTTCATCTCACCGGCACGGAACAGGACGCGCAGGATGTTTATCAGGACGCCTTCCTCAAGGCGTACAAAAACATCGGCAGCTTCCGCTTCGAGTGTTCCTTCTACACATGGATTTATCGGATCGTGACCAATCTGTGTCTCGATCACTTGCGCAAGAAGACGGTGCGCAAGGAAGATGCGCCGGTGGTGAAAGACGCGTCCGGCGGCGAGTTCGACCTGCTTGATCAGGTGGCTGATGTGCGGGCGGGGGCGAATCCGGAGCGCGATTTGATGCGGCGGCAGTTGGGGGCGCGGATTTCCGGAGCGCTGGAGAAATTGACGCCGCGCGAGCGCATGGTTTTTGAGTTGAAGCATTATCACGGATTGAAGTTGAGGACCGTGGGAGAGATTTTGCATACCACGGAAGAGACGGCGAAGAATACGCTGTTTCGGGCCACGCAGAAGTTGCGTGGAGCGTTGGCGGATATGCGGTGAGTCAGTGGTGGACTGCGGGGAAAATCCCCACGTCTCGCAAAATCGGCGAGACATGGGGCACCCAAGTCAGTGGTGCAGGTGAGCTTATGAAATGTGAATGGGTTCGAGAAAATATTGTGTTGCAGGTTTATGGCGAAGTGGCCGACGATGCCCGCCATGAACTGGAGCAGCACGTCGCCCGCTGCGCCGACTGCGCGGCTGAACTGAAGGCGGAGCAGGAGTTCCATGCGCTGCTGGCGCAGGATCGCGCACCTGATCCGACTCCGAACTTGCTGGCGGCGTCCCGCATGCGTTTGCAGGAATCGCTGGAGACGGCGGTGCAAGGCAGCTTCTGGACGCGTCTGCCGTTCGATCCAGCAATCTGGCTGCGGCAGGTGCGCTTCTCGCCGGCACTGGCTTCGGCCATTCTTATTCTCGGATTTGCGGGCGGAGTGGGAACTACTTACAGGATTTACGGAGCGCGTCCCGCGGTGGCCGGAGTCCCCGCAATCACAGCGCAGGTTCCTGCCGAAGCTTCGATTACCGGCATTCGTTCGGTGACGCAGCAGCCGGGATCGAATCAGATCGACATTAAGTACGACACGGTTTCCACGCAAGACACTTCAGGGTCGATCAACGATCAGAGGATCCAGCAGCTTCTGTTGTATGCCGCGCGAAATAACTACAACTCCGGCGTGCGCATGGATTCGGTTGGATTGCTGACGCAGAAGCCGGAGGACGCGCACTTCCGCGAGGCGCTGATGTATGCGCTGCAATACGACTCGAATCCGGGAGTGCGATTCAAGGCAATGAATGGCCTGGGTCCGTACGTGAAAGATGACACAGCGGTGCGCGACAGCCTGTTACAGGCGTTGGTGAACGATGCGAATCCGGGAGTGCGAACCGAAGCGTTGCGGTTGCTGGAGCCGGTGAAGGCCGATGGCAGCGTGCGCGGCGTGCTGATGACGCTGGCGGCGAAGGACTCGAGCCAGTACATCAAGTCGCAGGCGCGGACCATGCTGGCGCAGTTGCCGGAGATTGATTAGTTTACGGGAACGCGGGCGAGGACGCCCGCGTGACAGCCGCCGGGACGGCGGCTCTACTATCGCGATTCGAATCGATCAGGTCGCGGGAGAATTGAGGAAAACAAGTTGAAACGTTCGCTACAAGTCGTTGGGCTGGCTGTAACGCTGGCCCTCCCTGTGTCGCTGCTACGCGCGCAGGAAACACATGAAACCCGGGTATCGCGTGAAGGCGGAGCCTGGGGGCAGGAGATCACGGGCACTCTGGCCACGGTCAAGAATCTCAGAGTGAAGGTCGACATGGGGTCGGTGGTGGTGCGGGGTACGCCGCAGCAAGGCATTCATTACGTGGTTCATACGTGGCTCAAGACATCTTCCGAACAGGAGGCGCGACGCCAGTTCGAGCAGTACAAAGTGACGGCGTACGTGAAGGGCGATACGGCGTGGATCGTGGGCGACTGGCAGGGTGGAAGGCAGCCACGGCATTTTTCCGGCGACGTTTCCATCGTGGTTCCGCGCGAAATGGCGCTGGTGAAACTGGAGACCGAAGGCGGCAATGTTGACGCCACGGGAGTCGATGGAAGAGTCGAGGCGGAGAGCGGCGGCGGGGGCGTGAAGCTTGACGACATCGGCGGCGGCGCCAATGCCGAGACTGGCGGTGGAACGATCGATGTTGGGACCGTCGGTGGCGACATCGGATTGCGCACGGGTGGCGGATCGATTCAGGTACACCATGCCAACGGCAAGATCGTCGCGGAGACTGGCGGCGGCAGCATCCACATCGAGTCTGGAGGGCAGTGGGCGACCCTCGAGACCGGCGGCGGCAGCATTGAAGTGCGCCATTGCAGAGG
>Ga0210410_10002676_pt1 | contig 15926 bp, 12 predicted proteins | sample IncBWC4MmetaG_FD_161058 | JGI IMG/M metagenome (GOLD analysis project Ga0210410, IMG submission 161058) | Forest soil microbial communities from Barre Woods Harvard Forest LTER site, Petersham, Massachusetts, United States - Inc-BW-C-4-M | ecosystem: Environmental > Terrestrial > Soil >... | reverse complement strand
CTTTCCGACCCGGCTATCGCTGCGGCGTTGCTGGTTTGATTTCAAACGCGATTGGAGTGCCATGATCGACGCTATGGCGTTGCCGAAGATGAAAAGCTCCTTTCTCCGCTGGCTACACCAGCCTATTCGTCGAGACTCGTGACGACCAACAAAAACGGTCCCCTCGAATCCCGTCGCGACCGTGTGGTCAGGATGCCGGGAATCTCTTCTAGCAAAAGACCTCCCGGGCCTGATTCGCCATCAACATACGCAGAGCAATGATTTCCTGGCTCAGGGCAGCGACCAGGACGAGTTTTTTTACTATACGCGGGGAATCCCAAGGCATCATGCGCGAATTAACAATTCGCCAGCCACAGGCTCTCGGCAACGGGAGTCGTTTTTTATTTGGCCGGAGTCCGCCGCTACTACTTCAGCGCAATCTCAAGGTGGCACTGAGGGGTTATCAATTCCACTCGCTTTTCCTGCTTCTCGACAAATTGAAGTAGCCGCTCGCGTTCGGTTTTGTCCTTTTCCGACGGAGCACCTATATTATGCGCTGCGTTGAAATCGAAGAAGAGCTTGCCGTAAACTGTTGACAGTGAAGTGTTTCGCTGCGCGCCCGTAGCTCAGTTGGATAGAGCACCTGGCTACGAACCAACTAAATGAAGACTATAAGCCTTTTCTCTGGTGTCGCTCACGGGAACCACCGCTTGTTTCTGCACTCCTGAATTGTACCGAACTTGTACCGAAAGTATTGGGTTACTCGTGTGCCCGCATGCCCTTATCCTCTCCTTCCTTCTTGCTTGACGAGTTGTGAGCAAATGGGGGAGACGCTTAGCTTGTCTTGTTCGCGGGGAACCCTTCCCAGTCTCGCCTCCATGTACTCCTGCGGCGCGCTCACGATGCATCAGTAATGTTGTTCGGCGCCCGAGACAGGGAAAGGCACGGCGTAGGCAAGCGTCACCCGACAATCTACTGGCTTGCGCAGGACACGTTGTTCTTGCCGGAAATGGCTCACCAGCGCCCTGCTGGGGCCCGGTCCGAAGCGTGAGCTCCCGCAAGAACCTCCGCACTGTCGTCGGTTCCTGCCAAGGATGCAATCCTCGCGGCCTCCATCCCTCCGCAAAGTTCCCTCCATTGCTAAACGATTGCGAATGCTGGGGATTGCGTCCGAACGAAGGCTATCTGTGGTCCATGCGAAGTGTGCTAGACTTGCCAAACCTTGGCGGATGTTGCTATGTCTACCTCCGAGCTTGGTGTGCGCCTATTGCGTTTCGACAATTTCGAGTTGGACGTTCGCGCAGAGGAGCTGCGCAAACACGGTGTACGACTGCGGCTGAAAGGTCAGCCGCTGCAAGTTTTGGCCGCTCTGCTCAAGCGCGCCGGCGATGTGGTCACTCGCGAGGAGCTACGAGCGCAGATTTGGACCACCGACACTTTTGTCGATTTCGACCATAGCCTGCACAATGCGATTGCGCGCCTCCGCGAGGTGCTCGGCGACTCCGCCGAGAGGCCCCGCTACATTGAGACGCTGCCGCGCCGCGGATACCGGTTTATCGCGCCGGTGGATGCCGGAGGCCTTCCGGCCCCCTCTGGTGCTGCTGACTCGGCGCCGCCCGCCGACCTACCTAGCCACCTGCGGCTTACCAAAGCTCATGCCCTCCTGCTCACCACGGTCTTCGCCGTCCTCGTTATAAGCATTGCCATCTGGCTGGCGCGCACTGGTGGTGCTCCTACCAGCGCTGCTCCTCGCTTGAATTCCATTGCCGTTCTGCCCCTCGACAATCTGTCCGGCGACCCGTCCGAGGAATTCTTTGCGGATGGCATGACCGACCAATTGATTACTGACCTCGCCAAGGTCAGCTCGCTGCGCGTCATCTCGCGGACTTCCGTCCTGCGGTACAAAGGCACAAAAAAAGGTCTGCCTGAAATTGCCAGAGAACTGCACGTGGATGCCATCGTGGAAGGATCGGTCATTCGCTCGGGACGGCGCGTGCGAGTCACCGCCCAACTCCTCCAGGCGCCTACCGATCAGCATCTTTGGGCGGAGACCTATGACCGCGATATTGGCGATGTCCTGAAGCTGCAAGGTGAAGTGGCGGACGCCATAGCGCAGCAAATCCGCGCGCAATTAACTTCGCAGCAGCAGGCTCAGCTTCGCCGAGCCGCGGCGGTCGACCCAGCGGCATACGACGCCTACCTCAAAGGGCGTCTTTACTTCAGTACCGAGTTCACCAAACCGGATTCCCTCAAAAAGGCCCAGCATCTCTTCGAGGAAGCGATTCAAACAGACCCAAACTTCGCTCTGGCATACGCCGGACTGGCAGATACATTCGTCTATTTGGCCCTTTCCGGTGCCCTGCAAAAGGATCCTGCCTATCAGTCTGCCAAGCAGGCGCTAGCCAAAGCGCTGCAACTGGACGACACCATCGGCGAAGCCCACGATACACTCGGCGTACTGAATTGGCAGTTTGATTGGGATTGGGATGCCGCCGAACGAGAGTTCAACCGTGCCATTGCTCTGGCGCCGAGCTACAGCTGCGCGCACGAGGATCGCGCCATCTTTCTGGCTTCGGTCGGCCGGCGCTCCGAAGCTATTGCTGAAATCGCAAAAATCGACCAGCTGGACTATGGTTTTAGCTCGGCTGACGCCGAATCAAAAACGTACTATGCGCTGGGGGACTACCCCCGCTTGATTGAAGCAAGCAAGAGAGGGCTGCTGCTGGACTCCAAGGATGGCAGTCAACACTACTATCTCGGCGCCGGTTACGAAGGTACGGGCGAACTTCAGAAAGCGATATCCGAGTATCAGCAGGCGATGCAGTTGTCCGATGGTTCTCCCGGCCCCTCCGTCGCGCTGGCACATGCATATTCCGCCGCCGGCAAGAAAGCCGAAGCGGACAAGATCCTTCGTGATTTGGAACGCAAATCAAAAGAGGCCTCTGCTTCTCCATATACGATGGCCACTATATACGCCTGCCTGGGCGAAAACGACAAAGCTTTCGATCTACTGGAGAAGGCTTACTCGGAGAAGTCGTTAGACTTTGCCTTGCCCCTCCAATCGGACTTGCTGCTTGATCGCCTTCGTCCTGAGCCGCGCTTCCAAATCATGCTTCGCCGTATCGGTTTGACCCCATAGATCTCCTCTGAAAAAACTAATCAATTCGAAGCGGAGTGTAGTATGCGCATTTTCGGTAACTCCACGTTTCCCTGCCTGATGATGTCCAATTGAACACCCAATCGGCGTGCGGTTGCGGACGGTTTACGGGGTATGCCGAAGTTATTCCAGAAACCCGACCGCACCATTACTTCCGGGTTGCCGTTTATTAGCGGCCAATCTTTTGAATCACTCTCCTAATAGAGCTGTAGGTGGGCGGTGTTATTCTTTTCCAGTTGGATTTTTGTTTTAGCAGGTCGAAGGTTCGCTTCCAGCTAAGATCTTGGAGGCTCAAGCCCTGCGGAAAGTGCGACAAAAGGGATCGTAGCTCATTGAAAATCTGCCCTTGTGCACTGTGTCCACGTCACTCAGCAAGACGTCAATCATCAGTAGAGGCGCGAAAATGGGCAGAGATTGGCCCTAAAAGCCGAGTGCGGATTTGGAAGAGGTCCGGGAGAGGCCCTGGAGCAGGGCCTGGAAGCGGGGATGGTTACGCACGGATAAAAAGTCCGGGTCACTTTCAATCCACTCCTTGTGGTCAAATCCGTTGCGAACCGCCTTTTCCACGCAATCCAAAGCCTGATCATTATCTTGCAGAAGCGCATAGTACGATGGGGGGTCAGGGGTTCTCAAATCCCCCTGCTGTGGGACGATGCGTTGCGCCGATTCGATAGTAGATAGACACACGGTGTGCAATGAAACTTTCCCTCAAGCAGGCACACATCGAAGTCTGGCGACAGGCTCTCGTCGAGAACGCCAAGATCGTCGAGCTTAGGGTCTGAGCGGTACGCTGTTCGGGGGACTCCCAAGCGCGGGCTGCGACAGGTGGACTTCATATTCGAAGGAGACGAGACTCGTGCGCTGTAGCAGAACCCAGAAACGAAATCCCGATGGGCGCAGTTGGCGCGGTCCGGCAATAAAGTGCTGTTCCTCACTGAGGGCCGCTATCGTGGCGAACGTGGTTGATGGATAGATGGCTATGTGCGGGGGGCGAGCCGGGAGACGTCGCTGAGGCAAAGTGATTACAGTCAGCGGCGACCCTCGCGGCAAGGTTCCGGCGTGACAGCTGGCGCGGAGGTCACTACGACCTTTTGGGCCAAGCGTGGCGGGCATTGTGGGGCTGGAACGTCGATTCCATGCTAACAAATCGGAGCGGGAAGGACTTAAGCGGAATGATAAGCGGGCGGGCACATGATTCCTTTGCGCGAACGCGGTCAACTGTCATTCGCGCGTTGCACTCGAAGCGGTCAGCTCTTCGCGAAGGCCAGCAGGTCTGCGTTCAACTGGTCGGCATGCGTGATCGGCAGCCCGTGCGCAGCACTCTCATACACTTTCAGCTGAGAGCCTGGGATCAGTGGGACTGTTTTGTGCGCTGTCGTTTCGATTGGTGTCGACTTGTCGTTATCGCCGTGGATAAGGAGCGTCGGCACGGATATTCTAGGCAACTCAGGGCGAAAGTCTGTTTCCGTGAACATGCGGTGCAGGTCGAGCATGGTATTCAGTGAGCATCCGTCAACCATCATTCTCACCCACCAGTCCATGATTTCCCGAGAGACTGGCCCCAACAGGTGAACCCACGTGCGTGCCGTTCAGCGTTGTGCTTGCGAGCGGCAAATTCGAACTCCGGACGGGGAAATAACTGCAAGATTTGTGAGAAAATGCTGCAGACTCGAGTCATGGCTGAGCCTCCTTGATTTTGTGATCGGTTCTCGCAGAACCCGATCTAAAGTTATCAGAGGCTCAGCTTTTTTTTGTCTAACTTCTCAGATTCTTAATTTGGACAAGAATGGGTCAAAATCTCGAACGCATTGAGAAGGCTTGATTTCCGATCTCCTAATTTCCTCGCACAGCTGCTTACTGAAACCTCAGAAGCATGTACAATCCGGGTTCGACGATCAAGTTTAGGGAGGCTCTGGAATGATTTTGGGCGCGCATGCTTGCTTACATCACCGGAACCGTAGACCAGGAACTTCTACTGAGGAACGAATATCTGACCGCAGAGAGCCGCATCCTGAGAGCCCAAATCAAAGGCAGATTGCTGTTATCCGATGCCGAAAAAGCTACTTTGCCTGAGATCGCCCACCGGCTCGGACGGAAAGTCTTGGAAGGATTGGCGGCCGTCGCGAAGCTGGATACGCTGCTGGCCTGGTACCGAAAGCTCATCGCCAACAAATTCGACGGATCGACGCTTCGCAAATCCTGGGGTCGTCCCAGAGTTGACGAGGAAACCGAGCGGTTGGTGGTGCAGATGGCGAAGGAAAATCTCGGGTGCTATGACCGGATCGTCGGCGCCATGGCCAACCTGGGTCACCGGCTCTCGGATCAGACGGTGGGCAATATTCTCCGCCGCCATGATATTCCACCGGCTCCCGAGCGGAAGCAGGCAACGAGTTGGAAAGACTTTATCCGTGCGCACATGGCGGTATTGGTGGCGACCGACTTCGAGGATCGTGGGATTTCTGCTCCAGGGTGTGCGTGATTGGTGTGTAACCGGTTTGACTCGCGCAATCGCCTTGCGCTTCATCTCCAGGTCCACTTTCGCGTAACGATTCGTCGTGTTTAGTTTGCTCCCTTAACTACTAAGCCGCGCCACGAGCCGTTCGAGTATTTTGACCACACGGGTATTGGCCACTTCGTCGGCGTCGGCAGCGATTTGCTCGGCATCGATGGTAATGAAATTCTGATGGACCCAGGCAGCGCGCGTAGTCTTCTTAGGATCGGCCAGTACAACGGTTTGGACAGTTCATGCGGTGTGCCAATTATGTTGCGCACCGCGGGTTAGGGCTTTTCGTTCCACCACCAGAGCGGGGGAAGAGGCTTCTGCTCGGGATAGATTTCGTCGAGGGTGTTGCCCTGGAAGAGTTCCCCGTTTTTCATCACGTACTCGATCGTATTGGTGTTGTGAATGTCGTCGAGCGGATTCTTATCGAGCACGACGAAATCGGCGAGTTTCCCGGGCTCGATGGAGCCGAGGTCCTGGGCGAAGCCCATAGCTTCGGCGCCGCGGATCGTAGCGGAGTGAAGGACGTCCATGTTGGAGGCGCCGCCGGAAGAAAGTGCCCACATTTCCCAGTGATAGCCAAGCCCCTGGAACTGGCCGTGGCTGCCGATGCAAATCCGGCCGCCGGCCTTGATGATCTTGGCGTCCTGCGCGGCGAGGCGCGGGAAGGCGAGTTCGTCCATGCGTGTCCAGATGCGGCGGCGGCGAGTGCGGTCGTCCACGATATTGTGGGGGAGGAAGCGGCGGACTTTGGGGTCGTCGTGCACTTCCGTAGTTTCGTAGAAGTAGTTTTCGGCCCAGGGACCACCGTAAGCCACGATCAGAGTTGGCGTGTAGAAGATGCCGGAACGCGACCAGAACTGCACGATGTCGTCGAAGAGCGGAGTGATCGGGAGGCTATGCTCGTTACCGCTGAAGCCGTCAATCGCGTGGGTGAGGTCGAGCTTCATGTCCAGCCCTCCTTCGGTCGTGGGCATGACGCCTTCTTTTTTGCAGGCCATGACCATCCACTGGCGCTGCTTGCGATTGCCTACCAGATAGGACTTGAGATAGGTGGTGCGATAGAACTCGCGATATCGGCGGACAACGTCGTCGGCGTCGTCGACAGACTGGAAATCGGTGTCGGGAAAAACGCCGGGGCCGGTGGAATAGGGACGCGGGCCGATGATGTCGCCGGTGTCGATAAGATCCTGATACGCGAACGTATCATTGGTGCCGGTTTGCGGATCGCGTCCCGCGGTTACGCCGTAGGCGAGATTGGCGAGGAAGCTCCAGTTCTGGAGATCCAGAACGCCGCGGCGGATCTCGGTCCAGTGTGGGTGAATATCAATGAAGCCTGGGACGATCGTTTTTCCGGAAACGTCGATGACCTTGGCTCCAGCGGGCACGGTGACACTGCCGCTTTTGCCGACGGCAACGATACGGTTATCTTTGACGGCGATGTCGGCATTTTCGAGCACTTCATCGCCACGCATTGTGATTACGCGGGCGCCCCGCAGGACGGCCTGACCGGAAGGAGTGTGGCGCGGGAACTGGAGGTTGACGGCGATGATTTCGGGTTTCAGCTTGGGTAGTTTTTTCTTGTCGTCGCGTTTTGTGTCGTCTGCGGAAGAAGCTGGTGCGGCAGCGGAGGTGGATGCGGCGGGGGCCGGTTTATCGGTTGATTTGGATTCGTCGCCTTTCTTGGGAGTCTCGAACTCGACTTGCTCGACAGGCAGCCGGAAGAAAGTAGTACCCTCGGCCCAAGTGAGGGTTTTTCCGCCATCGGCAAAGTTCAGGTAGTCTGCGCCGACGTCGGTGATCTTGCGTAGAGGAACGGGCGATTTGGAGAGATCCACGGTGATTGCTTCCACGCCCACGCGTGGAACGGCGAGCAAGTAAATCTGATTGCTGGCCTGCGCGAGGGCCCATTTGCCATCGGCGCTGATGCGGACATCATCGGCGCGCGCACCTTCGGGCTTCTCGGGATCTGGAAACCAAGCTTTGCCGAAGACCCTAATGATGGTGCGGCGGTCGGTGCCGTCATAGCGCAGGGACATGAGGCCATTTTCGGAGTAGACGTAGATGCGATCCGGCTCCGGGCCAAAATGAGGATGGGCGGCGCCGCGCGCGGGAAGGATGAGGTTGGCGTCTCCGCCGTCCGAGGGCAACCAGATGAGATCGAGATTGACGGGGGTGGCGTCCCACTCATCGAATTGCTCGACGTGGCCCTGGCGCGGGCCGCGCAGCGCGACGATGCGCTGGCCATCGGGCGAGAAGTTGACATCGCGATAATAGGCGGGGACGCGAGTGAGCTGCTGGGGACTGCCCTGGCCGTCGGCGCGTGTCTTCCAGATTTGTCCGCCGTCCTGCGTCCAGGTAACGTATGCGATCCACTGGCCGTCCGGCGACCAAGCGGGCATAAATGCACGGGCCGCACCTTCGGTAAGGCGGCGCGGCTTGCCGGCGGGAATGTCCATCACGTAAAGATGGGTAAGTCCTGAGAAGACCAGACGCTTGCCGTCGGGGGATTGCGCGGGTTGCTGGATGAGGCGCAACTGCACGGGGCCTTCGTCAACTCGCAGGGCAAGGTTGAGGTCAGGACCGAGCTCACGAGAGATCTTTGCGGTGAAAGGAATCTCGGTATCCACGCTGGTCGCGACGGAGATGCGATGGATCTTTCCGCCCCAAGCGGCGACGACTTCCTTGCCATTGGGCGTGAAAGCATAATTGGGAAGAAAGTCGCGGGTAAAGAGAGACTCCTGGTCGTCGCGCTGGACGGGGTACTTCAGCCAGTGCTCTTCGCCGTTCTTGAGGTCGCGAATGCGGAGGCCGGTTTCGGTTTCGGTGCGGGTGGCGAAGACGAGCAGGTTGCCTTCCGGAGAGATCTCCGGGCGCATGGCGCTGCCGGGAGAGTCGCTGACAGTGTCCTCGTCGCCAGTGATTAGATTGCGGCGGGTGATCTGGGAGAGAGGAAAAATCACATTGTAAAATCCCTCGGGGCTCTGGCGAGAAGTGTAGTAAAGGAAGCGCCCATCTTTTGAGAGGGACGCGCCGAGCGCGTTGATCCACCGCCGCGGCGACGTATCTGGTTTGGAGTGCGACTTGGTGACCTGCACGCCAGCGCCACCCTTGATGTGATACATCCAAAGTTCAGAAGCGCCGATTGGGAATTGCGTGAAGCGGGAGGTGATCACGTAGTTGCCGTCGGGAGTCCACACCGGCGAGGCGAATTCGCTCTCGTCGTCCTGGCTGAGCTGCTTGGCGTTGGAGCCATCAGCGTCGGCGATCCAGACGTTCTCGGCCCCGCCGCGATCGCTGATGAAAGTAATTTTCTTACCGTCCGGGGAATAGCGAGGCTGCGAGTTAAAGGCCATGCCGGTCGTGAGTTTGTGGGCTTCGCCGCCAGTGAAGGGTACGGTGTAGAGATCGCCGACAAGTTCGAAGAGAACGGTCTTGCCGTCGGGGGAGACATCCAACGAGAGCCAGCTGCCCTGGTCGGTGGTGAACTCAACATTGCGGGCGGGCTTTAGTGGAAGAGGTTGGTCCTTCTTTGCGTCATCCGCGGCCAGCGTGGCCACGGCCATTGCCAACATCCCTGCAAACAGCACACTCAGAAGGAGCGTTTTCATCTATGCCTCCACATGCTGGGGCGCTACGGTAGTCTTCCAATGCAACGAGTGTCAACGGCGATTGTGCAGGGGCGCGTTGTAGAGATGAAGTAGAGATTTCGTGACTGAGTGACGCAAAAGTGGTGCTGCTCGTCTGGCGACATCCAATAGATAAAACTATCGCCGCGCTCAAAGAAAACACGATGCGGTCTTTCTGCAAGATCCATTTTGACTAAGACAAGCCGACATTGTTATGCAATCAAGTGGCCTACTGCAGGGCACTGGGGCAGTTCGACTCTTCATCAAGGGCGCTAGGCCGCCAGCGCCGTTCGTCACAGCCTCATCGTCGTTGGCCGCCCGGCGAGGGGAGCGAGGTCGGGCGGCGCTGCCCCATGAAGCCCCGGCTAGCGCTCGGCAGCTGCAGCGCCTTGTCAAGCCGCAGAGAGCGCACTGATCGTAACGTAATATCCGTCCGGATCTCGGAGCGAGTACTCCTTGGTTTGAGTGCTCGGATTCACGTGTGGCTCCTTATCGAGCCGAGTGACGAGAGAACGTGCCCTTTGAAGCGCCAGGTCGAAATCATTGACACGGAAGAACAACAGGAGCCCGCTGCCAGGTGTCCCGTGATCGGGGCTCATCAATGAGGGATGCTCATGGGCGCCCCACTCGTGGAGGCAGAGCAAGACAGTTCCATCTGAATCGAGGATTTGCCCAAAGTAGTCATGGGCAGAAAGGGTAGCCGGCTGACCGAACAGCGCCTGGTACATTTTAAGCTGCCCGGCACGGCGCCTAACCCTATGATCGTCCACGTGCGCTTCATCGGGTCCCGTGTGGTCAAAAAACTCGAACGGCTTGAAATGGCGTGGCTTAGGATTTTGCACCGGCTCTCTTCGAATGGGCTTCTCCGACACCCGGGATTTGGGTGCCCTGGGTCCGATTTGACCAAGGAGATGCGAGCTCAGCGGGAACACCTGTTCATGCATGACTGGTGCCCTTGGAAGACATCGTGCCGGAGCGTTGGATTGGACAGTTCTCCTACAGGTAAGGAGTTGAAGGAGCGAGATAAGAAAGGAATCGACAACGAATCGAAGCGGGGACCCAATAGTGCGGCTTTTGCCGACAATCATCGCGTAACACTATTTGGAGTTGAACACAAAATATTATCGGGAAGGTCCGAATCAATCCTTGTGCCAAGTCATCCATTCTGCGGGTGAACGACGTTTTGGCTAGGTACAGGAATATTTGCGCACCACAACATTAAATCAACTTGGGATTCTCAAGTAGTTCTCGCTGAAAACGCACTCAGTACAGAGGCCAACGGCTAATCTTTGCTTTTCATCTTTCCGCTGCCCTGTCACGGAGTCTCGGGAGCAGGCATTTAGCGACCGGGCTTTGCCAGATGCACCGGCTCATAGCCATGAACGACAGCCTCGAATTCGTCCAAGATAGCCCCATCCCACCAGCCGCGCTTTACTTCTTCCCGCATGATGGCGATGGCCTTTTCCAAAGGAAGAGCCTTGCGGTAGGGCCGGTCGGTGGTAAGCGCGTCATAAATGTCCGTGATTTGAAGGATGCGCGCGGTGAGCGGAACTTGTGCGCCCTTCAGCCCGTCCGGGTACCCGGAGCCGTCCTGCTTTTCATGATGGTGACGAATGATTGGCAGCACGTGACGAAAGGATCGGAGCGGAGCGCAAATTCGCTCACCTATCACGGTGTGTTGCTCCATGATTTTTCGCTCTTCCGGAGTCAGTGGTCCAGGTTTGAGTAGGATGTGCTCTGGCACGGACAGCTTGCCTATGTCGTGTATGAGACCACCTCGGCGCAGAGCGACGCGCAAGTCCTCGGGCAACCCAAGTTTTTCCCCTAGCGCGACGGAATATTTCGAAAGGCGATCGCAGTGCCCTTCGGTATAAGGATCTTTCGCTTCGATACTCAGCGCCAAGCTAAACAGTACAGTCTCGGCATTGTCCAGCTCATCGGTAAATTGCTTCAAGCGCAGCAGGGAATGCACGCGAGCCAGCAGCTCGTGCTTATTCACGGGCTTGCTGAGGAAATCATCAGCGCCGCACATGATCCCGTGGAGGCGGTCGCTGTCACTGCTCAAACCAGTGAGCAATATGACTGGAATCAAGCGGGTTTCCGGCTTGGTCTTCATCGCCTGACAAATTTCAAATCCGGTTGGGGGAGGCATCACCACATCCAGCAACGCGAGATCAATTGAGCCGCCATCTACGCGAGCTAGTGCTTGCTGGCCGTCCGCCGCACAGACGACCTGGTAACCCTCTCCGCTCAAAAGAGCGGACAGCAGCTCACGGTTAGCATCGTTGTCATCAGCTACAAGGATGATTTCCCCGTGGCCTTGCGGAACAGACATATCCCCTCCTAGTAAACGATCCTTGGGGCCGCGCACGAAGGTTTGCGAGCGTCAACTCTTGTGGAGAAATTGAACGGAAATTGTCCGAAGCAGGCAAGGCATCGCCATTCCATGGGGCCTATTCGGAAGTATCCCAAACTGGTAAGCGTTTTTGGTTGCCTTCCGAGGACTTGCTACCAAGCAGTAAATGAGCGAGCGGACTCTTCAGTCCGCACGCCGTAGCGGAGATCCTGCCAGAAGTTTTCGATCAAATTTGTTCCACTCATATCGCTGCCGCGAGGATGGTTCACTAGCTTGAGCTACCTGCGAGATGCCAACCACCCCAATGGACAAAAGATTGCTTTTGCTCTCCGCGCCCGGATCGTCGAAGCGGAGCGGAATGTGCCCGGCCTGCTACCTCTCGAAGACCGCATGAATGCGCGCTACCAGAGATTCGGCCAACGTTGGGATCCGCGCTATATGGCTCAGCCTGTTGTTAGAGGTATTCGCATCTACATGGCGCTCAAGGGTTCCCCCGCCTCTTCCGAGGAAATTGCCGGCGATGGCATCTCCCCTGATATAACGTGGGATTACGGCTACACTGAAGCGCCAGACGAAACGGCTCACGGAGATTACTTGAAACTGGTGTCCGCGGCTGGTCTGGCGTTCGATTTGGTACATCTGAACTATCTGGCGCAAGCAACCCTTCACGTCACGCGTACACAGAAGTCGGGGCCGGACGGCGTCGAGTGGAAAGTCGAGCGCAAACGGCCACTCCTGCCGCCTTCGGAAGCGGCACAAGCTTCAGCAGAACCGAAGTAGGCGCGCCAATGGCCAGCTGCAAGGATGGATTCCAGGGCACTCTCGCCGACCTCCGCGGCTTGGACACCTGTGGTACGCAAAAATTCCGGGCGACTGTAAAATATGGTAACGCATACTTATTCGCGCGCGTTGCAACTCTTCTCGTTCTTGCTTAGTGAGGAGGATCTCGTATGGACCCTTGCGAGGCAAATCGGTGCGCTCCCGACAACAAGATAACAAGGCAGGGTTGCCAGTGGGAAATAATACGTTAGCGTATTTATGAAATTACGTACTAAGGAGTACGGCGCTTGCCCTCGACCCAACCAGGGCCATCTCCGCTCCGATCATGCGAATGGGTCGTCCAAAATGGGAAGGCTGGCAACTCACTCTCTTTCGACCTTCGGTTCGGCATTTTCCTTCAAGAACTCATTCAAAAGCCCCTGCACTCGCCGGGTGCCTGGCAGGCGATCAATAGTCACCGTCTTTCGCCCTACCCGATACAGCGCCAACGACAGGTCGGCCTCATTCCCGACGTCGTATGTCCCATCTGTGGCAACGGCGAGCCCGCTATTTACATCTGCCGTGCTCGCTACAGTGAGTTTCAACTTTCCACTTGCCGCTCCGTAGAATCGTATGGCCCCGTCAGAATTCGCGATCGCCAGAACTCTGCCATTTGGGCTCAACCTTGCCGAGGAAGCTCCGGCCTCTATTCGGTAGTCGCCCGCGCTGGTCCAGTCCGCTGTGCTCCACACCCAGACTGCTCCAGTGGACTCCACCGCATAGGCGCGTTTCCCTTTTTCCGAGAACAAAACCGAAACAATCGCCCCCGATGGTGCCTCGTAGTTTGGCTTCGTTTGGTCGAGCAGTTTGACTTGCCGCAAAATTCGCTGGGGATTTTTTCCGCCAGCATCGATCAGCCAGACGAGCCCATCCCGCGAACCTGCCAGTAGCAGCTCGCCATCGGGGCTGTAGGCCAGTGCTGACGTTCCGTAATCGCTGACTCCAAACGGCGCTCGAGCCTCGGGATTCTCAAACGCGTGGATACGGTCCAAGGTCGCAGCGTCATAGGTTTTGACAATCTGATTCTGTTGCGCAGTGGCAATCTGCGAACCGTCCGGGCTGAACACCACGGCATTCAAATTCGGATCGGGCTGCCTGCGTTTGCGCAGCAGTTTTCCGGTCGTGGTGTCCCAAACCGTCAGCAACCCGACAAACCCAAGATCACCCGTACTGCACTCCGTGCGATCCTTCGAATCGCAAGGCGCCAAATCCAACATCGCGGCCGCCAGCGTTTTTCCGTCCGACGCGAAGGCAATGCTGTTAGCCGAAGCGCCGGAAATGTCTGAAAGTTTATCCCCGCCGATCAATCCGACTTCCTTTAGGGGATTTCCCAGTTGCCAGAGACGCGTGTCGCCATCGTAGTAGACGTGGGCCTTCCATCCATATGGCTGTCGCGAGTGCCGAGGGCGACGAATCGGTCATCACGTGATGCTGCCATCGTCTGGATTGTGCGCTCCGCGGTCAGCACTATCGGCGGCACCTTTGGGTCCGCCGTCCACACCCTGGCAAATTTGTCGCTCGCCACAGCGAGCATGCCACTCTTCTCGCTCCAGTTGACGATACTAAGTTCATGCAGTGGGGAAGCGCAGGCAGTCCCTGTTAGTTTTCTCGTCTCAACATTTATCAGGCTGATCGCGTGCCCCGCAACCGCCAGTGCTCTGCTGTCGGGACTGAATACAAGCTCTCCGCTGAAGACCGAGCCTAGATCTAGTGGAAGAGAGCTTGTGCGTTTCCATGTCGCGGTTTCGAACAGGACAGCTTCCTTGCTGTATTGGACGGCAAGCCATTTGCCGTCCGGGCTGAACGAAATGTGTCCCACTGACGGGTTTCGCACCTCTTGCTTAATTTCCGTCACCTCGCTTCCCGACGCGGTGTCCCAGACCGTTACGAACCGCCTGTTGCTGGAATGCGCCGCAAGGTATCGCCCATCGGGACTCAGAACCATGGCCAGCACGTCAATGAACGTGGCATCTAGGATCCTCAGCACCTGGCCGCCTTTCAGGTCGATCAACTGAATGTGTTGGTCGTTGCGCGGCTCGTCGTTGCGTGAAGCGCCCATTCTCCCATCGGCGCTGATCGCTTGCAGCTTCATCGCTTTCCCCAGCAACTCCGCCACGGCTTTGCGATTGTCCGAGATCATCCACGTTTCCACTTCCGGTGTGGACGGAGCAGCATCGTTCCGGGCGATACCGTCGTCAAGATTCCACTGCGCGGTCGTCAGCGGAACTCCCGTATCCACATTCCACAGAAGCGCTGGCGCTCCCGACGGCCCGAAGTTCAAAGGATTCGCAAAATCCACCGGCAGTACTGCTAACATTTTGTCGTCTGGGCTGAAAACGACTGTGCCCTTGGCCCGTTCCATAGAGTAGAGAATTCCGACATTCATGTGTTTGATTTCTGGGCTGCGGTAGGCCTTCATGCTGTTCAGCAGCCTGCCAGTACTTACTTCCCACACGAGGACTTCCGAGCCATTGTCCGTGGCAAGTAGCCGGCCGTCGTGGCTGAAAGCGGCGTGCTTGCAGAAAAACAAGTCTGCTCGCTGGACCACAAGTTCCGGAGCAGGCGACTGTGCGCGCAGCAATCCAGCCGAAGCAATCCCCAGGACAAGCAAACCGACAATCCGCGATTGCAATGGAGTCTCCATATAGGAACACTATTTGCCACCCTCCCCGAAATCAATAAATCGCCCTGGCGATTCGGCGCGGGAGTTACCAGTACCGCGTTCGACACTTCAACCAGTGCCCTCAACCAAGGCCAACGAGCTGAAACGTAATTGTCGCGGTAGGGACGATCATCGCTGATCGCCCCCCCGCACAGAACGTACGAGTGGCATTACCAGTTCCTACGGCCCAGGCCAGTGGGCACTTGGCAGTTCGGTGCTAGGATACTTCCAGGGAGGCTTTTATGCCCTTTGTTGACACTAGCAGCCTCAATGTCATCGAACGTCTACCCGGCTGGTACGGACGCTATTTCCACTCAGCGAACATGACATTCGCGCATTACGACTTCAAGGGTGGCTCCTCCATTCACGAGCACTTCCATGCTCAGGAAGAGGTCTACGAGGTGATCGAGGGCGAGCTTGAATTGACCATCGACGGCGCAGCCAAAATCGCCCGCCCCGGCCTGGTCGCGATCGTGCCGAGTAATGTGCGCCATTCGGTCAAGGCCCTCACCGATGGCCGGGCCATCATCGTTGACTATCCGCTAAGGCGCGGATTCGATTAGGCCTACTCGACACCCAACTTGGCTGCAACTAGTTGCTAGCGACTAGGACATGTGGATTTGCTGATCGGCACTTGTCCGGTTTCGGAGTTACCGCAAAAAGGCGAGGAACTCTCCAGCCAGACTGAAATACTCGGCGATGCCTTCGGTCTGCACCGGCCGAGTTCAATGCCCGGCTCTCATTGACATGTTCGTCGGTATAAGTCCAAAACAGCCCATTCACTTGGCAGCACCCTTGGGGGGAGTTTCCCTGAGGAGCACTTT
>Ga0210410_10002674_pt1 | contig 15926 bp, 15 predicted proteins | sample IncBWC4MmetaG_FD_161058 | JGI IMG/M metagenome (GOLD analysis project Ga0210410, IMG submission 161058) | Forest soil microbial communities from Barre Woods Harvard Forest LTER site, Petersham, Massachusetts, United States - Inc-BW-C-4-M | ecosystem: Environmental > Terrestrial > Soil >... | reverse complement strand
CTACGGTTACAACCGGCCCGGCGCGAAGGTTTCCGAGGCGGTGATCCGGAATTGGTGGCGGCAGGGCATGATGGGAGGAGCCAAGGCGCACTATGACGGCATCGTGGCCTTCTCACAGACGGACTTTACCGAAGACCTGAAGAAGATCACTGTGCCGGTGCTTGTGATGCATGGCGATGACGACCAGATCGTACCTTATGCCGATTCCGCGCCGCTGTCTGCAAAGTTGCTGAAAAACGGCACATTGAAAACCTACAAGGGATTTCCTCACGGCATGCCCACGACCGAGGCTGACGTGATTAACAACGATCTCCTCGCGTTTCTCAAAGCTACTGCGAGAGCAGCTGCGTAATGAAAGCATGGTCTGAAGGACGGTTCGGCGTTTTCGCGCTAGGCGAACGCCGAACCTCTAAGAACCAACGACCGGAGAACTCATTAATCACGGCCTTTGCCTGATTACAACAATTAGGCTCGCTATGAAGGTTCTCGAATCTCAGAGGCTCATCCCACTATCGATCAGCAACTCTGCACCGACCGTAAACGCTGCCTCATCCGAAGCGAGAAACACGACAGCATTCGCGATCTCGCTTGGCTGTCCGAACCTTCCTGCTGGGATCTGCTTGATGAACGCAGCCTGCTCCTCCTTTGACTTTCCGGAATGAAGGGGAGTCATAATCGGTCCGGCGCTCACCGCGTTGACGCGAATCCCCCGTGAAATCAATTCACCAGAAAGCGTTTTCGTCAGCGAAATCATCGCGGCCTTGGTTGCTGCATAAACGCTCGATGTCGGCATCCCGATGTGCGGATTGACCGATCCGTTGATTACGACTGACGCTGGGTTCGCGAACACCGGCAACAATTCCTGAAGCAGAAAGTATGGACGCTTCGCGTTTGTGTTGAACGATCTATCAAATGCCGCCGCGTCCCATTGGCCGATTGGCTTCAGTTCGGCGATCCCCGCATTGATAAAGAGGACGTCCAGCTGTCCGAATGCCGTTCGGATTTCGTCGGCAACTTTGCCCTGCTCCGCCGCGTCTCCCGCGTTGGACTCGATGACAATTGCATCGCCCAGCTCCTTACGAGCCGCATCCAGGGCTGTTTTGCTGAGTCCAGTGATCGCGACTCGGGCTCCTTCGGCTAGGAATCGGCGAGCAGTTTCGAGTCCTATTCCGCTGGTCCCGCCCGTGATCAGAGCGCGTTTTCCTTGGAGTCTTGGCATGACCGGAAATTGTATACAAGGAGTCAACTGGATGCATGTTTCGAAGCTGAATCGATTTCGCGGGAGGCGATGTGTTAACCCGTGTGCCAAGCAGCAACTTGTGTAAACAGATCACAGGCGCCCCGACGTTAGCTCATGCATGGCAATAAATACCCCAAGTCATTTGTCGAATGTTGTTGCAGAACATGGACAACACTTTTTCCAGAAAGAAGCGTCCGCTACGAATCTGCGGCAAGCGTCAAATCGAACGTTGCCGTTCCTCCCGAACATCGCACACCAAGTTGCTCGAAGACTCGGTCCAGGATCGATTAGCTTTGTGGGGGCAATCGGCAGCATACACCGAATACTTCGACTGACCGATTAGCGCGTCCATATCAACAACTTTTACTGGTTCCACAAACCGGTATCCACGGCCGATCACCGTGACAATGCAGCTTGATTTCGAGTCAATAGGGTCAATCGCCTTTCGAATGGCTGCAATGTTAACTTTGAGATTACTCTCATCGACAAAGGTGTCAGTCCATACCAGGGAGATGATTTTCTGCTTGTCAAGCAATTCACCCCACCGCTCCACAAGTACAGTCAGGATCTCCAGGGCTCGGGTCCCGACACGAACTGGCGAACCCTCCTTCAGCAGCAGTTGCCGTTCAGGAATGAGTACGAACGGTCCAAAGGAAAAGCAGCGTGGTTCCATACGTCATATCTCCCCGCAAAATATCTTCCTATTCCCGTGATCCCAAGGACCAAGCGGTCGCGGAATTATGAAATTCAGTCCCTGCATATCTCGTAGAGGAACCACGCTCGCCTTTGGGCTTCGTCGATCCAATTCTCGAGAAGGCTGCTAGAGGCTACGTCGCCGGCATCGTCGCAAAGGACATGCAGGCTCTTCATGAAGCGCACCAAAGCTTTATTGTCTTCCCACAGCTCACTGATCATGTCCTTTGGCGTCACATAATCCGCATCATTGTCGGCAACGCGGGTGGTTCGCGCGATCTGACCGATAGACCGCAACGTTGTACCGCCGATCTTTCGAACTCGTTCTGCGATATCGTCGGTCATCGCAAAGAGTTGGTCGCCCTGCTCGTCGAGCAGCAGATGATAGTCACGAAAGTGTGGACCGCTCATGTGCCAGTGAAAGTTCTTTGTCTTGATATACAACGCAAAAATGTCAGCCAATAAAATGCTTAGCGCAATCGAGATTTCGAATACCGACTCTGGCGCAATGTCGGTACGTTGCGCATGAGCCAGCAACCGGCGCGCCACCAGTTCATGCTTCGTTTCTTCCGCCATTTCTTTCCTCCGTTGATTCTGGTTACCGACAACAATGGTACGAATTCTTTCTTATGGCGCTTCTGGTTGGCCCAGTCGAGAGCTCACGGTTCTTCGAAGGGTTCTACCAGTCCGCGAAGCGCATACAAGTGCTCAAACAGGACGTTCCCGCGACTGGTATTGCCCCGTCACATGCAACTTCATTCCCGGTCGACCGCGACGGGAAGCCAATAAACACTGGAGTCTCTGGCGCGGAATGAACGAGTCTTTCCTGCTGCCAAAGATATGCCTAACGACGATGCCGCTTCTCTGTGCGGGCTGTTCTTCCAGACAACGTTGTTCCACATACTCGGGTAAGGTCGAGGGCAGCCCGTCCGCTCGATGCGACTGGCAGCCGTTCAGAGCCAGACACGCCGCGAGTAGCAGCGCAATAGCCAACAGCATTTTCAGGAGGCTCGCCATGGCATGGTGAACATCTCTGTTTCCCAAGGTGTCAGAGACTGTCGACATCGCCAAGAGTCTCATTCTTCTTGGCTTTGCCGACAAGACATCTCGGTATTATTTTTTTATTATTCTCATTTCCAGGGCGAGTTTTAGGCTCCAGCAGGCGAGCACAATCGGGGTGTAATGTTGATGCATTATTAGCGATACCCTGCAAAACGGTTATGGCCATTCCCCTCTCAGAGCGAGTGCGATTCGGAAGGTTCGAGCTGAACCTCCGAACCGGCGAGCTTGTCCCGACTGAGCCAGGGGTTGATGGCACGGCGCCTCAGAAGGCTCTGCTCAGAGAACAGCCTTTCCAAATTCTTCGCCTTCTTATTGAGCGCGGGGGCAAGATGGTGACCCGGGATGAGATCAAGAAGCTCCTCTGGCCGAATGACACTATTGTGGATTTTGACCGTAGCATCAACGTCGCGATGGCAATACTACGCAAGGCCGTCGGCGACAGTGCTGAAAGCCCCAAGTATATTGAGACCCTCCCGCGCCGAGGATATCGGCTCATTGTTCCGCTCGAATGGCAGGAGAGCACGGGAGACATCCCAAAGGTAGAAGATCCGCAAACCCTCCCGCCTCTTCCGACAAATTCTGGAATTATCGGTAAGCGCATTTCTCATTATCGCGTTCTGGAGGTCTTGGGAGGGGGCGGGATGGGAGTGGTGTACAGGGCCGAGGATCTGAAACTTGGCCGTCCCGTTGCCCTCAAATTTCTTCCCGAGGACGTTGCGGAGCATCAGGGCGCGATTCAGCGGTTTGAACGAGAAGCGCAGATCGCGTCAGCGCTCAATCATCCCAATATTTGCACGATCTACGGGATTGAGCAGTATGAGGGCAATCCGTTTATCATCATGGAATTGCTCGATGGGGAGTCTCTCTCCACGCGCCTGGCTCAGTCGCATGCTCCATTCGCGCTGACCACTCTATTGGATATTGCCATTCAAGTCTGCAGTGCGCTTCAGGCGGCCCATGCCAGGGGCATCATTCATCGCGATGTTAAGCCAGCCAACATCTTCCTGACGAAGGATGGTGTGACAAAAATCCTCGATTTCGGACTAGCCAAATTGGCTTCTTCGGAAGAACAACAAGGCTTCACGACAGAAGGCGAATCATCCCCTTCCTCGACAAACAAGCAAGAGAGGCTCGAGCAGCAGTTGCCTTTCCCCGATCTCGGCAGTCTCACCGCGACCGGAACCGCCTTAGGAACATTCGCTTACATGTCCCCGGAGCAGATCCGAAAAGAAAAACTAGACTGCCGTACAGACCTCTTTTCCTTCGGATTGGTGCTCTACGAAATGGCAACGGGGTCTAGGGCTTTTCACGGAGAATCTGTTGCTAGGGTTCATGAGGCGATTCTCCACCAAACGCCATCTTCATCATCGGCCTTGAACTCTGAGATTCCGCGGAGACTGAACACGACCATCAGCAAAGCCCTTGAGAAGGATCGGACGCTCCGGTACCAGTCCGCGGCCGAGATGCGCAAGGACCTCCTAGTGGTCCAGAGAAACCTTCGTCCGCGATTGAACCTAAGGTGGTTAGCCAGCGTTGCTGCGATTTTGGTTCTGTTTGCCGCCGGCGTACTTTCCTGGCGTCTCCACAGTAGAACTACGCTTTCTTCCTCCGATACTCTAATTCTTGCCGACCCGAATAATCAAACCGTCGATGCTGCTTTGGGAGACGGCCTGAACATCGCTCTGCAAGTCGCTTTCGAGCAAAGTCCATATCTGAATCTCTTGCAACGCGATAAAGTCCGTGAGACTCTTCGGCTGCTTCGACCGAGCGAAGACACCCCGATCACGCCCGAGGTCGCTGTACAGGTCTGCCGGAAGACGAATAGCCGCGCCGTCATTTCTCCTTCCATTAGCGACGCGGGTAACCGTTTCCGGATCGGGTTGAGTGTGATTGACTGCCAATCCGGCAAAACTCTTGAGCGAGTGGTTAATGAAGCGGAGGCTCGCGAAGACATTGTTCGAATCCTCGGTTTGTCTGCCTTCCAACTGCGCGTAAAGTTGGGCGAATCGAGAGACTCCCTAAGCAGATTTAATCAACCTCTAGAGAAAGCAACCAGTTCTTCACCGGACGCTCTACAATTCCTCATCTTAGGCTACAAGAAACACCTCAGCGGGGACGTCCCAGGAGCCGTCGCCTACTACGGGCGCGCCATCGAGAAGGATCCAAACTTCGGACTGGCGTATGCAGCTGAGGCCAGCGGGAATATGTGGCTTGGTAAGGATGCACTGGCTTTGGTCGATATCTCTAGGGCTTTCGAATTACGCGACCGGCTAACGATTCCTGGGCGGTTTCAAGTGGAAACGATCTATTACGGAGACGGTCGACACGAGTGGGACAAAGAGTGCCGTGTGGCCCGGGAATGGGTGGATGCCTTTCGCCGAGACGTTATCGCACGGATCAATTTCTCCGCATGCCTTGAACGCGTGGGACAACTCGACGAGCGGTTAGTTCAAGCGCGCGAGGCGGCGAGGCTACTTCCGAGCGATCCCACTCTAATGCACCTGCTGTCAGCCGCAATATATGCGCAGCGACTCGATGAAGCGAGAGAGACGTACGATGAGGCCGTCTCACGTGGAATAGACTCCGGTCGACTGCACGAGAATCACGCGCTGCTGGCATTTCTTCAAAATGACAAATCCGAAATGCAGAACGAGCGGACGTGGGCATCGCAGGATCCTGTCCGAGGCCGCTTCGTCCTTTTTTTCGAATCGAAGATCGCGGGGTTCTATGGCCGTTCCCGCGACGCTCATCGTCTGGCGCAAATGGCTGTAGACTCCTCCATCAAAGGAGGGTCCGTGTCGAATGCTGCGGCTTTTGAAAGCATCGATGGTTTGAGGGAGGCTGAGATCGGTCATCTGCGACAGAGTGAGGCACTGGGGATCGATGTGGTACAGAAGACGCATGATCCCAATCATTTGATGGTGGTCGCATTATTATTCGCTCGGGCAGGAAATACAAAGCAGTCCCAAGACTTGCTGGAGAAGGTAAATCAACTTTTGCCCAACGATTTTACGATTCAAGCCTTCAATTTGCCTGCCACACGAGCTGCGATAAAGCTGGATGAGAATGATCCTGCAGCGGCGATTGAAATTCTGAAGTCGGTGACACCATACGATCTGGCCATCAGCGACAGCTTCGACACCGCGTATCCAGCGTACCTTCGAGGTCTTGCTTATCTCCAACTCAAAGAAGGGAGTCTTGCGGCGGCCGAGTTTCGAAAAGTTCTTGATCATCCTGGGCTCGTTGACGGTTTTGTAATTGGCCCTCTTTCGATCTTGCAGTTGGCCCGTTCGCAGGCACTCATGGGCGATGGGAACGCGGCGAGAAAATCGTACGAAGACTTCTTGTCGCTTTGGAAAGACGCTGACCCCGATCTGCCCGTATATAGGACAGCCAAAGCGGAATACGCTGTCTTACGCAAGGCCGTTGTGCAGTAACGATCTAGCCCCTGTTGCGTCCGCACTGTAAACCCGATCGAAAAAGCCATTGAAGCGCACCTGTCCTTTCAGTGTCCGATAACGACTCCTTAATGCTTTACAAGGGTTTTCGAGGGCGACCCGTGTCTTGTACTTGTTTAAATTACTTATCTTCTTGGGCTCAGAGCCTAATGCTCCCCACGGATTCCCTGGGCATCCTTATCATGCTGTGGAGCTTTTGCACACTGGGCCTCCGGCGCAGCAATGCACCGGAAGATCCGAGAGCAGACTATGGAAATTCCAAGTTGTCGAACAGCTTTACGCTACCTTCGGTAGCGCTGCATAAAGTTCTAAGTTGTCGAACACCTTCACGCCGCGCTCAGTAGCGCTGCGACCGCTCGCAGGGTTGGTGCCTGTTACCACCCGGCCTGAAGTGATCGAGTAATCATCGAAGGCGCCCATCGGTCCGCTGTAGAACGCTCCAGCCGCGGTAACAGCATCAATGACGGGGACGACTCCGTCCGCTCTCAACTTGTCCAGTATTCGGAAGATGAGTTCACCCTCAATCGTGAATCCGGTCACGGTCTTGCCGTGGATGATGGATTTACCTGTCTTGGAGTCGAGGATGCCCGGCAGGATCGCCGGGCCGTGGCAAACGGTACCTACGACGCCGCCACGCGCCCAGATGTCGGCTGCAATTGCCTGTAAGCCCTTCGCTTTCGGGTAATCGTACAGAGCAGCGTGGCCAGCGGAAGCGAAGAAGAAGCCAAAGTCTTCTTTTCTTAAGTTGGAAGCCTTCTTCAGCTGCGACTTGATCTTGACCATGAACGGGTGTTTGGGATTGTTCAGGATCGCGTGCTCACTTCCGGACAAGAACGGTGGCGTAAGCGAGATGTCGTCGAATCCACATGCGCCGGTTTCAGATGCCAAGTCCACTTCGAATCCTGCGGCCGTCAGCACTTCATACGGATGTAGGGCCTCCACGAAGAACACACCTGTCTTGTGACCTTCGGGATAGATCGCCCCATTGAAGCTGGAAACTGCGATAAGGGCCTTACGGGGAAGTTTATTTGACATGATTTTTCTCCTGTAGATCAATCGGTCTGGAAGGAGCATAAGTAGAATCCGTTTCGTTGACCAGTTAATGTGGGTAAATACAAGTAAGTCTCGACCGACGGCGCAAAAGATGTTCAGGATCATGGAATACGCAGCTGGAAGATGTGTTTGTAGAATCACTCTTATAGAAGAGGACCAGTTCAAAAGTGCAAGAGTTGCCAATCACCACGTGATGTTCATTGCCTTCTCCCGCTGAATGTAGAATCTTGGAATGATTGGCGACTCTTTTGCATTTGGCCTTTAGCGCAACGCGACGGCTGCGGCACACAGCACAGCCGGTAGAGACCAAGCCCAGTCGCCTAGATACATGACGGCTGCCGCAGCTACAAAACAGCCGACGAAGAATCCGACAAGGAGATGGAGAGCGTCGGTTAGTCGCCTGCTGTCGCTTCCCATCAGCGGCGTTTGCGAACTTGAGTCCACCAGTGCCAGTACAGCGTTAGTCAAGTTGCCCGTCATGACCGCGGTAGAGGGCGCCACAGGCAGGGTTAAGCGTAAGAGGGCAAACTGACAACCCATGGCGGTGACCCCGATCATGGCGGCGATCGTGGCCATTAGGCCGTGCGGATCGGCAGAAGGTTTCGTGATAGCACTGAAAATCAATACGCACGTGATTAGCAGAAATTGAATCAGGAGCAGCAAACGCATCAGGCCGATACCGCGCCTGCTCGATGCCCTGGCAACTAGCCAAGTGGCTGCGACCGCGACGATAAACACCGGAATAGCCAGGATCTGTGCGGGGGGTACGCGATTGTGGCGCACCACGAGGGCGCCCATGACGACGATGTTACCGGTTACGTGCGCGGTGAAAATTCCAAGGCTCAAGAATCCGATCACGTCAACCATGCCCGCAATTACGCTAAGCAAGGTAGGGAGCCATCGTTCCGATTGCGAAGACATCGCGACAAGCGATTCGCCAGTTCCAGCATATACGGCGGTTGGTTCCGTCGTAGACATCGCTGATTCCTTCGTCACTCAAGACTTCGTCGCATTCTCGCTAATGGAGTCGATGGTTAACTTCGGTACGATAAGCCCGAAGCTCATAGCCAAGATAATCAGCATAGCGAGCGAACCGTCAGCTAGCGTTGCTTCCAGGAGATCCCACGTACGTGGTGATGTGTAGGTCAGTTGCAAAAGCCCGCTGGCCATCCTAAACATGAAGACCCCCGGCACCATTGAGACCGCCGAGGCAAAGCCAACGGCAGCGAAGGGCATATGCCAACGGCGAGAGACTGGTGCGAGGATGACTCCAACGATGAGACACGCAACAAATGCACCGATTGTCGCGCTGGCCCCAAGCGCCGTAAGCACGACCCACCTTAAGGCGTGCGCGACGGCGCCGACTACGACCGGCCAGGGCAGCATCTTCAGAGGCGAGGAGAAGAAAATACTGTAACAAGCGACCGCAACGCCTGCGGCGATAACGTCATACCAGAGAGGCACCGGCCTGCCGGCTGGGTCCACGGGTAAGGAGACGCCAAGAAGGCCAAGCCCAATCAGCAGCCCTGTCGAAATGGCTACAACAGTGAGCACCGCGTAGATCAAGCGGGCTGATCCGAGATTCACTCGGCCCTTGATCAAGTCCAACATGCCATTAAGGAAATGTGGCCCTGGCACGAGGACCATGCATGGGCAGACTGCGACAAGCCGGAGCGACGAGCTCAGTTCATATCGAACTGCGAGCGCCCCAACTACACCGGCGACCAATGCCGCACCGAATGGTTGTAGGAAGATGTTGGTGAAGTAATGCGCAAAAGTGCGGCGTAGAACAGCACCGACCGCTGCGCTCCCGAATATGAGCGCCGCTGCGGTCAGATGTTGGACACCGAATAACACCGCCAAAGCCACAGCGCCAACCGCGGCCGCTAGGGCGAGTATCCATGTCGGCGCAGGTGGCGCTTTTGCGATTCTGGTTATTGATTCCATTGCGCTGGTCGGGGTCAACCGACCGTTCGACAACTCTTCAAGTGCTCGCAACGTTGAGGCCACGCGATCCATGTCTACGCCGGCAGGAGCGGCCTCAATTGACGAAATGAGTCTGCCGTCAGTGTCCTCGGTTTGAACTTCTAGCTCTCCCCAGTGCGGGAAGATCGTAACGCGAGATCCCAGACAATTGCCCAGGCGTTCGGCGGCACGCAAAGTCTGATCTGTGGATTCACCGTTGATATACAAAGTTCGGGAAAACGCGAGGATTAGATTCGAACGTTCCTCTCGCGTCATGCTTGTTTCTAATGGCGGCGGTTTAACGATTGCAGCACTCATCTGAACATCCCACCACACGGTTTATGGACCCGGCCTGAACTATTCAAGCCGACCCCAGCCGTAAGCTTCCCGATAACCACAGATCTCCCTAGGCAGCAGCGGCGGGCTCCGCTACGTAAGGCCGAACCATTCTTTTCGGATCAACAACGCTATCGAATTCAGCTTCAGTCACGAAGCCGAGCTTAAGCGCTGCGGCCTTCAGTGTCAGGTCGTTGTCATTCGCATAATGCGCAATCTTTGAAGCCTTGTCGTAGCCGATGACAGGCGAAAGTGCCGTAACCAGCATGAGCGACTCTTCAACATATTGATTGATCTTCTTCAGGTTGGGCCTGGTACCCTCCACCAGGAATTTTCGGAAGTTTGTGCACGAATCTGCTAACAACGTGGTTGAGTGGGCGACGTTATAAATCATCAGAGGCTTATAGACGTTCATTTCGAGGTAACCCCCGGCACCGCCAAAGCCCACCGCCGTGTCGTTGGCCATCACTTGAACGGCGACCATCGTAAGAGCCTCGGCCTGGGTCGGGTTTACTTTTCCGGGCATGATAGACGAGCCCGGTTCGTTTTCCGGAATCATCAGCTCTGCGAAACCTGCTCGGGGGCCGCAAGACATCAGCCGGACATCATTCGCGATCTTATAGAGTGATACGGCGAGTGTGCGTAGCGTTCCAGAAAGCCATACCTGAGCATCATGAGCGCCCTGCACCGCGAATTTGTTTGGTGCCGTAACGAACGGCAGTTTTGTGAGCTTAGCGATTTCAGCCGCAGCGGCCTCGGCGAAGCCGGACGCCGAATTAATGCCGGTGCCCACTGCGGTACCGCCAAGCGCCAGACGATAGATACCCTTCAACGCATCTTCAATCCGATCGAGATCGTCTGCGAGCACGCCTTCGTAGCCGGACCACTCTTGCCCCAGAGTGAGCGGGGTAGCATCTTGCATGTGGGTGCGACCGATCTTGACGATGTCGTCCCACTCCTTCACCTTGTCCGCAATCGCAGCTCGCAGCTGCTCCACTGCTGGAATCAGCCGCTGCTTTACACCGACTGCAGCTGCGATATTCATGGCCGAGGGAAATGAGTCGTTCGACGACTGAGCCATGTTCACATGATCGTTCGGGTGCACTGGCGTCTTGCTTCCCAGTGGCGTCCCGGCGAGCTGGCAGCAGCGGTTGGAGATGACTTCGTTCACGTTCATGTTGAATTGAGTGCCACTGCCCGTCATCCAGACATGCAGCGGAAACATGTCGTGATGCCGGCCGGCCAGAATTTCGTCGCAGGTCTGCGTGATCAGTTGGTATTGCTGATCGCCCAGCCGCTTGCTAGCGCGGTTTGCTTCTGCAGCAGCTTTCTTCAAAATGGCATAGGCCGTGATCATTTCCCGTGGGATCAGGTCTTGGCCAATGCTGAAATGTTCGAGCGAGCGCTGAGTTTGCGCGCCCCACAACTTGTCAGCGGGAACATCGACTTCGCCGAGACTATCGGTCTCCTTGCGCATGTTTGGTTTGCTTCGGTCAGTAGTTGTACTCATTGGCTTAGTACTCCTTTTACTCATTGTGTCGTCATTCTTTAGCCGCTTCTGGTGTGGCATGACCGCCCTGTTTCACTTCATTCGTCCGGGTGTCTCCCGCGTGCGCTGCGAACCTTAAACATGACGCTCGCGCCAACGGCATTCTTGTGGAACGGCCGAAAAAACTCGTCGTTCTGGCGCATGAAATAAAACTGAATGCTCGTTCGCTCGTCTATCGACTTGGTGACGCCCCCGTAGTATCTGGTTCGGCTCCACGACTCGACGTTAGCGTTGTAAAACTTCTCCCACATCACAAACGGAGAATAGTTGTTGATCGGACGTTCCAGGATGACTCGATTTCGATATCTCTGTGTGAACGTCGCCCCGGAGGGTGCTCGTTCCCATCGCAGCTCAGGTCGCACTCTGTCCGCGAGCAGAAATCCGTGAAACAGTGGAGCGCTGAATGTGGCTTCGCCGTAGATCCTGTTTTCAAAACTTATGCCGCTGAGTTTCGGGTTTGCATGAAGGTAGAGATATCCCGTGCCAAGCGAGACCCACCTGGATAAGGGATAAATTACTCCCGCACTCGCTAGTTCCTGATCGAATTGAGAAACGTCGTTGCCAAGGTGTACTTCACCGAAAGTGGAAATCGCCAACTTTGGCTTTACCTGCCATGCGGCAGCAACAGTAGTCCACTGCTGGAAATCTTCAGCGGGGGGAATCTGCGCCGTTGCGCATCTCCCCACAAGCATCAACGCACACATGCAAATGATGGATTGTGAACGCTGAATCATATAAATTCCCAGCCGATGTCTTGCGCATCCGACCTTTCCTAGTTCGTCATTCAGTAAACGTATAAACAGGCCTTCTACCCATATCGGCCTGCGAAGTTATTTGCTGACGCTTTTCGCGGCATCCAAAATCACATCCAACACTTCATTCGGTTTGGAGAGCATCGCAACGTGACTGCTCTTTAGGATCGTCGTCTTTGCATTGGCTCTTTTTGCCATTCTTTTTTCCAGCTCAGGATTAATAGCATTGTCTTCGGAAGCAACCACAAACCACGACGGTTTGGTTTTCCAGGCGGCATTAACGCCGACATCACCGAATACTTTTTGGGAAGCGGGGGGCTGAACGGCGTAGACCAATTCCTGCTCTTTCGGGCTCAAATCCGCAGCAAACCCTTTGGCGACTCCTTCTCTCGACAGCGTTAAGTAACCGTTTGCATTCTGAATGAAGCCCGGAAGGATTGTCGGAGCCACGCTGTCACCCAGCGAACCCGCGGTTTCGCCTTTATCCGGTGCGAATGCCGCGATATATACCAGGGCCTTGACACGCGGATCCGCGCCCGCTTCGGTGATTACAGATCCACCCCAAGAATGCCCGACGAGAACCACATCGCCGTCGGCACGATCAAGCGATCTTTTGGTCGCCGCCACATCGTCTTCAAGGGACGTGGTGGGATTCTGCACCGAAATGACCTTGTATCCCTTATCCACAAGCGGATCAATTACCTTGCTCCAGCAAGAGCCGTCGGCCCAAAGCCCGTGCACAAAAACAATCGTAATTTTTTTGTTCATAGAATCTCCAGTTTGTGAAACAGCGCTTGAACCCAGGAATAAAACGCCCGCGACAATTCCCGCTAGCAGAGTTTTGGTTATATTCTTCATCGCATTCCTCCTTATTGAATTGGTTATTGCTTGCTAATTTGTCTGAACTCTTGGCGTACCGAAACACGGCTTGGTTGGTACCCGTTTCTTTGAACGTCCTGGAAAAGGAAGGCATGCTCCCCGTTGTTCGCACATCTTCCCTAGGCCGCCACGGGTGTCTCGGGCTTCATCTCATATGATTTCTCCAGACTCGCGGGTCGCGACCCGAGGCCGTCTTTCACCTTCTTGCTCCAGGGGGCCTCGATGAGGCGCTTTGTCTCCTCGATCATCGACTTGGGCTCGAGGTTGCGATAACTATCGACCTCGCCCGCCGCGACAGCGGTCATCGTGGCGTAGACTGGCTCGGGATCGAATTGCGCGCGGGGAAAAGCTAGCTCGGAGTAGTCGAATAGTCGCTGGGATGGATCGTCTTCCCAACTCTTCCACGTTTCAAAACCGCGGTCGTTGAAACCAGTAAGGAAGGGCCCCGGATTGATAGTTGCAACCTCGATGCCGAATTCTTGAAGTTCCAGGCTCATCGTTTCCGCGACGGCTTCAACCGCGTGCTTTGACGCGGAATAGATTCCAGTAAATGGGTTCACGTTCAGGCCCTCGCGAGACGAAACCCACACAATTCGCCCCTTGCCGCGCTTCACCATTTGCTTGGCGATCCCCTGCGTCAACAGCAATGGCCCAATCACGTTGACCTCGAATTCGTGACGCATGTTTGCCCCTGGAATGTCGAGAACAGATCCACCCTCAAGAACCCCGGCGTTGTTCACCAGGATCTCGATGTTCCAAGCGAGTGCCTTCTTTCGGTCGCCCTCATTGGTGACGTCGAGCTTCTCGACTCGTAAGGCGACACCGCGTGCGGCCGCTTCGCGCTTCAACGTCTGAACCTGAGCGTATATTTCGACCGCGGCGATCACCTCGAAACCCTTTCTGGCAAGTCGCATTGCTACTTCATGTCCAAAACCAGTGCCGGCTCCGGTAATCAAGACCTTCTTCATCGCTGCCTCCTTTAGGCTTGCTTGATTACAGACTGTAAACCGTCACGATCGTGGTCCGAAGTTAATCCAGGTAAAACTAGGTAAGAAGTTCAGTGACGCAGGCCCCAACGAGGTAATCGAAAAATCGCCATGCTCGGCTCCGAGTTTTGGGCTAGCGAGGACGCTGCTCGGCAACAAATCATGAATATGATCGGAGAAATTCCCGTTGGTCGACCCGGCCGGCCGGAGGAAGTGGCCGAACTGGCGGCATTTCTGGCATCCGATCGTGCCGCTTCAATTCATGGTGCAGAGTACAGCGTTGATGGCGGCACGATCCTACCGTTTGATTACGTATTTTGTAATCGCTGCCTGAGTTCCATCCTGCAATCAAGGATCGGTCGTGGATTGTCGGCAAACCGGTAGCTACAGATCTGCTGGTCAAAGCCCCTCTTTCCTGGTTATCTGTAGTCACTGACTTCAGGCCGCTCAAATGTATGACAAAGGTTCTATCTCGCCCAAAATGCCGCCTCCCTGGCCCCAATCTCAGCCGTGCTGCTCATCGTTGACGGTGGCATGACCCAAGTTTAACGAGGGACGTTCAATGTCCTGTGAATTTCAAATGCCATTTCCAAAACCCTGTTCATTGATGCCCTTAAAAACATCCAAAGAAAAGGATGTTTCACGGCCTTACTTCACCGCGTTCCGCAATGTCCTCAGTTTTAGACGGCGCGCCGAATTTTTCCTTGGGAGACTCGACTAGCTTTCCGCGCTGCTCGATTGGTATCGGCTTCACCTTCTTCGGGACGGGACCATGAAGATAGAAGTCGATCAGCTTCGCGTCACTCCAGTTGCTGGCCTCCGCTCCTGCGTTTGAAGGTTGCTCCGTCACACATAGCGACGCACTCTTTTCAATTCATGTCCTACGTTCGCACTCTCTCCGCGAGCTTCGCCTGTCCTAAGTGATAGGCGATATGCGCCGTTCTGGCGAGTAGAATGGTGAACCGATTGCGATGCGGCTCCCGCAAGAAATCCCCTTCAGATACAGCACCATGCTTCTGCAGCCAGTCGGCGACCGACAGCTTCGAGAATCCTGTCCAAAGAATCTGACTGGTCTCTTGCCAAATAATTTTCAAGTCCTCGCCTAACACTATGGTTGGAACAGTCCGATCTGGGTTCGACACGAACATTAGGTCAAGCTCCGGATGAATCCTGGCTCCGAAACCGAGAAGCGGAATGAGAGCGTCATTAAACGCTGTGAGGTGACCCCATACGTAAATCACCCGGTTTTTTCCCGGAGCAACTTCCTGCATCAGTTGCTCCTGCGACAAATTTCCAAAAAGCTTGCCCGCGCGATCAACGTTCGAGCGCCAATTCCTTAGCGCTGAATCTATGAGCGATGTTTCAGGACTCATATTTCACCTTTCGTGATTTGAAAGTTGCGATTAGTGGACCTTGATAAACTGACGCTCACCGGTCCGATAGCGGTCATCGCACATTGACCTGGGGTTCGACAGACATGCCGGGCCGCAAGAGATGATGAGGATCATGGTTGGGATTGAAACGAATCCGCACTGGGAGCCTTTGAACAAACTCACGCCCGCCGGCCGCAAGATTTACGATGGCAGGCTCTCGATACGTTCCGCGATGACCACGCGGTCCTTCCATGCCCTAACCGTCCGCCAACGAAAGGTGATGCTGGTCAACTGCGTCCTTCCGAGAACCGCCTCCCAGTCGGTAATGAAATTCCCCACGCTGTCTTGTGAATTCGCGGTTGCGCGAAATGATTCGACGAAAGCCATGCCCATTTCGAACAGCGTATAAATAGGTTCCACCATCGACGCCATGCGCTCGACCGCCGCGGTTTTTCCGACCATCTCTTCAGTACCAAGCCACAGCACACAATCGTCGCTGTAGAACCCTCCAACCGACAATGAGAAGAGGGATTTCAAATCGAAATTCCCGACCAGAAAATCTTCTCGGCTTAAATCCACT
>Ga0210410_10002672_pt1 | contig 15932 bp, 15 predicted proteins | sample IncBWC4MmetaG_FD_161058 | JGI IMG/M metagenome (GOLD analysis project Ga0210410, IMG submission 161058) | Forest soil microbial communities from Barre Woods Harvard Forest LTER site, Petersham, Massachusetts, United States - Inc-BW-C-4-M | ecosystem: Environmental > Terrestrial > Soil >... | reverse complement strand
CAAGATTCAGCTGGGCGGCCGCGTCGATCGCCACGAAAACATAGGCCAAGGCAAAATCGGCGCTGAAGCTTTTCGCCGCATCTTGACGCATCCGCGACTAGGCGCGGCGTTGCACGAAGGTTTAGCGGGTCGCGCGTTCGTGCTCGAAACACCCATCGATCAACCCGGTGATGACCGCCGCAACGTGGCCAAACTGTGGGAACTCGCCGGCTTGAGCGACCAAGCCCCGCACGCCGAAAAAGGTTTCTCGATGCTAACCAGGGCCATCAAGAAAATTCAAATGAAGACCGCCGCAACTGCCAACAGAGCGGAGCGCGGCAAGAAAACTCTCGAAGCATCAGCAGCGTCACAATCGAGCGAACCCAGGAAGAAATCGAAACCCGCGGCAAAAAAGCCAAAGACGGCAAGCAAGTCCAGAAAATCGCGCAAGACCAAGAGGGGATAGCGAGGCGTGGCGGACTATAACCCACAAGAAATCGAAGCCAAGTGGCAAAAACGCTGGGCCGAGTCCCGCGTATTCGAATCAGAAGCCGATCCCACCAAGCCCAAGTACTACGTCCTCGAAATGCTCCCGTATCCCTCCGGCACGATGCACATGGGACACATGCGCAATTACGCCATCGGCGACGTCGTCGCCCGCGTGAAGCGCATGCGCGGCTTCAACGTCCTCCATCCCATGGGCTGGGACGCCTTCGGACTACCCGCCGAAAACGCGGCCATCAAGAACAACACGCATCCTCGCATCTGGACCAACAACAACATCGGCGAATTCCAGCGCACCCTACGCCGTTTCGGTTTCAGTTACGACTGGCGTCGTGAAATCTCCACTTGCGAGCCCGAGTATTACCGCTGGAACCAATGGTTCTTTCTGCAGATGCTCGAGCGCGGCCTTGCCTATCGCAAAAAGAGCCGCGTTAACTGGTGTCCGAAATGTTGCACGGTGCTTGCGAACGAGCAGGTCGTGAACGGCGGCTACTGCTGGCGCCATGAAGACACGCTCGTCGAGTCCCGCGAACTCGAGCAATGGTTCCTCAAAACCACCGCCTACGCCGACCAACTCGTCGATGATTTGAAGCAACTCGAAGGCACTTGGCCGGAGCGCGTCATCACCATGCAGCGCAACTGGATCGGCCGCTCGCAGGGCGCGCGCGTGCAATTCGCCGTCGCCGATGTTCCAGGCGCTCCGCCCATTGAGATTTTCACCACACGCATCGACACCATCTACGGCGCGACCGCCATCATCCTCGCTCCGACGCATCCGCTGGTAGTAAAACTGCTCGATGGCTCGCCAAATCGCGCCGATGCGGAATCGCATCTCGCGCGAATGCGCCAGAGTTCGGTCAAAACGGAAGACCTCGCCACCGCCGAAAAAGTCGGCTTCTTCACCGGGCGCCACGCTATCAACCCCTTCAGCAGCGAAAAAATCTCCATCTGGGTCGCCAATTTCGTGCTGATGGAATATGGCACGGGAGCCATCATGGCCGTTCCCGCGCACGACGAGCGCGACTTCGAGTTTTGCCGAAAATATGGCCTTCCGGTGCGCGTTGTCGTCCAACCAAGCAAGGGCGAACCTCTGGTCGAAGAAAAAATGACCGTCGCCTTCGACGAGCACCAAAACGGCAAGCTCGTCAATTCCGGTCCGTTCAACGGCCTGACTCCCGACCAAGCCATCGTCAAAATGACGGCCTTCGCCGAGCAAAATGCCTTTGGGCGTGGCGAAGTCGTCTTCCGCCTGCGCGACTGGGGCATCTCCCGCCAGCGGTACTGGGGCACTCCGATTCCCGTCGTTTATTGCCCCGAGCACGGCCTCGAACCCGTTCCCGACAAAGATCTGCCTGTTCTACTGCCGCCCAATCCCAAACTCACCGGCGAAGGCGAATCTCCGCTCGCCTCGACTCCGGAATTCGTCAACACCACCTGCCCCAAGTGTGGCGGCCCGGCACGCCGCGAGACCGACACGATGGACACATTCGTCGACTCCTCGTGGTATTTCTATCGCTACTGCGATCCGCACAACGCAGAAGCACCGTTCGATTCCGCAAAAGTCGCGTACTGGTTTCCCATCGATCAATACATCGGCGGAATCACCCACGCCATCCTACACTTGCTCTACTCGCGTTTCTGGTCGAAGGTCATGCGCGATCTAGGTCTCGTCGAACACAACGAGCCCATCTCCAGGCTCTTCACCCAGGGCATGATCCAAAAAGGTGGCGTCACCATGTCCAAGTCGCGCGGCAACGTAGTCGGCGCCATCGACATGGCCGAAAAATACGGCGCCGACACCGGCCGCCTCTACACGCTCTTTGCCGCACCTCCCGAAAAGGACCTCGAGTGGAGCGAAGAAAGCATTGAAGGCTCCTGGCGTTTCCTGAACCGCGTCTTCCGCCTCGTTGACAAGCACGCCGGCGCAATCCGCGACACCAAGAACTGGAATTTCGACGCAAAGGGAATGACCGACAAAGAACGAGACCTGATCAGAGTCACGTACCAAACGCTGCTGCGCGTCACACAAGACTTCGAGAAGCGCTGGCACTTCAATTCCGCAATCGCGCAGATCATGGAATTAACCAACGAGATCTATCTCTCCGAACCTCTCGAAAACGGTGTTGGCCCGGAAATACGCAAAGAAGTCCTCGAAATCCTTACGCTGCTGCTTGCGCCCATGACACCTCACATCGCCGAGGAGATGTGGGAAATGCTGGGCCACGAGGACGGCCTCTGGAAGGCTCCATGGCGAGTCCTGACAGAGGAGCAACTGGAACTAGCGAAAGACAACGAAGTAGAAATCCCCGTGCAGGTCAACGGCCGTCTCCGCGCAACTCTAAGAGTCCCTGCGGGCATAGGCGAAGCCGAACTAGTCGCCAAAGCCAAAGCCGAGCCCGCCGCAGCCCGCCACATCGAAGGCAAGCGCGTCGTGAAGGTCATCTTTCGCCCCAACAAACTCCTAAACCTGGTGGTCCAATGAGCGCGAGGCCTTTTCTTTGCAGGGGCACGGCACGCCGTGCCCTCTCTATCGCCTGTGCAACAGCGGAAAGCCAGGTCCGAAGGTAAACCGCATCCAAGAGGAGCGCACAATGGCAACAGGAGCCGCAATGACGGAACACCACGCAAAGCCAAAATCCGAACTAGGCGGCATAGTAGTCCTGGATTTCGGCGGCCAATACACGCAGCTAATCGCCCGCCGCATCCGAGAACAAAAGGTCTTCTCCGCGATCCTCCCCTGCACCTCCACGCTCGACGAGATCCGCCAATACGCCCCCGTAGGGGTTGTCCTCTCCGGCGGCCCCAGTTCGGTCTACGACTCCGACGCCCCCAAATGTGACCCCGCCATCCTGGCCATGGGATTACCCGTCCTGGGCATCTGCTACGGCATGCAATGGATCACCCACACGCTAGGCGGCAAGGTAGAGAAAGCCCAACACCGCGAATACGGCCGCGCCCACCTGAAAGTAAACTGTGCCAAAGGGCCCAGCGAATCGCACCTCTTCGCAGGGGTCCCTGAGTCCCTCCGCATCTGGAACAGCCACGGCGATCACGTGCGCGAACTCCCCCCCGGCTTTTGCGCCACAGGCCACACCGACAACGCCATCGCCTCGCTCGAAGATCCCCAGCGCAAGATCTACGCCGTACAATTTCACGTCGAGGTAAACCACACCGAAAGCGGCACCGAACTTCTCCGCAATTTCCTCTTCCGTGTCTCGAAAGCCGAGCGCAAATGGAGCGGCTCCGCCTTCATCGAAGAAACCACCGAAGCCATACGAACGAAGGTTGCCCAGGGCCGCGCCATCTGCGCCCTAAGCGGGGGAGTCGATTCCACGGTCGCCGCCGTCTTGGTTCACCGCGCCATGGGTGACCGCCTGACAAACATCTTCGTGAATACCGGAATGCTCCGGAAAAACGAATTCCGAGACACCTTGGAAATGCTGCGAGACCGCCTCGGTCTCCGCGTCGTCGGGGTAGACGCCTCGGACCGCTTCCTGGACAAGCTTATCGGGGTAACCGACCCCGAGCAGAAACGCAAAATCATCGGCAGGGAATTCATCGCCGTCTTCGCCGAAGAAGCCCAAAAGATCCAAGGCGGCGAAGCCCACGGCGAAATCGCCTGGCTCGTACAGGGGACACTGTATCCCGACGTGATCGAGTCCGTCTCCGTGAAAGGCCCCTCCGCCACCATTAAGACGCACCACAACGTCGGCGGTCTGCCCGAAAACATGCCTTTTGCCCTCATCGAGCCCCTCCGCGACCTCTTCAAAGACGAAGTCCGCCGCATCGGCAAGGATCTAGGCCTTCCGGATGAAATCCTTTTGAAACACCCGTTTCCGGGCCCTGGCCTTGCTGTAAGGCTCCTTGGCGAGATCACCCGCGAACACCTCCACACCTTGCAGGAGGCAGACGCCGTCGTTGTTGAAGAGATACGTCGCGCTGATCTCTATAGTAAAGTTTGGCAAGCCTTCGCCGTCCTGCTCCCGGTTCGCAGCGTCGGCGTCATGGGCGACTACCGCACCTACGGCCTCACCGTAGCCGTCCGCGTCGTGGAATCCGAGGACGCCATGACCGCCGACTGGGTCCGCCTCCCGGGTGACGTCCTTGAGCGGATTTCCACCCGCATCGTCAATGAAGTTCGTGGTGTGACCAGGGTGGTTTACGACATAAGCTCAAAGCCACCCAGCACCATCGAGTGGGAGTAAATCGCAACTTGGAACAGCCGCATCTGGGAAAGGGAATTGAACTTAGACGTCGAACGGGGACTTTTTCTAACGTTGCACGGACTCTAGTGATGTACAGGCCGCGCAGGGACGAGGCGCGGCCTATCCAGGAGTTACCATTTTTTCCACAGCACGCTCAAAAAAATTCGCAGAACTAGCGGTTAGCCATTTTCTGCGCCATGTAGAGAATGAGCTTGCGGTCCCCTTCCTCGACCTTCCCAAGCAAGCGGCGAAGCTTATTGAGAAAGCGTGCATCTTTACCGACGCTGCCCCACGCGATGTCATCCGACGACTTTCTCTTGGGGAGATTCGGCAACTGCGGCGGCTCCTCGCCGTCATAAAAGAGTTGATAGAGTGGGCACTCGAGGGCGCGAGCAAGTTTTTCCAGTGTTTCGATGGCCGGTACTGTATGGCCATTCTCTACGCGGGAAATATAACAACGCAGCAACCCTGTTCGCTTCTCGATGTCGCCCTGGGAGAGTTTCTTTTCCTCGCGGAGTGCGCGAAGACGGTCACCTATAATCATGGCGGCATTATTCCATGTAGATACGGGTCTAGCAAGGAGAAACTTGGCATTCGCAAATTTGAAACGATTGATGCAGGGCGGGGAAGCAGGCTACCCTGCTAGGGGAAACCAAGCTACATTAGACGTAACCGGATGGACATGCCACGCGTCCCTAAAGTAGAGCCTCTGGAGCCTCCCGCCGGTTCGGCGGGTGCGAAACCGCCTGCGGCGAAAGCCCCGGGCGCTGTGGACGACCGGGAACTCGTCCGGCGGGCACAGCGGGAAGACCAGGAGGCTTTTGAAGAGCTTATACGGCGCCACCAGCACCGTGTTTTGGCCGTCGCTGGCGGCATCTTACGGCGCCGCGAAGATGTGGAGGACATTGCACAACAGGTTTTTGTAAAAGCGTACTTCTCGCTGAAGCGTTTCGATCAGCGGGCGGCTTTCAGCACTTGGTTGTACAAGATTACCGTGAACGAGTGCTGGGACCTACTGCGAAAGAAAAAAGTCCGGCCCTTAGTATATGAGTCGGACTTGAGCGAAGAGCAAGCCAAGCAGGTGATCGCGGCGGAAGGGAAAGATAGCGGCGGGCCGGACATCAGCGACAGGCTGGAAGCCCGCCAGCGCGTCGAACGTCTTCTGGAAGGGCTCGATGAGCGCGATCGCCTGATGTTGATTCTGAAAGAAGTCGAAGGCTTTGCGGTTGAAGAGATTGCGCAAGTGTTGGATTTGAATGCGAACACCGTGAAGGTTCGGTTGTTTCGCGCGCGCCGCCGAATCGTGAACAAGGTCCGGAAGCGCGGAGAAGGGTAGAGGCGAAGAAGGAAGAAACGAGTTTACGCCGAGGAGAAAGCCAGACTGATTTTTGATTATAGAAAGATTAGATAGATTGCGGAAATCGTTGAAGGAGTCTTGAATGAACAATTTCCTGAACAAGCGTCGAGCGGAATGTCGTGATTTTCAGTCTCAGCTCGAGGACGCGGCCGAAGCCGCGCGGAGCGCGAAAGAATTTTCGGAATTGTTTCGAGACGCGCCCAGCGCGCTGAAAGTACACGCGTCTACCTGTGCCGATTGCCGTTCCGCGGCGGAAAATATTATCGAGTCGCGCGCTCTCCTGGCGGAACTGCCTTCGACGGCCACGATGGCCGGCCCGTGGTTTGCTTCGCGCGTCATGGCTGCGATCGCGGCGCGCAAAGCGGAACTCACTCGCGCCGCAGACACTTGGACTTTTCTCCCGAAGCTCGCCGCGCGTCTCACTTGGGCCTCCGCGGTGGCGCTCCTTTTGACGAGCACCTGGCTTTATCAAAAACCCATATACACATCGGCAAAGCCGGTGCTCATGGACATAACCGGTGAGCCGCTGGTGGACACCACAACTCCGCCGACCAACGATGACGTTCTTGTTAGCCTGGCGGAGAAGCCCCGATGAACGAGAGTTCCGCCAAGCGCAGAGCTGCCTTGTGGGTGGCGGTCGTGTTTGTCCTCGGCGCGGCCCTGGGCGGCGTGTTTGGCTACCTCTATGGCCACCGGAGCATCGTCGCAGCGGCAAATCCGCCGTTGAGCGAAGCCCAAAGGCGCGCGCAAAGAGTTGAGCAGCTCACTCAAGAACTGGGCCTGACGAACGATCAAAAGCAGCGGCTCGACAGCACGCTTTCGCAACTGCATGCGGAATACAAATCCATCCACGATCAATCCAATCAGCAGCTAAACTCAAGCATGGATCAAGCGCGGCAAAAAGGACGCGACCAGATTCGCGCGATCCTGACTCCAGAACAGAAACCGAAATTCGAGGAATTTGTAAGGCGCATCGATGAAGAAAGAAAGCGTAACGCCCCTCCTCCGCCGCGCTAGCGCCCACGTTCGAAATATTAGAACCGAACCGTCTAAACCTCAGGTGCTGCGTCCTGGTGAATCGAAATCCGCTGTCGAAAGCCTCGTTTCCCCGCCTACTGTTCGCTCACACCTTTACAATGAGTTTGCCGGTGTTCCCCCCGGTGAACAACATATTGATGGCGTCAGATGCTTTTTCCAGGCCCTCGACGATCGTTTGACGATCTTTCAGCTTGCCCATCATTTTCCATTTGCCGAGTTCCATGGCGGCATCGGTGAAGCGGGAAGCGTAATCGATCACCAGGAAGCCTTCTACCTTGAGCCGTTTGACGATTAGTATGCCGAGGTTGGCAGGGCCGGCGGTTTCCTTGGTGTAGCCGGAAATGAGCCCGCAAAGAACGACACGCCCATGGAGATTCATGCGGTTGAGGACTTCCTCCATGATCTCTCCCCCGACATTTTCGTAATCGATGTCGATGCCGTTGGGGGTGGCGGCGGCCAGCTTTTCTTTCCAATCGGCATGCTTGTAGTTGATGGCAGCGTCGAAGCCGAGTTCGCCCGTCAACCAGGCGCACTTGTCGTCCGTTCCGGCGATTCCTACTACGCGGCATCCGTGGATCTTCCCGATCTGCCCGGCTACGCTTCCGGTCGCGCCGGCTGCGGCGGAAACTACCAGCGTTTCGCCTTTTTGCGGCTTGGCGATTTCGGTCATGCCGAAATAGGCGGTTAGACCGGTCATGCCAAGGACTCCGAGGAACGTGGTGTCGGACAAGAAAGGAATCGACGGAACTTTCTGAAAGGGGAATTTCGACTGCGGTTCGATCACGACGTATTCCTGAAGGCCCGTGAGTCCTACGAGTTTGTCGCCCTTTTTGAACTGCGCGTGGCGCGATTCAATCACTTCCGCCAAACCGCCTGCGCGCATCACGTCGCCGATGCCAACGGCGGGAAGATAGCTGTCTACGGCCATCCAGACGCGCATGGTCGGGTCGACCGAGAGGTATTTCACTTTGGCTAGTGCTTGGCCGTCTTCGAGCTCCGGCACGGGCGATTCGGTGAGCTGCAGATCGCCGGGGGCGAGTAAACCCTTAGGGCGCGCTTGCAGGCGAAGCTGGCGATTTGTTTGCATTAGTCGAGATTCCTCACATCCCATTTCCAGAAAGGACTACAGATGACGTCGGGTAGTAACTGTTGGGAAGATCCATCTTCGCGTTCGCGACTCTTCCGACCCTATGAGGACTAAAAGTCACTGTGATAGTACAGGTTCCGCCGGGCGCTAGCGGGGCGACCGTACAGTTCTCCGATTCATTGAAATCGTAGTCACCGCGCATATCTATTTTGAAGATTGTTACTGATGAGGGCGACGGATTCGTTAGCGCAACACTAGAAGCCGGACTTGTGGTTCCAACTGCCTGTTCGCCAAAATCGAGTGTAAGCGGATCAGGAATGACGCCGGTCTTCGGTACTTCGACCGTAACTGGTATGAGAATTCGCATGCTCTCCGCGCCCTTCGAGTACGTGGCAATGATTGTTGCGGTGCCTGGGCCAACCGACGTTACTATTTCTCGTCCGTATCTATGCGTACGACGCGAGTATCACAAGACTGGACGCTCAGGTAACTGGAGCGTGTCACGTCGAGCTTCGCGCCGCCCGGGAAGCTCGCGTCAATGCCGATGTTTTCATCCGAGCCTGCCCTAAAAAACCGTAGGTTGAAAGGCTTAGTGTCACCGCCAGTTGCCGACTGCCCATAAGCGACCAGTTTCACCGGCATCTCTTCCGGTTCAACGTCAATGTTCACGTTCCCCAGGTCGTAGCCCTCTCTTCCCTTGGCCGCGCCAAAGGCGGACATCGGATGAACTCCGATTAAACGATGGCTTGGTGGGTCCGTGACTGGAATGGTCATCGTGAAATCGAATGGCGGGGCTTCGCGGCTCTCGTTCGAGAATCCCAGAGGACCGATCAGCAGCATGCCGTTAAGAAGTGTGGTCCCAGGAGGCATAGAAACTTTGAAACTAACTGTGTCTCCCGGATGCACGATGCTGTGGTTCTGCGGCGTGAGGAACGTCCCTGGCTCCGGAACCTCGGCCTGGGATCGGCACTGCGGGAGGCAGATTGCGCCTGATGCCATCAGAATCGCCCCGAGTTTGCATGCCCACCGGTTCATACCGCGCTCGCTACTCAAGTCTACTGATCACAAAGCCAAGTGGCTGTGCTACCTAGAAGGGAATGTCCTCGTCAGAGATTTCCGGGCCGCTGGGGGCCTGGCTGCCGCCGTAGGCGTCTTCGGCGGGCGCGGCTGCGTGCGACTCGACGTCGTCGGTGCTGGAGCGTCCGCCGCCTGCGCCGGCTGCGGCGGCATCGCTGCGGCCACCCAGCATGCGGAAATTACTCGCGACAATTTCAAAACTGGTGCGCTTTTGGCCTTCTTTGTCCTGCCATTCGCGCGACTGGATGCGCCCTTCGATAAAGATTAGCGAGCCCTTCTTTAGGTATTGCTGCGCAATTTCGGCTTGCTTGCCCCAGACGACGATTTTGTGCCACTCGGTGCGCTTTTGTTTTTCGCCGTTGCGGTCTTTGTAGGTTTCGTCGGTGGCGACGGAAAAATTGGCTACCGCTTGGCCGCCGCCGGTGTAGCGGGTTTCTGGATCGCGGCCCAATCGGCCCACGAGAATGACTTTATTTACAGACATAGGTGTTTTCTCCTTGCGGCGGTGAAGATAACAGAAAGGAGAGATAGACGCAAAAGGCGGTAGCAAGAAGGCGGTAGCAAGAAAGAGGTGAGGTCCACAGCTGAAAAGTAGAAAGGAGAGGGGACACGCCCCCCGGCGTTTTGCGAAAGAGTGCGGAAATCATTGATGGTAAGAGTGCTCGCGGTGGAGACAAGAGTCCGCGAACTTTGTACACTCTTTGTTAACTTACGAATTCATGGAGGATGATCTCGCGTGACAATGGTAGCCAGCACCCTTAAAGGTGCGGTACCCGTTAAATCTAACTCGGATCGGCGGAATCCATGAGTCAGGTGCCCATCTGGTTTGAACGCCAGTTTCAGTTTTCGTTTCCTGTAGAACTGTATCCGAATCTGTGCGCACGGGTGCGCGGCACACCGGCACGACTGGAAGAAGCGCTTCGTGGGCGTTCTCACAGAATCCTGATCAGGAAGCCGCAAGAAAAGTGGTCGGCCCAGGAACACGCTGGGCACTTGCTGGACCTCGAGGCGCTGTGGCTGGCGCGCGTGGGGGATTATGTGGCAGCCCGCGAGCAGCTCACTGCGACAGACCTGAGGAATCGAAAAACCGACGAAGCGGACCACAACGCGCGCCCACTGGAGCAGATTCTGACGGAGTTCCGCGCTCGAAGAGGAAGACTGCTGAAGCGTGTGGACGAATTGGACGCATCACTATTTGCTCGAGCCATTCCCCACCCGCGTTTGAAGATGCCGATGCGACTCGTGGACCATTTGTATTTTGTCGCGGAACACGACGATCACCATCTCGCGCGAATATGGGAGTTGGTCAATGCCGTCCAGACTGAGTAGAACTCATCTTTTAAAGGCCTCAGGAGCATGACAAAGATTCGAGGCCGCCCTCGAGAGCCACTGCCTACCGCTGCATCCGCCCGCATGCGATCGAATCTCGATTCCAGCGTGGTCATCGATGCGGGACGGTGCGGAGGAACCGTCGAGCGGTTGATCGAGCGCGTTGTGGCCGCGGCAAGCGACCAGGAATCGAGACTCTCCGCGGTGGGCTTGACGGCCTCGTCCACAGCCTCTATCGAGCGAACCCGAACACTTCGGCCCTTATCGCCAGTCCTTCCTCGACGAGTTGCTGGCCGACTTGACCGTCTATTCCTAAACGCAAGAGAGCACGCCGCCAGCAACGGAGCCAAGGTGTGGTCATCCCTTTCTCAGATTTGCTCATCGGTGCAACAGCACTCTCGCTCGGGTACTCGGTGAACGCGCCCCCTCCGGCAGGTGCGCGGTCTCTCTGTCGGGCTGTTCCGATAGCAGCCGAGTATCACCCTTCGCCTCCATTTGTTTTCCGCCTTTTCCTTCCTCACCGACGAATACGCACCTTCCGCTGCTCAAGTCGATCGCGGGCGTCCCATCACGCCGGATTCGGTCGGGTGTCCGCCCCTCGCGATGGCGAGGGGATCTGCGAGACACGGCCGGAAGTGGGGAAAAGGGCACAGTGTGCAAAAGGAGACACATTGGCGTTTCGGGCTGTTTTAGAGTGTAGGACGTTCCGCCAAACCCAGTTCCTGAGCGGACTGAGGAGGCACTAATTTATGAAGAGTTTTCTGTCGAGGAGTATGACGCAGTTCGGGAAAGTTGTACTGGCCACCGCGGCACTGGGCGGATTCCTATTGTTAGGTGCGGCTCCACGCACTGTGGCCGATGACGATTCTTGCCGGCATCGCCTTGTGAAGGCCGACCACAGGCTCCACGAAGCTGCTGAACACCACGGATGGAACAGTCCGCAAGCAGAACATGCGCGGCACGAACTGCATGAGGCGCGCGAATACTGCTGGGGCAAGTTCCACAAATGGTGGGATGAAGACGGGCGTCGCTGGCACACGGAGCGCGATTGGGACGAGCATGACCACGACCATGATCGGGATCACGACCACTAGAACCAAGGCGATAAGTCCGAGCATAGTTTTGCCTCCTCAAGTAAGGCGAGGAATTCAGGGAGTCTCGCGGCTCGCCGAGCTGTGATGGCCGCTGTCGGAAGGTCATCACGAAGGGGTCTTAGGAGGACTGGAGAGGGAAATCTGTGCAGTTTGAAACAGTTCCGGCCTGCGCGAGGAGCGGGTGGGACTTCATCGATTGGCATCAGGCCGGGAGGGGGGCACGGCAAAAGTTGGAGAATGCGCGATTTTGAACAGACGGGGACTGGGAATTCTCGTATGTTGACCTCGACGAAAGGAAAAGTAGTTCGTGCCAAGGCAAAATAGATTGCAAACCCTGTTTCGAGTGGATCCAGGAATCTAACGGGGACAGCTGAAAACATGTGTGCCGGGGAAAACCAATGAAACCAGGAATACAGGATGAAGTCGAGGGGAACCTGCACAAGTTGAAGGGAAAAGTGAAGGAAAAGGTAGGGGAACTGACGAACGACGCCGAGCTTGAGGATGAGGGGCAAGCAGAAGAGATAGCCGGGAAAGTCCAAGAGAAAGTCGGGCAGGTAAAGAAAGTACTCGGCAAGTAAGTGGAGTATCGGACCGGCTGGCGAAAGAGGAGCTGTTCGAACGTCGAGGCCGGGACGCGAGTCGCGCTCTAAGAGAATAGACGATGAGATTGGTGAACTGAGAGGAGCTTCGAATGTTACTGCTGATTCTTGTGCTGTTGCTGTTGTTCGGCGGTGGAGGCGGGTATTACGGATATTCGAGGTGGGGAAATCGCGGAGGGATCGGGATCGTCGGGGTGGTGGTGATCATTGTAGTGGTCGTATACCTGTTTGGGGGGATTCGAATATAGAACCGTGAAGGGGCAGCCGTGCGGGCGGGCTTGCCGCAGGGCGGAGACAAAGCGAGGCAAAGATATGGGCAGCCCATACTAGCCATGCCATTGGATCATCTAGCAACGTGGAACGAAGTTTGCGATGCGTTAGCGTTTTCATCGCCCGATGTCTTCGAACGACTAAGCGCCTGGGAGGTTTGCTGCGAAGTGGCGCCTGACTCGCAGGGCGGCGTAAGAGTTCTTGCCGAAGAATTTGCCTGGCTGGCGCTGGCAAAGGAAGCGATGCAGGCGAGAAGTAACTAATCGCGCGGTCTGATGGTGGAGGCCGAGGGATCCGGGTGTTTAGAGAGGAAATGCCATGTCGCAGAATTTCCATCAGAGAGCCGCGGAGCTTCACGAACTGGCGGCGCATGCGCATCGTTCGGCGGCCGTACATCACGGCAAAGAGGATCACCTGACCGGGCACGAACTTTCCAAACAGGCAATGGAACACGCCACCAACGCGTTCAGGTCCTCACAAGAAGCGCACCAGAAATCCGAAAAGGCCAGCGGAAAGTAGCAAACGATAGTTGTTCTTTGACGCGAGTTACGCGCGCTCGGAATTCCGTGCCATTTTGTACAGACACAGCCCGGAAATTTCTCTATCGTTGCTCGCCTGAGATTTCAGGCTGGAATCTCGCGGGCAAGCGGCCGGTCATGCGGGGCTCCAAAATGAAAATTCATGTTTAGAGATTCCGCGGGGAGGATCCCGTCATCGAAAAATAGGCGCCTGGCTGAATTGTGAGGCACTGGCGGTTGCGTCTCTCTAGAGTGACTGCGCACAGTAATCCGAGACGGACCTCTCGAGTTTGACCGACTTGGAAGTCATCCGTTGCCGCCGGTTTTCTTTAGATAGCCAAAAGCAGTGACCTTCTGCGGAGAGTTGCCAATGGGACCAGAGATCCCGAGACCTGCAGAATCGCAGAGTTAAAGCACGTGTGATCAAGAACGAGTGGGTAAGAAATGGAGAAACATGAGATCGAACATATTGTCAAGTGCGTTGCTCGCTATGCTCGCGGTTGGGAGTATTTCAGGATGCTCGAGTGCGCCCACGAAATCGGTGGATGTGGCCGATAGCATCCGTCGTTCACTGGATCAAGCCGGGCTCAAGGATGTCAGCGTGAGCCAGGACCGAGACAAGGGAGTGGTAACCCTGACGGGCACGACGACATCAGAGGGAGACAAGTTGCAAGCCGAATCGATCGCTCGATCCATCGGCGGAGGGCAAGTGATTTCTGACCAGATTGCCGTGCGTCCTGCGGGCGGGGAGAGACTTGCGAAAAAGGTGGACTCCGATCTTGACGGTGGCATTGAGAAAAACTTCGATGCGGTCCTGATACAACACAAGTTGGATAGCGACGTAAAATACGCGGTGAAGAACGGCGTGATCACGTTGACGGGCCATGTTAATTCGCAGGCCAGGCGCGCGTCGGTGGAGCACCTTGCGGCTGGTGTGCCGAACGTAAAACAGGTGGTGAATGAACTGCAAGTGAAGGATCAGAAGGCTAGTTCCACCGATTAGGAGTCTGGCGAACCACGGATCCGTTGGGGAAGATGAGAGTTCTCGGACGGACTTCGTCGTTTGGTGTCAGACGGCGAAGTGTTGTCGTGAATAGCTGGACGAGATTCAGTCGTTCGTAAAAACCGCGTGGCCGCGTTCATTTTTGGTGTGGTAGATGGAATGCGCGGAGTTGCCTGGGGGCGGGCAGGGGGCTGTTGGCAGGAAGTTTGCCACCCCGCGGCAGCCGTCCGTTGCGTTTTGGCCGACGACGGCCGGGGAATTGAGCAGGAGCGTTTGCTCTTTGCCTGGGAGATCGCCACTTAGATACGCGTCGATGCTCTTTTCCATGTCCACGGGGAAGGGTGGCGCGGGGCCGACGAGCTTTTCCTGGTAGATTTTCAGCATAATTTCTCTGAACACGGGAAGGGCGGCGCGGCCGCCTGTTTCTTGCCTGCCTAGCGTGCGATTGTCATCAAAGCCGATGCGAACTGCCACGGTGATTCCGTCGGGTCCATAGGTGGAACCGACAAAGAGGGCATCGCGGTAGTTACTGGTCGTTCCCGTTTTGCCCATGACCGGGATGGGAAAGGCGAGCGAATCGAGCGCGTGGGCTGTGCCGGAGGGGATACGCACGACGCCGCGAAGGCCTTCCTGAATCATGGACAAGCCCGAATCGGCGGTGGTTCGTGCGCAGCAGGGCGACTCAAATCGGTAGACAACCGTTCCTCGCGTGTGTTCAATGCGATCTATCACGTGCGGATCTGCCAGGACTCCGCTGGCCATCATGCGGAAAGCGTTTGCGAGTTCGAGAAGAGAGACTTCGGAAGCGCCGAGGGCGGTGGTTGGATAGGGCTGAAGCCTGGTGCGGATGCCGAGGTCTTGCGCCGTTTTCAGAACGCTCGCCATGCCGATTTGCTCGGCGAGCCAGACGGCTACTGCGTTTCTGGATTCCGCAAGGGCCTGGCGTGCGGGAATCATGCCTTTGAATTCACCGTCGAAGTTGGAAATCCACTTGAGGGGGCGATTCCTGGCAACCACGACTGCGATGGGTTCGTCGGGCACGAGGGTGTCGAGATCGACGGCGCCTTGGCGAAAGGCGGCGAGGTAGACAATGGGCTTCATGGCGGAGCCTGGCTGCCGGATCGACTGCGTGACGCGGTTATAGTCGCTGTAGCTGGTGTTATGGCCCTTGTAGAGGCCGCGGCCGCCGGATTCGGCGAGGATGGCCGCATCACTATTTCGCAAAACAACCACAGAGCCCTGAATCAGTCCCACGCTGCGAGCATGGCGCTGTTCGTAAAGCTTCAGGCCATCGTCCAGTGCGGTGTTGGCGATGAACTGGATGCGGTTGTCGATGGTCGAATAGACCTGGATGTGACCATCCAGAAGCTGACGAACTCCGATCTCTGGGGAGTCCGAGGGCGAGAGATGGACAGCGAGTGCCTTGAGTTCTTCGAGGACATTTTCCGCTGCGGCGGGCGCTGCGATGGGTTCCATGGCGTGGGTGGCCACATGAATTGGGATTTGTTGGAATCGCCGGGCGGTAAGTGAGGAGATAAAGTGGTTGGCGGCCATGAGGGCCAGAATCTGGTTTCGCCTGCGCAATGGTTTCTGAAGATCTGAGCCGGTAGGAGCGTATTCGCCGGGGGACTTGGTGATGCCTGCGAGCAGTGCAGCTTTGTCGGCGTCGTCTGGGGTGAAGGTGTCAATGGATTTGCCGAAATAAAATTGGGAGGCCGCTGCAAAGCCGTACCGCCCATTGCCTAAATAGATGAAACTGGCGTAGCGGGCGAAGAGCTCTTCTTTGGCTCTCTGCTTGGACTCGTAGTGCTTTTCCATCTCCTTCTCGATCCACAGCGAGAGACGCATCTCCTCGAGTTTTCGCAGGAGCTT
>Ga0210410_10002671_pt1 | contig 15933 bp, 17 predicted proteins | sample IncBWC4MmetaG_FD_161058 | JGI IMG/M metagenome (GOLD analysis project Ga0210410, IMG submission 161058) | Forest soil microbial communities from Barre Woods Harvard Forest LTER site, Petersham, Massachusetts, United States - Inc-BW-C-4-M | ecosystem: Environmental > Terrestrial > Soil >... | reverse complement strand
CGATCTCGATCCTCGTCGCGGACAATCCCAACGCGCTGGCGGCGTCTTATAAAATTCCGGCCGGCACGCTGCCGAGCGTCGCCAATCGCCTGAAAATGGCGAAGACCACCAATGTAATCGCGATCGTGGAAGCCGGCGGCAAGCTCTACAGCGCGACCAAGGAAGTCAAAGTCACCGTCGGCGGCTGCGGCGGCTGAACTATTTAAGGGGAATCATCATGGCATCGACCATCCGCGTACGGGCGACTTCGAGCGGCGAGACCACCGAGGTCCAGGCGCTGATCCAGCACCCGATGGATTCCGGCTTCGTCAAGGACGCCAAGGGTGATCTGATTCCGCCGCATTTCATCCAGGAATTGACCTTCGAATATGACGGCAAGGCCGTGTTCGTCGCGGACTGGGGACCGGCGGTCTCCAAGGACCCCTACGTCAAGTTCGCCTTCAAGGGCGGCAAGAAGGGCGACGATTTGAAAATCAGTTGGGTCGACAACAAAGGCCAGAGCGACACGACGACGGCGAAGATTCAATAACAGCTCGGGAAGCGGAGACCTCAACGTGCGATCTGCGATCCATCTTGTTTCGGCCGCTCTGGCGTTGACAGCGCTGGCGTTGACCGCCACGCCGCCGGCCGCGGCCGATATGCCGGATCCGGCCGCCGATGCGAAAGCCTTCCAGAAATTCTTCACGCAAAAGTTTCCAAAGCTGAAGCCGGAGGATTTCGTCAACGGTCCGTACTCGATGAACGAGGACATGCACCGGCAATGGGAAGAGAAGGAACAATTCCCGCCCTATGATTTCTCGCTCGATCTCGGCAAGGAGCTGTTCGCAAAGCTGTTCAAGAGCGGCAAGAGCTACGCCGATTGCTTTCCCAACGGCGGCATCGGCATCCGCCAGAACTATCCGTATTTCGACGAGAAGGAAGGCAAGGTCGTCACCCTGGAGCTGGCGCTGAACCGCTGCCGCGAGGCCAATGGCGAAGCGCCGATCTCCTATGTGAAGGACGACATGGCGGCGCTGACCGCCTACATGGCCTTCACGTCGCGCGGCAAGCCGTTCGACATCAAGATCCCCAACGATCCGCGCGCGCTGGAGGCCTACCAGAACGGCAAGCGCTATTTCTACACAAGGCGCGGGCAACTCAATTTCTCCTGCGCCAGCTGCCATGTGCAGAATCCGGGCGAGCGGATTCGCGCCGAAATACTGGCGCCCGCGCTCGGGATTCTGAATGCGATGCCGATCTACCGCTCCGAATGGGGCGGCATGGGCACCATCAGCCGGCGCTTTACCACCTGCAACAGCCAGATCCGCGGCGTGCCGCTTGATCCGCAATCGGACGAGTACCGCGATCTCGAATATTATTTGTCCTATGTCAGCAACGGACTGCCGATCTCCGGCCCGGGCGCACGGCCATGAGGCACAAGATGCGGATATCAACACTCTCGATCGCCTCGGCACTGCTGCTGATCGCGGGCGCGACGTCAGTGCTGGCCGCTGCTTCCGAGGCCGATTTCAAGGCAGCCTATGCCGCGGCCGAAGCGGCCAACAAGGAAGCTGGCTCGTTGCGCAATCAATGGACCACGACGGCAGCGACGCTGGCGAATGCGAAGAAAGCCGCCGACAAGGGCGATTTCGACGCGGCGGTCGCGTCGTCGAAGGAAGCCGAAGCGCTGGCCAAAGCTTCGATCTATCAGGCCACCAGCGAGAAAGAAGCCTGGAAGGCGCTCGAAATACACTGACTGTGTTGACCGTCATTGCGAGGAGCGGAGCGACGAAGCAATCGATGACTGTTCTTTTCCGGGCTATGCATTGCTTCGCGGAGCCTGTCATCGGGCGCCCGTTCGCGCGACCCGTTGGCTCGCAATGACACCGGTAAGCTGTATTGGTTAGGACGTGTAGAGAGATCGCATGACCATCCGCCGCCGGGACTTCTTGACGCTTGCGGGCGCAGCCGCGCTCTCGCCGGCGTTGCCGCGGCTGGCGCGCGCCGCCGACAATACCAGCGTCTACGATATCAAGCGCTTCGGCAATGCGCGCATTCTGCACATGACCGACACCCATGCGCAGCTGCAGCCGGTTTATTTTCGCGAACCGAGCGTCAATCTCGGGATCGGCGCCATGGCCGGAAAGCCGCCGCATCTGGTCGGCCGCGCCTTCCTCGACCGCTTCGGCATCAAACCCGACAGCGCCGACGCCTACGCCTTCACCTTTCTCGATTTCGAAAAGTCCGCCGCCCGTTTCGGCAAGCTCGGCGGTTTCGCGCATCTGAAGACGCTGATCGACCGGCTGCGCGGCGATGCGGGAAGCGGCCGCGCGCTGCTGCTCGACGGCGGCGATCTATGGCAGGGCACGGGGCTTGCCAACACCATGCAGGGCGCCGACATGGTCGAGGCCGCGAATTTGCTCGGCATCGAGGCGATGACCGGCCACTGGGAATTCACCTATGGCGAGAAGGCGCTGCGCGCCAATCTCGAACGCTTCAAGGGCGAATTCCTGGCGCAGAACGTCTTCCTCACCGAGGAAGCCGCCTTCAATGACGCCAAGGCTTTCGATTCCGCCTCGGGACGCGTGTTCAGGCCGGCCACTGTCAAGGAGCTCGGCGGCTACCGTGTGGCCGTGATCGGCCAGGCCTTTCCCTACGTGCCGATCGCGCATCCGAAGCGCTTCACGCCGGACTGGACCTTTGGCATTCGCGACGACGAGTTACAGAAACTGGTCACTACCCTGCGAACCAACGACAAGGTCGACGCGGTGGTGCTGCTGTCGCATAACGGCATGGATGTCGATCTCAAGCTGGCGAGCCGGGTCAGCGGCATCGACGTCATCCTCGGCGGCCATACCCACGACGCAGTGCCGCAGCCGATCCCGGTAACCAATGCCGGCGGCACCACGCTCGTCACCAATGCCGGCTCGAGCGGAAAATTTCTGGGCGTGCTCGATCTCGAACTCGCCAAGGGCAAGGTCACCGATCTGCGCTACCGGCTGCTGCCGGTGTTTTCGGAATTGCTCAAGCCGGACGCGGCGATGGCGGCGCTGATCGAAAAAATCCGCGGGCCATATGCCGCGGCCTACGCGGAAAAGATCGTCACCGCCGATCGGCTGCTCTATCGGCGCGGCAATTTCGGCGGCACCGTCGATCGATTGATCTGCGACGCGCTGCGAACCGAATTCGACGCCGAAATCTCGCTCTCGCCGGGGTTTCGCTGGGGTAGTAGCCTGCTGCCGGGCCAGCCGGTGACGATGGAGGATTTGCTGAGCGAGACCGCCATCAGCTATCCCGAGACCTACGTCCAGAAAATGACCGGCGGCCAGATCAAGGACATCCTCGAAGACGTCTGCGACAATCTCTTCAACGCCGATCCCTATCACCAGCAGGGCGGCGACATGGTCCGCGTCGGCGGCTTTGGCTATACCTGTACGCCCGCGGAAGCCGTCGGGCGGCGGATTTCCGACCTCAGGCTCAACAACGGCCGCGCGCTCGAGGCCCGCAGCAGCTACAAGGTGGCCGGATGGGCCTCCGTCAACGAGCAGCAGGGCAAGCCGGTGTGGGACGTTTTTGCCAAACATCTGCGTTCGGGGAAGGCATCGGATCCGCGCGGCACTGTCACGCTGAAGGGCGTCGACGACAATCCAGGCATCGCAGGACAGGGATGAGCCAGTTTTGCAAATATCGACGGATCGTTCACGCCTTCGGCGGCGGCGCGATGGCGGCGTTGATGGTGGCGACGATCTCGTCCGCCCGCGCCCAGCCGGCGCCGCTGCCCGACAAACCTTTCGCCGAGCACCGCATCGCACTGCAGCTTTCCGACAACGATCCGAAGAAACAAAGCCTCGTGATCAGCGTCGCCTACAACCTTTTGAAGGCCTATGATCCCGACAAGGTCGCGATCGAGGTGGTGACGTTCGGTCCGGGCATCGATCTGCTGCGCACCGAGAACGACAACCGCAAGCTGGTCGAGAGCCTGGTCGCGCAAGGCGTGCGCGTCGACGTCTGCCTCAACACCGTCGACACCATCGAGCGCACCACCGGCAAGCGGCCGGAGATCATTCCGGCGGCGACGCCGGTTCAGGTAGGGGTCGGACAAATTCTGTCGCTGACCGAAAACGGGTATACATTGGTTCGGCCATAAGGAGTTTTCATGCGCGTGTCTCTTCGCCGAGCCGTTATTGCCATCATGGCGATGGCGTTTGCCTCTGCCGGCGTCGCCGCCGACGGCAAGCCGCATCACATCGCCATCCAGATCGACCAGAACGATCCGCAGGTCATGAACATGGTGCTGAACAACGCCACCAACGTGATCGAATATTATCGCGGCAAGAACGAAGACGTCGACGTCGACATTGTCGCCTACGGTCCGGGCCTCAACATGCTGCGCGCCGACACCTCGCCGGTGCAGGACCGCATCAAGCGGCTCAAGGACATGGTGTTTCCCGGCAAGATCCAGTTTTCCGCCTGCAACGTCACCAAGCAGGGCATGGAAAAGACCGAAGGTCATGCGATCTCGATCCTGTCCGACGCCACCGTCGTTCCCTCCGGCGTGGTGCATTTGATGGAATTGCAGGAGCAGGACTGGAGTTATGTCCGACCGTAAAGGTTCGTCGAAAATCAATCTGAGGCCACACCGATCATGATCTTTCGCCAGCTGTTCGACAGCGTTTCCGGCACCTACAGCTATCTGCTGGCGAGCCGCGCCGGCGGCGAGGCGCTGATCCTCGATCCCGTGCTGGAGAAGGTCGATCGCTACTGCCAGCTTTTGCGCGAGCTCGATCTCAAGCTGGTCAAGGCCGTCGACACCCATCTCCACGCCGACCATGTCACGGGCCTCGGCGAACTGCGCGACCGCACCCACTGCGTTACCATCATGGGCGAGCAGAGCAAGGCCGACGTGGTGGCGATGCGGGTGGCCGAGGGCGACAAGGTGACGATCGAGGGGCTCACGCTGGATGTGATGTACACGCCCGGCCATACCGACGATTCCTACAGCTATTTGATGGGCGATCGCGTCTTCACCGGCGATACGCTGCTGATCCGCGGCACCGGCCGCACCGACTTCCAGAACGGCAGCGCGCGGGCGCAGTACGACTCGATCTTTCACCGGCTGTTGAAACTGCCCGACGAGACGCTGGTGTATCCCGCCCATGACTACAAGGGCGACACCGTCTCCACGATCGGCGAGGAGAAGCGCTACAATCCGCGGCTGCAGGTGCGCTCGGTCGATGAATATGTCGAGCTGATGGGCAATCTGAAGTTGCCCAATCCGAAGATGATGGATGTGGTGCTGCCGGCCAACATGCATGTCGGCCTGCATCAGGACGATCTGGCCAGACAGGGGCTGTCGCTTACCGCGCGCGAAGCGATCGAAAGTCTCGGCCGGCCGGATATTCTGCTGGTCGACTTGCGGGAAAACAGCGAACGCGCCAAGCACGGCACGCTGCCGGGCGCGCTGCATGTGCCCTATCCGTCGATCGACGAAAGCCTGAAGCCCGGCGGCATGTTGCGCGAAGTCGCGGCCGCCACCGGATGCCGCATCGTGTTCATCTGCGCCTTCGGCGAGCGTTCCGCGATGGCGGTCGCCGCCGCCAAGCAGGCTGGCCTCTCCAATACCGCCCATGTCGCCGGCGGCTTGGACGCGTGGAAGAAGGCGGGCGGTCCGGTGCTGACGGGGTGAGCGCCTCTTCCTCGTCCTGAGGAGCGCGCCCTTGCGCGCGTCTCGAAGGACGAAGGCCCGTGGCCCTTCGAGACGCGGTCCTTTGGACCGCTCCTCAGGGTGAGGATTTCTTTTCTATCGCGTCACCCGCTGCAACTCCCGCACCAGCACATCCAGCGTATCCGCCAGCATGACGCCGCCGCATACGGTCAGCCGTTCCGGGATCACGATGCGCCTGGACGGCGGATAGAAGCGCTCCAGCGCAGGGTGCAGCAGAAAAGCGCGGCCATCGTCCTCGGCACGGTCGCCGGCTTCCGACACCAGAAGAAAGTCCGGCCTGGCATTCACGATCGCCTCGAGCGAAACGTAGCCGCCAAGGCCGACGCCGAGGTCGGAAGCCGCATTGAAGATGCCGGTCTCCGACAACAGCGAACTGACAAGGCTGTCGCCCCCCGAGACCCAGCCGCGCCGCGACAGCGGCAGCACGGAAAGATGCCTGTCGGTCACGGCCTGCCGCGCCCGCGCCATCGCGGCATCGAGCCGGGCGATTTCGGCCTCGGCGCGATCTCTGTGCTGGACGATGTCGCCCATCTCGCGAATCTGGCCCTTTACCTCGTCGAGGTTGCGCGGCACCGAAAATTCCGTCAGATGCAGCCCCTGCGCTTTCAGCAATTCCCGCGTCGAGCGTTTGTCGAACAGTCCGGCGACAACGATATCAGGCTTCAGCACCAGGATATCCTCGGCGCCGCCCGACAGGATCGGATAATGGCGTGCATCGCTCGCCGCATAGGATTGCCAGGCATCCCGTGAATACCGGCTGAGCCCGAGGATCTGCTCGGGATCGGCCAGCGTTACCAGCAATTGGTCGGTGCAGAGGTTCATCGACGCGATGCGCGGACCGGCCGCCAGCGCCGGAGCAAGGCAAACGCCGCCGAACAGCGCGAAGGCTGTCGCGATCGATCGGGATAAGAATGCAGGACGCCCGGGCATCACCGCCTCAGACTTCGGCCCAAGGCACGATCACGGCCTCGCGCTGAAACTCCGCGCGAAAAGCGCTGATCCGGAATACCTCGGCCATCACCTGCTCGGAGAGCGCATCGGCTGGAGCGCCCAGCGACACCAGCCGCCCCTCCGACAGCACCACGATGGTATCGGCAAATCGCGCGGCAAGCCCGAGATCGTGCGTCACGACCATCACAAGCCGGCCCTGATCCGCGGCAGTGCGCAGGGTCTTCATGACGTCGAGCTGGTGGCGCGGATCGAGCGAGTTGGTCGGCTCGTCGGCCAGAATCACCGGCGCTTCAACCGCCAGCACACGCGCCAGCGCGACCCTGCTGCGCTCGCCGCCGGACAGCTCGGTGACGCGGCGCGCGGCGAATTTCGTCACGTCGGCGGCCTGCATCGCCCGCTGCACCGCCTCGGTATCCCTTGGCGTCAATCGCGCCGGGTCGGTGGCACCATGCGGATAGCGGCCGAGCGCGACGATATCCCGCGCCGGCAGCGGCCAATGCACGATGTGGCCCTGCGGCAGATAGGCAAAGCGCCGCGCCCGTTCGCGCAATGACAGCGACGACAGGGCGTCGCCGCCGACATGGATCGCGCCCTCGGAAGGCACCAGTCCGGCCAGAGCGCGCAACAGCGTGGTCTTGCCGGCCCCGTTCGGGCCGACCAGCGCCACCAGATGGCCGGCCGACAGCGCCAGCGAGACATCGCGCAGTACGACGCGGCCGGCCAACGTCACGCTCAGGCTCTGCGCGTTGAGGAAGGCGGTCATGTCACGCCTCCGGCGAGCGCGCGGCGTTCGCGCATGATCAGATAGAGGAAGAACGGCACGCCGATGATCGAGGTCAGCACGCCGACCTTGATATCGCTGGTCGAGGGAATGATGCGCACGGCGATATCGGCCGACAGCAGCAGCGCGGCGCCGGTGAGCGCGCTCGGGACCAACAGCCGCGTCGGATCGTGGCCGATCAACGGCCGCATCAGATGCGGCGCCACCAGGCCGATGAAGCCGATGGTGCCGGATACGGCGACCCCGCCGCCGACACCGAGCGCAACCCCCGCGATCACCATCAGCCGCAGCCGGCCGACATCGACGCCGAGGCTCTGCGCGGTCTCCTCGCCCAGGCTCAACGCGCGAAAGGCATGGCGCCGGCTCATCAGGATGATCGCACCCGCCGCGATGAACGGCAGCGCCAGCACGACATGGCGGAAGCTGCGATCCTCCAGCGAGCCGAGCAGCCAGAATGCGATTTCGAGCACCGCGAACGGATTGGACGACAGGTTCATCACCAGCGCGGTGGCGGCTCCCGCCAGGCTCGAGATCGCAAGCCCCGCCAGGATCAGAATCAACAGCCCGGCGTTGCGGCCGGCGATCGCGAGCAGGGCGAAGACCGAGGCGAACGCCGCTGATATCGCGGCAACCGGCAGCGCGTAAGAGCGCACGTCGGCAAGACCGAGCGCAATCACCAGCACCGCGCCGAAAGCGGCCGATTGCGGCGCGCCGAACAGCGAGGGCGACGCCAGCGGATTGCGCAGCAAGCCTTGCAGCGCCGCACCGGACAATCCGAGCATCGCGCCGATGGCAAATCCGAGGATCGTCCGCGGCAGCCGGATTTCCCGCACGATCACCTGTGCCACGTCGCTGCCGCCGCCGAACAGGGCGTCGATCACGGCAAGCGGCGACAGCCGCACCGGTCCGATCCCCAGCGAAAGCAGCACCAGTAACGCGACCAGAGCGACCAGTCCGGCCATCACGCTCACGCGCCGGCGCGATGCGATGTCGGCCGTCACTATCGCATTCTGAAGGCTCATCCATCGTCCTCGAGCGGCTTCGGTCAGCCGGCAGAGAGGTCATGCGGCAAAAAGGACGCACTCGTCCAGTCTGGATTGCAAGCACCCCCAGGGCGGGATTGACTCTGCTCTCGACAAAATTCTACCATAATTCCCGACGGTTCCCTGTTTGGGGATCAAAAGGGAATGCGGTGCGGGGAGAAATCCCCAATGCCGCGGCTGCCCCCGCAACTGTAAGCGGTGAATCTTTCGTCATATGCCACTGGGAATCTCGGTCCTGGGAAGGCGACGCAAGGTAACGACCCGCGAGCCAGGAGACCTGCCGTCAGCCGTGGTCACACGCGAAGATGTCGGTCGGGGAGTGCAGACATTAGCTTCACCAATGGTGCGGAAGCCCCATGGTGAGACTTCGTTCGCTGTGACGTGCCACTGACGTCATACCGAGGTCCAACCATGTCTTCCAACATCAAAGCCGCAAAGCGGCGTCGCACCTTTTGGCTTGCTTCCACGTTCCTTGCCCCAGTTGTCTCGTTGCATATTTCCACCGCGCAAGCGCAGCAATCCGCGTCTCCAGACCTGCTGCCCAGCGTTGAAGTCGAGGCGCCTTCGCGTAAAGGCCGCACCAGTTCGGAGGCCGCACCCGCCGAACGGCCTGCCGCCTCCCGTCGCGCCGTTCCCACCACGCAGCAGCCGCCGACCGAAGCTCAGCCGTCGGGTACGCCGGCCGCGCAGCAAGCCATCGTCGTCAGCCCGACCGCGACGGAAACGCCGGTCGGCCAGGTCGCAAGTTCGGTCACCGTGATCACCGCCAAAGACATGGAACGCGACCAGCGCCGCACCGTTCCCGATGCGCTGGCCACCGTGCCGGGACTCAATGTGGTTCAAGCCGGAGGTCCCGGCGGCCAGACCTCGGTATTCATGCGCGGGACCAACTCAAATCACACCAAGGTCCTGATCGACGGCATCGATGTCAGCGATCCCAGCAACCCGAACCGCACGTTCGACTTCGGCCAGCTATTGACGTCGGATATCCAGCAGATCGAGGTGCTGCGCGGACCGCAAAGCGGGCTCTACGGCGCCGACGCGCTGGGCGGCGTGATCTCGATCATCACCAAGAAAGGCGAAGGCCCTCCGCGCGCGACCGGAATGATCGAAGGTGGTTCGTTCGGCACGTTCAACCAGACGGCCGCGCTGAGCGGCTCGCAGGACAGGTTCAACTACGCCTTCAACGTCGCCCATTTTCGCGCCACTGACATACCGGTAACGCCGCTGGAATTGCTGCCACCCGGGCAAAAGGCGATCGGCAACAACTACGACAACATGACTTATTCGACCAAGCTTGGGGCCGATTTGAGCGAAAACCTGACCTTGAACGCGGTCGCACGTTACACCGATGCAACGCTGCACTTCACCGGCGACACCTTCGATCCGGTGACGTTTGCAAGCTTTCCCGCCGCGGCGCAGAGCACGCAAATCGTGCATCAGCTCTTCACGCGCGGCGAAGCCGTCTGGTCGGTGTTCGACGGCCGCATCAAGAACTATTTCGGCGTCAATTACACCAATCACTGGAACTCCAACATCTCACCGGGCGACGCCGCCCCCACGATCAACACCGGCGACCGGGTGAAATACGACTGGCACAGCGTCACTCAACTCGCGCCGTTTCACACCTTCATCGTCGGCGCGGAGCATGAGACCGAGACGTTGCAGACATCCACCGTATCGGCGCAAAACACCAACAAGGCGGGCTATGTCGAATTGCAGTCGCAGTTCGCCAACCGCCTGTTCCTGGTCGAGAACGTCAGGCAGGACGACAACGACCGGTTCGGCGAGCATCCGACCTTTCGGCTCGCGCCGGCGCTGATCGTTCCGTTCACGGAAACCAAGCTCAAGGCAAGCTATGGCACCGGTTTCAAGGCTCCGACGTTGAATCAGCTTTTCGTCAGCTTTCCCGCGTTCTTTTTCTTCGCAAACCCAAATCTGAAGCCCGAGGAAAGCGTCGGTTACGATGCCGGCTTCGAACAGCCGGTGTTCAACGATCGGCTCCGCTTCGGGTCGACCTATTTCCACAACGACATCACCAATCTGATCCAGAGCGTGGTCGATCCGGCGACGTTCAGCAGCACCAACGTCAACATCGGAAGGGCCATCACGGAAGGTACCGAAAACTTCGTTTCGGCCAACATCACCGACCGCGTCCGGGTCCGCGCCGATTACACCTTTACCCGGACCGTCGACGCGGCCACCGGGCTCGAGCTGTTGCGGCGGCCCAAGGAGAAATGGAGCGCCAATGCCATCTGGAACCCGATCGACCCGCTGACATTGTCGGCAACGGTGCTGCATACCGGCAGCTTCATCGATGCCAATCGCGCCTTCACAATCCCCCGTCTGCTGGCGCCCGGTTTCACCGTGGTCAATGTGGCGGCCGATTACGCCGTCACCGACCAACTCAAGGTTTTCGGCCGCGTCGATAATCTGTTCAATGTCCATTACCAGAACCCGACCGGATTCCTCCAGCCGGGCCTCGGCGTCTATGCCGGCATCCGCGTCGCCAGCTATGGGGTGCAATAGGACTCGCGTAATGGTTCTGGTCCGGTAGGGAAAGGGACCGTCCTGCACGCTCATTTTTTGATGCGAGATTTCCGGCCGCCTAGAGGCGGTCGGAAATCGAAGCGGCGGCCCACTCCAGGCGCCGAAATGCATCGGCTGGCCCGTTCCACGCAAACAGATCGGGATGGAGGAGATGAGCCAGAAGCTCGGTTCCCTCGACAACCCGTGGTCCGGGACGCGCGAAATAGGAGTTCGCGTCCACCGCGTAGACACGGCTGTCGCGCACAGCCGGCAGATCGGCCCACCCGGGGTAGGTCGATAACTGCCGTGCCTGACCGGCAGCCTTTTCCAGGCCGAAGCCGCAAGGCATGACGATCAACACCTCGGGCTTCCACTGCAAAACGTCTTGCCACGGGATGCGAACCGAATCGGCGCCCTCACGCCCGAGGCTGTCGATACCGCCCGCGATGCGAACCATTTCCGGAACCCAATGACCGCTGCAATAGACGGGATCGATCCACTCCATACAAAACACCCGTGGCCTGGACGATGCCGTGCTCGCCGCAGCGTCGATCTTTTCAAGCCGAACCCGGCCCTTCGCGATCAATGCTTCCGCGGTTTGGGCGCGACCCGTTGCTTCGCCGAGATCGCGCAAATTGTCGAATATCTGTTCGAGGCATTTCGGCGTGAGCCACAGGATCTGCGGGCTGCTGGGAAGCGCCTTCAGCAGCTGGGAGACTTCGTTTCCGGAAGGCGCGCAGACCTGGCAGAGGTCCTGCGTGAGAATCAGATCGGGCGCGATTTCCCGCATCAGCGTCTCGTCAACGCGATAGAGGCTCAGACCGTCGCGCAATCTTTGCGTGACGGCTTGGTCTATTTCCGACTGACTCATGCTTTCGATCGGCAGAACATTACGGACAACGATCGGCTTGCCCGCGATCTCAGGCGGGTAGTCGCATTCATGCGTGATGCCCAGCAGGCGGTCGCCCAGGCCCAGCGCACAGGCCATTTCGGTGGCCGAAGGTAGAAAGGAAACGATCCGCCGGGTCTCGACCATCATCATGCGCCCGAAATAACCCGAACCAGCGCCCCGGGAGGCGGCTCAAGCAAATCCACCCCCCAACTATCTCACTCGACGCCCTTCACCACAATTGGAGATTTAATGCCGAAAGCGGGCCCTTTTTCCGGCGAATTCGGCCAAACAAGCGACATTAACCATCCGTTGCATGGTAGGATCGGCGAGAAGTGGTCGCCGTCCGACGACACGCGCCGTGAATTCGAGGCAAGTTCAAGCGATGAGTGACGAACCGAAGAGCCCCGCCGAGCTGAAAGAGATCAGGCTGAACCGCAAGCTTGCCCAGGATGCCGAGGGCATCAAGGCGATGGCGGAGATCGCGGCGGCCGACATTGCGATACGCAAGCGGACCGCGGACCTGCGCGCGCTGCGGCTGGCGAAAGAAGCCGCCGATCGCGACAGGCCGCCGGAGCCCAAGGCGAAGACCAGAAAAAAGAAGGCAACCTAGATGGCAAAAGAAGACCGCACCCGCGCCGACGCGCGCTTCAACCGACCCGGGCATGCCAAGCCCGGCAAGAGCGATTACGACATCGCCAACAAGGCCGTGCTCGACAACATGGCGCGGCTGAAAGCCTTGCGGCTCGCGCGCGAGGCGGCCGAGCCGCCTCCTCCGGTCGTGGCGAAAAAGACGCGCGCCAAGGCAAAGGCGCCGGGCGAAAAAAACCCGGCCCTGTCGGATTGGCTGGCGGGCCAGCAAAGCGGCGGACGCCGGACCTGATACGGACTTACGCCGCCGGCGCGGGCCACGCGATCATCGAGCGCGTCCTGGTCGCGGCATCGTAAACCTGCACCTGCAGCATCTGATACTGATTCTTCAACGCCAAGCCCGCCGCTTCGGCGGCCTCGATGGTGTCGTGGTGCGATTTGAAGTGGCCGTCGACCACCAGCGAATAGCCGGATGTCGGCGCCTTGTCGGCGCGAAGGATTTTGCGCGGCTGCTGTTCTTCGGTTTCTAACTTGGGTTTCTTCATATTGGCTCCTTGCTCGACCCGCTTTACACCGAATGGCGGAAAAAGGCAGGAAAGATTGTCGGACTCGGCTATTATGATGGTTAAGACATCGTGGCGCGCGACGGCGGGCCGCCGATCAAGGGAGATGGCATGGGTGGAGACAGAAAAAAGGACGAGCTTCCGGGCAAGAACGAGAAGCAATCAAGGAAATCGCCGCCCAAGCCGGCCGAGGACGACGACTACGAAGATGGCGACATCGCCACGCCGAAACGCGATCGCCACGGTACCGACGACGAGCCGTTATAGCGGCGCGTTGCCGAAATCCTCGCTCTCGATTTTTCGCATGGTTTCGACACCAAGCAAATGCGCGCCCCAGCCGCCGCGCGCCAGCGCGACCGCGCGTTTCGGGGCGGCCAGCAGCGCGATCGCGATCATCAAGAGCGGCACGACGCTGATCCAGTCGAGCCGCACGGGCGTCAACTCCTCGGTACTCGCGACGTAGGGCCCGCCGCCGGCCATCAGACGCCAGCACTCGCATAAAATATCGCGCCGCGACCCGCCGCGTTGCGCGCATCCGAGCAGAGCCTGCATCGCGAGATGGCTGCGGACGCCGGCGCGGCTTTCGCCCGCCGCCGCCGGCATTTCGCCAAGCGACACCCGAAGCAGCAGACCGACCAGATCGACGCCGGCAAGCCAGGCGTTCATCGGTTCGACCAGGCGCGGATTGCAATCGATCAGATACGGCGTGGCGTCATCATCGGGCAGGATATAGTCGACCGACAAGGCGCCGTGCCAGGCGAGATTCTCGCCGATCGCCGCAAGCAGCCTACGCACCTGCGGCCGGCTGACGCTTTGCTTGATCGCCTCGCCGCCGCCGGCGCCCGCAGCGATCTGCCGATAGGCATGAAAGCCAATCAATTTACCGCGGTGAAACACGGCTTGCGCCTTCTCGGTGGTGCCCGCCACGAATGCCTGCACCAGCACCTCGTCGGCGAACGCGCCGCTTGCGTTCAACTCCCCCACGGCGCGATCCAGATCGCCGGCGTCGCGCACGAACCAGACGCCGCGGCTGGCGGTGCCGACGGAGGTTTTGACGACGCACGGAAAATTCGAGGCGGCGCGCAGTGCGCCGTCGGATCGCACGATGCGGGTTGCCGGCTGCGGCAGGCCCAATCGATCGAGCAGCCGGCTGAACCCGGCCTTGTTGTGAACGGTGCGATAGCTCTCGAAGCTCGGCAGCGCCAGGCCGACGTGTTTCTCCAGCCGTTCCTGCACGCGCGCGAACAGAAACCCCTGTTCGTGGGTCGGCAGCAGCACGTCGAAATGCCCCCTCGCCAGCAAGTTCTCGACGAAGGCAAGGAACCTCCCCGGCTGGTCCCGCAGTCCCGGACAACGATGATATTTGCGGACGAAGCGCGAGAACCTTGCGAGGCAGAAGCGCGAGGGATCGCAGACCTCGACGTGATGCCCCGACAGCCCCAGGATCGTGATCGCCTCGCGCGCCGAGGTGCTGTTCCCTTCTGAAACGAGCACCCGGAGCGGTTTTGTCAGTCGCTCGGGATCGGTCATAACCCGATCATCCCCGCCCTCTGCGGTTTTGTCTCTCCATTTAACGAGGCATCCACCCTGTTGCGGCGCCCTCGCCGAAGGCAGCCATGCATCGGTGTTCATGGACAAATAACCGGCAGTCGGTATTTTCGGCGGGCCCTGCCGGGCCATTCACTCAACAGGGTTCCGAATCAAGACATGGCCGACGTTCTCGCCGCACCGCAACAAGCGAAGACGGACGCCTCGCTGCGCACGCTTGTGCTGATCTCGACGGCGCATTGGGTCAGCCATTTCCATCTCTTCACTCTGCCGATGCTGTTCCCGTTCCTGAAAGCGCAGCTCGGCGTCGATTACCTGCAGCTCGGCTTCGCGCTGACCGTGTCGGCCGTGGTCTCCGGCCTGACCCAGGCGCCGATGGGCTATCTCGCCGACCATATCGGCGCCCGCAAGATCCTGCTGATGGGTCTGAGCCTCGGCGGCTTTGCCTTGATCATGCTCGGCCTGCATCTCAGCTATCCGTTCCTGATCGCGAGCGCCGTGCTGCTCGGCCTTGCCAACAGCGTCTACCATCCGGCCAATTACGCGATCCTGGCCACGCATATGGACGCGGCGCGGATGGGCCGCGCCTTTTCGATCCACACTTTCGCCGGGTACCTCGGCGGCGCGGTCGCGCCCGCGATCGTCGCCGCGATGGTGAGCACGACCGGCGGCCTCGGCGCGCTGATCGCGGCCGGCGCAATCGGGCCGCTGACGGCGCTGTTGCTTGCCGTCGTCGGCATTCCCGATGCCAGCGCCGCCGACCGCAAGGTCGATGGCGTGCATCCGCCGCGGCAAAGCGTCATCACGCCCGCCCTGATCGTGCTGACGATCTTCTTCACGCTGCTGAGCCTTTCCAACGCCGGCATCGGCAATTTCGGCGTGGTGGCGCTGATGAGCGGCTATGGCGCGTCGTTCTCGTCAGCGAATCTCGCGCTGACCGCGTTCCTCGGCTTCAGCGCCGCGGGCGTGCTGGCCGGCGGTTTTCTCGCCGACCACACGACGCGCCACGGCCAGGTGGCGGCGGCCTGTTTTGCCATCAACGCAGCCATCGTGCTGGTGATCGCAACGGTCCATTTGCCCTCGCTGCTGCTGACGGTGGCGATGGGGACGGCCGGATTCCTCGGCGGCGTTATCGCGCCCTCGCGCGACATGCTGGTCCGCAATGCGGCACCTCCCGGCGCGGCCGGGCGGGCCTTCGGCATCGTTTCCACCGGCTTCAACCTCGGCGGCATCGCGAGTCCGCTGCTGTTCGGCTGGATCATGGACCAGAACGCGCCGCACTGGGTGTTCGGCGCCTCCGTGGTGTTCATGGCTCTCACGGTCCTGCTGGCGCT
>Ga0210410_10002670_pt1 | contig 15942 bp, 18 predicted proteins | sample IncBWC4MmetaG_FD_161058 | JGI IMG/M metagenome (GOLD analysis project Ga0210410, IMG submission 161058) | Forest soil microbial communities from Barre Woods Harvard Forest LTER site, Petersham, Massachusetts, United States - Inc-BW-C-4-M | ecosystem: Environmental > Terrestrial > Soil >... | reverse complement strand
AACTTGAACGGGCAGCCGCCGCAAGCAGCGTGGCTGCTCACACCCGGATTTCCCCACGAGTGTGAGTCGGAAGCTTGAGAGTTCTTCAACTGCACTGGTAACAGGGAGGCGTTTATGTTCGAAGGGATCTCGCATGTAGTCGTGATTTGGATCGTTGTTGGGCTGGGAGTGATGGTCGTGCTGTTCCTCATGAGCGGAATAGCCAGGCTCTATCGCAAAGCAGGGCCACACGAGGCGCTCATCGTGTATGGCTTAGGCGGAACGCGCGTGGTGCAGGGACACGGCACGCTGGTGCTGCCGATGGTGCAAATCTGCCGCGATCTGTCCCTGGAACTGATGTCGTTCGATGTCGCGCCGCAGCAGGATCTCTACACCAAACAGGGCGTCGCAGTGACGGTTGAAGCCGTGGCGCAGATCAAGGTCAAGTCCGACCGCGAGTCTGTCCTGACAGCCGCCGAGCAGTTCCTCACCAAGAGCGACCAGGAGCGCGAAGGCCTGATCCGGTTGGTGATGGAAGGTCACCTGCGCGGCATCATCGGGCAACTCACGGTGGAAGAGATCGTCAAGCAGCCGGAGATGGTTTCCGATCGCATGCGTGGCACCTGCGCCGAGGACATGAACAAGATGGGGCTGGAAGTGATCTCGTTCACCATTAAGGAAGTTCGCGACAAGAACGAGTACATCACCAACATGGGCAAGCCTGACGTAGCCCGCATCAAACGCGATGCCGACGTTGCCACGGCGGAAGCCGACCGCGATACGGCCATCAAGCGCGCGCTGGCGCAGCGGGAATCGGCTGTAGCCAAGGCGCAGGCCGATCAGGAACGCGTGCTGGCCGAAACGCTCTCTTTGGCCAAACAGGCCGAATCGCAGCGCGACCTGGAGATAAAGAAAGCGCAATACCTGGAAGTCACCAAGCGCCAGCAGGCGCAAGCCGACAAGGCCTACGACATCCAGACCAACATCATGCAGCAGCAGGTAGTCGCTGAGCAGGTGAAAGTGCAGCAGATCGAGAAAGAGCAGCAGGTCAAGGTGCAGGAAGCGGAAATCAACCGCCGCGAGAAGGAACTCATCGCGACCGTGCTGAAAGGCGCCGAGATCGAGCGTCAGCGCATTGAAACCCTGGCTGCCGCCGAGAAGCAGCGCCTGATCGCGGAAGCCGAAGGCCATGCGTCTTCGATACGCGCGCAAGGCGAGGCCGAAGCCGAAATCATTTTCAAAAAGGGCGAGGCCGAAGCCAAGGCCATGAACGTGAAGGCCGAGGCTTTCCAGGAATACAACCAGGCAGCAGTCATCGACAGGCTGTTCGCCAGCATGCCCGAAGTCGTGAAGGCATTGGCCAGTCCGTTAGCCAACATCGACAAGATCACCATCGTCTCCACCGGAAACGGCGAAGCAGCGGGCATGAATAAAATCACCGGTGACATCACCAAGATGGCGGCGCAGGTGCCGGCGCTGTTCGAGACCCTCTCCGGCATGCCCTTGTCAGAATTGCTGGGCAAAGTACGCCAGATCGGCGATAAAGCCCTGAAACCGGGGGATGCGCCGAAGGCGTAAGCGCGGCGGAAGGTGGAGCCGAGGTCATGACGAACAAATCAAAGCACGCGGGATGGGGCCTTGCCTTAGGCGCTGCACTGGGCGCGGTGTTCGGCATCGTAGCCGGGCACGTAGGAGCATGGTTGGCGATAGGAGTCGCCATCGGCATGCTGCTGGGCGCCTCGTTCCGGCGCAGGGAATCAGATTGTGCAGAGTGCGCGCAGATCCACCGCGCGCACGAATTGAAGAGGAATTGAAAGCGAAGCGTAAAAGCTGACGGCTGACAGCTGACAGCTAAGAGCCAAGAAAGGGGTTCGATATGGCATTACTGGAGCGCGTTTCAACACTAGTCCGGGCCAACCTCAATGACTTGATCGACAAGGCCGAGGAGCCGGAAAAGATGATCAAGCAGGTCATCCTCGACATGCAGAACCAGCTTCTGCAGGTCAAGACGCAGGTGGCGATTGCCATCGCCGACCAGCATCTGCTGGAAAAAAAGCAGAAGGAAAACGGGGACAAGGTGGCCGAGTGGATGCGCAAGGCCGAACTCGCCGTCGACAAAAAAGAAGACGACCTGGCGCGCGCTTCGCTGCTGCGCGTAGAGAGCTATCGCGAACTGAGCGACAACTTCACGCAGCAAGTGAGCGACCAGAAGGCGCAGGTGGAAAACCTGAAGTCCGCCTTGCGACAACTGGAGCAGAAGCTGACCGAGGCGCTGGCCAAGGCTGACGTTCTGATGGCGCAGCATCGCCGCGCGCGCGCCGTGGGCAAGGCCAGCGACGCGCGTATGGCGTCGGGAGACGGCTCGAAGGCTGCGGCTTTTGATCGTATGAAGCGCAAAGTCGCGCACTCGGAGGCGGTGAGCCAGGCAAAGTCGGAAATTGCCGGCGACAATCTCGACGACCGCCTGGCCGCACTCGAAAAAGAAGACCGCATCGAACAACTGCTGGCAGAGTTGAAATCGAAACGAGGGGCGTAAGAATCCGCGTTTTCCAACGTCTCTCAATTAAGAGATGGTTTCTTTGGAGGCAGCATGATTCGGCGAAGCAGTAGTCTGTTTACCGCGGGGGGCTCATTAACATTCGTGACAGGAATCGGAATGTGGCACTGGACCCCCGCCAGCTTTGCTGATTTTGCCGGCGGTTTTCTGATCGGCGTCTCGATCGCTCTGTTAATGCTCGGCCTGACTCGGCAGTCGCGCGGGATTTCCAGATGATGGGGCCCTATGTCGCCGCCAAGAATTTGGTTCGCAAAAGGATCACTCTTACGCCGGTCACAGGGGGGGGCGCAAATCCAACGAAGTCGGCATCGCCGCTTTTGATCAGCCTCCTGCTGTCTGCTTCGGTCCATGCCCAGCAGACACCGGGCCCAGCCGACACCGGAAAAGCTGGCCCAAAACGTCCACGGATGGCGGGGTTGGCCATCGTCGACTCCGGAAAGTATGCCGAGAGCTCGGAGGCGGCTGCGCAATCGTTCCAGGCGGCCGTCCCCAAAGACGAGTGGCAAAGCCTGTTAGGTCAAACCTGTGGACCCCTGGGATAGAGCTAGATACAGTCGCGCAAGTCAAAACTGCCGCGTACACCAAAACTCTGCCGGGAGCGCCAGCCGGCGAATATGTAGTCATCCAATACGACAGCAACGTTGAACACCAACAAGCCGCCATGGAGACGCCGGTTCCGAGCTTGGACGGGGATGGGCAGTGGAGAGTCTCCGGCTACTTCATTCAGTAGGGGATCCCCGGAGCTCGCCATGACGAGATTCCTCCTCGATCGATTCCGCACGGCGCAGTCTGGCGATCTGCGTCACGGTTTATAAGCCCTTTACATCCATTGACGGGCCTGCCCGCATCTCTTTATTCTCATAGTGATCCCAAACCTAGGACGGTAAATGAAGAAGCTTGGCTTTCTGATCGTGTTGGCGCTGGACCTTGCGGTTGGCGGCTGCGGCGGTAACACCCCTACGAACACGGTCAATACGGCGACCGCCGGCAACTGGGAGGTTCAATTCACCGGTGGTACCGATCAGGCCAGTCTGATCGATTTCGTGACCGCATTCTCGGTCACCAATTCCGGACCGATAGAAATTACAGGTTTTAGTTTCATCAATGCGGGAAAGTGCTTTGCCAACGGGGTGAATGGTTCCACCGAAACCGGCAACGCTACCTTGATCACCGGTGCGGCCAACCAGGTTACGGGCACCTTGAGCTATACGGTGACCTCGCGCACGCCGACTGGCAATACCCTCACGCTAACCGGCAACTTGACCGGCACATCCAATGGCACTACAACGACCACCGGATCCCTCAGTAATGGAATAGTGGTGGGGACGTGGGCTTTGAAGGGCGGCGCAGGCGATCCCACATGTGCAGGTAGCGGTACTTTCCTTATGTGCCAGGGAACCAACACCTGCACCCCTCCGTAGATCCTGAGTATGGTCTCGTTTCTCCATTTCCCTTCTCGGCCTCCTCTCTTCCTTCCAATTGGCCCGCTGCTATACAGTTGGAGCCATGAAGCGTTCGCTGCAACAGATCGCTGAGGCGGTCGGAGCCCGCTTAATTGGCGAAGGCCGCGTAGAGGTGAGCGCGGTGGCCAGTATCGAATCGGCGTCGGCGGACGACCTTGTCTTCGTCGAAGACGAAAAACACCTGGACGAGGCTCTACGGTCTCGCGCAGGCGCGGTCATCGCGGGAGAGTTCGCTCGAACCTTGAAGTGCGATCGGCCTCTGCTTGTCAGCGATCATCCCAAACTGGCTTTTGCGCGCGCCGCCTCTGTGCTGCGGGACGGCTCAACCTTCGATGGTTCTTCACCGCAGCGGAGCGTTCACCCGACCGCGGTAATTCATTCCTCCGCCGTGCTTGGCCCCGGCGTATTTGTAGACGCACGGGCTGTCGTCAGCGAACGGGCGCAGGTCGGCGAGAACACGCGGGTCGGTGCAGGCTGCGCGATCAGTTCCGGAGTAAGGATTGGCCGCCACTGCGAGATTTATCCCCACGTTACCTTGTATCCCGGAACGACGCTCGGTGACCGCGTGATCGTGCACGCGGGCGCGGTGCTGGGCAGCGACGGATTCGGTTACGTGCGCGACCGCAAGACCGGGCACTACGAGAAATTTCCGCAGGTCGGACGTCTGGTGATTGAGGATGACGTCGAGATTGGCGCCAATGCGACCATCGATCGCGGTGCGCTCGATGAAACCCGCATCCGTCGCGGTACGAAGATCGACAACCTGGTCCACGTGGGGCACAACTGTCAGATCGGCGAAGATGTCGTTATCGCGGCGCAGACGGGCCTGTCGGGAAGCATCGTGATCGAAAATGGGGTGGTGTTAGGTGGTCAAGTAGGAATTGGCGAGCACGCGCGCATTGAAGAGGGGGTCATGCTTGGCGGCCAGGGCGGCGTTCTCCCCAACAAAGTGTTACGCGGCAAGGGTGTGGCATTTTGGGGTACTCCCGCACAGCCGTTGCGCGAATATCTGAAGCAACTGGCGACTTTGGCTCGGCTGGCGAAAAAGGATTAAGAATTAAGGAGCGAGAATCGGTGGCTCTGGTTGTGGTTGGCGGACATTCGCGCAGCGTCGGCAAGACTAGCGTGGTCGCCGGTTTGATCTCAGCGTTGCCGGAATTCGAATGGACCGCAGTGAAGATCACGCAATACGGACATGGCATCTGCTCCGCCAATGGAGAGGCGTGTGACTGCGCCACTGGCGATCATTCCTGGGCCATATCGCAAGAGCGCGACCGCTCAGGCGAGTCTGATACATCACGCTTTCTCGTGGCCGGCGCAGCGCAAGTATTTTGGACTCGAACCGAGCAGGGGCGCTTAGCCGAAGCCATGCCGACCTTGCGAAAGCGACTCGAAGGCGCACGAAACGTAATCATCGAGTCCAATAGCGTGCTGAAGTTCATGCGGCCCGATCTGTATCTGACGGTACTCGACCCATCGACTGCCGACTTCAAGAATTCCGCGCGTGAATACCTCGACCGAGCAAGCGCAGTGATCTTGCATGAAGCGCCGGAGGGCCCGTCATGGCAATCCGTTTCCCTGAAACCGGTGGCGAACCGTCCGATATTCCGCATCACCCCGCCAGATTACGTCAGCCGAGATATCGTCGAGTACGTTCGAGGGAGCCTGACTCCGCAGTCTGCCCGTGAGCAAAACTCCGAAATCAGGTCGGAAGGCTAGAAGCGAAGAGCTAATAGCTAAGAGCTGCTTTTGTTATCCTTCCCCGTGCGGCAAATTCACCCCAGCGCCTGGCTCTTGGTTGTACTTTCGGCCATTCTTCAGGTCATCATCTTCCCGCTTCCCGGAGTTTATGTTCTTTCGTGGTTTGCCCTCACACCTTTGATTCTCGCGTTGCTGCGCGCACGCCCGGCGAGTGAACTCGAAGTTGCTGGCTCCTTAAGATTGCGGCCCGCCACGCCCGGACAAGGATTCCTGCTCGGCTATGCGTGCGGAATCCTGTGGTACGCAGGCACGTGTTACTGGATCTATGACACGATGCGGCGATTCGGCGGGCTGAGTGCGCCCGAGGCTGTGCTCGCTCTTTTTCTCTTCTGCTGCTACCTCGGGCTCTATCACGGTCTCTTCGGCCTGCTCGTAAGTTTGCTGGCTGGATCTGGCCGAGACTTCCGACGGCCGCTCGTCGTGGCTCCCTTCCTTTGGGTCGCCGTGGAATTGGCGCGTACCCGCATCACCGGCTTTCCCTGGAACCTTCTTGGCATCGCGCAAGTCGACAACCTTGCTCTCTGTCGCATCGCAGGATCGACCGGAGTTTATGGCATCTCTCTGGAAATTGCGCTGGTGAACGTCGCGTTAGCCGCGGCATTTCTGGTTCCAAAGCAGAAGCGTGGCGCGATGCTGGCAGCGGCTTTGGCCGCCGCCGCGGTCCTGCAGGCTGGAAGATTGGTCGATGCGCCTCCGGCCAAGGCGGATCATGCGGCACTGCTGGTGCAGCAGAATGTTCCAGTTTCCGCCGACTGGACGCCGATTTACCTGCAGCAAACCCTGCAGGAGTTGGCGGAACTCACCGAAAAGTCTGTGGTTGGCAGCGCCATAAAGATTAACTTGATGGTGTGGCCCGAGTCGCCCGCGCCATTCTTCACCAATGACCAACGGTTCCGCGATTCGCTCAGTGCGATAGCTCGCGATACCAAGACCTGGGTGGTGGCTGGGGCCATCGGAACTTCGTCGGCGACGGCCGCGGGTGGCCAGACTTCGCCAATGTTTAACTCTGCAGTAGTGATCAGTCCAAGTGGCGAATGGACTGCACGCTACGACAAAATTCATCTTGTTCCCTTTGGGGAGTACCTACCCTTTCCGACTTTGTTTTCATTTGCGGGGGGACTGACCAGGGAAGTGGGCGAGTTTCAACGCGGCGCGTCGCGCCAAGCCCTCAATGCGGGAGAGCAGCGACTGGGCGTATTCATCTGCTACGAATCCATCTTCCCGGACGAAGTGCGCCAATTCGCCGATCAAGGCGCTCAGCTGTTCGTGAACATTTCCAATGATGGCTGGTATGGCGACAGCGGGGCTTACGCGCAGCACCTGAACCAGACGCGGATGCGCGCCATCGAGAATAACCGCTGGCTTTTGAGCGCAACCGACACCGGGGTTACGGCTTCGATCGACCCCTGGGGACGTGTTGTGGCGCGCATTCCCCGCAAGCAGCGGACAGCGCTGGTCGCGCCCTACGCGCTTGCTTCCGTCACCACTTTCTACACCCGTTACGGCGACTGGTTCGCGTATGCGTGTGCGATAATTTCACTAGGAGCGCTGCTCACGCGCTTCGCATTTCGCGAGAAGCAAAAGGTTGACGAGTCCTCATGAATCAAGAGTTAGTGCTGGAATACGAAAAACTCAGCAAGAAAGTCCACGAACTTCGGGAGTATCTTTGACGCGGAGACGGTCCGTCCGCAGTTAGCCGAGATTGAAAAGCAATCTGCCGACCCGAATCTGTGGTCAAACCCTCAGCGATCCCAGCAGGTGATGCGCGAAAAGAAACGGCTGGAGCACGTGCTCACAACCGATTCCGACCTGGCGCGCCGCGGCGATGATATTGCCGCCTACTTCGATCTTTCCAAAGAAGGCGAGAATGTCGACGCAGATCTGCAGCGCGAAATCGGCACGCTTCGCGAGTTGCTCGACCGTCTCGAAACCGAGACGCTGCTCTCGGGCGAAAACGACGCCCGCAACGCCATCGTTACCATTCATCCCGGCGCCGGCGGCACCGAATCGCAGGACTGGGCCGACATGCTCCTGCGCATGTACTTGCGCTGGGCCGAGCGGCAAGGCTTCGAGACCGTGCTCTACGATTACCAGCCGGGCGAAGAGGCGGGACTGAAGTCGGCTACCTTTGCCGTGAACGGCGAGTATGCTTTCGGTCTGCTGCAGGGGGAGATCGGCGTGCACCGCCTGGTGCGCATTTCGCCGTTCGATCAAGCCAAGCGGCGGCATACTTCATTCGCCAGCGTGTACGTTTCCCCTGAAATTGACGACAGTATCGAAATCGTCATTAAGCCGGAGGATATCCGCATCGATACCTACCGCTCGAGCGGCAAGGGCGGTCAGCACGTGAACACCACCGATTCCGCGGTGCGCATCACCCACATTGCTACGGGCCTCGTCGCCAACTGCCAGAACGAGCGTTCGCAACACAAAAATAAAGAGCGGGCCATGAGCATGTTGCGCTCGAAGCTCTATGAATTCGAAATGGAGAAAAAGCGCGCGGCCACCAAGAAAATTGAGGATTCAAAACTCGACATTGAATTCGGATCGCAGATTCGATCTTATGTCCTGCAGCCTTACCGCATGATCAAGGATCACCGCACCAAGACGGAAGTCGGCGACGTAGATCGGGTGCTCGACGGAGATTTACAGCCGTTCATTCGAGCCTATCTGTTGGCTCGGCGGGGAGAGAAGTCGTGAGGCGGCGACCGTCCACCGAACGCCAACCAGATCAATCGCGGCGGGTGCCCCATGCCTCGCGTCGCTTGCCAGAAGTGGAGCCTTTCGCGAACAAAAAGGTGGTCGAAGTTGGTCCGCGCTTCTTGCGTGCGTTTCTTTTCGCTGCAGAGCAACATTCCGGGCAGACTCGGAAGGCGTCCACGATTCCCTACATTGCGCACTTGCTGGGTGTGGCTTCGCTGGTGCTGGAGGCGGGAGGCGATGAGGATCTCGCGATCGCTGCACTGCTGCACGACGTCGTTGAGGACTGCGGAGGGGCGCCTATGCTGAAGCAAGTCCGTCGCCGCTTCGGAAAACGCGTTGCCCATGTGGTCGATGGATGCACGGATGCCGATACCGAACCCAAGGCTCCTTGGCGCGAGCGCAAGGAGAAATATTTGCGGCACCTGAAAACGGCAGATGCGGACACGCTACTGGTTTCGGCCGCCGATAAGCTGAACAACATTCGTTCGATTCTCAGCGATTACCGCGCCATCGGAGAATCCGTCTGGTCACGGTTCAACGCTGGACGCGAGGGCACTCTTTGGTACTATCGGACTTTGCGGGATCAATTTCTCATGCACGAGCGGAATCGCATCACGCTGGACTTTGAGCTGGCCATGAGCGAACTCGATTCTCTGCTGCAGCGAAAGATGATTTCCGGCGGCCCGGCATCGCAGTCCGCCGTCGAGGCATGAATATGGCGCGCGTAATCGATCAAATCCGTGCTTCGAAGCTGCCTTCCAACATGATGCAGTTTGCCGCCCGGGGCGCTCTTCAGCTGCCGGCGGCCGAAAATATTGAAATTCTGGTCTACCTCGCGCGCCACAATAAAGTCTTTGGCGAACTGGCGCGCATGACGCTTGCCGGATGGGACGAAAAGGCATCGCTGGCAGCTGCGGCCGATACCGAGACTTCGCACGAAGTATTGGACTACCTCGTCTCCCCCGATAATCTGCGACCCAAATTGCTCGCGACGCTTCTTGAAAATCCTTCCGTATCCGAGGGGCAACTGGTCAAGCTCGCACTCTCCGCGACTCGGGAGTCGATCGAGGTGATGCTCAAAAGCACGCGACTGCGATCGCTGAGCGGCGTCACCGCAGCCCTGCGGTCAAGCCCATACCTGAAAAGCGAGGAAGCCGAGGAGTTGGCGAGGCGGTCCGAACCTCCTCCTGCCGACGATGGCCCGCCTGTCCCCGATGATGTCGAGGCCGCGGAAGAGATGCCAGACTCGGTGACGACTTCCGACGCCGAAGGCGAGGACCCAGACGACGAGGTGGTTGCCGCTTACATCAACGATCACTTGCACGACATCGTGGCCGAGGGAGAAAAGCCATTCCAGGCAATTGGCGGAATTGTTGAGCTGTTGGGTGCGAATTATTTTCCGGTTCACGAGGTTGCGGAAGCGCCGTCGCCTGCCGCGGCCGTCGCCGCACCAAGTGCCAAGCCGGCTGCGCCCAAGAAGCCTCATGCCGACGGCAAACGCGAGAACGCGCTCCAGAAAATCAGCCATCTCGACGTGAAGGGGCGCATCCAGTTGGCGTTGAAGGGTAACAAAGAAGAGCGCTCGCTGCTGATTCGTGACGGCACAAAAGTCGTGGCTTTGGCGGTACTCGAAGGACCCAAACTCTCTGATGGAGAGGTGGAAAAATTTGCCAGCCAAAAGAACGTGCTGGAAGCGGTGCTGCGCCAGATTCCGCTGAAGCGCCGTTTCATGAAGAACTACAAAGTGGTGCGCAACCTGGTTGCAAATCCGCGGACACCGCTCGATCTCGGCTTGGGCTTGATGAAAAATCTATTAACCGCCGATCTGAAAAACCTTTCCGGCAACAAAGAAGTGTCGGAAACAATTCGCAAGCTCGCGATCAAAATGTTCAAGCAAAAACTGGACCAGGCCGGCAAGAAGTGACCCCGGAGGGCTCGTGGCTTCACCGCCGCAATCGGATCCTGTCGCCGCACTGCTGAAGCGTTCGAAAACCATCGCCGTGATCGGCCTCTCTGGTAATCCCCAGCGAGCCAGCCATGGCGTTTCGGCGTATATGCAGACCCACGGATATCGCATTATCCCGGTGAATCCGCACATCGAGGAGTCCCTGGGCGAGAAAGCCTACGCGTCATTGCTCGATGTGCCGGAGAAGATTGACATCGTGAATATCTTCCGGCGGCCAGAGTTTGTTGAAGCGGTCGTTGACCAGGCGATTCAGTTGAAAGTCCCGGCGATCTGGATGCAGGAAGATGTGATCCACGAGAGAGCGGCAGAGAAAGCGCGTAAGGCTGGAATCTTCGTCGTGATGGACCGCTGCATCCTGAAAGAACATCGCGCCCGGATGCGATGAGCTAGCGTCCGACTCCTACAAAAACTACGCTGGCATCATCCAGCAGGCTGCCACCGCTGGCGAACCGTCGCACATCATCCACAATCGTAACGGCCGACGAACCGGACTTCGCGGCATGAGCCGAGAGGCGGTTCAGCCCGTACTCCTCTTGGCTTGTATTCTCGGCTTCAGTGATGCCGTCGCTATAGAAAAGCAGCTTGGAACCTTCCGACAAAGTGATGGAGGTTTCGGAATAGTCTCCGCAGCCCAGTCCCAACGGCAGCCCTCGCTCCGTATCGAGGAAGCGCTTCCCCTGACTGTCGATGAATAGCGGCAGCAAATGACCGGCGTTGGCGAACACGACCGTTCGGTTGGAAGGGTCGAGTACCGCATAAACCATGGTGACGAATTTTCCTGCAGGAAAATCATCCACCAGCAACTGATTCAACCGAGTCAGCACTTCCCCGGGAGAGGAGCAGGCTTCGGCCAGCGAACGTAAGACGCCGCGCGTCGCCGACATGAGCAAAGCCGCCGCAGTGCCTTTGCCCGACACATCGGCCAAAACTAGCCCCCAGCGGCCATCGGGAAACGGAATGAAGTCGTACCAGTCGCCGCCCACGGCGCGTGCGGGCACGCTCAAACCGGACACCACAAATCCCGGAATGTAAGGTGAGCTCTTGGGTAGCAACGCCTGCTGAATGGCACGCGCTTCCTGCGCTTCCAGGTCCATCACGGCGCGTTCTGCTCTCTCCGACTGGAAGCGCCGCGCATTGTGAATCGCAATCGCTACGTGATCGCACAGGGCCTGCAGAATCCTCAATTGCTGGCGTGGAAACCCATCCACTTCCGGATGTGATGCCGTAAACACACCCACCAAATGCTCGCCCACGCGCAACGGAATGGCGACCTCAGAAAGTGTCGATTCTCCACAGGCGAAATAGTAGTCATCGGTACGCACATCGGGGGCATAGCGTGTCTGCCCCGTGGAAGCGACGTAGCCGACCATGCCTTCGGTGCCGATCTTCAGGCGATGCCCTTTGCCATGCAGACTGCAGCCCTTGACTCCGCTTAGCACCATCTCGCTGCGCTCCTCGTCGTGCAGGTAGATGCTCGCTTCGAGACAGCCAAAAGATTGGGTAACTTCGTCAACCACGCTGTCGATGAGCTGGTCAAGGTCAAGGATCGTGGTGATCCTTTGGGCGGCTTTTTGCACGCGCTGCAGATCGTCTACGAGATCGGCGGGCAGAGCACGAACCGGGACCAACTCGTCGTGCGCGGCACTTGAAACTGCAACCATCGGAACCAATCCTTGTCGCACAGGGTGGGCGAACGGTTGGCGATGTGAATCAGCCAGTTACAAATATGATGCCGTATCGAGTGGCTACGATTCTTTCTTTGCTTCCGCGGGGCCGCTTCCGCTGGCTCGGGAACGCTGGCGTTTTATCTCTTCCATGCGCTCTCGAATGCGCTTCTCTATGCCTTCATTCGTAGGCCGGTAATACACGCGCTCGCGCAAATTGTCGGGGAGACATTGCATGTCGGCGACCTTCGACTCCAGATCATGTGCGTATTGATATCCCTGGCCGTAGCCGAGACCCTTCATCAGACCGGTAGGAGCGTTGCGCAAATGCAACGGGACTGAGTCAGCCGCCGTTTGCTCGACATCTTGCTGCACCTCGCCGTAAGCGGCGTAAAGTGCATTCGATTTGGGAGCGACCGACAGATAAACGACCGCCTGAGCCAGCGCCAGATTACCTTCCGGCATGCCAATGAAGTCGACCGCATCGCGAGCCGCCATGCACAGCGAAAGCGCATTCGGATCGGCCAGTCCGATATCCTCGACTGCCATGCGCACCACGCGGCGAGCGACGTAAAGCGGATCTTCTCCGGCCTCGAGCATCCTGCCGAGCCAGTACAGAGCGGCATCGGGATCGCTGTTGCGGACCGACTTGTGCAGCGCGGAAATCAGGTTGTAATGCTCTTCGCCGGATTTGTCGTAGAGCAAGATGCGCTTCTGCAAAGCATCGCGGACAATGTCGTCGGAAATCTCCCGTGCGCCGTGGGCGTTTTTCTCCGCCAGGCCGGCGGCGACCTCCAAGACGTTGTAGGCGCTGCGCGCATCGCCGCTGGTATAGTTGGCAATTTTTCTGAGCACGTCGTCGGAGGCCGTCAGATTCTTTTCGCCAAGCCCGCGCTCGCGATCGGTTAGAGCCCGCCTCAGCAGCAGCACGATCTGCTCTTCCGTCAGCGGCTTCAAGACATAGACGCGGCAACGGGAGAGTAGAGCCGAATTGATCTCGAAGGAAGGATTTTCGGTAGTTGCGCCGATCAGTCGAATATTGCCTTTCTCCACGTGCGGCAGAAAGGCATCCTGCTGAGCCTTGTTGAAGCGATGAATCTCGTCGATGAAAACGATCGTGCGGGTGCCGTACTGGCGGGCGCGCTCGGCGTCAGCCATCACCTGCTTGATCTCTTTGATTCCGGCGAGTACCGCGGAGAACTCGATGAACTCCGCCTTGGTCAGGTTCGCGATGATCTTCGCCAGCGTGGTTTTTCCCGTGCCCGGAGGCCCCCAGAAGATGAGCGACCCAGTATCGTCGCGGTCAACCTGCGTGCGCAGCGGCTTGCCGGGACCGATCAGGTGCTCTTGCCCCACGTACTCGTCCAGCCTGCGCGGACGCATTCGGTCGGCCAGAGGACGGGTCGCATCGGCGGCGCTGCCTGCATTCGGGATGGGCTGAAACAGACTCACGACTTTGCCCCAACAACAGCTACCTTCAGCTTAACCAATATAGATGACAAGACAAACGATGGGACTCGATAAAGGCCAGAGGTCCGCCGTCTCGGTAAGCGACTGAGCGTCTGTGCCAGTGATTGAAACGTCGTAGGAGGGCCCTACGAAGCCGAGAGACGCGTGATTTTACTGCGAAGGATGCTTTCCTTGGGCGCGGCTGCGATCGTCGCTGCCAGGGCGTTTCCGGCTCGGGAGAGGATATTTTAGGCGACCATCCACGGCTGAAATCTGCCATGGAACCGCGCGACGGTCGAGTATGTACAAATAAGAACTGCGGAAATATACGTACCTTGGCTCAGAGCGCCACTTCCTTGGTCGAGTCTACAAACTGAAGTTCGGGTGCCGTGGGCAGCGCGCCAATTTCCGCCGCGTAGCGATAGAACAACCGCAAGCCCTCCAGGCACCCGGCATCGAGCTGGTAGTGGATGTTATGGGTTAAGTAGCTCTGAACATCGGCTTCGGATATTTCCAGACGCGGTGCCCACTCGCGAGCGATCTGGCTGACGCGGGACGGTTCCAGCCCGTGATCGCGCGAGTTCTGAAACACTGCGGGCAGGTCCAGCGAAGGGACCGCTTCCTGCAACGCGGCTCCGCGAATGGCCCAGAAAGCGAAGACAAACGGCTTGCCGGTGTGGCGAATCCATTCTTCCGCCAGGTCCAGTGTGTGGTAGCGTGCGCGGTCAATCTTGAGAGCCGGATCCCCAATCAGCAAGCCAGCATCGTGCTTGGCCAGCATGCGATCGATATCGGGTGCCATCGCAGCGAATGTTCTGCCGCCACCCAGCCACTTCTCGACCAGGACTTTCGTCAGCGCGACCGAAGTCATCGAAGACGTATCCAGCGCGATGCTGCGAACTTTCTCGATGGGAACTTTGCTGACTAACAGAATGGAGCGCACGGCTCGGCGCGAAGCGATGGCGACTTCGGGCAGTACCTGAAGACCGCGAATCTCGGCATAGGCCGCCGCGGGAATGATCCCAATATCGGCTGAACCGTCCGCCAGCGAACGGGCACATGCCGAAGGCAAGGTGTAAGAGATATCAAACTGGCGACCCGCCTCTCCGTGTTCGAAATCCCACATCAGGGGAGCAGTATTAAGGTAGGAAATCGCCGAAATGCGCAAACTTCGCATGCTTTCCACAAGTTTAGCAGACCATTGCGACGACTGACCTGGACACGGCTCTGCGCGGATCATCAGAGTCCGCTCGGAGTTCCATGTGTCAAACGCCGTCGTATGCTCAGCCACCACGCAACTCGCCGAACGGCTGGCCATTGCGCTTGCCCCCGGCCTGGGTCCGACGAAAGCGCGCCAACTGGTCGGACATTTCGGTTCCGCCCGCTTCGTTAACGGAACGGGAGAGCACCCAAATCCGTGCTGTCTGTGCCCAATGGTTAGCCACTGTAATTCAGCCGAGTTTAGCGCGGGAAGAGATCGCAAGCGCGGCGCCAGCCGGCGTAACCATGCTCTCGATGGACGACGCTTCTCCTCCGCCGTGCCTGAAAGAAATTTACGATCCTCCACTGATCACGCGCGTTCGCGGCAATCCTGAGGTGCTGACCAAGCCAGGTATAGCGATGGTAGGGACGCGGCCTCCGACGCCTACGGAGCTGGCGTGGCCGAGCGGCGGGCATGCGATCTGGCCGCCCAAGGATTGGTCATCATTAATATTAGTATTCGTGATGAGTGGGTTGGCCGGTGGTGTCGACACCGCGAGCCATGGTGGCGCCATCTCCGCCAAAGGCAAGACGGTCGGGGTTTTTGGCACGGGAGTCGACGTGATTTATCGCCAAGAAAATTCGCCGCTCTCGGAGCAGATTCTGGCAGTTGGCAGCGCTCTGATCTCTGAGTTTCCCCGGGGAACATTTGCCCCTTCGCAGAACTTTCCCATCCGTAACCGGATCATCCGCGGAATGTCGGTGGGCGTAGTGGTCGTCGAAGCCGCGGAATATCCGCCACGCGCATCACCGCAGGCTGTGCGCTCGAACAAAATCGCGACCTGTTTGCGGTGCCCGGCAACGTCACCAACAGAAATTCCTGGGGACCGCACACCCTCATCCAACAAGGCGCCGTGCTGGTGGCGACCTGGGAAGACGTAGGGGAAGAACTTCCAACAGAACTTATGACTTACTTTGACTCCGCCCACCTCGCCTGAATCCGCGGACAATTCCTCCGCATCTCTATTCCGAGACCCAGGGGCTCCCTCCTCTCGAAAAGCGAATCCTGAGCCTGTTGAAGGCCGACGAAGCGACGCACATCGATGAGATTGCGAGCGCCTGCGCTCAGTGAACTGGAATATCACCTGCTGTGGGCACGGGATCTTCAATTCCTGGTGGTTGACGAGTGCAAGGCCTTGG
>Ga0210410_10002669_pt1 | contig 15948 bp, 10 predicted proteins | sample IncBWC4MmetaG_FD_161058 | JGI IMG/M metagenome (GOLD analysis project Ga0210410, IMG submission 161058) | Forest soil microbial communities from Barre Woods Harvard Forest LTER site, Petersham, Massachusetts, United States - Inc-BW-C-4-M | ecosystem: Environmental > Terrestrial > Soil >... | reverse complement strand
CGCGCTGTAGGAGCTGCCGGAGCACCTCGGGCGGCTGTGCGCCGCTGACCGCGTACTTGCCGTCGGCGACGAAGAACGGCACGCCGCTGATGCCGTACCGCGCGGCCTGCTGCTCGTCGGCTCGCACCGCGTCGGCGTAGGTCTCCCCATCCAGGACGGCCTGTACCCGCGCTGCTGGCAGGCCGGCTTCGACCGCCAACCGCGTGAGGGTGGGCTTGTCGGCGATCGGGAGACCTTCGGTGAAGGTCGCGCGCATCAGGCGCTCCTTCATCTCCGGCTGCAGCCCGTGATCTTTGGCCAGGTGGAGCAGCCGGTGAGCGTCGAAGGTGTTGCCGCCACGCATCAGGTCGAACCGGAACTCCAGACCGTCATCGGCGGCACGCTGGGTCATCTGCTGGCCGGCCTGTTCGGCCTGGGCGATCGTCATGCCGTACTTTCCGGCCAGATGCTCGGCATGGGTCCCCGTACGCTCCGCGGACGCGCTCGGGTCCAGTTCGAAGGACCGGTAGGTGACCGTGACCTCGCCGGGATGGCCGAAAGAGGCAACTGCGCGTTCGAACCGGCGCTTGCCGATGTAACACCATGGACACACGACGTCCGACCAGATCTCGATATTCATAGCAGTAGCAACCGTCGTGACGATGGCGTGATTCCACTAGCCCGAGCTGTAGCGGGCCGCACGTTATGCACCGGCCTGTCATGCTACGAATATGCCGAGCGTTGCGTCGGTAGATGCGCTCCGCCGGCCACGGAGGCAGTCGTACCGCAGCGATCGCAGCCAGGACCGCCTACCCAGGCGTAAACACTCTCACGGCGGCAGTGGCGCAGCTCGGTGCTCATGGTGCGGAATCCGCATCTACCCGCTCCACGCGAGACCTGGCCGACGGCCCTCGTTAGCTGTAGCGGAAACCGTCGAGGAACCGGCGGAAGACGCCGCCTTCCCGGGCGAGGGCGGGGCCGGGTGGCGGGGCCACGGTCCGCTGCCGAGCGATCGGCTGGTCATAGTCTGTCCGGGCGATAGCGTCAACGGTCTGGGACTCGTCGAAGCCCTCGGAGCCGTCGATCTGAGGCACGTAGCCAACGAGCATGCCGTCGCACATGACCTGGGCTTCGAGGCCCGCGGTACCGTCGGTATCCCACTCGGCTTCGCGGCCGCCGGGCAGCGATACGCGCACGCCGAACTGGCCCACGCCACCCCGGAGAAGGTGAGCGTTAACGCCACGGTCACGAAGGGCATCGACCACTCGGCGGGCCCGGAATTCGTCCATGCCAGGGAAGCTAGCGCCCGTTTCTGAATGATCGCTGGACGTTCAGGCCCGCACTGGGTGCGTTTCGAAAGTGGCTGAAGTTCTCATCAGAGCGCCCTTAATGGGACATGGCCGCGCGGGCCTGACCAAGGTTCACACGCCGGCAATCTCGCGGGCGGTCAGCACGTCATCGCCTGCGTGAAGATTCGGTCAGGCGGGCTGCCACAGCTCGACCCGATTACCCTCAGGATCGGCGACCCAGCCGAATCGACCGACGCCCTCCATGTCCTGCGTTTCTTTGGCTACGTCCGCTCCCTTGGCGCGCAATTGCGCGAGCATCGCATCCAGGTCGCGGACCCGGAAGTTGACCATGGTTTGCTGGGCGCGGGACCCGAAGTAGCCGGTCTCGGACTCGAACGTCGCGAACACCGTCAGCCCGGCTCCCTGACGCCACAGGCCGTTCTCATCGGCGTCCAGGCCCAGGCAATCGCGATACCACGCGCTCAGGGCCGCCGGGTCGGCGGCCCGCATGAAGTACCCGCCGATTCCAAGCACACGTTCCATGACGCAATCTTGCCAGGACCGCGATCGGGTGGGCTAGCAAGATAGCATCGCGCGCGTTGCGTGCCCGGATCAGGTCATGGCCGGGGACTACGGCGGCGCGGGGGGCGGGCCAGCCGCGGCGCGCACCGCCGTTGCCCCACTCCCGCGCGCATAGTAGAACGAAAGCATGGGAAGACAGGCAGCCGTCGTGCTTTACGTGCTCGCCCTGGTAGTCGTCGTGGTCGGTGTGGACGTCCTCTTCTTGAGGCACTACTTCTGGAAGCGGCTGATCGTAAACGTCGGGATCGTCCTGGTGTTCGCGGCGTTCTACTTGTGGTTCCTGAAGCGTCCGTAAGCGCGGCCGCCGCCATGCGGCTCACGGGCGATGGCGCCGCACCGGGCATACCACGCCGTGCCGGCGACGCTCGGCAATCGCCACATCACTTACGTTCGGATCCAGAAATCATGCCGGTGCTGGCCGGGACGGAACCCGCTGGCTTCGACTACCGCAGCGGCGTCTGCGAATCCGTGAGCGAGGGCAAGCGGGTCATGAGCATCGCTACCGAAACTCACCGCCCTTCCTCCTTCGCGGTGCCACCACTGGATGATTTCGGGATGAAGCGGCACCCGCGTGTTTACTTCAAGAACTCTGCCGCTACGGGCCAGCGCGCGCAACACAGCGCGAAACTCGTCTTCGAAGTCACCGGGCTGGTACTCGCGGCACTGACGAGGCCAGTACCGCACCGGGTAGTCGATGTGGGCAAGCACCTCGAAATCGCCCCAGGCATCAATCATGCGGCAGACTTCGGCCAGGTACCTGCGCACCACCGCCTCGGCCTCCCGAGCCCGGTATGCATCGGAGACCTCTATGAAGGTATCTGGGCCATGATGCAGCGAGTGCTGGCCGCAAATCACCAGATCAAAGTCGCCCTGGCGCAGCAGGCAGGCTGCCGCCTGGGAATGCCAGTGCGGCTCACTCAGCTCGACGCCAGACAGAATCTGAAGGTCCGGGAAGCGCTCACGGCAGCGCAGCAGGCATTCGAAGTAGCCCTCCAGAGCCAACGCCGGGGGCAACAGCACCCCTTGCGTGACGTGCGTCCGGAAATCAGCAGGAAGAGCCGCCTCGTTCCCCAGGAGAGTCCAGGCTGTGAAATCGGCGTGATCGGTAAAAGCGACTGAGCGGAGGCCCAGTCGCACGGCGCGGGCGCAGGTCTGTTCCATCGAACCAGCCGGAGCGTCCCAGGACCACTCGGTATGCACGTGCCGGTCGGGTGGAACCATCCATTAATCCTCGCACCGCACAGCCACGAGCCTCAATCTTTGGCGCCGTGATGTGGTGATCTGAGGCGCTGGCCGGGCACTGATCTTCAGGTCCAGGTCTCCTTCACCGCCGTCCGCCCGGAATAAAGGAGGATCTGTCTGAACCGGAACGAACTGCCCCGATCCGAACGTGGCTCGCACCAGGCTGGCTGTTTGCGAAGCGCCTGCTCGCACGTCTGGCATGGCCGCAGCCTCGTCCTGTGGCTGGCAGAAGAACACCCCATCGCGCCGCTCGATGGCGCCTTCGATGTTGCGCGTGGGTCTCATTCCCGCCGCCAGGATCAGCGCATCCGCGCGGACTCGCAGCGACTCCTGGTGGTTGCGCACGACCGCGACCTCAACGCGGCTCGCGCCATGCACGCTGATCACCCGGTATCCGGGAAACATCCGGATGGCCGCGCCGACAGCCGGCGATGAGCCGTCCGGCATGGTCAGTGATACTTCCGAAGCGCCGGCCGCAAGCTGTGCCCGCGCGCAGCGGAGGGCGAACTGTCCGGATCCGGCAATCAGCGGCCGGTGTCCGAGCAGTACGCCCGCCCGGGTGAGGTGCAGGGCCGCTGACCCGGGCACCACGCCGGCGCACCTGTCCCCGGTGATGCCGAGCTCTGCCCTGGTCGCTGGCCGGGAACCGGTCGCGACCACGAGTGCGTCACACGCCAAGTGGCTCGTGCCGCCTGCCCCCAGCACCTCGACGAACGTGCCGCTGAACTGGACCGCCAAGGTCTCGAGCAGGAAACGGGCGCCGGCCTGCGTCGCGGACGTGGCGAGCGTACCGGCCCACCTCTCGGGCTGCTGGCCGCCGGGCGCGGGAAGCCATTCCACGACGGTGACTTCGGCGCCTGCCCTGGCCAGCTCGGCGGCGCAGAGCATGCCGCGCTGGCCCGCGCCGGCCACCACAACCTTAGGCATGGCGTCCCTGGGCCACCCCGAGGGTGGTGCCAGGCTCCCCGTAGGGCACTTCCCACGCCTGCCCGCCAAGATATTGGGAGGCGATGAGCGCCACGCCTGGTAGGCAGGCTGCCCCCTGGCATCTGCCCCAGGTGGCATGCGTCCGCTTGGCGACGCCGGAGATCGAGCGGGCTGGCAGCGCTGATGACATGGCCCGGTGGATCTCCGCGGCAGTGACCTTCTCGCACGCGCACACAACGGCATGTCCGGACGGCGTGGTGGCCGGTTGCGTGCCCTCCAAGGTCGCGGAAAAGGCGGGCAGGGTGTCGATGCTGTCATGCGCGGTGGTGTTTGGCGGCGCCTCCAGCCCGGCCTTTCGCAGGAGCGAGAGCACATAGTCGGCGATGCCAGGCGACGCCGAGACTCCGGTGGAACGGATCCCGGCCACCTGGATGACGTTGCGCATCCTGGCCGACGGCTCGATCCGGTAGGTCCGCTCCGACTGGGGCCGTAGCCCGGAATAGCTCTTGATGACGTACCGCTCGTCAATGTCCGGCATGAGCGTCCGGCATTCATGCAGGATCCGCTGCAGGACGTCGGCGCTGGTAGACCTGTCGTGTTTGTTATCGATATCCTCCGCGCTGGGCCCGAGCAGGCAGGTCCCGTGTGCGGTGGGGATGACCATGATCCCGTGGGTCCGCTCGGTAGGCATCATGGTCAGGATCCGCGGCACCCGCCGTCCGAACTCCCTGTCCATGAGCAGGAACTCACCGCGGCGGGCGGTGATCCGGAAGTCCTCACAGCCGAGGATCTCGGATACGGCGTCGGCTCCCAGGCCAGCAGCATTGATCACGAACCGGGGCCGCAGCAGGGTGCCAGGAGTGCGGATCTCGACAACTTCGGGCCCGGAATTAACCGCGTCCAGCAGGGGCTCACCGAAGAAGAACCGGACGCCGTTGAGCGCCGCCAGCTCACCGTAGCCAATGGCAAGCCGGATCGAGTCGATTACTCCCTCGGCGGGGATCTCGATGCCGCCCGCCGAATTCGGTGCGGCATACGGTGCGGCGCGCACGACTTGCTCGGCCGTCAGCGCCCGCGCTTCGACGCCGTTTGCCTCGGCGTTCCGGATCAGCTCCGGTATCCGCTGCGCGTCCTGCCGGGTCCTGGCGATGATCACCGCCCCGCAGCGGCGGAACGGGACATTGAGCCGTCCGCAGATGGTTTCCCAGCGCGGGCTGGACGCGCAGACCAGTTGCGCCTCCAGCCCCCCGTGTTGTTGTGCCCACCCCGAGGCCGTGATGCCGCTGTTGGATTTGGAGGTTTCCTCGGCGATGTCGTGCCGACGGTCGATGACGGCGACCGTCGCCTTCAGCCGGCTGAGACGGCAGGCGATCGCCGCTCCCACTACCCCGGCGCCGATGATGAGGACATCCACCTCGGCTTGGGTGCGGCTCATCGGACACTCCTGCTCGTCCCGGTGGACGACTCCAGTAGCTCCAATGCTGCCCGGAACTGCTCCCCCGACGCCGCGGTACGCATTCTCGCGAACTGCTCACGTGCGTACTCCCGGAAGTCAAAGGACAGGTCGCTGATCGCCTGCTGCAGGACGGACCACATGGCCTCGCGGAACGCCGACAAGAAGCGCAGCACTCGCACCGCCGCCACCATGTGCTGGTCCGGCTCCCCGCAGTAGAGCCGGACTAGCTCCCGGTCCTCGTCGATGCCGAAATCGTGGTTGACCGACAAGTTGGCCAGCTCGAAACGGGGATCGCCCATGCCCGCGTACTCAAAATCGACCAGGTATATCTGCCCGGCTCCGTCGATGAAGTTGGCCGCCACCAGGTCGTTGTGGCAGGGAGCGTTGAACGAGAAAGACACGGCCCGCTTGATCTGGCTGGCGACGGGTCTGGCCCACGAGTAATCGTCACCGGGGTCGGCCCCGCGAGCTACCGCGTTATCCCGGTAGAAGTCGATGACGGAGACCGGATCAACTGTGCCTGGAATGGGCGGGCCCCGGTGCAGGATCCGCAGCGTACCGGCTACCCGCGCCATCACGCCAGGTACGCGCAACTGCTCGGCCGTGAGCCGCTGGCCTGGCACAAAACGTGTCACCAGGTAGCCCTCCCGCGGCGAATAGGCCACGACTTCGGGTCCGATGCCCAGGCCGGCGGCCATCGAGCCGGCGGCCCATTCGACCTTGCGGTCGATGGCCAGCAGTTCGCTGTGCCGGCAGAAAAGCCGGATGGCGTAGGTGCCACCAGGCGTGGTGGCTTTGTAGTTGAGATTCGTCAGCCCACCCGATAGCTCTTCCAGGGCCACAGGTGCACCCGGCCAGAGCCGGTTAGCGATCCGCAACGCGGCGGTGTCCGCGGCCACTACCCAGCTCCTGGGTCGTCCGCCTGAGCCTGCCTGTCGCCTGTGACCTGCGCCGCCTTAAGCGTGTCGGCGCCGGCCGCCTGGCCCGCCGCTTCCAACTCCTCGAACGAGGCCTGCCGGACCGGGCCGCGGAACCAGTGCCGCGCCGAGACCAGCCACCAGCCCCCGAACAAGAGGAGCGCGGCGATCAGGGACAGCGGTGCGTAGTTCACGACCGTCCAGCTGAAGCCCGGGCGGAACGGGATGCCCGCCGGGGTGACCGGCATGATGAACAAGATCGTGATCAGCACGATCCAGGCCAGCGCGATGGAGTCCACCCAGCGGTAGTGACCGCCCAGGGTCCAGGCGCCTGCCTTGAACCTCGCTCCCAGGCGCATGCGCAAGAAGATCGGCAGCGCATAGGCGCTGTACAGGGCGATCACCGTGATGGACGTCGCGACGAGATAGCCGATCGTCGCGTCGGCGAAGGTCGGCAGCATCCACACAATGTCGAAGACCACTACCAGCCAGATGGCCCACGCCGGCGCACGGCGGTGGTTGAGCCGGCCCCAGAACCGGTGACCGGGCACAGCCTTGTCGCGTGACAGTGCCCAGATGATCCGGGAGGAGGCAGTGATGTCGGACGTAGCGCAGAAGAACTGCGCAGCCACGACGACGAATAGCAGGAATTCGGCCAGCCTGGTGCCAACTGACTGCTGCCAGATGTACTGCACGTCGAAGGGGCCCGCGGCTAGCGTCCGGCTCACATTCGGCACCGCGAACGTCAGGGCCAGCAGCAAGATCCAGCCGAACAGGCCAGATAGGGCTACCGAGGTCCAGACGCCCTGGGCGGCCTTCCTCGACGCCCTGCGGGTCTCCTCGCTCATGTGCGCGGAAGCGTCATAACCGCCGATGGTGTACTGCGCTTGCAGCAGCCCGAGTCCCATGACGAACCAGAACAGCAGCGAGCCGAACCCGTGCCCGCCGAACCCGGAGGCGTTGATGGTCTTGGTGAACACGAAGGCGAACGACTGATGGTGAGCGGGGACGGCCAGCAGCACCCCGGCGACGATGCCCGTTCCCAGCATGTGCCACCAGGCCGACACATTGTTCAGGAACCTTATAGGGGATATCCCGAACGTGTTTATAATGCCGCCTGCCACCAGAATAATAGAGTAGAATAGGAAAATGGTGCCGTTAGTGGCGTGCACCACTCCGGGGAATAGCAGGTTTCCGAGGGCCACTGTGAAAACGGCCGCACCCCAGCCCACCGCGGCTGTGGCGATCGTGAACCCGACGATATTCAGCCAGCCGGTGAACCAGCCCCAGGCGGGAGATCCTATCTTCGAGGCCCAGTAATACAAGCCGCCCGCCGTTGGCATCGCCGAGGCAAGCTCGGCCATGGCCAGCGCCACGAACAGGCACATGGTGGCGACGAGAGGCCAGCCCCATGACATGATGATCGGCCCGCCATTGGCGAAGCCAATGTAATAAGACGTCAGGGTACCGGCAAGAATAGATATAATCGTGAACGAGATGGCGAAGTTGGTAAAGCCGCTGAGCCTTCGCTGCAACTCCTGCGCGTATCCCATCCGGTGGAGGAGCTGCTCGTCGGTTAGGTCTGCTACACGCTGAGCCTCGCTCACGCGGCCTCCTCACAAGGCTGGTTATATGATCGCACGCGGCTCCTCGGGCCTCGACCCTGCCTCTACCGGCAGTGCAACATTGGGTGTAGGCAGGGAAGGATGAGTCCGACCGTCCGTGGAGGTGGCGGGTGGGGAGAGGCAGGGTGCCGCCGGCCCGCGCCGAAATGGTGCACTCCAGCGAGCACACCCGTGTCACCCGGCTGTTCTTGCCGGGACGTACGGTCATCCGCAAGGAGCCGCTGGGACCTGACGCCGAGCGCCGCCTACGGCATGAGACGGCGATGCTGGAGCGACTGCGCGGCGTCGCCGGGGTGGCGCAGCTGGCGGACTCGCCGCAGTACCCGGGGTCGCTGGTGCTGGCCGATGCCGGCGGCACGAGCCTGGCCGGGATGGCCAAGCCGCTTGCGCCGGACGAGCTGACCGGCCTGGCGGCACGGCTGGCCAGGGTGGTGGCGGGAATGCATCACCGAGGGATTATGCACCGGGATATCGCCCCGGCGAACGCCGTGGTCTCCGGTGCGGGCGCTCCCTGCCTGGTGGACTTCGCGCTGGCGACGTCGCTGGCCGAGATCCGCCCGGAGTTCACCCATCACACGGGGATCGTGGGAACGCTGGCGTACCTGGCGCCCGAGGCCACCGGGCGGACCGCCCGGCCGGTGGACCAGCGGGCCGACCTGTATGCGCTGGGCGCAGTGCTGTACGAGCTGGCGACGGGGGCGCCGCCGTTCGGCAGCGGGGATCCGCTGCGGCTCACTCATGATCATCTGGCCCGGGTGCCGGTGCCGCCGGCTCAGGTGAACCCGGCTGTCCCGGCCCCGTTGTCGGCGATCATCATGCACCTGCTGGAGAAGGAACCCGACCACCGCTACCAGACCGCCGAGGGTGTGGTCTATGACCTGGAGCGGGCGCGGGACGCCCCGGCAAGTCCGGGAGTGGCTGCCCCGCGGATGGGTGAGCGTGATTTTCCGTTGCGGCTGGTGCCGCCGTCGCGACTGGTGGGCCGCGATGCGGAGGTATCGGCGCTGCAAGGCGCGTTCGCGGAGGCGCTGGAGGGCCGGTGCCGGGGGGTGCTGGTTAGCGGGCCGCCGGGGGTGGGGAAGACGGCGCTGGCCGACGAGCTGCGGCCAGTGGTGACCGGCAAGGATGGCTGGTTCGTGGCGGGCAAGTTCGACCAGTACCGGCGGGACCTGGAGTTCGATGCGGCCAATCAGGCGTTCCGCGCTCTTGGCCGGCTGTTGCTGGCCGAGCCGGACGATGAGCTGGCCGCGGTTCGCGAGCGGATCTTGGGGTCGGTCGGGCCGAGCGCGGGGCTGCTGGCCGCCACAGTGCCGGAGTTCGCGGCGCTGCTAGCGGTGCCGCCCGATGCGGGAGATCCGCTGACGGCGCAGGTCCGCGTGCCTAGGGCGGCTGCGGCGGCGCTGCGGGCGGTCGCGTCGCGGGAGCGGCCGGTGGTGGTGTTCGTCGACGACCTGCAGTGGGCGGGGCGTCCGCCGCTCGGCATGGTCGACCTGATGCTGAGCGAGGAGCCGGTCGAGGGCCTGTTGCTGGTCGGTGCGTACCGGGAAGATGATGTGGACGCGACGCATCCGCTTGGCCCGTTGCTGTCCCGGTGGCGGGGGCAGGCCGGGGTGCAGCAGTTGCGGCTGGTCAACCTGCCTGGGCCGAGTCTCGTGACCATGGTGGGCGAAATGCTGCACGTGGACTGGGCCACCGCGGCGGGCCTGGCCGAGGTGGTCGGCCCGTACACATCCGGCAACCCGTATGAGACCGTGGCGCTGCTTAACGCGCTGCGCGGTGACGGCATGCTGACCGCCACGGCCGACGGGTGGCGGTGGGACAACAGGGTCGTGCGCAGTCATTTGGGCGGATCAGAGGTGACCGCGTTGCTGGCGGCGCCCGTTAACGCCATGCCGCCCGCCTCCCGACAGTTGGTGGAGGCGATGGCGTGCCTCGGCGGCCGAGCCGAGCTGAGCGTGCTACAGGCCGCGACCGCCGAGCCGGCGAGCGTGGTGGACCAGACGCTGACGCCCGCCCTCGAGCAGGGCCTGCTGGTTGTGGAGCCCGGGGCGCATGAGGCGGTACGGTTCCGTCACGACCGGATCCGTGAGGTGATCCTGGACGGGCTGGACCCGCCGCGGCGGCGCGCGCTGCAGTTGGCCGTAGCGCGGCGGCTTTCGGCTGTGCCGGAGCTGTTCGCGGTTACGGCGGAGCAGTATCTGGCCGTGGCCGACCTAGTCGACGACGCCGCGGAACGGCGCATCGCTGTGGGACTGTTGCGGCGCACCGCCGACCAGGCGACGCTGACCGGCGACTACTCACTGGTGAACGCGCTGCTGGCAGCCGCGCTGCGGATGGTCGACCCGGGTGAGACCGCCACCCTCGTCGAGGTGCACACCGGCCGCCACGCCGCCCTGTACAGCCTGGGGCGTCTCGAGGAGGCGGACGAGGAATACCGCGCGATCGAGGAGTTGTCCGCCGCCGTGGCGCGGCGCGCGGGCGCGACGGCAGTACAGGTGCGCAGCCTGACCCTTCGGAAACGTTTCGGGGAGGCGATAGACCTTGGCCTGACATCGCTGCGTGAGCTCGGAATCACGGTCCCGGACACGGAACAGCTCCGCGGCGAGCTGGACCACCGATGCGACTATCTGTACCGGTGGCTGGACCAGACCGGAGTTGCCGATGACCTGGCTCGGCCGGACATCAGCGACCCGGCGCTGCTGGCCGCGACCCGGCTGCTCAACGCGATCCTGCCGGCGGTCTACTTCGCCGGCGACCAGGCCATGCTCGCCTGGCTGGGCCTGGAAGCGCTGCGGATCTTGATTGAGCACGGCCCGGCCCCCACCCTGCTCGGGCCAGCCAGCCACACCGCCTACGCCCCTTTGGTGCTGCGGGACGACCACGCCGCGGGATACCGGGCGCTGCTGCGGCTCCTGGCGCTGGGCGAAGCCCGCGCCTACGAGCCCGGCACCTCGCAGGTGCGTTACCTGTTCGGTGACCTGTGCTGGTGGTTCGAGCCGATTGAAAACGGCGTCCAGGCGGTCCAGCGGGCCCGGGAAGGGCTGATCGCGGGCGGTGCCTTGGCCAACGCCGGCTACTCCACCTACCACCCGACCGTGGTGGACCTGCTGGATTGCGCGCCGTCGCTGGACGCCTGGGTCGCCGAGGTAGAGGCGGGGCTGGCCTTTGTCGGGCGTACCGGGAACGAGGAAGCCGGTCAGTGGCTCGACACCTACAGGTGGCTGGCTGGCGTGCTGCGCGGCGAAAGCTCTGCCGCCGGGGAGGCGGTCTCGACCGACAGATACGTCGGCAACCCGCTGGGGCTCCTCCACGCGCACATTGCCCGCGCTACGGCTGCCGCGGTGTTCGGCGATCTGGCCGAACTGACATGGCACGCTACGGCGGCGATGCCACTGCTTCCGGCTGCTCTGGGCACTTATGTGACCGCCGTGGCCCGCCTGCTGCTCGGGCTGGCCCTCGCCGGACGCACCCGCGCGGCCGACGGCGACGAGCGCGGTGACCTGCTCTCCGAACTGGACGACGTGACGCGGTGGCTGGCCGGACGCGCCGCGGATGCGCCGGACAACTTCCTGCACCTGCTGCGGCTGGTCGAGGCCGAGCGGGCCTGGGCGGCCGGCGACTTCCGCGCCGCCGTCTTGGCCTTCGACGCCGCGCGGCTCGAGGCCGCAAAGCGGCAGCGGCCGTGGCATCAAGCCCTGATCGCCGAGCGCGCGGCCCGGTTCTTTCTCGCCCACGGCGCCGAACACGCCGGTTACGACCTGCTCACCCAGGCCCGCCAGGGGTACGCTGCGTGGGGCGCGACCGCGAAAGCTGCCCAGCTGGACTGGGCCTACCCGGCCCTGCGGCCGCCAGCCGACGCGACCGCCGGCGACGCCCCCGGCCAGCCGGCCGACCTTCCCGATCGCCGCGCCACGGTCACCGCCGGAACGATCGACCTGCTCGGCATCGTGTCCGCGTCGCAGGCGCTGAGCTCGGAAACCAGCATCGGGCGGCTGCACGCCCGCGTGGCGGAGGTGCTCGGCGCGATGACCGGCGCCACCGGCGTGCACTTGCTGCTATGGAGCGAAGACCGGCGAGACTGGCTGCTGCCCGCACCGGAAGGTGACGGCGCCCCGGTAGGCGCCGACCGCGAGCACCCCATCCCGATGTCGGTGCTGAGGTACGTCGAGCGGACCCGAGAGCCCCTGGTCGTGGCCAACGTCACCCGCGACGACCGGTTCGCCCGCGACTCCTACTTCGCCGGTGTTGACTGCTGCTCGCTGCTGGCCGTGCCCATCCTGAGCCGCGGCACGCTGCGGGCGGTGCTGCTGCTGGAAAACCGTCTTCTCGCCGGCGCGTTCACCGCCGGACGGCTCGAGGTGGTCAAGCTCATCGCGGGCCAGCTTGCCGTCTCCCTCGACAACGCCCAGCTGTACGCTGGGTTCCGCCAGATGGCTGGCGAGCAGGCCGCCTTGCGGCGGGTGGCGGTGCTGGTCGCCCAGGGAGCGTCGCCAGAGCAGGTATTCGCCGCGGTCGCCGAGGAGGTCGGCCGGCTGCTCGCCGCCGACTTCGCCATCCTGTGCCGTTATGACCCGCAGAGCCTCGAGATCGCAGGCACGTGGAGCGGGAAAGCGGGCCCTCCGCCGACCCCGGTCGGCGTCCGCCTGCCTCTCGGCGGGCGGAACGTCACCACGCTGGTCCACCAGACCGGCCGGCCGGCCCGCGTTGACTACGACGGGGCCTCGGACGTGATCGGCCAGGTCGCCTCCCGCGACTGGCTGCTCCACTCGTCGGTGGGCGTGCCGGTCAGCGTGGAGGGCGGGCTGTGGGGCGTCATGGTCGTGGGGTTCACCCATGTGGATCTACTGCCGGCAGATACCGAGGCGCGGCTGGCCGGCTTCACCGAGCTGGTAGCTACCGCGGTCGCCAACGCGCAGGTCCGCGGCGAGCTGCGCAGGTCCGCTGAGGAGCAGGCGGCGCTGCGCCGGGTAGCGACGCTGGTCGCCCGGCCGGCGCCCCCGGAGGAGGTGTTCGTCGCGGTCGCCGACGAGGCCGGGCAGGTGCTGCAGGTCGACGACACGGTCTTGAGCCGCTATGACCCGGACGGCCTGGTCACCGTCGTTGGCCACTGGGCCGGCACTCACCCCGGACGCCCGCTGGCCATCGGGCTGCGGATAAAGGCCGAGGGGCGGAACATCCAAGCGCTGGTATTCGAAACGGGCCAGTCAGCGCGGGTCGACGACTACACCGCGGCCTCAGGCGGGCTCGCCGACGTCGCCGACGACTGGGATTTCCGCGCGGCGGTGGGCGTACCGATCTGGGTCGAAGGCCGGCTGTGGGGCGTCATGAGCGCGGCATCCCGGTCCGAGCCGCTGCCGGCCGACACCGAGGTGCGGCTATCCGGGTTCACTGAGCTGGTCGCGACTGCGGTCGCCAACGCGCAGGCCCGCGGCGAGCTGCGCAGGTTCGCTGAGGAGCAGGCGGCGCTGCGCCGGGTGGCGATGCTGGTCGCCCGCGGGGGCGGGCCCGATCTCGTGTTCGCCGCGATCATCGAGGAGGCCGGGCGGCTGCTGGGTGCCGACCTCACCGGCCTGGTCCGCTATGACCCCGACGGCGAGATCACGGTGGTCGGCTCGTGGGCGAGAACGGAACCTGGCGTGCCTGCTGTCGGTACCCGGGTGGACCCAGGCGAACGGAGCGTGGCGACCCTGATCTCCCGGACGGGTCGGCCGATACGCGTCGACGATTACGACGACGCCACGGGCCAGGCAGCGGATATCGCCCGTGAGGCCGGCATCCGCTGCGTCATCGGTGCGCCGATCACCGTCGCGGACCGGCTGTGGGGCCTGGTATCCGTGATGTCCAGGGGCGCGCCGCTGCCGGCCGACACTGAGACGCGGCTGGTCGGCTTCACTGAGTTGGCCGCCACCGCGATCGCCAATGCGGAGGCGCAGGCTGCGCTGGCCGCGTCGCGGGCCCGGATCGTGGCCGCCGCCGACGAGGCGCGCCGCCGGATCGAGCGGGACCTGCACGATGGCATCCAGCAGCGCCTGATCATCCTGACGATGAAGCTGAGCGAGATCCGCAGTAGGGTCCCGGCGGAAATAAGCGCCGATATAGACGATGCAAGCAGCGAGCTAGCCGCCACGCGCCAGGAACTGCGGGACCTCAGCCAGGGCGTCCATCCGGCCATCCTCGCCGAAGCTGGCCTCAGGGCGGCCGTCCGCGCGCTGGCCCGGCGCTCGCCGCTGCCGGTCCAGGTGCAGATGCGGACCATCGGCAGGCTCCCCAGCTCCTGCGAGGTCACCGCCTATTACGTCGCCGCTGAGGCCTTCACCAACGCCGCCAAGCACGCGAGGGCCTCGGCGGTGGACATCCTCATCGAGGAGGCCGACGGCACGCTGACCGTCCAGGTCAGCGACGACGGGGTCGGTGGCGCCGGTGTCACCGGCGGCTCGGGCCTGACCGGCCTGCGTGACCGGGTGGAGGCCGTGGGCGGCAGCATGACCCTGGAAAGCCCGGCCGGGGCCGGCACCGTACTAACCGTGCTGCTCCCCATCACGGCAGACAATCATTGATCCGAACGGCCCGTGGTGCACCCGGCACCGTCCGCCCCTCGCTGCCCGCCGCATGGCCAGGCCGCGGAAACAGTTCGACGGCTTTGCCGGATCCTGGCACAGTGCCCCATCATGGGTGACTTCGATCTGGTGACCGCCACGGACATACGGCTCATGCAGGGCCTGGCGCAACGCGTCACCGCGATCCGCCCGGACTTGGTGAACAGCGACGCGTCGTACGGGGAGCTGGCCTGGATCTGGGGCAAAGGGCACGCCTGCGACGGCGGGACCTGGTCGCGCCGGCTGTGGTTCTCCGGCGACGCCCTGGTGGCGTGGGGCTGGGCCTATCTCCCGCACCAGGTCAGGCGGAGCGACGGGTCGGTGACCGACGTCACCGGCGCGTATCTGGGGTATCAGGTCCACCCTGGCCACGCTGCGCTGGTCGACGAAGTGATCGGCTGGTATGACGCCGCGGCGGCGGGCCTCGAGCGCACCGTAGCGCCGTCGGGGGCCGACGAGTTCGCGCTGAAGAAGTGGGCAGCGCACGGATACCAGACCGACCCGGCCTCGCTCGGCGAGACCGGCTCCTGGACTCAGCTCAACGAGCGAGACCTTACCGATGTGGACCAGCCGGCGCTACCGGACGGGTTCAGTTTCCGCACCGCCGATGAGGCCGGGCCGCAGGCCGCGGTCCAGGCGCATGTGGACGCCTGGGCCCCGTCGACCTACACCGCCGAGGGTTACGAGGGCGTCCGGCAGACGGCCACATACCGTGGCGACCTCCACGTCCTGGTGGAGGCACCGGACGGAACCATGGCCGCGTCCACGATCATGTGGCTGGATGAGGCCAACAAGACCGCCCAGTTCGAGCCCGTCGGGACGCATCCGGGCTACCGGCGTCTGAGGCTCGGCACTGCGATGCTCCTGCACGGGATGCATCTCGCGCGGGCGGCCGGGGCCACTCACATGACGGTCGCCTGCCTGGGTGCGCCGGGGCACCCGCAGGCGCGCGGGCTGTACTACGGAGTCGGGTTCCGGAAGTTCACGCGGGACGCGCCGCTCATCAAGCCCGCGCTCTAGGCCCGGGTGCCAGTGGTCCAGCACTCATTGCCGATGGCTGATACCCAGCGGGTATCGTTGCCTCGTATGGACTTGCGCCTCCTGCGCTACTTCGTGGCCGTCGCTGAGGAGCGTCACTTCGGTCGCGCGATGGCAGCCGCCGGAGTCCGCGACCCGGCGGCTGCGCGGCGTGTTTACTGCTCCTGGTAGAGGTCGGCCGGCAGGCCGAACATGAACCGAGGGGTAAACCAGAATGGCCAACTCGGACGAGCCACGTGAGCATGCGCATAGCGCAGCCGGATCACCGCGGCCGCCCGGCCCCCTGTCCGTGCCGGG
>Ga0210410_10002668_pt1 | contig 15955 bp, 10 predicted proteins | sample IncBWC4MmetaG_FD_161058 | JGI IMG/M metagenome (GOLD analysis project Ga0210410, IMG submission 161058) | Forest soil microbial communities from Barre Woods Harvard Forest LTER site, Petersham, Massachusetts, United States - Inc-BW-C-4-M | ecosystem: Environmental > Terrestrial > Soil >... | reverse complement strand
CGCTCCGCAAAAACAGAAAAACGGATCGTGGACGCTTGACGTCCACGACGTGCAGGGCTTGCCCGACGAAGATTACATGCTGCCGGAGGACGAACTTCGCGGCCTGGTCGAGTTCATTTATTCCTTCGAGCAGCATCCCAAAGACGCAAAGCAATACTGGGACGCCGTTGCCAAGGATTGGCTCCAGAACGAGGATACCTTCATCGGGAAACGCGGCTCCATTCGCGATGAAGCAGGCAGGTTTGTCGCCGTTGGCGATTCGCCCGAGGTTAAACTCCGCAAACTTTATGCGCGCGCACAGCAAATTCATAATGTGGATGCTGATCGCGAGAAAACTGCGCAGGAAGCTCGACGCCAAAAAACCAAGGACAACAACAATGTCGACGATGTTCTGAAGCACGGCGCCGGCGATTCCGGCGACATTGACTACTTTTTCGTCGCCCTCGCTCAAGCCGCCGGATTCGATTCCGGTCTCGTCTGGATCGCGCCCAGAAATGAAAGACGCTTCGAGCCCGTCCTGCAAGACAAACGCGAGCTCGACGACTACCTCGTCTGGGTTCACGCCGGGGACAAAGATTATTTCCTGGATCCCGGCGCCGCCCTTTGCCCCTTCGGAATGTTGCCCTGGTACGAAACGGACATCACCGGACTGCGTCCCACCAAACAGGGCGCGGTTTTCGTCAGCGTGCCCATCGCCGCCGGCTCTGATTCCGCAATCGAGCGTCGCGCGCAACTCAAACTCGATGAATCCGACGGCACCATGTCCGGCAATCTCGTCATTACTTACACCGGACAGCGTGCCTTGGATCGCCGCAGAGACGCCCTCAATCAGGATGAGACCGGGAAGAATAAAATTATCACCGACGAAGTGAAGAGCTGGTTTCCCACCAACGCAAAATTCGAACTTACTTCCATCAACGGATGGGACAAGCCCGATTCTCCGCTCGAGGTTCAGGGGAAACTCATGTTGCCCGGCATGGCCGAAGCCGTCGGACGCCGCGTCCTTCTTCCGCTTGGTCTCTATGAAGCCGGCCGGCCGCAAATGTTTCAAACCACCAGCCGCAAACAGGATATTTATTTTCACTTTCCGTTTGCCGAACACGACGACATCACCATTCAAGTTCCAAAAGGCTGGCACGCTGAATCGCTTCCCGATCCCGACGTAGTCACTCCCGGCGGGCAGCTCCGTTACGAAATCTCCGCCAAGCAGGAGGGCGACGCCCTTCACCTCGAGCGAAAACTTGTCGTCGGCGGTACCGTCTATCCCGTGGATTCCTACAACGCGGTTCGCAGATTCTTTGGCAACGCAAAAGAGGGCGACGAAAAGCAGCTCGTCCTGCAGACTGCGCCCCCGGCAAATAAGTGACGGACAGGCGGCGTAGGTAGGAAGGGAGAGGCCTAAAATGTTACGACCTAATCGCGTATTAGTTGCTGCGCTTCTGCTGCTTGCCGCCGGAATTTTCAACGCGTATTCCGCCCGCGCCGCAGCCGACCGGCCTCCCATCACGCCGGAAGACCTTTCGCTGAAGGACAATCCCGCCGAGCCCGGCGCCGCGGCCATGACTCTGTACCGCGAAGAAATCATCAACAACAAGGACTTCCACGACTTCTACTCCGAACATTTCTTCCGCATTAAAATCTTTACCGACGCCGGGAAAAAATACGCTGATATTGAAATTCCCTCCACCAAGTATTTCGGCGAAGTCCGCGACATTCACGGCAAAACAATTCATCCCGACGGCAAGGTCGTCGAGTTTGAAGGAAAAGTGCTCGATAAACTCCTCGCCAAGGCCGGCGACGCTAAAATTCAGGTCAAAACGTTCACTCTTCCTGACGTAACTCCCGGAAGCATCATCGAATACGCCTACAAGGTTTCGCTTCCCGCCGCCTATCTCGCTCCTGCCGATTGGCCCGTTCAGGACGCCATCTACACCAAGCGCGCCCATTTTGTGTACCGTCCGTTTGCGGGCACAGACGCCAGTCTTTTATGGCGCGCCATGCATCTCGATAACATCAAGCCGCCCCATAGGGAAAGTGATGGCTCGTGGGCCATGGACGTAAGCGATGTCCCCGGCTTGCCTGAAGAAGAATATATGCTGCCCCTGAACGAAGTGCGCGGCCGCATCGAGTTTTACTACACCCGTGAACGCAATACCGGGAATGTCAAACAGTATTGGGACACCGTCGCAAAACAATGGGCCGATGAGAATGAAAAGTTTATCGGCAAACGCGCATCCATCCGCGACCTCGCGCAACAGCTCTCCGCTTCTGCCGATTCCCCGGAATCGAAACTCCGCAAATTGTATGCTCGCGCCCAAACCATCCATAATTTTGACTACGATCCTGAAAAAACGGCGCAGGAAGCGGAACGCGAAAAAGCCAAGAAGGACGCCAACGTGGACGACGTCCTAAAACGCGGCTCCGCCAACAAGCTCAACGTCAATCAATTCTTCGTGGCTCTCGCGCAGGCCGCCGGATTTGACGCCGGCGTCACCTGGGTCCGCGCACGCACTATGTCTTTCTTTCATCCCGAAATGCAGGATCGCCTCGAGCTGAACGAAGCGCTCTCTTGGGTCCGCGTCGGCGATAAAGATTATTATTTGGATCCCGGAAATCCCTATTGCCCCTTCGGCATGCTGCCCTGGTACGAAACCTATACCACTACCATGCGGCCCACTAAGCAGGGCGCTGTTTTCGCGGAAACTCCCATGCCCCCTGCCGCACAATCCACCACTTTCCGCACCGCGCAGTTCGTTCTCGATCCCGATGGTTCCCTTTCCGGCACTCTCACCGTTCGTTTCACCGGCGAGCGCGCTTTCGTGCGCCGCATGGACGGCCGGAATCAGGACGAAACCGGCCGCAGGAAATTAATCTACGACGAAATAAAAGCGTGGCTACCCGGCAGCGCTACCTTTGAACTCACCAGCCTCACCGGCTGGGAAAAAAATGACGAGCCCATCGAAGCCGTTGGAAAAGTAACTATGCCCAATTTCGCCACCGTCGCCGGCCGCCGCGTCTTGCTGCAACTCAGCGCCTACAGCACCGGCGCGAAACAGCAATTTGAGTCAACCAAACGCGTGCAGGATATTTACTTCGCTTATCCTTCCGCCACCACGGATGATTTCACCATCCAATTGCCCACCAATATGCAGGCGGCCACCATTCCCACTCCAAAACTCTACAATCTCGCAAATGAATTTCATTACGACATTTCCGCAAAACAGGAAGGCAATGCGTTGCACGTCCAGCGAAAAATAAATGTGAACGGCGTTCTCTATCCCGTCGATTCGTATCGCGACATCCGCAGCTTCTACAGCCTGGCGAAATCGTACGACGAGCAGCAGATAGTTTTGCAATCCGCCGCCGGCGGCAGCAACTAGAAAACGGCTGGATAAAGTTTGAAGCGGGAAGGACTCGTACCAGGAACGGTTCGTAGCCGGAAGGATTCGTGACAGCAAGGGTCCGTAGAATGAAGGATCGTAGCAGGAATAATTCGTAACAAGAAGGGTTCGTAGCACGAAGGATTCGTAACAGGGCACGGCTTCAGCCGTGCCGTTAACGAACGGTAAAATGGGGTTTCAACCCCTGAGAGCGGCGCATTACGGATTAACATTTCCACGCCGGCCAAGGTGAACGACTATGCGCATCGAATTGAACCTCAACTTATTTCTTAAATTACTGCCGCGCCCAATTAGCGCCACACTCTTTCTATTTCTCGTCGCCCTGCTCGCGCCGGCACCCGCGCACGCCGACGCCCCCGCATGGCTCACCGCCGTCGCGCACAACACTTATCCCGGGGTGCCCGCGGATACCAACGCCGTAGTCCTCTACGACGAGCAGGAAACCACTGTCCAGCCCAATGGCGATATCGAAACGATGTACCGCCGCGCCTATCTGATTCTCCGCCCCGACGGCAAGCAATACGGATTCGTCGCCGTTCCCTTTGATAACGAAACAAAAATCACTTGGATGAAAGCGTGGTGTATTCCAAAGGAAGGCAAGAATTACGAGCTGAAAGAAAAAGACGCCGTCGAGGTCGGCGACCTGGATTCCTTCTATTCCGATCACCACAGTAAAGTATTGGAAATACCTGCCGCAACTCCCGGAAATGTCGTCGGCTACGAGTATCGGCAGAAGCAGCGCCCCTTCTTCCTTCAAGACGAATGGTCGATTCAGGAACGCATTCCCGTTCTACATTCTCGTTTTGTTCTGAACCTGCCTGCCGGTTGGGAGTTCAGCGCCAAATGGATGAACCATTCCGAATTAAAACCAACTTCGCAGACGGCGACTCAAATCGTGTGGGACGCTGATCACATACTGGGAATTAAGAAAGAGCCGTCCATGCCGACTTTTCGTTCGGTCGCCGCCCGCATGGGTGTCACTTACTTTCCCACTGGCGGTTCAACCAAGGCGCTGGGTCCCACTAACTGGGAACAGATCGGCGTCTGGTATAACAATCTTGCCGCTGCTTCGCTACAGCCAACGGCGGAAATCCAGGCAAAAGTAAAAGAACTCACCGCCAACTCGAAAACCTGGGAAGAAAAAGTGGCCGCTCTCGCCCAGTATGCTCAAAAAATTCGCTACGTTGATATCGAAATCGGAATCGGCGGATTCCAGCCCCATCCCGCCGGCGATATTTTCAAGCACCAGTATGGCGACTGCAAGGACAAAGCCACTCTGCTCAGCACCATGCTTCATGAAGTGGGCGTGGAGTCGTATCTGTCCATCGCCCAAACCGAACGCGGCATCATCGTTCCGGAATTCGCATCGGCCATTACCTTCAATCATGTCATCCTTGCCATCCGCGTACCGGAAGGACAGGACACCAAGGGCCTTCACTCCGTTATCGAAAATTCCAAGCTTGGCAAGCTGCTGGTTTTCGATCCCACTGACCCCTACACGCCGTTCGGATATTTGCCCACCTACGAACAATCAAATTACATTTTGGTGGCCGCGCCGCAGGGCGGACAACTCGTCAATCTGCCGCTCAGTTCTCCTGAATTGAATCGCCTCGAGCGTTCCGCAAAACTGCAACTCTTTCCAGACGGCTCCGTCAGCGGCTCTGTCGAAGAAAAGCGCTTCGGTGCCGAGGCCGCAGACGAGCGCGAAATCCTTCTGGGGACCGCTGGCGCCGACCGCTCCAAAATCCTCGAAAATTTTCTTTCAAATTTCCTTCGTGGCTTCCATCTGACGCAAGCGTCCACCGTGGATTTGGACAAAGTGGGCGAACCGCTCGACGTGCGATACGGTTTCACCGCCGAGCGCTACGCCAAATCCGCCGGCGATCTCCTCGTCGTGCGCCCACGCATCCTCGGACAGAGGTCCGATGACGTCGCCGAAGGCGATCCGCGAAAATTCCCCGTCGAATTTGAAAACGCCTCGGTCCAGACTGACGATTTTGAAATCACCCTGCCTCCGGGGTTCACCGTGGAAGACCTCCCCGCGCCCGTGAAAGCCGAATCCGAATTCGCCAGCTTCACCAGTCAGGTGAAAGTGGACGGCAACAAAATCCACTACACCCGCACCTATCAAATCAAACAGGTCCTGGTCCCTCTCGACAGATTGGACGAGCTAAAAAAATTCAATCGCCAGGTAGCCGCCGACGAGCGCTCCAGCGTAGTCCTCCATCACGGCGGGAATTAGGACGCTGTCATCCGATCTGTCAGTCCAGGATTCGGGGGACAAATGACGTGATGAAAAGTAACGTCTTATGGATTCTGTGCGGAGCAGCGCTCATGGGTATTGCTTCGCCGACCGATACGCCAAAAGCCGCACGAACTCTCGACATAAGTTCCCTGCCAGCATTTCGTGACGTTGCCGAAGGCTCAAGGGGTTCAGGTCGGGAACCAACGATAAGTGCAGCCTTCCTGGACGACAGCACGATTGCAGTTTTCGTCCAATACGAATACTGGCCCGATGGCTCGCAAAATCCCAGAGTCTACGACACCGCAGTCCTCACCATCGATGCCCTGAATGGAACCAGCCTGAAATCTCAAGTCCGGAAGGGATCGCACGGCTTAACTCCAATGCTTTACACTTCGGGAATCCATCCGACTGGCACCTCCGGTTTCCTGATCAACATTGGCGACGAACTATTGAGCCTCTCTCATGATCTCGAGGTCGTGGGCAGGCGTGAGCTTCCGCTGAATCGCATCCAGTTTAACCACGCCGAGCACCAGGACCAATGGAGGATTCTTATCGATCCAAGAACTAAGACAGCCTTACTCGCCCATTTCCCATTTGTTTCGGACCAAAAAGATCGTGCATTTGGCGATGGGGATGCGCACTGGGTCTCTGTGGAGACACTCGAAGACAAATCCTCCTTTCCGGTACCTCTTTGGTCCGGTAATAAGGCCGCTCTCATCGGCAATTCCCTAATCTATGGAGAATTCAAAGCAGCAAAACCTACACAGATCCAGATAAATAATCAGAAGCCCCGGCCGCTCTGTACCGAATGTCGCGGAGGCGTCGCCGAAACTTTCGGAAATGGCTTCGCCTTCTTGGTCCGCCCTAATGAATACTGGGTGACTAACACCACGGGCACAATTCTGGTTCACAAGACGGGAGTTGGAGGAAGGGGCGATTCAATTGGGGGAGTGAGCGGAGGCGTAACAAGTAATCGCGTGGCGTTTATGTATGGCCACTTGGGGAGACGACGTCTTGATGAAACGGTAGTAGTTCTTGATGTCGACGCGAACAAGGAAATCTGGCGCCTCGCTTTGCATCAAGAACCCATCACCATCGACTTAGGCACAATTGTCGGAGAGAGCTTCACTTCGCCACGCCTTGCGCTATCGCCAGACGGAAAGCGGCTCGCAGTCATCAGCGGCACCGTTCTCTCCATTTTTGAAATCCCTTGAGAATTACTCGAGGGCGGCCGGGTGCCTCAGACGCCGAAGCTACGCTTAGCGTCTCTGAATCGCCCGTCTCCGCTCTACCACTGCTCCCGACCCGAGACTTTGCCAGCCGGACTCAGCTTCCACTGCTAACTTGCGTTGAACGCACATCGTGCAACTTAACATAACGCGACCCGCCGCCGCGAAGTTCATGATTAACAAGCACTTAATCACCATATCCAAAAAATACGCTTACCCCCCACCCTGGGGGTCGATAGTGATGTGTGTGCTAATAAAGGACTTACAGCGATCTGGTATGCATCTATGTGCTAATAAAGGACTTATCGGAAAATTGCGTTCAAACGTTAGCGTTCAGCTGGACCCGGGCCTTCCTCAAATCGTTTCCCTGCGCCTTTCCGTCTCTGCGTTGAGCGCCTTTGCTCTTACGTTTTCTCGCGCTCCAAAAACTGCATTATAATGCACTTTCCTCGAAAAACCCCCGATCAACATGCATTATAATGCAGTTTTTCGTAACCTTTTTACCCCGCCCACCCCTCAAAAATAATCCGGCCCCTCGGCCATCATCATCTCCGCCACCTTGAATTTCGCCTCAAATTTCCTCACTCCCACCTGCGTGAAAAACACGATCTCCGTCACATCTTTCGGGATCGTCGGCGTTCCGTCTTTCTGTCGCTGCGGAAAAGCGAAAAAGTATCCCCGATTGTCGCGAGCATCGACCCACGCCCTTGTTTCCGCAACCACCGCGTTGATTTTCTTCCCCGAAGGTTTCAGTTCCAGATAAGTTTCCCGCCGCAAAGAAATCGCTTCCGTCGGCGGCAAAAGTGTTTGCCCGCTGGGAATCAACACCAGATCCATATTTTCCTCGTCGTTGATCAAATATCTTTGCGAGGCGTAGTCCGTGCCCAGTCCGCGCAATACCGCGTCGCGATAAAGCGCGCGCCGCAAAGTCAGCGCCGAATTCCATCGCAAAGTAAAAGTCCCGTTCGGACGGTAAATCTGCGAATCCGCCGCGCCGCTCGGATCGCGTCCACTTCCAATCTTTACGCGCTGGTCCGTCTCCGGCGAATCCCCATTTAAATATGGCGTGTAAGGAACTGTGATCTGTTTCGCCCACGGCGACTCATTCAAAATTTTGTCCACATCCTTTGCCGACCATTTCTCAAAATCCGCGTTCTTCCACGGCTCCGTAGCCCAAACACAAACCGCCAGCAAAGCAAACGCACTCACCGCCAAAATTGCTTTGCGCTCCAAATTGTTTTGCGTGGGAATTTCACGAGCAGAGGGTTCAAGATTGAACACGGTTACCTCCCGGTATTCACGTCCTATGATGCACAAACGCGCCCCACCATTCAATCTGAAAACGGCGGAACGCCAAATCCCCGCGAACTCGTGTATGCTTTCATTCACAGGAACTGACCCATGAAAACTTTCTCGCATTCTGCATCTCTCGCCGGAATTATTGCCGTCACAGTTCTTGGCGTGATTATTTCTGCCGGCACACTCTCGCATACGCAAACGCATTCATCGCCATCGAATACTGCTCAGAAAGCGGCGCCCATGTCCAAACATGCCACTGGAACTTTTGATGTGAAGTTGAATGTCCAAACCGACGACAAGGTCGGAGATCCGACTGTCGGCCGCATGTCCATCGACAAGGTATTCCACGGCGATTTGGAAGGCACCAGCAAGGGCCAGATGCTCAGCACGCTTACCGAAGTAAAAGGCTCCGCGGGATACGTCGCGATCGAGCGCGTCACCGGAACTTTGCAGGGACGCACAGGCAGCTTTTCACTTCAGCACAATGCCACTATGAATCGCGGTGTTCCGGAATTGAACGTCATCGTGATTCCGGATTCCGGCACCGGACAGCTCGTCGGACTTGCCGGCAAATTAAATATCATCATCGCCCCCGATGGTAAACATTCCTACGAGTTCGATTACACGCTTCCTGATCTTCCCAAATAGCGTTAGCTGCGAAACGGCTCCGCGTCGGCTGGAAGTTCCTCTTCACAATTAACTTTCGCCGCGCTTACGCGAATATTGATCCGGCAGAAATGATCGAATTTGGCTTATAAAAGTGCTATTTTCCTCCGAATTTAAAATCAATTCATAAAGAATTGTTCAAAAGTGCACAGACTTGCCGCGCCGGTTCGCGCAAACTGTATCTCTTACGCCGTAGCAATTTCCCTCCACGGTTCTCGACCGAAGTTTGAAACGAAAGTGGGTATCCAGCCGAACTACCCACGAAAGCAGACCGAAAAACTATGAGAAGCGAAGCTCAGCCAATCAACCGACGAGGTCAATCAGTGGATAACGAACGTCGACTCCGTTCCGTCGAGCCAGACCCGGAAGTTCCGTCCGATCGCGAAGAAAACGACACAGCGAAGGAAGCCGATCTTGTGCAAAGTGCGCAAGCCGGCGATCAGGCTGCGTTTGCGCAACTTGTGCAACCCTATATGCGCCTCGCGTATCACGTGGCGCTGCGAATCACCGGAAATCGCGAAGATGCGGAGGATGCGTCGCAGCAAAGTTTATTAAAAGCTTTCGTGCGATTGGATCAGTTCAATGGTGAATCTCTTTTTTCCACCTGGCTTACGCGAATTGCCATCAACGAAGCGCTGATGAAAGTTCGCAAGCGCCGCTCGGAAGATGCTCATTTGCTCCACGAAACGCATGCCGAACAAGAAACCAGTCCGGTAGATATGCTGCACGCTGGAGAAGACGTGCATCCCGAATTGCTTTATCAGAAATGGGAAAAGCAAAGATTGCTGAAAAAGGCCATCGGCGAACTGCAAGTCACCTCGCAAGCTGTGGTGTGGATGCTGGGAATGCAGGAACGAAAAACGCGAGAGACGGCGATACTTCTGAATCTTTCGGAATCCGCGGTAAAATCACGGTTCTTGCGCGCCCGCCAACAACTTCGCGAGAGTCTGGCTAATTACATTTAAACCGGCGAAACCAATGGTGGCCCAGGTTCATCGAACTTTTGAAATGCCGGCGAATGCGAATCGGATGGTAAAGGCTTCTGCCAGGGAACGCAGTCCGCATAAATGTAAAATCCACGACCGGGTCGGACATGAGGAAATTTAGATCACTTGCACTGATTGCGATTCTTCTGTGCGTCACGCCGCGAAGTGCGCAAGCGTATTCAGTGCTCACGCACGAAGCGATCATTGATGCGGCGTGGACCGACGTGATTCAACCCGCGCTCTTGAAACGATTCCCTGCCTCCACTCCTGAAGAATTGAAAAACGCGCATGCTTTCGCTTATGGCGGCGCAATTATTCAAGACATGGGTTACTACCCATTCGGAAGCAAATTCTTCAGCGATCTGGTGCACTACGTCCGCAGCGGGACGTTTGTGGAAACTTTGCTGCGCGATTCGAGCAACTTGAATGAATACGCTTTCGCGATGGGCGCGATGGCGCATTATTGCTCGGATAACAATGGCCACGGTCTGGCCGTAAATCGCGCTGTCCCGATGCTCTACCCGGACCTGAAGAAAAAATATGGCGACGTGGTGACCTACGACCAAAATCCTAGTGCGCATTTGAAAACAGAATTCTCGTTCGACGTGGTACAGGTTGCTCACGGACATTACGCCCCGGAGTCTTATCACGACGACATCGGATTTCAAGTGGCCAACGAGTTGCTCGCGAAGGCGTTTCAAGAAACGTATGGACTTGAAATCAAAACGCTTTTCCCGAATTACGACCGCACCATCGGAACGTTTCGTTACAGCGTGAGCAGTTTGATACCGAAAATGACCATCGTCGCGTGGCAAATAAAAAAGGACGACCTGCAGAAGGAAACTCCCGGACTCACTCGAAACAAATTCATCTATAACATTTCGCGATCCAGCTACGAAAAAGATTGGAAAAACGAGTATCAGAGACCGGGCTTCGGCACGCGGCTTGCGGCGCTCTTCATCAGATTGGTGCCGAAGATCGGCCCATTCAAGGCCTTGGCATTTCATGCCCCCACGCCGGCAACCGAGACGCTTTTCATGGCCAGCTTCAATTCAACCCTTACCAGTTACAAACAAATGGTGATCGATGAATCCGCAACCGGACATCCTCCGTTGAAAGACGATAACTTCGATACCGGAACAGTGACCGGACCGGGAGATTATCCGCTCGCAGACCACGCCTACGCCTCATTGGTGGATGAACTAAGCGAGCACAAGTTTGCCGGAGTAACGCCGGAATTGAAGGCGGTGATACTGGCGTACTACTCCGATTTGAACGCGCCATTTTCCACCAAGAAAAACAAGAAACAGTGGGCCGCGCTGCTGGTGCAAATTGACCAACTAAAAGCCGCGCCGACATCGGCGGATTAATTTATTCACGCGCGGGAATCACTTTCACTAAGTGAAAAACATTCCGAGTGATGCCGCGAGCATGACTGCCGTCGCGAGCCATCCAACCCATCGAAGATATGTAGGCAATGTAAATTCCCCCATGATTTTGCGATTGTGGGTGAGGATCATCATCATGGCCATCACGGGAACGGCGACGATGCCGTTCAACACAGCCGACCACACCAGCGCTTTCATGGGATTGATGTGTGCGAAGGTGAGTCCGAGTCCAATGCAAGTGGCGACGGCGATGGTGGAGTAAAAGCCCACTGCTTGTTTCGGTTTTTTCTGCAAGCTGGCGTTCCATTGAAAGGCTTCGCTCAGACCGTAAGCGGCGGAGCCGGCGAGAACGGGCACGGCAAGAAGTCCTGTTCCAATAATTCCGAGGGCAAATATTACGAATGCAAATTTTCCGGCCAACGGCTCCAGAGCTTTTGCCGCCTGGCCTGCGGTTTGAATATCCAAAATGCCGTGCGCGTGAAGTGTCGCCGCAGCGGTAAGAATTACGAAGTACGCCACTAAATTGGAAACGGCCATACCGAAGTAAGTGTCGAAACGGATTCGCTGAAGCTGTTCGGGGCCTTGATCCGGAGCTTTCATCAGCGCCTGCTGGTGCGAGTGGGTGGTAACTTCTTCAACTTCCTCGGAAGCTTGCCAGAAAAACAGGTACGGACTGATGGTGGTTCCCAGAACGGCGATGAGTGCGGTGAAATACTCGCGGCGGAAGGAAATTGATGGAAGAAATGTTGCATGTAGAGCGGCGAGCTTCGGTTCCTTCAAAACGATGGCGGTGATGACATAGGCAAAAAGTACGACGGTGAGGCATTTCAGATATTTCACGTACTTTGAGTAAGGCACGAGGATCTGAAGCAGCAGTGAAATTGCGCCGAACACCACGACATACAATCCGTGCGGCCCGGGCGCCAGCAGATTTGCAACGGCGCCCATCGCGTCAATATCCGCTCCGAGATTGCAGATGTTTGCGATAAGCAAAAGCAAAACAACGGTGTACAAAATCGGCTTGGAATAATAACGCCGAATGTTTCCGGCGATGCCCGCACCTGTGACGCGTCCAATGCGAGCGCTGATTTCCTGAATGACCGCCATCAGCGGATAGGAAAAAACGACGGTCCACAACATGCCGTACCCGAATTGCGCTCCGACCTGAGAATACGTGCCGATTCCGCTGGGATCGTCATCAGCGGCGCCGGTAATCAAGCCGGGACCGAGCCGCCACAGGAGTTGACTGACGGAAAAGCCGTGCGGCTTCACAGATTTTTTGGCGCTGGGGGCGGATTTTGGTTTGGTCAAGTTGCAGCGCGCCTCGCAGATGCACTGTTTGTATGATGTCAGGGCGCGCCAAGAGTTTCGCGTCCTCGGTTCCGAAATCGCGCGCCGGCGCGACCGGGGATGTGCTCTCGGCATCAAACCTGCGAGTCCGTTCAGGCGCTGAAAATTTGTGATCGGATCAACAATTTAGGCCAAGGAGGCCATTGAAATGGCGAATGACACACCCAAGAAGTGCGCTCATCCAAATTGCAGCTGTCCGGCTGATGCGGACAGCAAGTATTGCAGCGCAGCATGCGCGGCCGTGGAAAACATGCCCGATATTGATTGCCGCTGCGGGCATCCGGGCTGCAAGGGTAAGGCGCACTAAAAATTGGGAAGATTTTTGTTGTGCGGGGGGCGCACCGACAGGAGTGTCGGTGCTACTGAGCCTGCGCCGCTAATTTGATGGGCGAAGCTCGTGCTTCTCGAGATAGGCCGAAATTGATTTTGCGAAGCCGCGTGGATCGATCATTCCGATGTAGCCGTCCGGCCTCAGCAAATAAATTGCATCTCGTTGAAATCCGGCCTTGGCCATTTCCCGCTGCCACGGAAAAACGTGCAGCGGCAATTTCTGTTCGTCGCAGATTTTTTTCAGGTCAGGCGCTGCTTCTCCATACACGTGAACCTGCCAATCGAGTGATGTGAGCGGCGCGAAATTGTCTTTGTCGGCGGCGTTCGACTGAATTACAAACCACGGCAAGCGATCACCGCCGTGGACGCTTCCAGCGCGCCCCTCGCTCAATGCGCTTCCACGATAGTTCACCTGTGTCTGCGAAACGGTGCGAAACATTAAGCGCCGAGCCCAATTCATCTCAAGAAGAAACGGCATCATGCGCGGAAAAATCTTCAGCCGCAGTAATCGCACGATGAAGCCGGAGCTGGTTACTCCCGTGAACGCACGATCCGTTGTCGCCGCCAATTGTCGCGCGAAGGCAATTCGCTCCGGCTCGTATGTGTCGAGCAACGACGCTTGCGCATTGCCGTGAAGCACGGCCGCCAATTTCCAGGCCAGATTTATCGCGTCGCCGATTCCGGTATTCATGCCCTGCCCGCCAACGGGGCTGTGAATGTGCGCGGCGTCGCCCATCAAGAATGCACGGCCTTTGCGAAAGTGATCGGCGACGCGATGATGCACGCGGTAAGTCGAAAACCAGTTCACCCGCGTCACGTCAAGGTGCATCCAGTCGATCACGTGCTTGCTCACATCATTCCAGATCAGCTCTTGGTTCGGATCCGTGGATTCTTTGAGCATGGTGCCGACCAGCCGCGCACGCCCGTCGGCGACCATTGGAAAGACGAGAAGGAATTCAGTTTCTTCCAGGCCGGCGTGCAATTCGCCGTTCATCACTTCACCGGCCGCCTCAACATCAGCGACATAAAATAGATGGCTGTAGGTTCCGCCCGGAAATCCAATTTTAAGTTGTTCGCGGACGACGGAATAAGCGCCATCGCATCCGGCGATGTACGCGGCAGCGCAGTCCTCAGATGAACCGTCTTTTAGTTTTAGACGTGCGTGAACGCAATTGTTTGTTTCTTCAAAATTCAAGAACTCCGTCTGGCGCTCGACGTTGATGCCGAGCGCAGAGAGACGCTCGATGAGCAGGCGCTCGTGCTCGTCCTGCGGAAAGACCAGCGCAAAAGAATAGGGACTGATGCCTGCGCCGAATTCGCCGATGACGGCGTGTGCGGCTTTTTTGCCTTTCACCCAAAGGTTTACAGCGGTTACTTGGCGCCCACGCTTGACCACCTCTTCAGCCAGGCCGATTTGACTGTAAAGCTCAAGTGTTCGCGCCTGCACGGCCAGTGCGCGCGAAGTTGTTCCCGGCTCGGATGTCTTGTCGATGATCCGGACGCGCACGCCGAGATGCGTGAGCCAGAGAGCTAGTACCAAGCCCGTTGGGCCTGCGCCGACAATGAGAACGTCTGTATCGCGATTCGGGTTTGGATTCGCCATGCGAAATTACGCTCGCGTCCGTGTGCAATTGTAAGATAATTCCGAGCGGCGAAGCAGCGCGATTTTTCAGTCAACAGGAAAAAATGAAGGTGGGCGTGCGGAAAACGAAGCGACTAACACGGAAGTTTTTTGAACGCCCGACTTTGAAAGTGGCGCGCGAATTGCTCGGCAAAGTCATCGTCCGCCGAATCGGCAAGCAGAAGATTTCAATGAGGATTACTGAAACGGAAGCCTACATCGGCGAAAAAGATTTGGCATCCCACGCGCGTTTTGGAAGAACAAAAAGAAATGCGGTGATGTACGGACGCGCGGGAGTTTGGTATCCGTATTTTATTTATGGAATGCACTGGATGCTGAACGTGACGACGGAGGAACTTGACCAACCGGCAGCCGTATTAATCCGCGCGGGAGTGTTGACCGACGCGGACACGCCGATCAAAGGGCCGGGGACATTGACGAAAACGCTGCGAGTTGACGGAAGTATTTACGGAAAGATCGCGACGTCGGGCGATTTGTACATTGAAGATCGCGGCGAGCGCCCGAAGAAAATAGTTAGAACACCGCGAATTGGAATTGATTATGCCGGAGCTTACAAAGATAAGAAGTGGAGATTTGTGATTCCCGCGTAAATCATTTCAGCTTCGAAAACTCAGCCTTGGCGGCAATCAAAACGGGAACATCGGCGTCCGCATCCTTCCACAACGTAAGGAAATCCTGATACGCAGCGCGCGCTTTGGCGATGTCACCCTGCAACACATAAGCGCGGGCAAGACCGAGATGCGCGAGCGCGCCTATCGGCTGGTTCACCACAATGCCGCTGCGATCGAGAATTTTCTGGAATTCGACGGCGGCTTCGTTGCCCTGACGCGCGGCAAGATAGGCTTCGCCGCGCACGTACACGGGATACATGGCGGTCCAAGTGAAAGGAACGCTGGTGGAAACTCCAAGCTCGTATGGAACGGCCGCTCTCAGGTCGTCGATGGCCGCGGAAGCATTCCCTTTGTTAATGGCAAGCCTTGCCCGGATGGCCGGCAAGTAATTGAATTGCGCGATGGTGTCTTCGGGAAGCCGCTTCGCCAAATCGGCTACCAGCTTCTGCGCCAGCGCGTCTTCCCCGTCATACGCAGAGGCCAGCGCTGAAAAATAAATAACGTCACGGAACGTCGAGCGCTGCAATGCCATTGCAACGCGTCGACGCGCTTCGGCCATGTTGCCGAACCATGCTTCCCTCAGCGCAGAGGTGGCGAAATACATCGCGGGCGGATCCTTTTCGCCTGCGCGTTGCGCGGAATCCATAGCGCGGCGGGAAAAGTCGCGCGCGTCCTTCAGGTGCCCGGAAAATGCGGCCGTGTCTCCCGCCAAACTCAGCATGCCATCTTCAATCCCGCGCTGCCCTGCACTTTGATTGATCTGCTGCGCCATTCCCCGCGCGTCGTTCTCCAAGAATGCGATTTGGTA
>Ga0210410_10002667_pt1 | contig 15959 bp, 10 predicted proteins | sample IncBWC4MmetaG_FD_161058 | JGI IMG/M metagenome (GOLD analysis project Ga0210410, IMG submission 161058) | Forest soil microbial communities from Barre Woods Harvard Forest LTER site, Petersham, Massachusetts, United States - Inc-BW-C-4-M | ecosystem: Environmental > Terrestrial > Soil >... | reverse complement strand
AGGATGCGTGTCACGCGTTCCTTTGCCGGAAGCTTCTTCGACGGCGCGAGGCTGAGGACTTGCTCCGAGGTATCGAGCATTGCCTGCACGCTGGGAGATAAGGCCGGGTTGGGTGCAGAAGCCGCCTGCTCATGGACGGCTCGATCGAGCAGACGGTGCGCCTCTTCGAAGTTGCCAAACCCATACTCCAGGCGTCCGGCGGCTTCGAGGGCTTGCTGCTTGTTGGGTTCCCGCGCAAGAACCTTCTGGTAGTAATTCAGGGCATCGTAAGGAGCGCTGGCCTGCTCCAGCAGCTGGGCGAGAGTAAAGGCGAGGTCGACATCGTCGGGAGCATTGCCGCCTGTGACGAGCAACTCGGTTCGTGCGCTGCTCAGATCGTGATGTGCGATCAGGTAACGCGACAGTTCGAGGCGGACGTCACGCCTGCGAACGGCTCCATCGCCCTCCCATGTGCCATAGATCGACGCGCGATAGTAGTTGATGGCGGCCTGCATATCGTTCTTCTTCGCAGCGAGTCGTGCGAGGCGAAGATTGATGAAGCCGTCGCCGGGCTGGGTCTCCCACAGGCCGAGAAAGTAGTTGTAGGATTCCTCCGTGTGGCCGGCATCGCCGAGCGCCTGTGCAAGCAGAAGTTCGTAATAACGCTCGCCCGGTGCATACGATAAAGCGGTGTGGAGAGCGAGGATGGCCTGATCGGGGCGGCCGGAGGCGATTGCCGCCTGTCCACGAGCCGCCCAGCGTTTAGCCAGCTCCGTGCGATGCGCTGCGAAGGAATGAAAAAGAAACGACGTGACCGCGAACAATACTGCTGTGATCAGAGCCAGGCTGAGAAAGGTCAAGGAATCGCGAAGAATCAACCTTCGCTTCGCGCTCCAATCATTCTCTGTTTCGAGGGTCATAAGCCGTTAAGATCCGTGCCTCTAATAAGAGTACATACTCAGCCTATGGATAGGATGCACGTAGGAATACCGCCGCAGGCGCAGGCCCCACATGGGCAGCGCAGAAATACGAGAAGCAGTTTGGGAGAACAGATTCGGTCCAGCGAACAAGGTTTAGACTGAATCCGCCGGCTTCCTTGCGGGTCGGCTTTCGCGTCTAATTGAGGACCTATGCAGCTTTCTTATCTTTGGCGATGTTTGGTGATGGGGGTTACGGTAGCGCTGCTGCCGGTGACCAATGCGGCTCGAGGGCAGACAAAGGCGCAGAAGCAGGCGCAGAACTACGACAGGACAGCACGGGCCACGGTGCTGCACGATGCGAACGTTTACGTCGCGTCGGATGCGGATGCGCAGAAGGTTTCGCTGGTCACGCCCGGTCACGAGGTGGTCATCATCGAGCGGAGTGCGCCGTGGGTAAAGGTCTTCGCAAATACCGATGTAAATGACGACGCGAACGAGGACGACCGAAACAAACCCGAATTCGGCGACGATGCGAATGTCACGCCCGCTTCGGGGTGGATTCGCGACAAGGGAGTTGTGGGACCGAACACCACAGGAGGCGATGCGATCCTGTTCGGCTCGGCGGCAAACTTTGAAGAAGAGGCGGCGCATCCCCATGCGCCGAAGGGAGCTGCCGGGGCCGCGCATCTCCTGTACAAGCGGGTAGCCGAGTACTTCCCGGATTCGCCGCTGGCGCCGGAGGCGGCGTGGAGGTCCGCAGATATTCGCTGGCAGCTTGACAAGCTCGACGCCAGCACGTTGCCCAGCGCGAAGGAGCAGGAGGCCTATCTGCGGCCGCAGCTTTATGAAGGCGAGCTGAAGAAGGTGATGAAGACGTATCCGGGCAGCAAGTTTGCGGCGATGGCGGCGTTCGATCTTCTGGACAACAAGCTGTGCGGCGACTGGCAGGGCCTGCCGAAGTGCCCGGAGATGGAGACGGGGCTATATCAGAAATACGCCCAGCAGTATCCCGACGGGCCCAAATCGGCTGAGGCGCTGTACAACGCGGTCTATCGGCAAGGCGTCGTCGTGACGATGTATGCGGTGCAGGAAGACCGCAAGCGATCCCAGGCGGCGGCGCAGAGGACACAGGCGCTGGCACAAGAACTGAAGGAGCGGTATCCCAAGACGGACTATGCGGCGCGTGCGGAGAGCATTGCATTTCGCGTCGCGCAGGGAATCCCAATCTATGGAAGCGACCGGGATTGAGGCTGGTTGAAAGAAACGGTCCTCCGCGAATGTTCAAGCGATTCTGGTAATGACCGGGACTAAAAGTCAGAGTAAGAGTATCTTCCGCGGGTCGTGACTCATTTCGATTCATGGTTTACACATGCTGACGTTTTAGGATGGAAGCATGTCGATTCTCAAAGTGATCATCCTGGCCCTCGTCCAGGGCCTTGCGGAGCTGCTGCCCGTCTCCAGCTCTGCGCACGTCGTCGTCGCAGAAAAACTGATGGGGCTCGACGCCTCTTCACCGCAGATGACGCTGCTGCTGGTGATGCTACACACAGGCACGATGTTTGCCGTGATCGTCTACTTCTGGAACCAGTGGAAGAAAACTTATTTCTCCAGCGGCGATGCGTTCAAGCGATTTCTGGTTCGACTCGTCTGGGCCTCTATGCTGACGGCGATCATCGGCGAAGTAATCATTAAGGCGATCGAAAAGACGGCGTTCAAAGGCGCGTCGAAGGGTGAGATCGAACTACTGTTTGGACGGTTGGACCTGATCGCTCCGGCTTTGGCTGCGGCTGGCCTCCTGATTCTTCTCGCGGGGTTGATGGAGAAGCGGCGCATGGGCGCTCACGCCCAGGTCTACGGCGATAGCGTGACCATGCGGCAGGCGGGTTGGATCGGCGCGATTCAGGGATTGTGCCTGCCATTCCGTGGGTTTTCACGGTCGGGAGCGACCATCTCGACCGGCATGTTGACCGGCGCAAGCAAAGAGCGAGCCGAGCGCTTCAGTTTTGCTCTCGCCGTGGTGCTGACGCCTCCCGCAGTGGGCCGCGAGGTGCTGCGGCTGGTCAAGGCCTCGCATGAAGCCACCGCAGCCGGTACATCGATCGATCTGCATGGCAGCATGATGACAGGTTTGCTCGGGGCATTCTTCGCTTTCCTGGCCGGGCTGGTGGCGCTGAAGTGGCTCAGCAGCTGGCTCGAAGAGGGACGCTGGTACCTGTTCGGGATTTACTGCCTGATCGCGTCGGTCGTGGTGTTCGGACTGTATCGCGCGGGGTATTGAGCTTCGAAGTCAGGGAATATAAACCAGACAGGAAGACTTCGTACGGGCGATAGGGTGTCGCCCGCACGAAGTCTCTCTGACAACCAGCGCCGCTCAGGAATCGGCTCTGGAAGCTTGTTCAAAATTTTGCTGTTTGGTTGACTGCACGCAGAACCGCCAACTTTAGAAATTCCAACCGATGAGGCCTTCTGATCTATGTGCACTAGACACGACTTTCATCACGAAGTCGTGAAGATAAATCGTCAATAAAGACGCTAGTTTTTGCACATGGAAGTGTATTTCTCTGGGGGAGAACGAAAGGCTGCAAATAGTTGCAATTTCTCTTTGGGATAAGTGTTTGTTTTCTGCCTGCTACGAAAACGCAAAAAAGTGCAGCGGGTTGAATCCCACCGCCCCCCGTTGAGTTCAGTTGCAGAAAATTAACGGCGCTTTATTTCGCGGCGAGCGCATCGCGGTGGTTGCGGACAAAATCGTGCGAGGTAAGAACGTGGGCCTGCTGTTCTGCCACCAACTGGCGGACAGGCAGGGGAAGGTCCTGATCAAGCGCATCCGCATAAGCTTTCTTCGCTTCATCTTCACCCTGCTCTGCAGTCTCGAGCAGGGTATGGTCCCCGCCCCCCAGCTTCGCCTTCAGGTCCCCCCACGCACGACGGATGGTGCCCGCAGTCGTGCCAGACTCTTTGATGTCATGAACGCCGCTCTGGTGAAGCACCTCTTCCAGATCGCCGCGGAAGCTCGCGCGCTTCAGCGACTCGGCCAGGAAGTAGCGCTTCAACGTCTCATCCTTCAAATGTTCCCCGATGTCGGCAAAGCCCTTCTGGCTGTCAAGTAGAACGCGGATAAGCGAGTTAAGAGCAAGTTGCATCTCGTGCTGTCTTCCTGCATCTGTCGACATGAAAACCTCAATTTTCTTCAATAAATTGGATATGCGGTTGAGGCAGGGTCCACCAGCTGTGCGCGATTCTCCTCCGCCGGCGGCAAGCAGGAGAAATCGCGAAAATCCCGCGCCCCTGCCAACCGGTTCTAAGGTCCGCCGGGCGAGAGTGCCTGGCGGCGAGTGCTGAAAGATAGATGCGGGGATTGCCTGTGGGTTTGCATTCAGGTACCCCGAAGAAGGTTTTCGTACTTTACCCCTCCTTGCCGGGGCCCGCTCTGGGATAATCGGAGGTGCTCTGGAGGTTTACGGACTCTGTTTGCATCACCCGCTGTGCGGTGGATCCGCACAGTGGGTCCGCACAGTGGTCTGTGCGCCCAGCGAAAGAGTCCGTGCGTCCCCCTCAATAAAGGCTCCCCAATGAAAACCATACGACTTGTATCGACCCCGACGCGCAATCGCCGTTTGAATGAGATTATCGGGATGGTTGTGCTGGTGGGAGCGGCGCTGCTGTTGCTCGCCCTGGCCAGCTATACCCCGACGGACCCCTCCTTCAATACGGTTGGGCGCTATGTTACGGGGCGGCCGGCGCATAACTGGACCGGCATGGTGGGAGCGTATCTCGCCGATGCGATGCTGCAGTTGATTGGGGTGGCTGCATTTTTTCTGCCGCTGGTGCTGGGACGATTGGGGATCTGCTGGATGCGGTCCCGGCCCGCGGGCTCGCCGCTGGCGAAGACGATTGGCCTCGGAATGTGGGTTGTGTTCGCGCCGGCAGCGATAGCTTTGTTTCCGGGCGCGATGTTATGGCGGAACTCGCTTCCCGTCGAAGGCACCTCGGGGCGCCTGCTGGCCGATTTTCTGGTGCACTACCTGAACCTGCCGGGCGCGGCAATCGTGTTGACCCTGATGGTCGCGGTCTCGCTCTATCTGGCGACGACGTTCACCTTCAACACGGCGCGCGAGTGGGCAACCATCCGCTTCGGCTTCCTGCAACGGTTGTGGGAGTGGTGGGTGCAGCGGCGCAGCAGACGCGCCGGTTCGCATGATGCGATCGAAGAGTCGTACGGGAGCAAACGCGAGCAGGCCGAAGCCAAAGCACGCCGCGCCCGTGCGCTTGCCGAAGAGGCAGATCGCAAGCGGCTGGAGCCGGCGAACACAACGTTGTTGGGCGGATTGTTCGGCTGGTTGAGCAGAAAGAAGCGGGTGGAGGCGATATCGGTCGCGCCGGAAGAAGTTGCTGTCACCGGGCCGCAGGTCTCAATGTGGCAGGGTATGCCGCGAACGCTGGTCGATGCTCCTCCCGTGACGGCGTACAGCACGGCCGCGGCTGCGGTAGCGCCCTTTGCCGACGTGCTGGCGAAGGCGGCTGCTCCGGGACATGCGCTCGATAACGATCTCAATTTGAACGATCGCGGATTCCATTTTGACGCGGAAGAATCGTTCCCGGTAAAAACCCCGGCTCCAGCACGGGCCGCGAAGAAGCCGGTTGAGGAGCCGAGAGCTTCTTTCCCCGTTCCCCCGGCCGCGTTGCCCGATGGCATCTCGTTTGGCAAGCGCGCGGATGCGGACATCAAGCCCGTAACCATTGTGCCGAAGAGTGTACGCGGATATAAGCTGCCGCCTTCGTCGCTGCTATACCGGAATGAAGAGCACACCATCGTGCGCGAAGAGGCCTTGCGCGAAGAGGCGCGGGTCCTCGTCGAGAAATCTGCGGAATTTGGTGTCGACGGACAGGTAACGCAGATCAATCCGGGGCCGGTAGTCACAACGTTCGAGTTCAAGCCGGAGGCGGGTGTTAAGGTCGCTCGCATCACTGGCCTCGCCGACGATCTCTGCCTCGCGATGGCGGCGGAATCGATCCTGATCGAGCGCATGCCAGGCAAAAGCACCGTCGGCATTCAGGTGCCGAACCACGAACGGGAGACCATCTGGCTGCGCGATGTGGTCGAGTGCGAAAGCTTCGCGCAGAGCAAGAGCAAGCTGGCGATTGCGCTCGGCAAGGACATCAATGGGCGCATCGTGACAGCGGATTTAGCCAGCATGCCGCACGTTTTGATTGCAGGCTCGACCGGCTCAGGCAAGTCGGTCGCGATCAACGCGATGATCATGAGTGTGCTGTTCAAGAGCACGCCCGAGCAGGTCCGCATGATCCTGGTCGACCCGAAGCGTGTCGAGCTCGGAATGTACGAAGGCATCCCGCACCTGTTTACGCCGATCATCACCGAGGCAAAGCTGGCCGCGAACGCTCTGCGCAACGCCGTGCGCGAGATGGAGCGGCGATTGAAGCTGTTAGCCGCAAACCACGTGCGCAACATCGACCAGTTCAACAAGCTCTTCGACCATGGCAGCGAATATCTCTTCGAAGATGTCAATCAGGAACCCCTGCCCTACATCATCATCATCATCGATGAGCTCGCCGACCTGATGATGCTCGATCGTGCCAATGTCGAAGAATCGATCACACGGCTGGCACAGATGGCCCGCGCCGTCGGGATTCACCTAGTGCTGGCGACGCAGAGGCCCTCGGTCGATGTCATCACCGGCCTGATCAAGGCCAACGTGCCGACACGAATGAGCTTCCGCCTCGCAACGAAGGTGGACTCGCGCACCATCATCGACTCGAACGGAGCGGAGTCGCTGCTCGGCCGAGGCGACATGCTCTATCTTCCGCCTGGAACCAGCAGGGTGCAGCGCGTACACGCCCCCTTTGTCACCGAGAAGGAGATCTCCGAAGTCGTGAAGTTCTGGAAGGCGCAGGGCGAGGCGGAGTATGTTCACGGCTTCCTCGAAGGCCCGAAGGAAGACACCGGCAAAGAGAATGACGGCGGAGTGGAAGGCGACAACAACGATCCCATGTATGACGATGCGGTGCGGCTCGTGTTTGAGTTTGGCAAGGCGAGCACCTCTCTCCTGCAGCGCCGTCTCCGCATTGGATACGGACGAGCCGCTCATCTGATCGACATGATGTACAACGACGGTCTGGTCGGTCCAGCGGATGGATCAAAACCGCGCGAGATCCTGAAGTCCCCGAACTGGATCAGCGAGGTCGATGCGGCGATTCGGTAAGAGCTAGTGATGTACTGTCTTCGAGGAGCGGATCGCAACCACCGCAAGGATACAGATCACCAGCAGCAGCACGATCCAAAGCAGATGAGGATGACGGTCGGTCAGGGGCCGCGCATCCGGGCGATCCCGGTAGGCCGGGTTTAATTGCTCAGAGCCGAGCTGCGCAGTCTGCATTGCATCCGAGGGCGCGAAGAGACGCGCATAGTCGTACTGCGGAGCGGTAAGCGCGGGATCACCGTAGTAGAGAGTCAGCGGCTGCCTGGAAGAAACATCGAAACAGATCTTGCGCTGCCGCATCTCGAGTCGGACAGCGTTGATGGGAAGCGGTGTGTCATCGCCATTGTCGACCGCGACTTCGACGGTCGCGGCGCTTTGCATATTCGAGCCCAGAGTTGCTGGAACGCTGAGCTGCTCCTGGCGAATCTCGCGGCCAGCCTGGGTAAGGTGAACCCGGAGAATGGTCCCCGCGAGGCTTTCGCTTCCAAAGTTAGAGGTGCCGTCGGGCCGGTCGGTGATGCGTACATCGCGGCTGAAGTTCGCCTTATACGTCGGCGCCAGGTCGAAGGAGACGCGTTCGACAGGAATGCGCTCCGGAAGCGGGAACGTGGCCACGCTCTGTCGACCGTGCCGCGTAATGGTCGTAGTAGTGGCTGCGGTCGTGTAGAGCGATTGAGCCTCACGGCTCGGCGGAACGGTAACGCCGAGAACCATCTCGGGCTTTGCCGTAAAGCTGCGGTTGCCGGTCGCCGGAGAGACGGCCAGTTCGATGTGCAGGTACGGCAGGTTCGTCTCCTGCAGGTGAAGCGTCGTATTGCGCGACAGATGTTGCGAGGTCAGGTCGAACAGAGTGAACTCGCCGAGACCAGTCTGGTTCGAATAGTTGGGGTCGCGCGTGCCGGAGACCGTCGCAGTGGCGAGGAAATCCTGTCCGGCAAGATCGAGCGTAATCTCCGTGTACGGACGATTGGGCATCTCCACGTCGAAGACGACGTTGCGGCCGCGAAGACCGAGGTTGCGGACACGCCCGGTGTCGCTATCGGGCTGCTGGGGCACACTCAGCGTGATCGCGTAAGGAACCTCGCGACCGTCCTGATACAGCCGCAGGTCCTTCAGGGACGGAGCCGCGTGAGGAAATATCTGAGGATCGACAACAGCACAGCTTTGCCCGGTGTCGCCAGCGACGGTAACGGCCCGCTGGTAGCGCAGGTATTGCGGATTGGCAGTTACAGGAGTGGAGCTCGGCGTCGCCTGCCAGAGCAGGAGCCCGAGCAGCAAGGCAAGCCTCACTTGTCTGCTCCTTCGGTTGAGATCGGCGCGTCATTCTCCGCATTCGGCGCAGGATCACGAAGCGCCAGCCAATCCTTCTGGTAGGCGAAGCTGATGGCCATCAACAACGCGCCAAGGCCAAGAAAACTCAGAACGCGATAGCCCTGACTCAGGTCACGCGTGTCATAGAGAAAAGTCTTGCCGATGGTAAAAACCAGCAGGATCAGCGCCTGCCAACGGATAAAAGCAGAACGCTTCCAGAACCCAACCGCCAGCAAACCCGCGCCATACAGCATAAGGAACGCGGAGACAGCGAGCGACTTTCGCAGGTCGGCCTCCGGATCGCCGGCGGTGTGGCGCCACGTAGTCTCTAGCTCTCGCACGCAGGCGAGCACCGCGACGAGGTTCAGCGCAATGATGGAAGCACCGGCAATCTGCAACCAGCTCGGCGAAGCTGCATCCTCATGTCGCCGGGCGTGAAGCGCAATGGCGGCAGAGGCGGCCAGCGCGGCAATTCCAAACAGGGAAGTGGCGAAGCGGCTATTGAGGAAGGCAGTGTCGATCCTGTAGTAGAGCCAGAAAGGCTGAACCAGCAGACCGCAGAAGCCCAGCGCGAGAGCAGCGATGGCAAGGCGCCGCAGGATCCGGTGGCTCGCCGCCGTAGCCTCTGACGAGGGGCCGGAGAGCCGCGCCGAAACCCACAAAAGAGCGACGCCCTCGGCGAGCCACCCGACCGTAATCCAGTGGCCGCTGGCCTTCAGAGGAATTGCGATGGTAAGGAAGACAACCGCCAGGGACAGATGGACAGCGGAAGCGACGCGGGTCTGAGGCAGGCGCATCAGTCCGAGATAAAAAGCCCCGAAGAGAACCGCGATCCACGGCAGCAGATCGTGGTGATGGGAGTCCTGCAGGACGGAATAGAGCGCAAGAGCCGCAAACGTAGCATCGGCAAGAGGAAGAAAAATCTCGGTTATTGGCGTTCTCGTTCGTTCACCGTCCTGCGGACGACGGATCGTCGGCAGCACGAAAACGAGGAAGAAGAGAACGATGAAGAACGTGGTGATCTCCACGGGTTGGCCAACATTGAAGGCGCCATAGTACTCGGCGTACCAGCCGATGAAGAAAGCGACAGTTGCAGGAAATGCCCCGAGGAGAAGCCGCGGCCACGATTTGAGGCGGACGAGCGCCACCGCCGCGATATCAATAGCAAGGATGTAAGTAAAAAGGAAAACCTCGTGGTTGCCGCCGGTCGCAAGCAGCAGCGGGGTCGCGAAAGCTCCCGCCAGCGCATAGGCGGCAAGGATTTGGCTATTCTGCGACCAGGCCATGTAGGCGTTCCACGCGGTCACCAGGATCATCGCGCCGAGAGCGGCTTCGGCGGGCAGCAGATGATACAGCTGGAAGGCCGCCCACAACGAGAGGTAGAGAGCCCCGCTCCCGACGGCCTTAAGCGAGTAGGAGAACGCACTGAAACCCTTATGGCGGAAGCGCTCCGACCACACAACAACGGCCACCCCCGCAAGGAGCCCGGCAAGAATACGTCCGAGAGGGCCAATGAAATGATTGTCGATCGCCCACTTCAAAAACAGGGTGGTCGCGACCAGCAGAGCCACAATCCCGATGCGGCTGAAGAGCTGCGACCCGATCCGGTTTTCGAGCGAGCCCTTGTCTTTGGAAAGGTGCCTGGCAAAGTTCGGAGCCAGCAGGTTTTCAGCGCCTGCAAACGACGCGGGACGAGGCGGCGGAGGCGCCGCTTGCCGGAACCTCGCGGATGGTTGCGGACGCAATTCAGCCAGTTGCCGCTCCAACGACTCCACGCGTGCGGCCAGCGCGGCCAGATCCGCGGCGACTCGAACTCCCTCATCTGGCTGCCTTCGTTGCTCCTGGTCGTCGTCCGGGGCCATGGCAATTACTTTACCTCGATCGTCAAAGGAGTGGTACAGGAACTCGATCGATTGATAGTCTTTGTGCAGGAAGCGAGACAGATGCCGGTTCAAATCCTGGTTGTCGATGACGATGAGGTAAGCCGTGAGGTACTCGCCCTTCTGCTGCACAACGCCGGATATGCGGTGGAGACGGCGGATTCCGGAGACGCGGCCCTCCTGCAGCTGCAGACGGCGCACTCGCTGCCGCACGTGGTCTTGACCGATCTGCAGATGCCGGGGACAACGGGCAGCGAACTGGCGCTGCGGCTACGCGGCCTCTGCGGTCCTGCGACGATGCTGCTGGCCATGAGTGCAAGCACACCGGAAGATGGCTCCGCTCGCGAGTTCGATGGACTCCTGCTGAAGCCCTTCACCATGGAGGCCTTCAGCGCAGCGATTGTTGGCAAAACGGCTAAGGCGCCAAAGGAGCCGAACGGCGCCGCCGCCACAGTTCTGGATGAGGTCGTATATAGAAAACTCGCCGAGTCGATGCGACTCCCCCAGTTGAAGCAGCTCTACACGCTTTGTCTCGCGGATGCCGAGCGTCGCCTCACGACCATGCGGCAGGCGGCATCCGGCAACGACGATGCAGCGTATAAAAGAGAGGCTCACGCGATCAAAGGCGGATGTGGTATGGTGGGAGCCCTTGAGTTGCAAACACTTGCAACATCAATGGAGGAGCGGGGTTTGAGTGATGACCATGTAGCTTCATTTCAGGAATTCATCGTGGCGTGCGAACGGCTGCGGGGTATGCTGATCGCACGCGAAATCATTCATGATCGGGCCAGCGGAGTTTCAGGAGAAGATGCGTGATGAAGGATGCAATGAAAAAGTCTGACGATGCAGCGGTAGCGGCAGGGCCTATTCGTATCGTTGTCGCTGACGATCATCCTGTCGTGCGCTTCGGCGTAAAAAACATGCTGGAGAATGAGTCCGGCTTTGAGGTTGTCGGCGAGGCCGAAGACGGCGATGTAGCGATCACCCAGACACTTGAATTGGAGCCGGACATTCTCCTGCTCGATCTGGCGATGCCTCGCCTGCCCGGACTGGAAGCCCTGCGCGCGATCATGAACAAATCGCCGCGGGTCAAGATCATCATGCTGACCAGCACCATCTCGACCCAGCAAATCATCGAAGCCCTCCAGATTGGCGCACGCGGAATTGTGCTCAAGGATGCAGTCGCCGGAGACCTGTCGAAGTCGCTGCGCGCCGTACTCTCCGGGGACTACTGGATCGGCGGCGAACGTGTCGCGAACCTGGTAACGGCGCTGAATGCCCTGATGAAAGAGGCCGCAGCGGTGCCGGAACGCAAGACCTACGGGCTCACGCCACGCGAGCTCGAGGTTGTCACCTGCATCGTCGAAGGTTGCAGCAACAAGGACGTCGCCAAGCAATTCGCCATCAGCGAGGAGACGGTGAAGCGGCATCTATCGAACATCTTCGACAAGACCGGTGTGTCGACCCGCCTGGAACTCGCCTTGTTTGCGATCGCCCACAAGCTGGTAACGCTCGATAGCTAGCCCTCCCCGCCTTACATCCCAAGGCCTTCAGTAGAATGAGGGAATGGGCGAGGGTTCGGCTTCAGAGATAGTTGATCTACTTGTGATAGGGGCCGGGCCGACAGGGTTGGCCTGCGCGATCGAGGCCCAACGGGCGGGCTTTTCGGCGCTTCTGGTGGACAAGGGCTGCCTCTGCAACTCGCTCTTCCACTACCCCGCGAACATGATCTTCTTCACCACGCCGGAGCTGCTCGAGATCGGCAACATGCCGTTCTCCAGCCCGAACCAGAAACCCAATCGCAACGAGGCGTTGGAGTACTACCGCAAGGTGGCGGAGCACTACCGCCTGAACGTTCGGCAGTATGAGAGCGTCGAGCAGGTAGAGGGCTCTGACGGCAACTTTACCGTCCATACAATGGACCGGTTCGGGCGCACGTTGCAGTATCGCGCGCGCAAGCTGGTGGTCGCGACCGGCTACTACGATCTGCCAAACTATCTCGGAATCCCCGGCGAAGACCTCAGCAAGGTGAAGCATTACTACCACGAGCCTCACCCCTTCTACGGGCTCGATGTTCTTGTCATTGGCGGGAAGAACTCCGCGGCGATCGCTGCACTCGATCTATGGCGCCATGGGGCGAAGGTGACGCTGGTCCATCGCGGTCCCGCGATGCACCGCCACGTGAAGTACTGGATTCTGCCCGACATCAACAACCGCGTGAAGAACGGCGAGATTAAGGCTTACTTCAACAGCAACGTGACCAACATCACCGAGGACGATGTGACCCTTTCGACGCCGGAGGGCTTTGTCACGCTGCCCAATCAATTCGTCTTTGCGTTGACAGGCTATCATCCGGACTTCAGCTTCATCGAGCGCCTGGGAATAACGCTGGACGAGACGAATGACCACTGCCCCGTCTGCGATCCGGCCACTCTAGAGAGCAATGTTCCAGGCATATATCTCGCAGGTGTAATCATCGCCGGGAAGCGCACCAACGAGATATTCATCGAGAACGGCCGCTTTCACGGCCAGCAGATCGCCGAGGCTCTGCGAAAAACACTGATGGTCGCTTAGCTTTTCACCAACAAGGATTTTTATTCAAGGGCTTTTTAGCCAATGACCCGGCGCAGGAAACCCCGAATCCCGAGCCATGTGAGCAGGACAAGAAAGAAGACCAGCATCGTCAGGATAAGCACCGGTGACATGTGATGGAGCGCCGGAGTGAGCGCCGAACGCAAGCCTTCGCTCATGTAGACGATGGGATTGATAAGCACACCATATTGCAGCCAGCGGATTTTATCCAGCTGGGCCCAGGGGTAATACACACAGCCCAGGAAAGTGATCGGCATAACAACCACCCCGAAGATGAGGCCGATCTGCTGCGGTTTGACGCTGGTGCCGATCGTGAGTCCGAGCGCGCCCGAAGTGAGACTGGCGAGAACAAGAACGATGAGAAGAAAGGCCCAGCTGCTGACGTGAGCCACGACAGGCGTGGAGGGGATGTAGTAGGCGAGCGGGAAGACAACCGCAGCTGCAATGATGCTCTGCACCGCAGAAAAACAGACCTTTTCAATGGCCACGGCAGCCACCGGAAGAGGGCACATGACGCGGTCGTCGATCTCGCGCGTGATGCCGAACTCCTGCGCGAGCGGAAGAGCAACAGCAGCGATCCCGCTGAACATGATTGCGACCGCCATAAGACCGGGAAGCAGCACGGTGCTGAAGTTCATGCCCGCCATTGCGGCGGTAGGGTTCATCGCCGCGCCGCCGCTCATGTGCGGCATGATAAAGGTGAAGACAAAGAGAAACAGCAGCGGGTTCATGCAGACGCGGATCACGAAAGGCAGCAGTTCGCGCCGTAAAACGTGCAGGTCGCGCAAAAAGAGTCCGGCAAAGGCGCGGCCATACTGCATGAGCTTCGAGCTCTCGGCGCTGCGGATGGTTTGTGGGCGAGCAGTTTCAAGTTCGGCCAGTGGGGTCATAGAAATCTCGCTGTGTAGTAGTTTACTCGCGCAGGTCCCGGCCGGTAAGCCGGATAAACACCGTCTCCAGGCTGGTTTCCGTGATCGTCAGATCGCGCAGGCCATAAGGATTCGCCTCACGAACGACATCGGACAACAGGCCCTCGGCGCCATGAGCAAAGAGCCGAACCCCTTTCGGCGTAGCCTCCACACTCGCGATGCCGGATAGATGCTGAAGCCGCTGCATCAAGGCAGGAATATTCTCCTGGCTGCGCAGGTCGAGCTCGTAGACCTTCTGCGCGCCCACGGAGCCTTTCAATGCAGCCGGCGTGTCCTGCACCAGGATTTTTCCGTGATCGATGATCGCAACCCGGTCGCAGAGTTCATCGGCCTCCTCCATGTAGTGCGTCGTCAGCACCACAGTGATGCCTTCCTCCCGCAGACCCCGCACCGCCTCCCACATCGCAATACGGCTCTGCGGATCGAGCCCCGCGCTCGGCTCATCAAGAAAGAGAACCTTCGGACGATGCGCAATGGCGCGCGCGATCTGAACCCGCTGCGCCAGTCCACCCGAAAGCTGTGATGGATAAGCGCCGGCCCGCTCCGTCAGATGAAACTGCGACAACAACTGCGTCGTCCTCTGCCTCGCCTCCGCGCGCGAAAACCCGAAGTAGAGGCAATGAAAATAAATATTTTCGAAGATCGTGCACGCGCGATCGAGCGTGTTGTACTGTGGCACGACTCCGATCGAACGGCGCGCCACGGCAGGCGTTTTGACAACATCAATCCCGGCAATACGCGCCCGGCCCGCCGTAGGCAAAGCACGGGTGGTGCAGATGCTGATCGTTGTCGTCTTGCCCGCCCCGTTCGGTCCGAGCAAGCCAAAGAGTTCGCCCTCCCGAACGCTGAGATCGATGCCATCGACTGCGACCACACGCTGCTTGCCGTTATAGATCTTTTTGAGACCTTCAATCTCTACAATCACGGCGTATTATCCCCCAGCGTACCTCTGATTATATGCAACAGAGACGATATTCTGACCGCAAAGTCAGTTAGCGTCTTTGTACGATCAACAGCAGCGCGGTCAACAGCAATTCGTTCTCTTCGTCCTAAGTCATACGGATCACAATCTTGCCGAAGTGCGACGCCGACTCCATGTGCAGGAAGGCCTCCCGAACCTGGTCGAAGGCGAAGACGCGGTCGATGCTGGGGCGCAGCCTCGCCTTCGTAATAGCGGCGTTCATCTGCTCAAACATCGCGCGCGAGCCAACATAGATCCCCTGCACGCGAAGCTGTTTATGAAGAATCGGGGTCAACGCAAGCGGCTCCAAAGTTGCCGCGCCAGACAGAACACCAATCTGCGCAATCACCCCTCCAACGCGGGCCGCGCGCAAAGATTGGCCAAAGGTGCCCGCGCCCCCAACCTCGATGATCCTATCTGCACCTTGCCCGCCGGTCATCTCTGAAACCCACTTCGACCACTCCGGACGCTCCTTGTAGTTGCATCCCGCATCGAGCCCTAAGCCATAAGCGCGAGTCAGTTTCTCTTCACTCGACGACGTGCCGATCACCCTCGCCCCCAGCAGCTTCGCAAACTGCAAAGCAAAGATGGAGACACCACCCGTGCCTTGAAGGACGACTGTGTCGCCAGGAAGCGCTGGATTCGCCTGCTCTCCCGCATGGTGCAGCGCATTCCACGCCGTCACGCCCGCGCAGGGAAGAGTAGCCGCCTCTTCATAACTCAGATGCTCTGGAAAAAGAACAACGCCTTCCTCGGCAAGCAGCACATACTCGGCGAGCATCCCGTCAACGTCGCCTCCAAGCGCCGCCTTCGACCTCTCCGCCGTCAACGGCCCGTCGAGCCACCGTTGCATGAAGATGCCGCAAACGCGATCGCCCACCCGTACCCGGCTGACCCCCTCCCCGATCGCGGCGACCTCCCCAGCCCCATCCGAACAAGGGATACGCGGAAGCGCCATCTTCGGGTTGTAAAACCCCTTCACCATCATGAGGTCGCGATAGTTGAGCGAGACCGCACGAACCTTGATCAGCACCATGCCAGGCGCTATTTGTAACATCGGCAGTTCCAACCGCTTCAGGTGGTCCAGCCCAAACTGCGTTATCGGATATGCGAGCATCTTCCCTCTGCTGACTTGGATGCGCTTCTTAGCCAAAAAACGTCCAACAGGA
>Ga0210410_10002666_pt1 | contig 15961 bp, 11 predicted proteins | sample IncBWC4MmetaG_FD_161058 | JGI IMG/M metagenome (GOLD analysis project Ga0210410, IMG submission 161058) | Forest soil microbial communities from Barre Woods Harvard Forest LTER site, Petersham, Massachusetts, United States - Inc-BW-C-4-M | ecosystem: Environmental > Terrestrial > Soil >... | reverse complement strand
AGGCCACTCCGAGGTTGTAATGCGTCTCCGGATCTTCATCGGTGGCGCCCGCCCCTTCCTCAAGCTCGTGCTTCAACTCGCCAAACATGTCGGCGAGGTCCACGCCGGCAGCTGAGTCGAACTTCGGCGCGGTCGGGGTGGAGGCCTGCGAAGCCATGGGCCGAACAGCCGACGGATGATACGTGAAAGTAGGAGGAACGCTCGCTGCCTCAGGCGCGGGTCCCGCGTGAGCGGCAGCGGCTGCCTTGGCGGCCGGAACTTGTTCCGGAGGAGCGCTGGCCGGGACCGTTGGTTCGGATTTCGAAATCGGCTTGGCGACGGGTGCGGGTTTCTTCTCTCTGACAACTGGTGGCTCGGTCGGGGCCTGAGCGTGCACCACGGGTGCTTCTGCCAGGAAGCCGTCTCCAAGAGAAGCTTCGAGGTCTGAAACGAAGCTGTCCAGCTTACCGCTGGGCTTGGGTTGGGCGGATGCAACGACTGGCTCCACTGCTTGCGACTCAGGTTCCGGTGCTGGAGCAACGTCGTGGGCAGTGGTCTGCGGCAGGAACCCTTCTCCGAGCGAGGATTCCAGGTCGCTGACAAATGTGTCCAGCTCCGCGGACTTTGGTTCGAGGGCGGGAGCAGGTTCTTCTTCTGGAGTAGATGGTATGTCCTCAACAGAAATTTCATCGATTGCTTCCGCTTCCACACTGGGAGTTTGAGCGGCCCCGGCATGAAGCTCTTCCTGAAGGGTCGCAAGCAGAGAAGGCTCCGCCTTCAGCTCTTCCAGCTTGGAAAATGCGGCGTGAGCTTCTTCGCGCATCCCATTGGAAAGGTAGAAGCGAACTTCTTCGACCGCTTCCTTAATCGCCTCCAGATTCGCTGGCTTTACTTCCTGAACAGCCGCGGGAGCCTTGACAACATCTGCATGAGGGGCAGGGGTTGCCGCGGGTTCCTCCTCGAATGAACCTTCCCACTCCTCCGAGATATCGATTTCCTTCTCTGGCGCAACTGCCTCTGGGGAAACCGTCGACTGAATCTCAAACTCCCCGGTTTCCTGTGGTTGTGGCGCGGGGACCGATACTGCGGGAGTGGGAAAGGACAGATTCGATCCCGCTGCCGCAGCCACTGCTGTCTCCGGGAGTGCATCGGTCTCAAGCGCCGCTTCCGGCACAAATTCTGCGACCGCAGTTTCAGAAGTCATCAGCTGCGGCTCCGCATGTACCGCTGGCAAGCCAATCCCCGGGGCAGCGGAACCGCGCTCCTCATACTTCGTCGCTAGTTCGCCGTAGCGCGTAGCCTCATCCGGATAGCCTGCGTCGTGGTAGATACTTTCCAGCGTACGGCAGCAAACCGCAGCTTCAGTGAATCGTCCGGCTCGGGTGTGCAGAGCGGCTAGCCGCTGGTTGACGCGGAGATCACGAGAGGCCTGAGGCAACGCCGAGAGCAAAGGCCCAAGAGCTTTCGCCGGCATGTTGTAGGAAATGAAAAGCTCGGCATCGGTGAGGGCGCCGCGAACGAAAAGCGCCACATCGTCGGGATAACGCTGATCAATGAAGGGCGCGGTCGCCTCCAGTTCGTCGACCATGACGGCGCCTTCCTCCGGCGTAATCAGGCGCGAACTGGAGGGTGTCCCAAGTCTGCCAACGACCTGTTGATAGTTTCGCGCGTGCAGTTGGTTCTCCGGCTCGAGCTGCGTAAGTTTTAGGTAGTTGTCGCGAGCCTTTTCCAATTCTTGCGCTTGCACGTAGCCGTGGGCCAGAAGTTCGTAAATCTCGGTGAGATGGCTATTGTCTCCGGCCTTGTTCAAGAGATCGAGCAGCATTTCGAGCGCTGCCGTACTCTCCCGCACGTGGCCGATCAGGCTATGAAGATTTTCCAGAATTTTTGCGGAGTCCGCCGCCAGCAACCGGTCGGAGTGCTGTTGGTAGACCTGGAGGGCATCCTCGAATTGTCCCGCTGCGATCAACGCGTCGGTGTAGGACAGAAGGGCGCCGATGTCGTTGTGAACCGAGAACAACTTCGTCGCCAGGTTGCCCGCCTCGGGCAACCGTCCGGTCTGCAAGTAGGCTTGCAGCAGGGTTCGTAATCCGTCGGGATGGCTGTCGAGGTCGGCGACTTTTTCCAGGCACTGCACCGCAGCCGCCATATCGCCTGCGTCGAACGCGTTGCGGCCCCGCATCAGCAAGACGTAGCTGTTGCCGGGATCGAGCGTGATCATGCGCTGCAGAATTTCTTCGGCGGGAGCGAGCTGGCCTTTGGCTCGCAAGGTCTCGGCTGCCGCGGAAAAAATCTGCCAGGCTTCTGTCTTCTTGCCTAAGCGGACGTAAACCTCCGCCAGCCTGGTCCGCATGGCGACGTTCTCGGGATCCATTTCCAGAGTCTTCTGGAAGATGCGTACCGCCTGTTCCAGTTGACCGTCACGCAAAAATTCTTCCGCCACTTGCAGGTACTGAGCCCGCGCATCATTAAAAAGGCCCTGCTGCGTATAAAGCTCAGCCAGCCTGAGCGAACCTTCCAGCGACGCCTTGAGCTTGCTGAGCTTCTTGTACATCGCAATCGCTTTGACCGTAAAACCTTGCGAGGCGTAAGCGTCGCCAACGCTCTTGAAGCACTCTACGGCCTTTTCGCTATTGCCCAGACGCGAGTAGAGGTCGCCCACGGTATTCATTACCGTGAGATCCTTGGGGTCGGCTTTGAGAACTTTTTCGTACTCAGTGATGGCATTTGGCAACTTGCCCTGTTGAACAAACTTCTCCGCAGCACTGAGAACCTTCTGCTTATTGAAGCCAAAACCAAACGCCATAAAAGTGCGGACTCCAGCTCCGGTTCGTCTCTCGCCAGAAAACGTTTTCTACTGCACGAGAGTTCGTGGCCAATTTGACCATTCCATCGGCATCGCGCCCAATATCAGGAGATGGTCTTTCGGACAAGGGTAATTGTACGGCGGGGTACTCAGAATCGTATGGTTACTAAGGGTTACCGAAAGGGAGTGTACGACCGGGTTACCAGGGGAACTTGTGCTAACCGTGCCTCCGCTCGGACTGTAGAGACGTAGCTTGCTACGTCTCAGTCCGCCGAGAAAAGCAGATTCGTATCAGGATATGGCTTCAGCCATATCGTAGGCACGCACAAATCAGTTTGGCTTCAGCCGCTGCGCTCTCGCGAAACTTCAATGAATATCGCGTGGTAAATCAGGTGCGTCGCAGAATCGATCTGCCGGCTTAACTCCGCCTTTGGCATGCGCAGGGCTTGCACTAGCAGGCTCCAGAAGAAACTGTCCATCACCCGTGCCAGTCCGGGGATGTCAACCCCCCGTCGTGCGCCGGGCAGCTGTTGCAACCGCTGAAACACTGCTGTGACCCGGGCGGTCGTCCACGCGTGAATCTCCCGTTGCTTCCGCGCCAGGTCCGGATCGGACAGCACCGCCTCCTGCCACGCGCGGTATGCTCCCAGGTAGCGGAGATCGTGGGCGAAGGCTTGAGACAACAACTCATGGATCACGGCCCGAACATCCGTCGAGCCTCTTGGCCGAAAATCAAGCTGACTTAATTTTTCCAGCAACTCGTCCATGAGCGCGAGCAGCAGTTGCCGCTTGGAGCGATAATGCTGATAGAAGCTCCCCACGGCGAGTTTCGCCCGCCGCGCGATCTCGTCGATTGACGTGCTTTCGTAACCCTTCTCGCCGAACAGGAGAAGCCCCGCGGCTTTCAGCCGTGCTCGCTTTTCGAGGCTTCGTTTTTGACGAGGCTCTGGGGAAAGATCTTCGCCAGCGAGCAGGTTCGGACGCGTACTCAAAGCCGTTTCCCTGGGCGGATGACCGAGCCGATCAGGGCACCTGCGCAGCACCAAAGCATCCAGCCGCCAAACACGCCGGCCACTTCAGGAGCCATGTTCGGAAACACGACGGGAAAGAATGCGCTGGAGAACGGATCGAGCAGCAGCGTCGGCAACGCAAGCGAAATCGCGCCGGCAGGCCATTGCTCAGGCGGCAGATGAGCGCGGCTACACAGACGACGAACGAGCCACGCCATCAAGGGAAAGCTGATGGCGAAGAGGATGAGCGTTCCCTTCGAATCGTTAGGGCGCAACAGGTGCTGTCCTGTAATGCGCAGCGTAATGGTGCCGCCGATCCAGATGCCGAAGCCGTAGATGACTAAACGAATATTCATAATATGAACATGAACATATATTCATATTATGTCAATCCCTGCCGAAAAGCAATTTATAGTCGAATGGCCTTTCCCACTCTCAGCCGATGACTACTCGCAGTGGGGCCATTCGTCCGCGTTTACAGCCCTACACTGTCGGAGTAGAATTTCAGGACCGAAGTTGCTGCACGGGCGAGCGGAGGTGCAAGGTGCGCAGACCTATCTCCTGGCGGACGATCCTTACTAGATTCGCGCTTGTTGCCGCGACGACCGTGGCCGCGCCGGCGCAGAAATACACCACTCTCGTGAGTTTCAATGGGGCCGACGGCGCAAACCCAGAATTCGCGGCGCTGGTTCAGGGCCGCGACCGAGACTTCTATGGAACCACCAGGGGCGCGGGCGGCAACGTTCCTGGCACCGTATTCAAAGTCACCGCCGAGGGCACAATGACCACGCTGGCAGACCTCGGCCTCGATCAGCCTTACGCGGGGTTGGTTCTGGCTACCGACGGATGGTTTTACGGGACAACCGCACAGGGCGGTGCCAACACCTGGGGCACGATTTTCAAAATGAGCTCCAAGGGTACGCTAAGACCGCTTTATAGTTTCTGCGCCCAGCCCAACTGCTCTGACGGTGTCTTCCCGCTCTTCGGGCTGGTTCAAGCCAGCAACGGTAATTTTTATGGGACAACCCCGGCCTCTGCCGCCGTAGGAAATCCCGGCACCATCTTCCAAATTACTCCCGGAGGCAAGTTAACTACGCTTTACACGTTTTGCGCTCAAACCGGCTGCCCGGACGGCGAAGGCCCCTCTGGACCGCTGATCCAGGCCACCAACGGACATCTCTATGGGACAACGGGAGCGGGCGGAGCCCATGGCTACGGCACGGTCTTCGGAATCACTATTCGCGGCAAGCTGACCACCCTGCACAGTTTCAATGGCACTGATGGCTCCGGCCCTTCCCTGGGCTTGATTCAAGCTGCGGACGGAAACTTCTACGGGACAACGCAGCAAGGCGGTGCCAACAACAGCTGCGTCTCCGGCTGTGGCACGGTTTTCAAGATGAACCCGAAAGGCGTGCTAAAGACCATTTACAGCTTTTGCTCCCTCGCTAGCTGCACCGACGGCTCCGACCCTATCTCGGGCTTGGTCCAAGCCCCCGACGGGAACTTCTACGGGACCACAGCCGAGTCCGGAAACATCGGCGCTTGCGGCGGCCATGGTTGTGGCACGATCTTCAAGCTGACGAGCGAGCACGTGCTGACAACCCTTTACACCTTTTGCTCCCAAACCAACTGCAGCGACGGCGCCGGACCTCAGGCCGGCCTCCTTCAAGCCACTGACGGAACCTTCTACGGCGTCACAACCGAGGGCGGAACCAGCAGCGCCGGAACGGTCTTCAGCCTTTCCATGGATCTGGAACCATTCGTGACTTTCGTGCAGAGGTCCGTCGAGGTTGGGAAGACCGCAGAGATTCTAGGTCAGTGCTTGATCGGCGCCAGCAAGGTTTCCTTCAACGGAACCCCGGCACACCACTTTGCCGTCAACAGCGAAACCTACCTGACCGCCACCGTTCCCGCCGGGGCAACCACGGGCTACGTCACGGTGACCACGCCGAGGGGCACGCTCACCAGCAATGTGCAATTCCGCGTGATTCGGTAGATACCGAGTAAGTCTCCAGCGGTGGGCACGACGGATGTCCAAGGGACGTTTCGCTCCAGCGGTCGTGACGTCGCAATTTCAACAGCATTCTCTGGACGGCACATTTACGCTGGATTTTCTACTAACCCCGCACAAGAAGATCGACGTTAAGCGCGGCACAAGGCAACAAACAGAAAGAACGACAGGAGCAGCAACAGCGGCTTGGGCAGCCCGCGGATGACCTTCCACATGACAACGCTCATCGACTCAACCCTCCGCGCACCGCGAGTGAATCTGTTTGCCATCCTCCGACTCAAGGCGAAACTCGGGGCTTGGCAGACCAGCGGGCTTCCGTGCTAGCTTAACTACCGGCGAGATTTTACGGCAAAGCCCCTGGCCGAAGGCGAGTTCTTTTTATGGCGAAATTTCTATGACTTGGATTCGAACCGTACCTCTCACCGAGGCCGACGAAAAGCTGCGCAAGGCCATGGAAGATGAAAAGGGCCTTTATCCCATCGAGTACGCCACGCCGGTGCATCCAGTCGAGGGCGGCGGGTCTGAGATCGTTGCTTCCCACAGCCTGATTCCTGATGCTCTGTACCACGCCTTCGCCACCTTCGGCGTGCTCATGTCGCCCGATCTGCCGCTCAGCCGTCGCCAGCACGAAATGATAACCGCGATGGTGTCGGTCACAAACCGCTGCGTCTATTGAATCGACTCACACGCAGAGTTTCTGCGTCGGGTGACGTTGGATGAAGAGCTGGTGAATGCGCTGAAGCATGACTACACGACTGCTCCTATTACCGGGCAAGAGCGCGTGATGCTGGATTACGTTGTGAAGCTCACCAAGGATGCGACCAAGGTGTGGAAAGATGATCATGAGCGGCTGCGAGCCGCTGGATTCGACGATAAGGCGATTCTCCAGATTACGCTGATCGCATCCTGGTTCAACTACATCAATCGCGTGGCCGACGCGCTGGGCGTGGGACGGGAGTAAAACGTAGCAAGCTACGTTTCTACGGGCGGGGCAACTGTATAGACGTCGCTTGCAACCTCTCGGGCCGCTGAGCCTGCGCTTGTTGATCAGCGCGGCAATGGTTCCGGCAAGTTCGCCAATGCATATCCCATGACAGCCAACGCCGCCGCGTTCTCGCGAAGTTCCTGCGGAACGATCTTGTCCAGCGTGTCCGCGGCGGTGTGGTGATAATTGAAATAAGTTCGCGCATCCTGCATCACCCCCAGCGTCGGAACGCCAGCCTTGGCCAACGGTGCAATGTCCGCCCCCGGACTGCGATCGGTTAACTGGATCACATTCGCTCCGAAAGATTGCAGGACGTCTTCCACTGGTTTCAGCCAAGGCAAAGCCTTGGCGTTGATCTCGGCCTGGAATCCCAGGGGATGCGACGCGCCGGTATCGCTCTCGATCGCGGCCACATGATTCGCCAGTTCTGCCTCGTGCGCCCTGGCGTAGGCCTCGTTTCCACGTCCGCCGTTTTCTTCATCCATCCAGGCAATTACCCGCAGGGTGCGCTTGGGATGCAGGTGCAGCCGCTGGACCAGTTCCGCAGTTTCCATGGCCACGCCGACTCCTGCCGCATCATCGATCGCTCCCGTTCCGAGGTCCCATGAATCCAGATGTCCGGACACAATGACCACCTGTTCGGGATGTTCCGAGCCCTTGAGATCCGCGACCACGTTGTAGCTCAAGACCTCGGGCCCAGTATGCGAAGTCAGCGTCAGGTGGATGCGAACCTTGCCCTGAGCCGTGAGCCGCGCTATCAAGTCAGCGTCCTCGCTGCTGACGGCTCCGGCTGGAATTCCGGCGGCTGCGCTCCATCCTGTATGCGGGATGCGATATTCCGCATTGCCCACCGATCTCACCAGCGAAGCAACCGCCCCCAGTTCCTCGGCCGCCTTTGCTCCTCCGCCACGATAGCCCACAGCTTCTCCGTAGGCCTCGCCCGCCATCCCGTTCGCGGCTTTCTGTTTGTCGAAGGGAACGTTGAAGAGCACAATCTTTCCCGCTACTCTTTCGCGACCCAGTGCTTTCAGTTCATCGAAGCTTTGCACCACTACGACGTCCGCAGCGATGCCATCAGGGGCAGTGGGCTTATTTCCGCCCAACGCCGTGAGCATAATCTTCTGGCTGGTCCCCGGTGCCTGCGCCGGATACTCCACCAGTTCCGCTGTTTCAGCCCCACGAATCCAGCGTGGGACTTTGACTTCCTCTAGGCGAACCTCGAGTCCGAGCTTCCGCAGTTCATCGGCGACATACTGCACGGAGGCTGCGGCTTGCGGAGAACCGCTCGGTCGAGGACCAATGTTGTCGGTAAGGTGCGACACCTGCCGATAGGCATAGTCGTCGGCGAGAGCGGCATCGCGCAATCCAGCCAGTTCGCCTTTCAACTGGGGCGAATAAGCGCCCTCCGCCGAAGTCATGGGATCGTCTGACTCATGGCCGTGTCGGGGAGTTTGGCTGGCTGAGTAAGGAACAGCTGCGACAGTGAGCAGAAGGATGGCAACAATTGGAGGGCGCATGTTGGTTGTGAGCGTATGTGGATGTCTCACGGAGCGGAATGGATTCGTATTTCCGGGTCACAAACCATCGGAGTTGTTGAGGAGTAGGTTTTGGGATCATCGCGCGTCCGATCCCAAAGATCCAACAAAAAAGCGGCCCCATCTCTGGGGCCACAGTTTAAAAGAGGCAATGGAAGGAAAGTCAGGAAAGGCGATGCAAGGGGCCGGTCCGGCTGCCGGACCGGCTTAATGTGAGAAGTCGAGAACGGAGAGTGAAGGTCAAGCGCGGCCTCTTTTCTTACCTTGTAGAGGAGCACTTGCCCAGCCAAAGCCGCCAGACTGAGTCGATTCTCGCGGCCTCGTTGCAAGTCATTGCGAACATTGCTACTTGTCGAAAGGCCGGACTATTCGACTAACCCCGCTCCCGGATCGGGTGGGGCAAAAAAATGAACATTCCTGCACATTGGCTGCAGGACACTACCCCGCTCCGGGAACTTCAAGGTAACCCGCCCGGCTCGCGCCTACGAGTTGCCCGCCACCGTTCGCAGCTTACCTGGCAGGAAATGATAGGGCGGCCAGGGTCCGCTAAGGACTAGTTCGCAGTTTTTCAACTGCTTAGCGGCAGTGCTATAGCGGTTCTGATATTTCTCCACCGCCTTCGAGTCGATCAGGTGGGCGATGTCGATCATCATCCCGTCGGTGTTCACGCGCTTACAACTGATCTCTTCTTCGAGGGGATTAAACATCTTGTGGACCTGAACCGCCAGGCCGCGTGCCTTGGTCTGGCGTTCGCGATCCTTGGAAGCCTTTTCCCGAAGTTTGATCAGATAGTCGCCGCCCACGGTGTCCGGCAGCACCACGTCGGCCATGGCGGCTCGCAGCGAACCGTCCTTGACCAACACCTTGAGGTGCATTTCGGCTTTTCCGCGCAGCCGCGCGACACTCATCCCGAAAGCGCGGCGGTTGGTTCGTACTGCCTGCCGCAGCGCGTCATCGCTGTCGAAAATCGTCCCGAAACGGAAAGGAAGGACAGTGCCGTTGCGAAAGCACACACTCACTACCCGCGCATGCTCGAGAACGGTCTTGTCTTCCAACTTGCCGCCGTCGGTCTCACGGTCGTATTCGCTGACTACCACAGCAAACTCGCCGCTGGGATAACTCAGGACAGGGGCTCCATTCACGCCTTGAATTCCCTCAAGGAGGAAGGGTCGCCGGGTGCGTACTCCGTTGTTGAGGTTTTTTTGCTCAGTGAGGCAATAAGCGTACCACGCCATAAAAGGCTTCTCCGAACCTAAGTCCGAGGCAGTAGTATCCACCTCGTGACGAGACAGTTGGTTACGGCTCCTGAATCTGGAAGAAAGGGCGGTACCACGATTGGATCGGACACCTACCACCGTGTCCCAAGTAACATATTACTTCAGTACTCGAAAATTGCAACCTTTTTGTAGCATGGGGCATCGGTTCAGGAGAAAAAACTACACAGCAGGCCGACAATGACCAACAGTCAATATCGCTCGCAGCCCTTGACTCTTACCACTCGGGACAGCAAACTCCTAGTTACACAACCTGATCGCAAGTCACTCGTCGCTGGCAGCGGATAGTGCGCGCACAAGTAGTCAATTCAAGAGTCTTTAACCTAAAAGGAGAACAACGTGAAAAAGCTGATGATCTTTTCGTTTGTGTTCGCCCTGCTGATGTCCACCGTCGCCGTAGCCCAGGACGGCATGAAGCAGGACAGCACGAAGTCCGATACCTCCATGAAAACTGCCAGTGTCACCGGCAAGATCAGTGACGACGGCAAGACCTTCGTGAACGACAAGGATAGCAAGAGTTGGACTATTAGCAACCCTGACGCGGTGAAGGGACATGAGGGGCACCACGTCACTTTGAAGGCTCACCTCGACACTGACAAGAACGAGGTCCACGTCGTCTCGCTCAAGATGGCCAAAAGCACCATGTAAAAGTGCATTCTCACGCATGCCTTTCAGGCCAGCCCTTGGGCTGGCCTTTTTACTGCGGAGCCCGCACTACTGAAGAAAAACGCAATCTCCAGGGGAATCGCTGCCTGTTCAGGGCAAATAAAACTTACCAAACCTTAACATCCTTGAAACGTACCCTACACCTCAATTCACTATTCTTCATCCCATCGGCCGTGTTGCCGAAAGGGTTTTTGCCAGGTGGGACTCCGGGGATCTTGTGCCTGCTTCAGGACCCTCCGGCTTTGCCTCACGTGCTTGGCCCGTTAAGGTTTGCCGCAGTGCTTGGGAGAAGTGCGTTATGACTCATTTGTACAGCGATCATCGAAGAATCCTGCTAATCGACCAGAACATTACCAAACAGAAGCTGCGGGCAACTGCGCTCAGGAATTGTGAAATCGAGGTGCATACGGCAGGCAGTATCCCGGATGCAGCGTCTTTTTGGAAGGCGCATCACTACGACCTGATACTATTGGCGGCGCAAGAAAACTCCGCAGAAGCAGTGGCCGTTTTCGCAGAGATCAGAGCGATCCACCCGCGCCAGCGAATCGGGTTGCTCGTTGGCCCGCCGGCTTTCGTTCAGGAGTTGGGAGGGAGGCGGAAAAAAGCCGCGCCTGTAAGTGGGATTTTGCCGAGCCCCGCCGCCGACGTTAGCAACGAGCCTGTTTTCTCACATCCTTCGTCACCCCAATGGCAGGAGACGGTCCGGAGACTGGTGAGCAACTGGTACGTCGACCAGAGTGTCTTGGGATTGCCGAGCAGAACTGTTGGCGCCTGAGCCTTAACTCCTCGCACCTGTGCAGCTACTTCTTCCTGGCCCCGTTCCCGCCATTCTTGGCGGCTCGCTCTTCAAGGATCTTGGTCACGACTCGAAGCATGTCGTCCCAGGGCGCGGGCTTGCCCGTCCAGATTTCAAACTGGCGCGCCGCCTGGTGTACGAACATTTCCACGCCCGGAATTATTTCTGCTCCCGCCGCCTTGGCCAGCTTCATGAAGCGAGTTTCCGGCGGATCGTAAATCATTTCGAAAACGAAGTGCGCCTTGATTTCATCCTGATTCAAGGGCGACTCCTGCGAATGGCCCATGCCCACGGGAGTGGCATTGATGATGACGTCGAAACTAAGTTTCTTCAGGTCGGCTCGCTTCAGCGTCCGCGCCCGGGCGGAGCGCGCCAGTTTTTGGGCCTGCGCGAATGTCCGATTCAGAACGTAGACTTCAGCTCCACGCTCTTTGAGTCCAAATACCGCGGCCCGCGCCGCGCCCCCCGCGCCGAGGACGAGTATCTTTGCGCCTGCAATCGTGATTCGTTGTTCTAGCGGACGCACTACGCCGGCCGCGTCCGTATTGAAGCCGTACAGATTTCCGTCCTGCGCGCGTACCACGGTATTGCAAGCGCCGATCTTTGTAGTGTGCGAATCCGTATTGTCGAGGTGAGACAGAATGGCGCTCTTATACGGCATGGTGATGGAAAGCCCGTGAATCGGGATATCGCGGACGCAGGCCAGCAGGTCCTTCAGTGTCTTGGCGTGCAACGCGAGATAGACGCCGTTGACGGTTTCACGGCGCAACGCCGCATTCATGATTGCCGGCGAGAGCGAGTGCGCCACGGGATCGCCCGCCACTCCATACACGCGTGTAGCCGCATCCAGTTGCTCGATGCGGTAAGTGCTGCGCAAATCCTGTGCCGTAACCTGGCCGGGCGCGGTCTTCTGGTCATCGCTCACGGCGCCGAAAGTAAACACACTGCCGGCGCGCACTCCGAGCACGCGGCTGATGATGCCCTGCTCCCCCATGCACACCCCGATCAGCGAATATTTCCCGCTGTTCTGCTCGAGGAACTTCATCATCACCACGTTGTCGTAGAGGGTGGTGGCCGTGCCTACGATTTTGTAGAAATCGGCGGAGATGGCGACCATTTTTTCCAGCGTCTGTTCCAGATTCTTGGTGGCCCGGTAGTCGTGATACGAAAGGATAAGTGCCGCCTGGCCGCGCAGGCGCCGCAATTGCTCCGGCTTGCAGTGCGCCGCGCTCTGCAGCTCGAGATCGACCAACTGGCAGCCGGAAGTGGAAGCCTTGGCCAAAATGTCCAATTGCGAGGCGATCGAACCCCGAAACTTACCTCCGGCCGCGACCCGGCGGCAAGTCGCCATCGCTACCACATGCGAATGGAACTCCGCGAATTGCTTGATCTTCGGCAATGCCAGCACGGGACGGGGCAGATAGTCCAACCTGAACTCGAGAAAGGTGTTATCGCGAACCAGGGCCTCAGCCTTTTCCAGCATTTCCGCAGGATCGGAACCGGTCACGGCCACGCACACACGAGGAAGTCGCAAAGGCCGGAGACGAGCTACATAACTATTAGATGCTGCTGTCATCATTATTTTGAGAGTGGCGCGATATTACAGATATGCAATTCCAGATGCAACTATGGATTGCGAATTTTCTCCGAAAAAACTATTTAACGTATCCCGCATGACACCAGAGTAACCTTGACCGGCCTTGCCACGGTTGTTACTGTCCGGACTGTAAGTCCTTTTATTTTGTGCCATCAACGGAGCAACCGCGCGCGCCGTTAGCAGCGCTGGCTCTGGAGGTAACATGAAGAAAACACGATTGTTGTTGATTTTATGCCTGGTGGTTGCGGCCCGTGCCCAGGAGCCTGCCCAGGCGAATTCCCAGGCGGAACTCAACGCGCCAGCCGGGACCCAGCCCACCACCGTCAGCTTTCCCTTTGAGCGGGTGCAAACGCCGACCGCCGTCGACCTTGCCTGCGCCGGGTTTGTGAGCAAACAACTGGTGCCCAATTCCAACTTCGTGGCCGGGGACCTGTACACTCCGAGCACCACCAAGACCACGAATGGTGAAGTTGTCTACCTCGCGGGGAAAGGGTATGAGGTCGGGCAGGAGTACGCAATCGTGCGCGAACTGCGCGATCCCAACCGCTACGAGATTTTTGCGGGTCAGCATTCCATGCTGAAAGAGATGGGGCAACCCTACTCCGAACTGGCCCGGGTTCGCGTGATCGACACGCGCAGCAAAATGGCCATTGCCGAGGTCGAAATGAGCTGCGATCCGGTGAATCCCGGCGACTTTGCCATCCCCTACGTCCAGAAGCCATCGATCACGTTCCGTCCTCCGTTGCGCTTTGACCGCTTCATGCCCAGCAACGGTAAAGTGACCGGCCGGATTGCGATGGCGAAAGATTTCGATTCCGAGATTGGCCCCGGCGTGAAAGTGTACTTGAACGTAGGTTCCAATCAGGGCGTGAAACCGGGCGACTACTTCCGCGCTGTGCGCACCTATGAAGCCGACCTTCACGATCCAGTCGACTCGCTCTCGTTCAAAGCCTCTACCAACGAGGATACGCAGAAGAAACAGGCGGTCATCGATCCCAACTTCTTGACCAAGACCGGAGGCCCGGTCATCCATGTAGCCGATCTGCCGCGCCGTGCTGTCGGCGAAGTCGTGATAATTTCCACGACTCCGACCACCGCCACAGCGATGGTCGTCTTTGCCATGGAAAGCGTGCACCTCGGCGATCGCGTGGAACTGGACCAGCAATAGATTCCCGACGGATTTCGCATCCGCAGCATTCAACGGGGAGAAGCAAACCGCTTCTCCCCGATTTCTTTGCGTGCTACTTCCGGAGCTGGAATTCCGAATGCAAAACTAGTTGCCGGAAACCACCGTGAGAGTCACATTGTCCGCGTTGTAGGTCACAGTGAAGTGCTCGCTGTTATTGATCACCGTCCCATTCACTTTGGCAAAGACGCCGTTCACCCGCCGGGCCGTCAGAATCTCGAACTCAGCGCCGACCAATGGCACAAAATTGTTGAGCAGCTTGATGTTCAAAGTTCCATTCAGGGTGGCTGTTGCGGTGACGTTGAGCACGTTGAACTGGCCGGAGTTGGCACCCTCTATATTGGCATCGAGCGCACCTGCGGCACTTTGGCTGTAAGCGCCGGTGATCTTGAGCTTGCCCACGGTGGTTGTCGAATCCGCCGGGACTACCGTTCCAGCCGAGACGAGGTGGCCGGTAACGTTCCCTCCATTCCCAAATAGCGATCCTCTGCCAATCCTGATAACCGCCGCACCAGGGTCGGAGTCAGAATCAGAATTGTCAGTCTTATCTTCGCTACTCGAGAGAGTGAGCTTGCCGTTGACCGTAGTCCTACCACTCATCTGAACATACGACCCGCCCGTCCCCACCGTGAAGGTGCTGCCCTTCGCGACGTTAATCGCTCCCTGGTTCGTGAATGTACCTGCAGAGGTGAAGCTCTGGCCTCCATTGAGGGCAAAGTTGCCCTTGGCGCCATTGGTGACAAAGCCTGCCAGAGCATTGGTATTGGGATTCAGTATCTGCGATGTCTTCCCAGTGAGTGCGATCTTCGCGTCATTGGTGGTGATGTTCCCGGGAATTTGGAGGGTTCCGGCGACCTTGTAGGTGCCGCCGGTCAGAACGCCGTTCGCGAGGTTGCCAAACGGGTTGGCGTACTGCAGGTTGACCGTGCTGTTGGCGTCCGCAATCATGGTGCCTGCGTTCGTGAACGGGTTTCCACAACAGGAGCCGCCGCCGATGTAGAAGACGCCCCCGTTGGTGGCTCGAACCGTCCCGTTGTTCTGGATGTTTCCGACGCGATCTATGAAGAGCATCAGGCCGCTGGTGCCGGCCGGCACATTGGCGATGATCGTCCCATCGTTAGTGATCTCGTTGCTCAGCACGATGCCTCCCGTCCCTTCGATCGTGCTTCGGTTGTCGAAGTTCCCGTTGGTGCCGAGGTTGTTGCCGATGGCAGCATTATTGTTGTAGCTGTTGTCGGTGCCATCGCCCATGATGATAGAACCTGTGCCGGTTATCGTGAGATTCTCCCCGTTGGGAATCTGAAGGAAAGTCTGGCCATTGTCATTCGTAGGGGCAAGGACCTGCACGATGCCGGTATTGTTCAGCGTTCCCTGCGCCTGAAGATCTTGATAGTTAATGATCATCGTTCCGGTGTTATTGACGGTACTGGTCGTTCCGTCCAGTAATGAGCCACCCTGGCCGTAAACGACTCCCCCACCCGAACCGTCCATAGTGCCGCCGGTAATGGTCAGCCCGGAGGTTCCGAGGGAACCGACCAAAGCAACGTAGGAGTTCGCGCCTGTCGCCGCGATGGTTCCGCCAACGTTGTTGATGGTCGTGCTGCCAATCAGGAGCACTCCGCCGTTGCTGGCCTCGATCATTCCAGTGTTGGTGCTTGCGCCGGCGCGGCCCAATTGAAGCTGCAGGTTATTCGTACCCGTGGGAACGTTCGCGTTGATGGTGCCGGTGTTGTTGAAGCCGTTGAGATTCAAGATATAGCCGCTTCCCTGGACGAGTTGCTGGTTCACGAACGTGCCGCCGCCGCTGATGCCGGTCTGGTTGTTGTACGAGTTGCTCGTACCATCCCCCAAGGTCAGACCGCCGCTGCCCATCAGCGTAAAGGTCTGGCCACCAGGAATGTTCAAACCGACCTGGTTGCCCCGCGACAGCACTTGAATGGCCCCGGTATTGTTCATGGTTCCCTGAAAATTTCCGCCCGGGTGCGGCGCGCCGTCAACCAACTGCATGGTTCCGGAGTTGGTTATGGTGTTCCCATTGGTGCCGTCGAGGAGCACGGTGCCGTCAACAACCTGAATCGCTCCTCCGTTTGCAGTTTCCACGTGCCGCCGGTGAACG
>Ga0210410_10002665_pt1 | contig 15961 bp, 13 predicted proteins | sample IncBWC4MmetaG_FD_161058 | JGI IMG/M metagenome (GOLD analysis project Ga0210410, IMG submission 161058) | Forest soil microbial communities from Barre Woods Harvard Forest LTER site, Petersham, Massachusetts, United States - Inc-BW-C-4-M | ecosystem: Environmental > Terrestrial > Soil >... | reverse complement strand
TGTTAACGGCGGAAGGATTTAACCTGGCCAACCACACGAACTACGCCAGCGTGAACAACGAAGTAGGCCCAGTGTTCGGACTTCCCGCGGCCCTCGGTGGAGGCGGGCACACCACGTTCAATGTCCATGGCATCGTGCCCAACTTCACGACGATTACGCCGAGCACGCCACTTGCGTTCACGTCGGCCTTTCCAAAGCGCCAAATTCAGCTGGGGGTGCGGTTGACGTTCTGAAGCAGGTTCAAGAATCCCGGCGTGTCCCGGCCGGGAAGGGAATTGGTTTTCTATGGTGGTCGATAGCGTTCCATCGCACAGGTGGGCGTCCCGCGCCAACGACCGCGCCAAAATCTGGTGAGGGAGAAGTATTATGCGGCAATACATGAAGTATTTTCTATTGTCTTTGGCGGTCGTTGCGGCGCTGCTGGTCATTCCCGGGCGCGCTTCGGCGCAAGCCGGAGTGGTCACGCAAAGGGGAAGCCTGCCCGACGGCGCCACCTACCTCATCGAGGTCCCTGCTAACTGGAACGGGATACTTTTCCTCTATAGCCACGGGTACGTGGTCCCGGGTAGCAAGAACAACCCTGCAATGGATGTCGGCGACCCTGCCACGCGTTTCTTCATGCTGGCGAGCGGGTTTGCTCTTGCGGGCTCTTCCTACGCCACTACGGGTTGGGCTCTTCAGCAAGCTCTGCCGGACCAGATCGCCGTGCTTGACATCTTCACGCAAGCGGTTGGCAAGCCCACTCGAACAATCGCCTGGGGCCACTCCCTCGGCGGTATGATTACCGCGGGGCTCATCCAGCGCTATCCGGATCGTTTTGATGCCGCGCTCCCGATGTGCGGCGTGCTTTCCGGCGGCATTGCCACGTGGAATACGGCGCTCGATTCGGCTTTCGCATTCAAGACCCTGCTCGGTCCCGGCTCCGGCCTGCAGCTCGTCAACATCACCGATCCCGTGGCCAATCTGAATCTTGCCGAGGGAATACTGGCCGCAGCCGCTGGGACGGCGCAGGGCAGGGCCCGACTGTCGCTGGTGGCCGCGCTGGGCGATACGCCGGGCTGGTTCACGCCGCTTTCGCCCGAGCCCGCTCCCACGGATTTCGCCGATCAGCAGATGAACCAATTTCTCTGGGCCGCTAATGTGGACTTCCCTTTTGCGTTTGCGTTTCGCGCGGAACTCGAGTTCCGCGCCCAGGGCAATCCCTCCTGGAATACTGGCGTGGACTACCGGGTGCAATTTGAGCACTCGGCGAATGCCGCCGAAGTTCGTGCGCTTTACGCGCAGGCCGGGCTGGATCTCGATGCCGATCTCAAAATCCTGAACGAAACCACACGCATCAGCGCCTACTCGCCGGCCGCGAACTACCTGAAGGAAAACATCACCTACGACGGCGAAATTCACATCCCGGTTCTGACCCTGCACACCACTGGCGACGGTTTGGTGGTCGTGCAGAATGAAAGCGCGTACCGGGACGTTGTGGGCGAAGAAGGCAACGAGCGATTCCTGCGCCGCAGGTTTATTTCGCGCGCCGGCCATTGCGCTTTCACTCCGGCGGAAACGATTGCCGCGGTGAAAGCGCTTCTAAACCGGCTGGACACCGGCCGATGGGGCCCCCTGGAGGTGACGGATCTCAACAATGCGGCGGAAGCGCTTGGTCCCAATTTCAATATTTTTGCGGCTCCCAGCGGAGGGATTGTTCCCGTCGCCCCGGCCTTCGTAGAGTTCCATCCCAACCAATACCTGCGGCCGTTCGATGCCGACGACAAGGTCAGGGACGACGATTGAAAAACTTCGCGGCAACCCAGTCGAGGATTCCCCGGTGAACGTTAAGAAACTCTTTGACCTTTCAGGACGCGTAGCCATCGTTACCGGGGGATCCGTTGGGCTTGGTCGGCAAATGGCGGAAGGCTTGGCAGAGATGGGGGCGAAGCTGGTTCTCTGCGCGCGAAAGAAAGAGCGCTGTCTGGAGGCGGCCTGGGAACTGCAAAAGCTTGGCGTCGAAGTTCTCGCACTCGGCTGCGATGTCAAGGATCCCGCCAGCATTCAAGCGGTGGCGGACGCCTCGGTGAAGCACTTTGGGCGCATCGACATTCTCATCAACAATGCGGGCACTTCCTGGGGGGCGCCTGTGGAGGCGATGATGCTCGAGCATTGGAACAAAGTGATCGAAACCAATTTGACCGGAACATTTCTTTTTTCCCAGGCCGTGGGCAAGGTCATGATTGCGCAGCGCCGCGGAAAAATCATCAATATCGCCTCCGTTGCCGGGCTGCGTGGTTCCCCGCCAAGTTTCTCCGCCATCGGCTACAGCGCCAGCAAGGGAGGCGTGATTATTTTCACGAAAGACCTGGCGTGCAAGTGGGGCATGCACAACATACAGGTAAATGCCATTGCGCCCGGCTGGTTCCCGACCGATATGTCGGGGAAAGTCATCGAGCGGAATAAGGAAATGCTGTTGGCAGGCATACCCGCGGGCCGCTTTGGCGGGCCGGATGATTTGAAGGGAGCCGTTGTTTTTCTGGCTTCCGATGCGTCGAATTTTGTGACCGGAAACATTCTTGTGGTCGATGGAGGTCAATCCGCCTGATCCAGGCGAGGCACGCCATGAACATTCCCCTTACCCCTTTGCGCTTCCTTCGCTACGCGGAGCAGCAATACCCGCGCAGAACAGCGGTAGTCTGCAACCAGGATAGCTTTACTTACGCGGAATTTGCCGATCGCGCGCGCCGTCTTGCGGGGGCTCTGCGCCAGGCTGACGTTCAGCCCGGCGACCGCGTGGCATTTCTAAGCACCAATTGCCATCGTCTGCTCGAAGCCTATTATGGAGTTCTGGAAGCCGGCGCCGTATTGCTGCCGCTGAACATCCGGCTCGCCCCGAACGAACTTGCTTACATTTTGAACGACGCCGGGGCAACAATTCTTTTCGTTGAAAAGCAGTTTCTCGGCTTGGTTGAATCTTTTCACAAGGATATTCCTTCTGTAAAAATGATCTGCCTGCTCGAAGGCACTCCAGAGGCGGGCTGGCTCTCTCCACGTAGCTACGAAGACCTTCTCAGGGAGGCTGCGCCGTATCGCGCCGACATCGCCGCCATTGATGAAAACGCACTAGCGGAGCTTTTCTATACCAGCGGGACCAGCGCCAATCCCAAGGGCGTGATGCTTACGCACAGAAATGTGTATCTCCACGCGGTGCACGTTTGCCTGGGATTCCACATTGAAAGCGGCGCGGTCGAGCTGCACACTATTCCTCTTTTCCACGCGAACGGCTGGGGTGTCGCGCATTTCCTCACTTTGCTGGGCGGGAAACACGTGATGATTCAGCGCTTCGAGACCAAGGAAGTCTTCCGACTCATTGAAAAGGAAGGCGTGCATTCCTGCAGCCTCGTTCCCATTATGGCCACAGCGCTGGTGAATTGTCCGGAGCGTCCCAAGTACAACTTGAGCAGCCTGCGGCGCATTGTTATCGGCGGCGCCGCGTCTTCTCCAACTCTCATTCGCGAGGTCGAAGAAAAACTCGGTTGCGAGTGCTACTCGGGATACGGCCTGACGGAAACTTCACCGGCACTTTCACTCTCACCGATAAAGCCCGAACTTGGATGGCAAGGCGAGCAGCGCTTCGTGGGACAAGCGATGACTGGATATGCGATTCCCGGCGTGGAGTTGCGCGTGGTGGATGCGAATGACAACGACGTGCCGCGCGACGGGCTGACCATCGGCGAGATCATTGCGCGAGGCGATGGCGTGATGGAGGGATACTGGCGGCAGCCAAGTGCTTCCGCCGAGGCCTTGCGCGGCGGTTGGTTCCACACGGGAGACATGGCAACGGTCAACGAAGACGGCTACCTGCTCGTTGTCGATCGCAAGAAAGACATCATCGTCAGCGGGGGAGAGAACATCTCCTCTCTCGAACTGGAGAAGGCCATCCTCGCGCACCCGTCGGTCTTGGAGGCCGGGGTGATTCCGGTTCCCGACGAGAAGTGGGGCGAGGTTCCCAAAGCCCTGGTGGTCTTAAAGCCAAATGCCTGCGCCACGGAGGCTGAGCTCATCAAGTTCTGTCGTTCACGCCTGGCGCACTACAAGTGCCCGCGTTCCTTTGAATTCGTGGAAAATCTGCCCAAAACCGCCACCGGGAAAATTCTGAAAAAGGATCTCCGCAAGAAATATTGGCACGGCGCGGACACGATTCGCCCGGACTTTGTGGGGAGAAAGAGCGGCGCTTGAGCAGATTTCTTGCGGCGAGATTTGCTTCGCATTAAGTTCAACCTGTGGAGCGTAACCCGGAACCGATAGAACGAAGGAGTTCTGTCCATGGACCTAAACTTAACCGCCGAGGAGTTGACATTCCGCGATGAACTCCGCGCGTGGCTCGCTGTAAACGTGCCAAAGGACTGGAATGAATGGCGCGAAAAGCCGCTCGAGGAATCGTTCCCCTACCTGCGCGCCTGGCAGCGAAAGCTCGATGAAGGCCGCTGGGCAGCAGTTTCGTGGCCCAAGGAATACGGGGGCCGCAGCGCCACACTGATGCAGCAAGCGCTCTTTTGGGAGGAGATGGCGCGCGTTGAAGCGCCGCCCTTGGTCAACGCGCTGGGTTTGGGCCTGATTGGACCCACCATCATCGCCTGTGGAACGGAAGCGCAAAAGAAGCGCTACATTCCCAAAATACTGAGCGCCGAAGAGATCTGGTGCCAGGGCTTTTCGGAGCCGAATGCGGGTTCCGATCTCGCCGGTTTGCAGACGGAAGCGCGGCTGGACGGCGATCACTACATCGTGAACGGTCAAAAAGTGTGGACAAGCTACGGCTCGTTTGGCGCCTGGTGCGAACTCGTCGTCCGCACCGATGCCAGCGTCGCCAAGCATAAAGGACTGACCGTTCTCCTCGTGGATATGAAATCGCCGGGCGTTGAAGTTCGTCCCCTGCGCCAGATGACCGGCGAGTCCGAATTCAGCGAGCTGTTCTTTCGCGATGTGCGCGTCCCGGCGGAAAATATTCTGGGTAAAGTGAATGACGGATGGAATGTGGCGATGAGTACGCTGATGTATGAGCGCGGTTCGTACGGAGCTCGCTTGCACCTTAGCTTCAAGCGCTTCATCACCCGTCTCATCGAACTGTCGCGCACTGTCCAGCGTAATGGGCGGCCCGCAGCCGAAGATCCCCTCATCCGCCAGAAGCTCGCGCAGTGCACCGCGGAGATTGAGATCATGCGCTTCAATCAGATGCGTGCTTTCAGCCGCATCACCGCCACGGGTGTTCCGGGGCCGGAGGGATCCATCCAGAAAATTTTCTGGAGCGAGCTCAACCAGCGTCTCCAGCAAATCGCTCAGGAGTTGCTTGGTTCTTACGGCCAATTGCTGGCTGGCGACCCGCGGGCGATCGACAACGGGATTTGGTCGTATGGGTACCTGCGAACCCGTGGGAATACCATCGAAGCCGGCACTTCCGAGGTACAACGAAACATCATTGGACATTTCGTTTTGGGCCTGCCCAGAAGCTATTAAAGGATACGCCATGCAATTCGGTTTGACGGAGAGCCAGGAATTTCTGAAAAGCAGCGCGCGCAAATTTTTCGCTGGTGAGTGCCCCAGCGCGGAGATGCGACGCCTGATGGAAACAGATGCCGCATACGACGCCGTGCTTTGGTCCAAGCTTACCGACCAGGGATACACCGGCATCATTTATCCGGAGGCGTACGGCGGAGTAGGTCTGGGCAAAGTAGAACTCATGCTGCTGATGGAAGAGGCGGGTCGCGCTCTTTTGCCCGGTCCGTTTTTCTCGACTGTCGTTCTGGCAGGATCTGTTTTGGATGCCGTGGGTACGCCCGAGCACAAGGAAAAATATCTCGAGCCCATCTGCAAAGGAGAAGTACGGTCGACCGTTGCCATTCTGGAAGCAGGTGCAAGCTGGGATCCGCGAGATGTTCAAATCAGTGCTATCAATGGGAAACTCACCGGCGAAAAACTTTTTGTCTCGGACGCCGCCGTCGCCGACTTCGTTATCGTCATCGCACGTAATGGTGTCTTCGTGGTGCACGCCAAGGCGCGCGGCCTGAAAATATCTCCGATGTCGGGAATGGACCTTACCCGAAAGCTGTACGTCGTCGAATTCAACAATACTCCGGCGCAAGAAATCGGCTCCAATTCAAATCTCCCGCGGGCTTTCGATATCGCCACCGCCGCCCTGGCCGCCGAAATGGTCGGAGGCATGCAGCGGACCCTCGACATCACGGTCGAATATGCCAAGACTCGGAAACAGTTTGGGAAACCCATTGGAGTTTTCCAGGCTGTCCAACACCAGTGCGCGGATATGTATCTGGAAACCGAGAGCTCCCGTTCGGCGGTGTATTACGCCGGCTGGGCGCTGGAAGAAAACGCACCGGACGCGGCGACCGCCGTATCTATCGCCAAGATGTACTGCAGCGACGCCGCCAGGACCGTGGGCAATCGTGGCATCCAGGTTCACGGCGGCATGGGTTTTACGTGGGAAAACGATCTTCACCTTTACTACCGTCGAGCGAAGGCATCGGAAGCGGCATTCGGCGATGCCACCTTTCATCGCGAGCGCATCGCCTCCATGGTGATCGATTCCGGCAGTGTCTCCGCGAAAGGCGCGTAAAGTACATCACTCAAAGAGAGAGCCCTTCCATGACCGATCTAGTGCAACTCGCAAGCGACAACGGCATCGCTGTCATCACCATCAACAATCCTCCTGTCAATGCTCTGAGCCCCGGCGTGCCCGAAGGCATTTCCGAAACGCTGGACCAGATCGCCAACGACGGCAGCGTCAAAGCAACGGTTCTGATCGGCGGCGGGCGAACCTTTGTCGCCGGCGCGGACATTAAGGAATTCGGCAAGATGACGTCGGGCAAGCCGCGCGGCGCGGGATTGCTTCCTTTGCTCTTGAAAATCGAAGACAGTGCGAAGCCGGTGATCGTTGCCATTCACGGAACCGCATTTGGCGGCGGAATGGAGCTGGCGATGGCCGGGCACTATCGCGTCGCCGTTGCTACTGCGCAATTCGGCCAGCCCGAAGTAAAACTCGGGTTGATCCCGGGCGCCGCGGGCACGCAGCGCCTTCCGAGGCTCGCGGGCGTTTCGAAAGCCGTCGAAATGTGCGTGAGCGGTACTCCAGTGAATGCCGATGAAGCGCTGAAACTTGGGATCGTGGATAGCATCATCGAAGGAGATTTTCTCGCCGGCGCGATTGCGTTTGCCCGCGAGGTAGCCGGCAAGCCTGCCCCCAAGACGCGCGAGCGCAATGGAAAGCTTGGAAACCCCGCTGAAAACGCGTTGATCTTTTCTAAGGCGCGTGAAGCCGCTGCGAAGAAGCAACGGGGCCTGCTGGCCCCTGCCAGGGCGATTGATGCCGTGGAAGCTACAACGAAAATGCCGTTCGAGGAGGGCTGCAAGTTTGAGCAGAAGCTTTTTATTGAGTGCCTTTTCTCCGAGCAATCCAAATCGCTCATCCATGTTTTTTTCAGCGAGCGCGAAACCGCCAAGATTCCCGACATCCCCAAGCAGACGAACATTATTCCCATTCATTCCGCAGCAGTTGTCGGCGCTGGCACCATGGGCGGCGGGATCGCCATGGTGCTCGCCAATGCCGGCATTCCCGCGCTTCTTAAGGAGGCGGACCAAGCCGCGCTCGATCGCGGGCTGGCCACCATCCAGTCGAATTACGCGAATTCCGTGAAGCGCGGGCGTTTCTCACAGCAAGTTGCCGAAGAACGCCTGAAACGGATCACTCCAACGCTGACTTACGACGATTTCTCCGACGTGGACCTGGTGATCGAAGCTGTTTTCGAAGGCATGGCCCTCAAGAAGTCGGTCTTTCGAGAATTGGATCGCGTGTGCAAGCCTGGCGCCATTCTTGCGAGCAATACCTCCACCTTAAGCATCGATGAGATCGCATCAGCTACTTCGCGGCCCGAATCCGTCATCGGCACGCATTTCTTCAGCCCAGCCAATGTCATGCGGCTGCTGGAAATCGTCCGCGGTAAGGCTTCTTCGCAGGAAGTGGTCGCCACGTGCATGCAGCTCTCAAAAACACTCGGCAAAGTCGGAGTGCTCGTTGGCAACTGCAGGGGTTTTGTTGGCAATCGCATGTTTGGCCCTTATCGCCGCGAAGCTCAATTCCTCGTCGAAGAAGGCGCGAGCGTCGAAGCCGTCGACCAGGCTCTCTCCGATTTCGGCATGGCGATGGGGCCCCTCGCCACCGGCGACCTTGCCGGACTCGATGTGGGTTGGCGCATTCGCAAAGAATATCGTCACCTGGAAGTGGCCGGCATTCGCCAGCCGTTCCTCGAAGACCGCCTTTGTGAACTCGGCCGCTACGGCCAGAAAACCGGCGCGGGCTGGTACAAGTACGACGATCAGCGGCGCGCCGCCTCCGATCCAGCCGTTGGCGAACTCATTCGTAAGTGGGTCGAAGAAGCCGGCATTGCGCAACGCCAAATCTCTGCCACCGAAATCACAGATCGCTGCCTTTACGCTCTGGTGAACGAAGGTGCGCGCATTTTGGAGGAAGGATTCGCGTTGCGCGCTTCAGACATCGACATCATTTATATCAACGGCTACGGCTTCCCTGCTCATCGCGGCGGTCCGATGTGGTATGCCAACACCATGGGCCTCAAAAAAGTTTGTGATCGCATCTCCGAATTTCACAGTCAGCATGGTGAGACTTGGCAGCCCGCCCCTCTGCTGAAGCAGCTCGCCGAACAAGGGAAAACTTTTGCTGAGTTCGGTAGAGAACAGGGCGCGACTGCCTAGCGCTCCGGGTAACTGCGAATTGATTCGCAGTCGGAGCCTGGACTCGCACGAATGGCGTCCATTGGAGAGCATCATGCGGTACAACATTTGACGGAGGAGACCGGTCGGAAATGGGGATTGTCTTTCTCGTCCGTCATGCCCAGGCTTCATTCCTTGAGCCGAACTACGACAAACTGTCCAAGCTCGGAGAAGCGCAGGCCCGTCTTCTCGGCGAGTATTGGGTACAACACAAGATCATTTTTGACCGCGCTTGCACTGGTCCTTGCGTCCGCCAGAAAGACACCGCTGCGCTCGTGAGCGATGCGCACCGGAAAGCCGCCCTCCCGTTTCCCAACCCTTTGGTGCTGCAGGAGTTTGACGAATATCAGGGAGAAGCCGTTCTGGAACGCAGCCTGCCCGGATTGCTGGAATCTGACCAAACCATTCGCGATCTCCACGCCGCGTTCCAGTCGTCCGGATCAGCCGACCGGCGAGTCGCGTTTCAGAAGTTGTTCGAGGCGATCATCAGCAAATGGGTGCGCGAGGAAATTTGTCCACCAGGTGTAGAGACCTGGTTGGAATTCTGCTCCAGAGTGAATTCCGGTCTCACAAAGTTTCTCTCCGGCGGCAGCCGCGGCGAAAGGGCCGCGATTTTCACTTCCGGGGGTCCGATCGCGGTTGCCATGCAGCGCGCGCTGCAGCTCTCCGCGGAGAGCACATTAAATGTGAGCTGGATGTCGCGGAACTCTTCCTGGAGCGAATTCCTTTATTCCGGGGAACGGTTTACGCTTAGTAGTTTTAATTGTCACGCACATCTCGACGATGCGGCGATGCTGACCTATCGCTAAGGAGGCGCTCAAGTGAGCGACTTGCTCGACCATCCTGCGACCATTCGACGCGGAGAGGAACTTGACCTGACCAGGCTCGAACCCTATTTGCGCCGTCACTTTCCAAATGATGAGGGTGCGCTCCTGGTCCGCCAATTTCCCAGTGGCCATTCCAACTTGACGTACTCGCTAAGCCTTGGGACCAGGGAGTTCGTTCTTCGCCGGCCGCCGTTCGGAAGCAAGGTCAAATCCGCCCACGACATGAGTCGCGAATTTCGCGTGCTTTCCAAGCTCCACGCTGTCTATAGCCAGGCCCCCGAAGTGCTTCTTTATTGTGACGACGATTCCGTCATCGGCGCGCCGTTCTACGTGATGAATCCGATTCACGGCATCATTCTTCGCAGGCATGTGCCGCCGGGGCTGGATTTTCCCGCGGAAAAGGCACGGCGGCTCAGCGAATCCTTTGTTGATAATCTCATTTGTCTGCACCGTGTGGACTACGCCGCGGCGGGCCTCTCCGATCTGGGTAAGCCCGAAGGTTATCTGGAAAGGCAGGTTCGCGGGTGGACCGAACGCTACCACGGTTCCAAAACGCACGATTATCCGGAGGTCGAGAAAATCTCCGCGTGGATGCGCCAGCACATGCCTGCCACGAGCGGTGTTTCGCTGATCCACAATGACTACAAATACGACAATGTGGTGCTCGATTCGAACGACATAACTGCAATTGTGGGTGTCCTCGATTGGGAGATGTGCACCATCGGTGATCCGCTTACGGATCTCGGCACTACATTGGCCTATTGGGTCGATGCGGCGGATCCGGAGGAGCTCCAAAAAAACCGCTGGGGGCCCACAAACGCTCCCGGCAGCCTGACGCGGGCCGAAATCGTGCATAATTACGCGCGGAAAACCGGAACCGACCCTTCACAGATCTCATTCTATCTCGCGTTCGCGCGTTTCAAACTTGCCGTGATCGTTCAGCAAATTTATTATCGCTATCATCAGGGCCTGACCAAAGACGCACGTTTTGCGTCCATGCCTGACACAATCCAGATGCTCCTGCGCGCTTCCTTGCATAGCACGCAGGCCGGGCGAATCTAGGGTCTCACTCCGGTTTCAGATTTGGGGTTTACAAAGGCGCACGCAGATTCAAGCGGATCATGAGTAATAGCGGACGATCCACTCCGCAACGCAAGCTGGCTTCTCAGACTGTTCGCTTTCGATCGTTACACTGTACGTCGCTTCCACCGAGTCGGAGAGTTCTTTGAAACCGAGCAGCGCCACACGCGCCCGAATCCGGGAATCGGCGCGGACCGCGGCCGGGAAGCGCACACGATTCAACCCATAGTTCACTGCCAATCCCACGCCCTTTTGGATTTGAATCGCCGTTTTCAGGAAATGGCTGAGCAAAGAAAGGGTAAGAAACCCGTGAGCGATCGTCATGCCATAAGGCGATTCTTCGCCAGCCCGTGCCTGGTCCAGGTGGATCCACTGCCGATCTTCCGTGGCTTCCGCAAACAGTGCGATCCGTTCTTGGGTAACGCGAAACCATTCTGTGACCCCAATTTCCCGGCCGACCAATTCTTTCAATGATTGCGACCTGCTAACAACCAGTGGAGGCATCAACATCTCCGGTAGCGGCTGACTTCGCCGTGTCGCCCACAAGTATTCAGTATCAGTCCGAAGCCCGCGCGCCTGCCGATTTCTTGCCTTTGGCCAGTTCCCACTTCGCAATCGATTCCATGTGCACTTCATCCGGCCCGTCGGCAATTCGCAGAGTGCGCACGCTCGCCCACGCGGCCGCAAGGAACGTGTCCTGAGATACGCCCGCGCCTCCATGCGCCTGTATGGCGCGATCCAGCACCCGCAAGGCAACATTGGGTGCGACCACCTTAATCATCGCGATTTCCGCCCGCGCCGCTTTGTTCCCCACGGTGTCCATCATATACGCGGCTTTCAGCGTCAGCAGTCGTGCCTGTTCAATCTCCATCCGAGACTCAGCGATAACCGCGCGAATCGCGCCTTGTTCGGCCAGCGGCTTCCCGAAAGCCGTGCGCGCCTGGACGCGTTTGCACATTGTTTCCAGGGCACGCTCTGCCACCCCGATGCATCGCATGCAATGATGGATGCGCCCGGGCCCCAGCCGCCCTTGCGCGATCTCGAATCCACGCCCTTCGCCGAGCAAGATGTTTGAGACCGGAACGCGAACATTTTCAAAGGTGACTTCGCCGTGGCCGTGCGGCGCGTGGTCGTACCCAAACACTCTCAACAAACGGTCGATTTTCACTCCCGGGGCGTCCATTGGCACCAGAAGCATGGACTGCTGTTTATGCGGAGGAGCCGAAGGGTCCGTCTTACCCATGAAGATGGCGATCTTGCAGCGCGGGTCACCGGCTCCCGACGTCCACCACTTCCGGCCACTAATAAGGTAGTGGTCGCCATCGCGAACGATTCTTGATTCGATGTTTGTCGCATCGGAGGATGCCACCGCGGGCTCCGTCATTGCGAAACACGAGCGGATTTCACCTGCAAGCAATGGCTTCAGCCACCGTTCCTTCTGTTCCGGTGTGCCGTACCGGGCGAGAACTTCCATATTGCCGGTGTCCGGCGCCGAGCAGTTGAAAACCTCGGGGCCCATCTCGGTGCGGCCCATCATCTCGCAGAGCGGTGCGTATTCCAGATTCGTCAGTCCTGCGCCGTGTTCGCTTTCAGGCAAAAATAGATTCCACAGGCCGGCGGCGCGTGCTTTTGGTTTGAGTTCTTCGATGATCTTCGTGGGTGACCAGCGATTCCGTTCGATCTCGTCATGGAAACGCTGTTCATTCGGATAGATGTGCGCGTCCAGGAAGGTTTGAAGCCGGCGTTGCAGGTCCTTCACCTTTTCGCTGAATTCGAAGTTCACTGGAAATTCCTTATCTGCCGGTGAATGCCGGAGACCTTTTTTCGATGAAGTGTGCCACGCCTTCCTTGAAATCTTCGGACTGCAGGCTCGCGAGCATTTCTTGTTCGGAACTCTCAAACGATTCCGCGAGCGTCTGGAACATCGCGTCATAGACTTGCCGCTTGATCACCCGCAGTGACCGCGGGCTGACGCTTGCGGCCAGGTTCATCGCGTATTTCTGCACGTTTTCCAAAAACGCTTCTTGCGGATAGATCTGATTTACCAACCCCATTCTCAGTGCTTCCGCCGCATCGATCATTCTGGCGCTAAACAGCAGGTCGAGCGCATTGGCGTGTCCCACGAGGCGCGGCAGCATCCACGCCATGCCGTATTCGGCGATCAGTCCCCGCTGCGCAAATGCCGTGCCGAATCGGGCTCCATCGGACGCAAAACGCAAATCGCAGTACATGGCAATCACCAGGCCCAATCCAACTACCGGGCCGTTGACGGCCGCAATCACGGGTTTTGTAATCGCGGGGAAATACGAATATTTCTTCTGGAAATCCGCTCGCACTCCTTCCCGGCTTCCACCCACCGGCTGCACCGCTTGCGCCCGCCGTGCTTCGTCTAGTCCCTTCGCCGCGACTGTGTTCAGCAGCGACATATCCGCTCCGGCGCAAAATCCGCGCCCCGCGCCCGTTAAGACAATCACACGAACGTTTTGTTCCCGCTCCGCTTCTTCCATCGCCGCGCGTACTTCGCCTTCCATTCTGGCGGTCCAGGCGTTCAGTTTATCGGGCCGGTTGAGCGTAATCGTGGCGACCCCGCCTGCTACTTGGTAGAGGGTTTCTTGGTTTGGCATGATGAGCCGGATTATATACAAGCACCGCCGCGTTAGTCACATTTATCTGTGGGTGACTATCGGATTGCGGGAGATTCCAGGCACCCCCGTCTGCAAGCGGAGGGCTCCCTATCCCTCGCTTGGAAGTGAAAGTGTCAGAGTCACCTCATGAGCGGATTCAGGATCTTAAGTCCATTGTAATAACACGAACGGTCGTGCTATTATGCGCGACGAAGATGAAGACAAGGCAACAACGCGCGAAGGATGCTGTTCAGCCGCACCGTCACACTGGGCGCGGCCGGAAAGCTCCCCTGCGACGCCCACGTGGGCTAAAAACCCGCCGGGCAATCCTGCGAAAGGCCGTCAACCTCGCCTCCCTCGAAGGGCTTGAGGGACTGACAATCGGTAAGCTAGCGTCCGCGCTCCGAATCAGCAAGAGTGGTCTCTTCGCCCACTTCGGCTCCAAAGAAGATTTGCAGTGCGCGGTGGTCGATGCGGCCCGCGACATCTTCGTCGAAAAAGTGGTCCGCCCGGCATATGAATTCCAGGGGCTCAAACGTCTTCGAGCACTCTGTGAGAACTGGCTCTGCTATGGCGAGGGGAGAGTCTTCCCCGGTGGCTGCTTCTTTTCCGCAGCATCGCTGGAGTTCGACGACCGGCCCGGCCGAGTCCGCGATCAGATTGTGGAGTTGATGAAGAAGTGGCTGAAAAACCTGGAGCACGCGGCGCGCGAGGCGCAGCTTGTAGGTGAAATTAAAAAGGAAGCGGACGTACGCCAGTTGGCATTCGAGATTCAGGCCCTTGCGATGGGAGCAAACTGGAGCTCGCGCCTGTTCCGGGATCCCAGCGCTTTCCGCCTGGTCCGCGGCGCAATTCTGCAGCGGATCGAACAAGCCACAGGAACGGTGCAATCGAGGGAGTGATGCGAATTTGTCTGCGTTTGCTTGCTTGTGTCATCGCAGGGTTGAGCCTCTTCCCCGCTACGGACAGCGCTCCAGCGCAGACTCCTGGCAACGGAACCGAGATTCCTCTTCAGCGCTGCGATCGCCTGCCAATCGTAATTCTGCGAGCAGACAACGTGGACAAGCGATTCCTGGTTGATACAGCCGCCACATCGCTGCTCAACGAAAAGTCTTTTCCACGGGGACATAACCGAGCGGTCCGGATACAATCCTGGAATGAAACGACTGCACTAAGCGCACGCGAAGTTTCGATCGGCGAGCTCTCCTTGGGCAATCACATCCTGCTAGGGGTCAAACTGCCGGCGATTGATTTGAGTGCCATCTCCAAAGCATGCGGCGGCACGGTCGACGGCATTCTCGGGGTGGATCTTCTGGAACAGCTGGGCGTAACGATCGATTTGAAGCGCAGTGTCGCAAGCCTCGGCATCACGCCGCCAGGTTCCTTTGAGGCGCTTCTTATCGCGGACATGGACAAGGCAATGCATTCCTGCTCTGAGGCTTTCAATAACAAGGACGCAGACAAACTGGCTTCCTGTTTCGATCCGGATTTCGTGCTAAGTTCTCCGAGCGGCGAACTGCGCGGGCGCGACGAAGCCACAAATCATTTTAAGCAAAAGTATTTTGGCGCGAACCCGTACGTCCATCTTTCCCTGACGATAAGCGATCAGCGAGCAATAGGTGATGTGGTGTGGAGCTTGTATGACTACACGATTGAATCGCCATCCATTCACACTGCAGGCCGCGGGATGATGCTTTGCCGCAGATCCGAGAACCGTTGGCGTATCCTCAGCATGCATGAATCGCCGATAGAGCCCGAGTTGAAGTCGGTGGGTCGTAGAAATCGGTGAGAATGGCAGCTATCTAGTCGAACAGTGTTTGGAAATGAGCGGCGCGGCCGCATCTGCCCCCGTGACCACTCGTGGGTAGCGACAATTAAGTTGTCGTCGCGCAGGATGCGGCTGGCTCTCTTATGATTTGCGCGTATGCCCCGCCTTCGCCAGCCCAACCGTCATGGGCCGATAGTCGTACTGTCGTCTGTGAATCTCTGCCTGCAGGTGCTTTTCTTCTTCGTGATTGTCTCTCGCGCATTTGCCGCGAGTGTAGCTTACCGCTTTTGCTTCAAGAATTGGGTTCACTGCCCTGCACCAAAATACAGCAGACGACTTCGCAATTGTCACTAAACGCGTTGTAAGTTATTATGAAGTGGACGGTTATAAACGGAGAGGTGGCCGAGAGGCTGAAGGCGGCGGTTTGCTAAACCGTTGTAGGGGCCAAAACTCCTACCGGGGGTTCGAATCCCCCCCTCTCCGCCAGATTTCCCCTAACTGCTTCTAGCGGCAAGGTGTTACGCGCGCTCCCATCCCCCATTTTTGCTCCCAATTTCGCCGACTCGAACGTCAATTGGGGAACAGTTTGGGGAACAACTAGGGAACAGTTCGACTCCAACTTTTTCATCGCTTCTTCCGCATCCCGCGTGACCATCTTCACGTAAATGTTAATCGTGGTGGTCACATTCGCGTGACGCAGGATCTGCTGGATGACTTTGTCGGAGACGCCCAAACGGTGAAGATTCGTAGCCAGTCCGCGCCGAAACGCGTGCCAGCCGTACCACGGAATCTTCTCCGCTTCGATCGCGGGCCGAATCACTTCACTCACCAGAGCATCGAGGTTCAACGAATTCCCCAGAGGATTGCGGAAAATAAATCCT
>Ga0210410_10002664_pt1 | contig 15961 bp, 13 predicted proteins | sample IncBWC4MmetaG_FD_161058 | JGI IMG/M metagenome (GOLD analysis project Ga0210410, IMG submission 161058) | Forest soil microbial communities from Barre Woods Harvard Forest LTER site, Petersham, Massachusetts, United States - Inc-BW-C-4-M | ecosystem: Environmental > Terrestrial > Soil >... | reverse complement strand
CCGATGAGTGACCGCGTGGAACAATTGCGCCTAACCCTGGAGCGCTGGCGTTGGCTGCCACACAATTATGGGCAGCCTCCGGTTTTGGTCAACATCCCGGAATTTCGGCTGCGGGCTTACGACGAACAAGGGAAGATGGCGATCAGCATGCCCGTGGTGGTGGGGCGGGCGATGCGCACGGAAACGCCTGTGATGGAAGAAGACATGAAGTATTTGATCTTCTGGCCCTATTGGAATGTTCCGCCGAGCATTTTGCGCAACGAGATTGTCCCGAAGATTACCAAGGACCGCGCCTATATTCAGAAGAACGATTTCGAAGTGACCACGTATTCCGGCCAGGTGGTTACTGACGGAATCATCAGCGACGACGTGCTGGCGCAATTGCGCGCGGGAAAGCTGATGGTCCGCCAGAAGCCTGGCCCCAAGAACGCTCTCGGTCTGATCAAGTTTATTTTCCCGAACGACAACAACGTCTATCTCCATTCCACTCCTTCACAAGCCGCATTTGGGGAGAACCGCAGAGACTTCAGTCACGGCTGCGTGCGCGTCGAGGATCCGGCCAAGCTGGCGGAGTGGGTGCTGCGAAACAATCCGGGTTGGACCCGCGAACGCGTGGACGCCGCATTCAAGGCGGAGAAGGCGCAGCAGGTCAATCTTACGAAAGAAATCCCTGTGTTGCTCGTTTACGGAACTGCAATCGCGCCGGAGGACGGCAAGATCTATTTCTTTGAAGATATCTACGGTCACGACAAGAGCCTGAGGACCCAGTTTAGCCAGGTCTACGCCTCGCGGAAATAGATCGAGGGTATTTCCGGAAGAAAATCAGTCGCGAGGCCCGCTATTCGCCGCGCATCCATAGCACCACGTCCGCACGCGTCCGGTATCCACGTGCACAAATCCCGATCGCGGGTAGTAACCGACGCCTCCTTGCCCCAAAGCCAACGCCGCGTCGCGTAATGCCAGCGTGCTCACGCCCGGGATGCGGATATCAATCGCGTGCGCCTGCATGTGCAGGCTGTTCCTGGCCACACCGGGGGAGCGCGAGCGAAGAAACTCATTGCTCCCTGACGAGCGATAGCCGCAGATAATTTCGATTTCCGCACCCGGACGGCCCACGGCGCTGGTGAGTTCCGAAAGGATATCGAACAGGCGCGGATCGTAGTGTTTCACTTCGCCGGTGCGATGGTCGCGCAGAAAATGATCGAGCCGCTCCTCCGCTTCGGGCAGAAGAACATCACCGCGCCGGTAAACGATGTCAATACGCTCGCCGGTGTGCGTATGATAAAGACGCAGGTGGTGATCCAGTGAAGAAGCAGACTCAACGCCGTAACTGGAAGTGTTAAAAGTGAGTGTCGCCACAACGCAGCAGACACAGGACATGAGAAAGAGGACAATTGGTTTGCGCAACTACAAACCTCCAGTTCTATTTAGATGTGTGCCTCCGCGCGGGGGTTATCCCAACGCGTTGTAGTGATTAGAGTTTCTCCGGTTGCAAGCCATCTGTACGGAGGCGGAATTGCTTAATTTTTCATCAGTTTCTTGTGCGATTTCCCATCACATTTGGGGCATATCACCCAAAAAGCCCTGCCAGGCGGAGCCTCTCCGGCGCCTTGTCCCACCCTGGATACACAACAAGGTCTATGCAATCAATCAGCTAGACTTGTTGGCCGGCAAGCGGCTTGTTCCAGATCGTTCTCAAATTGCTCTCCCGCGCGCCCGGATTCGTGATATTCGCCGTCTTCGTTCACCGACCAGACGTCGTACTTGTTCTCGCCGGCGAGAATGTTTCGGGCGGCCAGCAGCGCCGTCATCATGGCGTGATCCTGATTATTGTATTTGTGCATGCCGTTGCGCCCGACGAGATGCAGATTGGGGCAATGAGCATCCAAGGCCCGCCGAACGACGCTCACATGCTGCTGGTAGTCGTCGTCGTAAACCGGATACGCCTTGGGTTGCCGTACCACGCAGCCATCCACCAGATCCGCCGCGCTACCGAGTCCAACCTGCTGCAGTTCTTTCGCTCCAAGCGCGATCAGGTCCGCATCGCACATTGTCCAAAGCCCGTCGCCTTCAAAACAAAAGTATTCCAGGCCGTAGCAGCAGAAACTCGGATCCGGCACCATCTCCGGCGACCAAGACTTGTAATTTTGCACCCGGCCCATTTTCACCCTTGGATCGTGGATATAAATCCAGTTGTCCGTAAAGCGGTTGCGCTCGCGTAGGATCAGTGCAATCGTCAGAAAGTCCCGGTAGCGAAGGGAATTGCCGGACCGCACCGCCGCTTCCGGTAGCCGCGGCTCAATTTGCGCCACCAGTTGCCGCATGGGCATCGAAGAGACAAGTTGCTCGCCGCGAAATTCCTGTGCCGCACCATCCGCCGTGCGTGCGGTAACGGTCCATGCGGAACTTCCCGCATCGAGATGGCATGCGACGACACTGCTTCCCAGTAGCACTTCGCCGCCCAGCGCGCGCACCTTTTCCGCACAAGCTTCCCACATCATTCCCGGCCCGAGCCGCGGGTAGCGAAACGTGTCAAGCAGCGTCTTCACTACCTGCGCGCGATTCACCGGTTTCCTGCTTGGGCGTAGCCCGTCTCGGATAGCCCTGCTCAGCGTAAGCCCCTTGATCCGTTGCGCTGCCCAGTCGGCGGAAATCTCCTTGCAGCTCATGCCCCACACTTTTTCCGTGTAGGTCTTGAAGAAAATCCCGAACAGCCGCTCCCCGAATTCGTTCACCACCCAATCTTCAAACGATCTCGGATTGCGCACCGGTTTTAACCGAGCCTTTAAAAACGACAAAACGCACAACGCGGATTCCGTTAAGCCAAGCTGGGAAAGCGCTTGCAGCGGTTTGAGAGGGTATGCATAGAATTTCCCGCGATAAAAAATCCTGGATGAGCGCGGCCGCTCCAGCATGTCCGCGCCGAGAATCTCCGTCCAAAGGTCTTCCACCTCGCGCGACTTGGAAAAGAAACGGTGGCCACCAATATCGAAACGATAGCCGTGATACTCCACGGTGCGGGAAATGCCGCCCACATACCGGGGATCCGCCTCAAGCACCACCACGCGCTGGCGCTTCTTGCTCAATTCATAAGCAGCCGTAAGTCCCGCGGGTCCCGCGCCGACAATCACCGCTTTGTACGCGCGGTCGCTCATCGGATTGTCTTTCCCTTATGCGAACTGCAAACGAGGGGAAATCTCGCGGAAAGAGGAAACTGGGTCAGCGCTGCTGTGCCTGCGCCATTAGTCGCAGCACCGCATCCTTGTTGTGGTAGGCGGGATTCGTTTCTAACAACTTCTTCCAAGCGGCGACGGCTCCGGGTCCGTCTTTCTTACCCTGCCACTTTACGATGCCGAGATTGAAAAGGGTATCGGCCTTCTGGGGAAAGCAACGGCGGGCGCTCGACAGCGTCCGCGTCTTTCGTCACAGCGGTTTATGATGTTTGTCACATTGGATGACAGAAAGTGTGGAAGCGGGTGGGAACTGGAAAGGGTGACGCCCGGAGACTCATCACTTGCATTTACCTGAATTTACATTGCAATTGCCCGAGCAGCACTGTGCACTGCTGACGCATGGACTCTGTTTAGGCAGACAAGATGCCGCGCGGGCAGGAGTTGGCGCGACCAGGGAAGTGACCAGCGGCAAAGCGATGGCTCCCGCGACGCCGATCGCGCGGATGGCCTCGCGGCGCGAGGTTCGCCGGACCGGCTTTTCCGATTCGACCAGCAAACGGGCTTGCGACAATTCCTCGATCGCCAGCAGCACCACGGACTCGCTGACCGGCGTGGAAAGCTGCTGGGTCAGAAGTTTTGCTAGTTCCGGAGCGCTCTTCTTACCGTCACAATGCTTCCAGGCGGCCGCGGCCGTCGCATTCAGGCAATGGCCCACGTTGCGCTCGCGGTCGTACACCAATACCTCGTCGCCGAACTCGCGCCTGAGGCAGTCCAGGCGCGCCCGGGGATATTCCCCTTCTTTCATTCTTTCTCCTGTTCGTTGCCCGAACTCAATAAATTCAAGATGGATGCCGCTGATTCGTTGGCTTCGCCGCGCGTTCCCTTAATGAAAACAGCGCTCCTCACAAGCTTATGAATCCTTCGCAGCGTGTGCTGCGGCCGGTTTCGCACCGCGATGCTGTTGGCCATCAGCTCCAATGCGCCCTGTCCGCGCGAAAGGGGCGCCGGTTTCCACCGCGCTCCGGCTTTGTAGTTGCAGATCACTACCGCGCCGAGCGAAAGGGGTTTGACGCCCGAGGTTGCGCCCAGCTTTTCCGCGGTGTAATTGGTCTGCGCATAGGTTGAGTCTTTCCGAATTCCCAGGGGCCGCGGGAATGGATGCACTTTTCCGGAGTCATCCACGACGGCGAACTCGTCGGAATAATACGTTGCGCCAAGCCGCAGCATCTCGCGTACCAGCGTCGTCTTCCCGCTCAGGCTGTGCCCGGGCAGCAAAATCGCGCGTCCTTTCCAGCCAACCACGCCCGCGTGCAGAAATGTCATGTCGGGCGATGCTTCGGCGACGTAGCGATGCAGGTCCGTTTCCAGCGCCGCCAGCACCTGATCCAACTCCGTGTCTCGCGCGATCCGATCGCTGTCCGCATAAAGAATGTGCATACGCCGCACGCCGGCGCGTTGGCCGTTTTGCGCAACCACCAGCGAGTACAAGCGCTGCATGGTGGCCCGGCGGGAATTTTTCCAGCCAGGGGGCAGCAGCTGGGAAATCTGCGGCAGCATTCCCGCTGTGCTCACGCGCACCCCCGCATGAACTCCGTATGTATAAACGCGCATTCCTTCCGCCCAGCCCAGGCGGTCGAGTGTCTTCATTCAAGTCGAACCGACGTTGAGACGTGGCAATTCCCGACTCTGCATTCGCACTCCAGTCTTCTCGTCGGGGACCCGTAGAAATATCCAAGCTATTACTCGTATTTTATCGGTTTATACGGGAGGGCCGTTTTCAAGCGGCGGGGAGCGGCGCCGATAAGTTAACATCTTATAATCCAAGTTACTGGCTGTATCACATTGGTTAATGATTGCAATTTTCTAATCCGGATATTCAATCGGTAACTCGGGCTCCACAATCCCTCGCGAATTGCCAAACCCCGGGTAAGGTGCGGTAAACTAAATTCTTGCTATGAGCCTGCGCAGCCTCTCCAATAGACTCTTACTTCCGGGGATTGCCGTCCTCTGCCTGGCCGCATCGCTCTGGGTCGGGCACTCGCAAATCCGAAACACGGATCGCCCCATCTCTCGCCTCGTCCGCACGGCCGTCGCGCTTGGCCCCACGCAATTTGCCATCGCGGATTTTGACGGCGACCGGGAACCCGATCTGGCTATGATCCGCGTCACGCGCGATGGCTCTCTCACCTCGCAATATTCGGTCGACTTTAACTTCAGTTCCGGTGCCAAACCCGGAATCTGCATTGTCGGCCCTTCCGGCGGCCTGCAAATCACCCCGCGGGACGTGAATGGGGACAAATTCGCCGATCTTGTCGTCACTTCGGTTCTCGATTCTCATTTCGTGGCGATTTTCCTGAATGACGGCAAGGGTAACTTCGTTCCTGCTGAACCCTCCGATTTTCCCGGCGCTGTGAGTGGCACCGACTTCCACCTCGTTGCGCCTGAGGACGTTCCTGCGGGTCAATTCGCGCTCCAGCCGGGCCGCGACACGGCGGGAGAAGTGGGCTCTGCCGCGGGTTGGCATGGACCCCGGCAAATCTCCGCTGCAGCTCTGCCGGCCCGGCCGGTGACGGTTCGCGCAGGATTGGCTTTTCCCAGCGCAGGCCGTGCGCCGCCACTCGTTTAAACCCCATACATCTTTCTGCTATCCAATCGTTATAACTTCCCAATGAGGGTGCGGGTATCGTCCAATGGGCACGCCACGCGTGTAGCACATGGGTGACTTCCCGGCGGAGGGCGTGAAGCAGGTCTCTCCACACAGGTTTCGGTTTTCAGGAAGAAAGAACTGGCGAGGTAGATTTATGCAGCAAATCATCCGGCGCGTGTGCCTGGCCGCAATGCTCGCGGCAGGATTCACGAGCAACGCCGCGGCGCAGAAGGCGTTGACCTGGGACGAAGTGCGCGCGCGCTTTGCAGCCAACAATCCCACTTTGCTTGCGGATAAGGTGAGTATCGACGAATCGAAAGCCCAGGAGATCACCGCGTATCTCCGCCCTAACCCGCAGCTGACTGTGGCGGCGGACGGGACTCAGATCGCTCCTTACAAAGGAGTTTGGGCGCCATTCCGAGGCACTTATGAAACGCCCGGCGTCAGCTATCTCCACGAACGGCAGCACAAGCGGGAGTTGCGGCTCGAAAGTGCCCAAAAAGGGACGCTGATTGCCGAGTCTGATCATGCCGATTTGGAGAGGAATCTATTGTTCAGCTTGCGCGGCGCATTTGTTTCCACTTTGCAAGCGAAAGTGGTACTGCAACTGGCAAAAGACAACCTCGCCTACTACGATAACGTGCTCGACATCAGCAGAACGCGTTTCAGCGTTGGTGACATCGCGCGAATCGATCTGGACCGCCTGGAATTGCAGCGCGTGCAGTATGAATCGGACGTGCAGTCGGCCGAAGTGAATTTGCGCACTGCCAAAATCCAGTTGCTCACGTTGTTGAACGACCGAACCCCGATTGCACAATTTGACGTCGCGGGCTTGTTCGATTTCAACGACCAGTTGATGTCCCAGGACGAGTTCCGGAAGATTGCCCTGGACACTCGCCCGGACCTGAAGGCGGCGGTGGAAGCCGTGGACAAGGCGCAGACCGATCACAAACTCGCGGTTGCAAACGGTTCCACCGATCCGATTTTAAGCGCCTGGTACACCCACAACTCTTCCAACAACAACCCGTTCGGCATAAACACGCTCGGCGTAAGCGTCAGCATCCCGTTGCGTATCTTCGACCGCAACCAGGGGGAAAAGCTGCGCACGCAATTGGACATCGACCGCAACGAAAAGCTGACGGCAGCGGCGCAAGCATTGGTCTTCAGCGATGTGGATTCCGCCTACGCCGTTGTAAATAGCAATGTGATCCTTCTTCAGCCGTACAAAACGAAATATCTGCAACAAGCGGTGCGCGTGCGCGACACCATTGCCTTTTCCTATCAGCATGGCGGCGCGTCGCTGGTCGATTTTCTGAATGCGCAAAGTGAGTACCGCACCGTTGAACTCAGCTACCTGAACTTGATCGGTTCTTATCTGACGGCAGCGGCCCAGTTGAATCTGGCCGTCGGACGCGAGGTCCTCCAATGAGCCGCAAACCTGGATATTTATTCGCGTTCCTCTCCGCCTGCGCGGTGGTATTGACGGGCTGCGGGGGAAAGGCGGCGACCGGCGGCGGTCCACCACAAGCAAAAGTGGAACAGGAAACCGACGTCAGCCTCTTGCAGGTAGAGCATCCGGAGCAATTTCCCGTTGTGAAGGCCACCGAGTCCCTGCAAGCCCCGTCTCTCAGGGTCACTGGCGTTGTCAGCCCGGACGTGAGCCGCACCGTTCCCGTCATCTCGCTCGCCAGCGGCCGCGTGGTGGAAGTTCGCGCGCGCCTCGGTGATGCCGTGCAAAAGGGGCAAGTGTTGCTGCGTGTGCAAAGCCCCGACATCGCCTCGGCGTTTGCCGACTATCGCAAGGCCACCGCCGACGAAGTTCTGGTCCGCAAGCAGTTCGATCGCGCACAGATTCTGTACGACAAGGGGGCTATTTCCCTCAACGATTTTCAGGTTGCCGAAGATGCGGAATCAAAAGCCAAAGTAGACCTCGAAACCGCGCAGGAGCATTTGCACGTTTTAGGCGTGGACAAAGATCATCCCTCTGGCATCGTGGACATCAAGGCTCCCGTCTCCGGCGTCATCACCGATCAACAGGTGACCAGCGCCTCCGGCGTGCAGGGCCTCTCCGGCGCAAATCCGTTCACGATCTCCGATCTCTCGCACGTCTGGATTCTCTGCGACGTCTACGAAAATGATCTCGCCAACGTGCACCTCGGAGAAACCGCGGAGATCCGTCTCGTCGCCTATCCCGATAAAGTCCTGACCGGAAGAATCAGCAACATCGGCCCGATTCTTGATCCCAACATGCGCACCGCCAAAGTCCGCGTGGAAGTTGCCAACCCCGCAGCCTTGATGCGTGTGGGCATGTTCGTGAACGCCACCTTCCGCGGCCAGAAAAAAGAACGCCTTGCACTCGTGCCCACCTCTGCGATTCTGCATCTACACGACCGCGATTGGATCTATGTTCCCGCCGGCGACAAAAAATTCCGCCGCGTCGAAGTGAAGGCCGGTGCCACCTTGCCCGACAAAATGCAATTGGTGCTTTCTGGTATCGAACCGGGACAGCCGGTCGTTTCCAATGCGCTGGTGATGCAGAATGCCGCGGAGCAATAGAGGCTCGATGAATTTCCCCGCAACACCCAGGAGCATCCGATGATTCGCGCCATCGTTGACTTTGCGCTGGACAATCGTTTCATCGTGCTGGCGATCGCCGTGCTCCTGCTCATTTGGGGAGCTGTCTCCTTCCACAATCTTCCCGTCGAGGCGTACCCCGACGTCGCCAACAATTATGTCCAGATCATCACGCAATGGCCCGGGCGCGCCGCCGAGGAAGTCGAGCAGCAAGTCACCATCCCGATTGAAATCCAGATGAACGGCCTGCCGCACCTGGCTCATTTGCGTTCCGTTTCACTTTTTGGGCTTTCCAGCGTGATGCTCATTTTCGACGACAGCTCCAGCAATGATTGGAATCGCCAGAAGGTGCTCGAACGCCTTTCGCAGGTGACCCTGCCCAATAATCTGCAACCCCAGATGGGCACCGACTACAGCCCGGTCGGCCAGATTTACTGGTATTCGCTGAAGAGCACCAATCCGAAATACGACCTGATGGAGTTGAAGGCGCTGGAGGATTGGACGCTCGAAAAAGAGTTCAAGTCCGTGCCGAACGTGGTCGACGTGGTGAGTTTCGGCGGCACCACACGCGAATATCAGGTGCGCGTTGACCCGGCCCGGCTGGTCGCCTTCGGTTTGACGATTGGCCAGGTTGAGCAGCAGCTCGCCAACAATAATGTGAATGCCGGTGGGAGCTTCATCGAATCCGGCCTGCAACAGATCAACGTTCGCGCCGTGGGCCTGGTCACTAGCGTCGAGGACATCGAACAGACCGTCCTGAAGACGCAAACCGGCACGCCGCTTCGCGTGAAAGACATCGCAACGGTCACGCAAGGGCCCAAAATTCGCCTCGGGCAGATCGGCAAAGCCGTCCGGCGCGAGGACGGCGCGGTAATCGACAATGATGATGTGGTTGAAGGAATCGTGCTGCTGCAGAAAGGCGCGGAGTCCGACAGCACGCTGGACGGGATACACGCCAAGGTGAAGGAGTTGAACGAGCGCATCCTGCCGAAGGGCGTGCAGATCGTTCCGTTCCTCGACCGCAGCGACCTGGTCCACTACACGACGCACACCGTGTTGCACAATCTTTCGGAAGGCGTGCTGCTCGTTTCGATTATCCTGTTTTTCTTTCTCGGCAACGTGCGGGGAGCGTTGATCGTCGCCATGACGATCCCGTTCTCGCTGCTCTTCGCCTCCATTTGCCTGGACTTGAACAAAATCCCGGCCAACCTGCTCTCGCTCGGCGCACTGGACTTCGGCATGGTCGTGGACGGCGCCGTCGTCGTCATCGAAAACATCGTGCGGCATTTCGGATTGATCAGCGCTGCCGAAAAGACCCCGCTCGAGCGCATTCGCGATGCCGCCCACGAGATTCAGCGCCCCGTTTTTTACGCGATTGCCATCATCATCACCGCTTACATGCCGATCTACACCTTGCAGAGCGTGGAAGGAAAACTTTTTCGGCCCATGGCATGGACTGTGGCCTTCGCCCTGCTCGGCGCCCTGATCTTTTCGATGACCATCGCGCCGGTGCTCGCGGAAGTGCTCTTCCGCAAAGGCGTGAAAGAGTGGCACAACCCGGTGATGGAATTTCTGCGCGACCGCTATCGCCACTCGCTGCGCTGGGCCATTGAACATAAGCCGATCACGTTGTCGGTCGGAGCCTGTGTACCGCTCCTCGCGGTTGCGGTGCTTTACAGTGGTGTGATCGGTTCCGAATTTCTGCCGCATCTGGATGAAGGCGCCATCTGGACGCGCGGCACCCTGGCGCCCAGCACCGGGCCCACCGAAGGCACGCGGATCATGAATCAGGCGCGCGTGCTGCTTGCTTCGTTTCCGGAAGTGAAGCAAGTTGTCTCGCAGGTCGGGCGGCCCGATGACGGCACGGATACGACGGGCTTTTTCAACACCGAGTATTTTGTCGATCTAAAACCAAAGGAAGAGTGGCGACCTGTATTCCACAAAGACAAGGAAGCATTGATTGACGCCATGGACAAAGAATTGGAAAAAATTCCGGGCGTGCTCTGGAATTTCTCTCAGCCGATCTCGGACAACGTGGAAGAAGCCGTGAGCGGCGTGAAGGGCGAATTGGCTGTAAAGATGTACGGTTCCGACCTGCGTACCCTGGAGGCAAAAGCGGAAGAAATCGTGAAAGTGATGCGCTCCGTGAGGGGCATCGAGGATTTGGGGCTGTTCCGCGTGCTCGGCCAGCCGAATTTGAATCTTGTGGTGGATCGCAAGCAGGCGGCAAGGTACGGCATCAACGTGGCGGATGTTCAGGACGCGATAGAAACGGCCGTCGGCGGAAAAGCGGTTACCCAGGTACTCGAGGGAGAGCGACGCTTCGATCTGGCGGTCCGATATCAGGCGCCTTTTCGGAATACGAAAGAAGCGATCGAAAATATCCGCATCGTGGCGCCCAGCGGCGAACGAGTTTCGCTGGCGCAGCTCACGCGCGCCGAAACGCTCGACGGCGCTTCCGAAATTTATCGCGAGGCAAACTCCCGCTACGTTGCTATCAAATACAGCGTGCGCGGCCGCGACCTCGGCAGCACAGTGGAAGAGGCCATCGCCAGAGTGCATGAGCATGTGAAGTTGCCCGAGGGCTATCGCCTCGACTGGGCGGGGGAATACGAGAGCCAGAAGCGTTCCGAGCGGCGCTTGCTCTTCGTGCTGCCCATTACGCTGCTGATCATTTATGTGATTCTCTACAGCATGTTCGGTTCACCGAAGTGGGCGCTGCTCGTGTTGGGCAACGTGGCGCTGGCTCCAATCGGCGGCCTGCTCGCGCTGCTTCTGACGGGTGAACACCTCAGCGTTTCGTCTGGTGTCGGCTTTCTCGCCCTTTTCGGGGTGTCCGTCCAGACGGGCGTCATCATGGTGGAATACATCAACCATCTTCGCGCTGCGGGCAGTTCCATCGAGGATGCGGCCGTGCAAGGCGCGGTGCTGCGCCTGCGGCCGATCATGATGACCATGCTGGTGGCGACGCTGGGTCTGCTGCCCGCCGCGTTGTCGCGCGGCATCGGCTCGGATTCACAGCGCCCCTTCGCCATCGTGATTGTGGGTGGATTGCTGGCGGCGCTGGTCCTCAGTATCTATATGCTGCCAACGCTCTACGTTACATTTGCGCGGGACACCGACAAACTGCCTCCGGCGGACTCGGAATGGGAAGCCGCCAACTAGAGAAGTGAACAAGCCGCGCGATGCGCGCGGCGTGAGAATTTTCTGCCGGATTTGTTCCTGCAATCGGTGCAATGGGTCAGCAATATTCTGGCGGAAGTCGCCGTGCACGCCTGAGGGCGGCGCCAGTTTCAGGATTCCGCGAAAACCTCTTCCGCAATTTGAAACGCGTGATTGGCCGCAGGAACGCCGCAGTAGATCGCCGTTTGCAGCAACACTTCCTGAATTTCTTCCCGGGACACGCCCGTGTTGACCGAGGCTCGGAGATGCAACTTCAACTCATCCGTGCGGTTCAGCGCCACCATCATCGCGATCGTTATCATGCTGCGCGTCTTTCGCGGCAAGCCGGGACGCGTCCAGATCTCTCCCCAGGCATAGCGGGTGATCAAATCCTGGAACGGCGCGTTGAATTTGTTTTTCCTGGCCTGCGCTCGCTCCACGTATGCCTTGCCCAGCACCTCTTTGCGTACCTTCATTCCTTTTTTGTGCCGCTCGCCATCATTCATCCGTGTGCTCCTTGGGATTTCAGAAAGGCCAATACTTCGCGATTGAAGTCTTCGCGCGCTTCGATATTGGAAAGGTGCGCCGCGGAGAGTTCCGTGTATTTTGTGCCGCGGATCAGCTCGCTCAGTGCGAGGCCGTCAGCGGGGGGCGTGGCGGGATCGTGAGTTCCTGAGATGACCTGCGTGGCGACCTGGACGCCGGCGAGCTTTTGCCGGAAGTCCGCGTCTCGCACGGCGGAGCAGCTTGCCGCGTAGCCTGCCGGATTGCAGCCTTCGAGCATGGAGAGCACCTGCGCGGTGTCGCCGGGATGCGCCGCGCGAAAGCCCGCCGTCAGCCAGCGATCGATCACCGCGCCGGCAACGGCTTTCATTCCGCCAGCTTGCACGGCGGTGATGCGCGCGTTCCACACGTCGGGAGTGCCGATCTTCGCGGCTGTGTTGCAGAGGACGATCTTGTGCAGTCGCGACGCATGCGCCGCGCCAAGATGCATTCCGATCATGCCGCCCATGGAGAGGCCGCAGAAATGAACGCGCTCGAGTTTCGATACGTCGAGAAGTCGCACGACGTCACCTGCGAGTTGCTCGATGGTGTAGGGACCGGGCGTCGCGGTCGATTGCCCGTGGCCGCGGCCGTCATAACGCAACATGCGGAAATGGCCGGTGAAGGCGTCAAGTTGCGGATCCCACATACGATGCGTGGTGCCAAGCGAGTTCGAGAACACCACCACTGGCGCGCTCTCCGGTCCATCCCACTGATAGAAAAGTTGTCCGTCATTCAGTTTGAGGAATGGCATGGCAATGTTCCTTTTGCTCAGTTGGCGGTTGCTGCGCTGCTGACTTCCGCCAGTACCCGCCGTACAAATTCTTCCGCGCTACCCAGGTAATTGCGAACGTCGAAGAGTCCTTCGAGGTCCGCGAGCGTCAGGTAGCCGTGGATGCCGGGCTCCTCGCCCAGAACAGCTTTCAAATGGCGATTCTCAGCGCGCGCTTTCTTGCAAGCGCCTTCGACCAGCATGTGCGCTGGCATTTTTCCCAGGCGATCGCCGAGGGCCATCGTGACAGCTTCCGCGAAAATCAATCCGTGCGTGGCGTCAAGATTCTTCAGCATTCGTTTTTCGTCAACATGGAGCCCCGGGAGCATTTCGGCGAGATGGTGCAACGCGCCGGCGGAAAGCGACACGAGTTCCGGAAGTGTTTCCCATTCCGCCTGCCAGCCGCCGAGGCCGCGCTCGTGCTCCTGCACCATGGAGGAAAGCATGGTCGAAACAAGTCCCGGCACGCGTTGAGCCGCGGCAAGTACGGTTGCACAGGTCACGGGGTTGCGTTTTTGCGGCATGGTGGAAGAGCCGCCGCGGCCTTCGCCGGCAGGTTCCGCGAGTTCTGCAATTTCGGTTTGCGCGTGCAGGGAAATATCGCGCGCGATTTTGCCGAGCGTTCCGGCGCAGAGCCCGAGTGCCGCGGCAATCTCGACAATGCAGTCGCGGTGCGTGTGCCACGGAATCGGGGGTAGAGGCAAATGCAATTCCTCGGCCAGCGCCTTGGCAACGGCGGGACCGCGGCCTGAGAGCGCGGCAAGCGTGCCAACAGCGCCCCCGAACTGCAGGGTCAAATTGCGAGCGCGCAATTCTGAAAGGCGCGAACGATGCCGCAGAATCGCGTCCAGCCATCCGGCAACGATGAAGCCGAACGTAGTTGGCAGCGCCTGCTGCATCCAGGTGCGCGCGGCGATTGGAGTGGCGCGATGTTTGTCGGCGAGGCTTGCGAGCGTGGACGTTAAGCGGGCGAGATCCTGATCCACCACGTCGAGCGCGCGGCGAAGCTGCAGAACCACGGCCGTATCCATCGAGTCCTGACTGGTAGCACCCCAGTGAACGAACCGCGCCGCGTCTTTGTTCTGTTTTGCGACCAGTTCGGTAAGTTTTTTGACAAGCGGAATCGCCACGTTTCCGGAAAGCGCTGCTTGAGAGGCAAGTTCCTCGATGTCAAATTGCTCCGCGCGGCAGGCAGCGGCGATGATCTGCGCGTCCGCGGTGGGAATTACGCCTGCTTTGGCTTCGGCGCGGCCAAGTGCAGCCTCGAAATCGAGCAGGCTTTGAATGTATTGTTCGTCGGAGAAAATCCGATCGATGGCTTCGTAACGAAACAATTTGTCGAAGAGTCTCATGGCCGCGATCGTCTCCGGGCGTTAACAGTCAAAGAATACCGTTTCGTTTTCACCTTGCAAGCACACATTCCATTCCAGAGTATTCTTTTTCGCCGCCGATTGCCGGGCGATAAGCGTTTCGCGCCGCGATTCCGGGACGACCTGCAATACCGGGTCGGAAGCATTCAGCGGTTCGTCTGGAAAATATATTCGCGTCACGAGCTGCTTCAGAAGGCCACGCATAAAGACCGAAATTTGCAGATGTGGCGCTTGCGGCCTGCCATCCGGGCCATGCACAGGGCCCGGCTTGATGGTTGTGAACGAAAACCGACCCTGGTCATCGGTGGGAATGCGGCCGAAACCGAAGAAGGATTTCGCATTGTTTCGCGGGCCCTCATGTTCCGGATGATGATAGCGGCCATCAGCGTCGGCTTGCCAGATTTCCAGAACCGCGTCGGGGACCGGTTGGGCGTCGCCATCGATTACGCGGCCTTGAATCGCGACGCGCTCGCCTGCGCTTCCATCGGCGAGATTTGCGCGATTCAGCCGGTCAACACCGATGCTGAAGAATGGCCCAACGGTTTGCGAAGGTGTGGAGGGGCCGGACATCTCAACGCTCCAGAGGCGTGGCGTTGCGCCCGCGCAGCACGATATCGAACCGGAAGCCCAGCGAGAGATCGGGCTCCGTGCTTAGCCAGTCGAACGAAGAGATCAGGCGCCGGCGGGCTGTCTCGTCGGGAACGCTGTGAAAGATGGGATCGAATTCAAGCAGCGGATCGCCGGGAAAATACATTTGCGTAACCAGCCGCGTGGCGAACGCGGGGCCGAAAAGAGAAAAGTGAATGTGTTGCGGACGCCACGCGTTGTAATGATTTTTCCAGGGATATGCGCCCGGGCGGATGGTGATAAAGCGGTAGCGGCCGTCTTCGTTGGTGAAGGTGTGTCCTTCGCCGGTGAAATTGGGATCGAGCGGGGCATTGTGCTGATCGTTCTTGTGAAGATAGCGTCCGGCGGCGTTGGCTTGCCAGATTTCGACGAGGGTGTTGCGGATGGGCCGGCCATCTTCATCCACTACACGGCCGCTTACCGCGATGCGTTCGCCTAGGGGTTCGCCTTTGTGTTGCCGAGTTAAGTCGAATGCCTCTGGCGAAGCGATTTCTTTCGGAAAAGTGGGGCCGGTGATTTCGGAAAGCGTGACGGGGATGGAAATCAGCGGTTGTTTTGGCGCGCGCTTAATCGAAGAGACGTACGGCGGATAAAGATGGTTCGGTTGCGTTCCAGGAGCCGGCTTGCGATAACCCAGCAGGGGTTTCATGCGGCAGCTTTCCTTTGCTAAACGCGTTCGATGATAACGGAAATTCCCTGGCCCACGCCGATGCACATGGTGCACAGCGCATAGCGACCCTTGGTGCGTTGTAACTGGTAGATCGCGGTGGTAACCAGGCGCGCGCCGCTGGCGCCCAGTGGATGGCCGATGGCGATGGCGCCGCCGTTCGGATTTATGTGCGGGGCGTCGTCGGGCACTTTCAATTCGCGCAACACGGCCAATGCTTGCGAGGCGAAGGCTTCGTTTAGTTCGATCACGTCCATCTGCGCGATGGTTAGGCCGGTTTTCGCGAGGAGTTTCTTGCTGGAGGGTGCCGGACCCATGCCCATGATGCGCGGAGCGACTCCCGCGGTGGCTGCCGCGATGACGCGCGCTTTAGGCGTGAGGCCGTGCTTTTTCACGGCCGTTTCGGAGGCGAGCAGTAGCGCACAG
>Ga0210410_10002663_pt1 | contig 15964 bp, 14 predicted proteins | sample IncBWC4MmetaG_FD_161058 | JGI IMG/M metagenome (GOLD analysis project Ga0210410, IMG submission 161058) | Forest soil microbial communities from Barre Woods Harvard Forest LTER site, Petersham, Massachusetts, United States - Inc-BW-C-4-M | ecosystem: Environmental > Terrestrial > Soil >... | reverse complement strand
CCATGGCACGCGGGTTCGCGAAGGATTCGCTTGAGCGGGTCGGGTGGTGCTGCATGCAGTTTGAGGAAAGATTTGTATCAGGGCATGTCTTCAGACATGCCGCATGAGCAGGAAGAAAGCGCAGGCTTTAGCCGCTGTATCGTGACCGGCAAGTCCCGGTGGCTAAAGCTTCTTCAGTAACGTAAGCCTATTGCGGCATCGCTGAAGCGATACCCTGATACGAATCTTTCAAACTGCACCGCTACCAAAGTCGTGAGAATGACATTGCGAAATTAGGGGGTGATATTATTTTTCGCTGTCAGCCCTTTAGGAGATATTCGGTCCATGATGCAGACGTTGTTTCAGCCCGCGACGGTGGATGAGGTGATTGCGCGCATCGGCCGGCTGACGCCTGCGACGCAGCGGCAGTGGGGCAAGATGGATGTGGCGCAGATGATGGCGCATTGCTCTGGCGCTCTCGACATGGCCGCGGGGCGGGTGAATCCGCCGCGGGTTCTCATCGGACGAGTGATTGGACCGTTCATCAAGCCGATCTACACCAACGATAAGCCGTTTTCGAAGAATAATCCGACCGCGAACAAGCTGGTGATCAGCGATGCACGGGATTTTGTCTGCGAGAAGGAACAACTCGAGTTGAAGATAAGGCAATTTCAAGCTGGCGGAGAGGCCCAGTGCACGCGGCATCCGCATCCGTTCTTTGGATTGTTCACACCGCAGGAGTGGGCCCGCGGCATGTACAAACATCTGGACCATCACTTGCGCCAGTTCGGCGCATGAGTGCGGTTCCCGCGGCTGATCGAACTCTCAGTCTCCCGGTCTTCCTATTTCCCGGCGCGGTATTGTTCGTCGGTGACTTGCTCCATCCAGTTGACGACCTTGCCGTCGAGTTTTTCCTGAATGGCAATATGCGTCATGGCGGTGGTGGGCGCAGCGCCGTGCCAGTGTTTTTCGCCGGGAGAGAACCACACAACGTCGCCGGGCCGGATCTCCTCGATCGGTCCGCCTTCGCGCTGTGCGCGGCCGCAGCCAGCTGTCACAATTAGAGTCTGCCCCAAGGGATGGGTGTGCCACGCGGTGCGAGCACCCGGTTCAAAAGTCACGGCGGCGCCGCTCACGCGTGCCGGATCAGGTGCCTGAAACAGCGGATCGACTCGCACGGTGCCAGTGAACCAGTCCGACGATCCTTTCGCAGAGGGCTGCGAGCCAGCTCTTTTGATTTCCATTTCCTCAACTCCTTAGATTGAACAACGTTTGGCAGCAACGGTCGTACGGCAGGGCAATCGCGAAAAGCGTCGATGCGAATTCGATTAGTAATGTTCCCAGGTGACGGACCAGTGTTCCTCGGGCCGAGCCGACCTGATAATTAGGCGCCCATCCGCGGTGAACTGGAAAATGCGAGGAAGATCCTTGCCGACGAGGAGGTCGCCGGTGTTCGATCCCATCACGTGATGGGTCACAGTGTGCGTGGCCTCATCTACATCGTAGGTCCCGAAGGACGCCTCGTAGCCATTGAGGACGTACTCGTTGGACATTCCATTGGCCGACTTGGGGTACATCAGCTGTACCGAAACGTGTCCGTCACGGGTGTAAGTCAGCATGCCCTTGGGCTGAGGGAGGTCGACGGACTTTCCATCCGAGCCGGGGCTGTCGATGTGAGCCAGATGCCACGCCCCGATCAGCCTTTCTCTTGCTGAAGCTCGCTCTGCGACTTTCGTCTTCGCTGATTGAGCTTGAGTGAGACCGGCGATCGCCAGAGCCGTTGCCAGGGCGCCATAACGTAGAGCGTTCATTTTGAATCTCTCCCTCCGGTGGCTCAACGGCCTACCAACTGTTCATGAAACTTCCTGCTCATGGGACTTTGGATCGCGCTGGATTTGAAAAAGAGCGTGCGGGTCCTCAGCCGATGCACGACCGGCCCATATCCAGCCATAGCGGTTGAGGAGGGCTCCAGCAATGAAGCAAACGGCTGCGGCGTATCGTCCCGTGTGAGTTCCGCCTAGAAATAAGCGCAGCATTACAGACGCAGGCCCTTCGACAAAGCCCGCGATGCGCAGCGTCCAACCAGATTTGCCGTGTTGCAGGGGCGCATCGACATGGCGTTTACGCACTTCGAGAAAAACCGCCAAGAGAGTTTCTAGGCCGGAAGCTACAAATCCGAGAATTTGAGTGGCCGGAACCATGAAGCCCAACAGTTCGAGTATCCCTGACGAACTACCGAGGCCTGAGGTCAGGAAATGAGCAGGAAGTATTTCGCGATTCTGCGACCAGACCGGAATCGCTGTGGCGCCAATCAGCACGCCGGTGTAACTGGCGAGAAGCAATCCGGTGATCGCGGCCGTTAGTTCGCCGATCCAGCGGAGATCGATCCAAAGAGGCGCAGTGTAGCCGTGCAAAATCAGCTCATGGGTAGCCACTGCGAGAAATATGCAACCCGAGAAAGCAACGAGTATCCAGGCGCCCATCGACATGGGCGAACGGAGTTTGAAGACCCGCAACATGTTCAAGAACCGGGAAGGCCGCCCGAGGTCAGCGATCAAGAGCACAGGACAGATCGAAGCGCCGATCAACCCTATCCACAGGGCGGCACGTATGAGTGCGGGATTCGCGTGAAATAGTTGAGCGGCAAGCGCAATGCAGGCGGAGACGCCGGCGATGCCACCGAGAAAAAAGTAAAGTGGGACTTCCCAAGTCCATACCGGTTTCTTGAGAACGGGAAGGCCGTAATAACTTTCTTGTGTCGGAGCGGCCGAAGAAGAAGCGGTCGAAGCGGCAGCAGGCGAAGTAGCAGCGCTTAGCGCTTGGGCACCGGGAGTTTGCGCAGCTTGCGCGGCGGCGCGACGAATTTCGTCGAGTCTTTCTTCGGTTGCTCTCACTTTGCGGGAAGGATTCATGATCGACTGAGCGGACGATAAGCCCGATGAATCAACAGATCAGCCACATACGACTAGAAAGCAAACGCGGCGCAGACAACTGCCAACAGAACGGCGGCAGACACGAGCGCAGAAGTCCAAGCACTCTTTAGATACGCGGTCGGGACTTCCGGAGCAGGCGGCAAGTTGTACGCCTCGGGATCGCCGAGAATAACGAAGAACGCGTGGATTCCGCCAACGCTCGTTTCCTGCGGATCATAGATACGCGCATCCCGATAGCCGCGTTGTTGCAGTTCCTGCACACGCTCGTTGCCGCGATCGCGCAGTGTTTCGAGATCGCCGAATTGGATGGATTGTGTCGGGCACGCTTTCGCGCATGCCGGAGTCAATCCCGCTTTCTGGCGGTCGTAACAGAATGTACATTTGAATGCACGACCGTCGGTTGGCCGCTTGTCGATCACGCCAAATGGACAGGAAACGACACAATATCCGCAGCCGTTGCAAACATCGGGTTGCACGAACACAGAGCCGAATTCAGTGCGGACGATCGATCCCGTGGGGCACGCTTCAAGGCAACCGGCGTTGGCGCAGTGCTTGCATACGTCGGAAAGAAAAATCCAGCGGAATGGGTCTTCCGTGTCGGCCACTTGCGGGCCCGCGACTTGCGGCTCCTCTAGAAACATGACGTGGCGCCAGGTGGAAGCTCCCAAGCTCCTGGTGTTGTCGTACGACATTCCACTCCACACAAAGCCATCTTCGGGAACTTCATTCCACTCTTTGCATGCGACTTCGCAGGCTTTGCAGCCGATGCAGATGGTGGCGTCGGTTAGGAACGCAGTCTTTCTTACTGTCGTCGTTGCCGCATCGGTCATGAAGCGGCCTCCTGGGCGTCGCGCAAAATTTCAGACACTTCTGAATTCGTTTCACGCCGACCGCGAAGCACGTTACAAAGCAGGCCCTTGCTTTCCATAATGCGCACGTTTGGCTCTTCTGAAATCGCGATGAGGTCGTTGCCGATATCGCCTTTCACCAGGCCTGAATATCCCCAATGATACGGGAGTCCAACCTGATGGACGGTCTTTCCTTCGATCGTCAGCGTTTGGATTCTGGGCGTAACCAAGGCGTGAGCTTCGATGGCTCCGCGTGCAGTCGTGATCGTTACCCATTCGCCCGGAGTGATCAAAAGCTGTGCCGCCAATTCGGGCGAAATCTCGCAGAACAATTCCGGTTGCAGTTCAGCCAGGTGGGATAAAGTTCGCGACATGCCTCCAGCGGTGTGGTGTTCTGTGAGGCGATACGTCGTCAGAACGAACGGAAAGCGGCTGTCGGGCGAAGTGGCATATTCGTTTCCGATGCGCGTTCGAGCGTCGGCGACTGGATTCGATTGCCGCTTGGGATACATGGGATTTCGCACCGGAGATTCGAGCGGCTCGTAGTGCGCGGGCAGTGGACCATCTTTCAAACCCGCGGGCACCCAAATCCAGCCAAGGCCGTCGGGATGAAGAATAAACGGTTTGTCGCCGGCGAGAGCGTCGTCGCCTTCCGCGCCTGGTGGCGGCTGATAATCCGGTGGCTTGGTCGCGACAAAATCCGGGATATCGTTGCCAGTCCATTTCCTGGTTTGTTCATCCCACCACACGAGTTTTTTTCGTTCGCTCCACGGTTTGCCGTCGGGACGGGCGGACGCGCGGTTGTAAAGAATGCGGCGGTCTGAGGGCCAAGCCCACGCCCAGCCGTGTCCGTAGAAATCGTTGGAGGCGCGCTGATTGGCGCGGTTTTCACCTTCTTTGGGGAAAACGCCGGCGTAAATCCAGCAACCGCAAGCAGTCGACCCGTCGGCTTTGAGCGACGTGAATCCCGGCACTAACTTACGGTCTGCCCAGGTATAGCCGTTAATCTCCTGCAAGACTTCTTCCGCCACTGGTTCGTGGTGTTTACCCTCGATGTGGTAATCCCAAGTCAGGGCGAGAAGTCCAGCGTTTCGCGGACGGGGATCGCGCTTCGCTTTTCCCTTCAGCAGAACGCCCAGATGGTAGATGAACCAGTTTTCGCTGCGGCTATCGCCTGGGGGATCGACCGCTTTCTGTCGCCACTGCAACAGCCTCTGGGTATTGGTGAAGGTGCCGTCTTTTTCCGCGTGTCCGGCGGCCGGCATAAGAAAAACTTCGGTCTGAATATCTTCAGAGCGCAATTCGCCTCGCTGAACTTCGGGCGACTCATACCAAAACGACGCGGTCTCGGTCTCGACCATTTCGCGGACAACCATCCACTTCAGCTTGCCAAGAGCGCGGCGTTCCATACCGGAGTTTGGGCCAGCGACCGCGGGATTCTGACCCATCACGAACAGGCCGTCCATCTTGCCGTCCAGCATGTCGAGCCAATAAGCCTGGTGGGAGTGATCTCCAGTGATGCGCGGCAGCCAGTCGAAACCGAAACTGTTTTCGGGCTGCGCCGCGTCACCGTAATACGCTTTCAAGAAGCTCACAATGTATTTGTCGTAATTTTTCCACCAGCCAGTGCGAGCGCCATTCGTTTCAATGTATTTGGCGAGCGTCTTCGATTCTTCGCCGAACTTCGGCATGCTCAAATATCCCGGAAGAATATCGAACAGCGTGGGCACATCGGTCGAACCCTGAATCGAGGCATGACCGCGCAAGGCCAAAATACCGCCACCGGGCCGTCCCATATTTCCTAGCAGCAACTGCAAAATGGCGGCGCAACGAATCATCTGCACGCCGCTGGAGTGCTGTGTCCAGCCGAGGGCATAGCAGATTGACCCTGTTTTCTCCGGACCGGAAGCGGAGCAATACGTCTTGGCTACATTGAGGAAAGCGTCCTTGGAAACGCCGCAGTAGTCTGCCACCATCTCCGGCGTGTAGCGTGCAAAATGTTTCTTGAGCAACTGAAAAACGCAGCGCGGATGCTGCAACGTGGGATCGGTCTGGTAGTGATTCAAATCCGGTGTGGCATTCGCACCTTCTTGCCCGTGGCCATCGTGCGCGTCGCCCGCCGATTGAACACGGGGTTCGGCCTCCGCCCCTTCGTACAGCCAGGTTTTCGGATCGTAAGACTTCTTCTCTCCATTCCATCCGGAAAAGATACCTTCGAGATCCTCGGTATCTGTGAATTGCTCCGAGATGATTACGCTCGCGTTTGTGTAATGGACCAGATATTCGCGGAAGAACAATTCGTTTTCGAGAACGTAATGAATCAGTCCTCCCAGGAAAAGAATGTCAGACCCGGCCCGCAGAGGGACCCAAATATTCGCCACGGCTGAGGTGCGGCTGAAGCGCGGATCGACGTGAATCACCTGAGTGCCGTGTTCCTTCGCTTCGATGACCCACTGAAAGCCGACGGGATGATTCTCCGCCATGTTCGATCCCATAATCAGAATCGCATCGGCATTGAGTAGATCTTTCGGCGCAGACGTGGCTCCGCCGCGTCCGTAAGTGGTGCCCAGACCGGGCACCGTCGAGCTATGTCATATACGGGCCTGGTTGCTGATGCAGACCATCCCAAGGCCGCCAGTGAACAACTTCTTGATGAGATAGTTCTCTTCATTGTCGAGCGTCGCGCCACCCAAGTGAGCGATGGCCGTTGTCTGCATCAGGCTCTGGCCGTCTCTGGATTCAACGAAGGTGCGTTCGCGGCTCTCCCAAATTCGATCTGCGATCATTTCCATCGCCTTGTCGAGATCGAGGTCTTCCCACTGCCTGGAGAATGGGCGACGATATTTTATTTTGGTCAGCCGTTTGGAGTGCGTCAGCAACTCGAAGCTGTCCGCGCCTTTGGGGCAAAGGCGTCCACGCGAGACGGGCGATTCAGGATCGCCTTCGATCGAAATCAGTTTCCCTTCGTTGTGGAAAACGAGTTGACCGCAGCCTACGGCGCAGTAAGGACAGACCGACCGGGCGATCTGTGCGCCTTCATTCTTCGGCCTAAGGTTCTGGGTGCGCTGGCTCATCGACTCCGGGCCGGTACCATCGCCACCGTGGAATATTTGACGAAGAAACGGCCACTGCAGGGCAAATTCCTTAATCATCAGAGCACCGAATGAAGCCTCAAACCGTGCGGCGGAAATATTTAGTTTCCTTACGCGTTGGATGCGACACGATCGCCATGGGTTAGGGAAATAATCGTCAAGGAAATGCAGTAAGCCATCCCACTTCATTTTGCTGGAGCGCTGCTCGTCGGTGGGCCAGTCACGGGACCGGCCTGAAACAATTTCTGTGAATTGAGCACGGTGTTGTACACGCCCCATCCCAGCGGCACACCGACCAGTAGCCACGCGAACAAAATCATTGCGGACGACGACTTTGTTGTGTTCTCAGGCATTCGATTTCCCCTTTTCCGCGAGCCAATATTTCGACGCGACCGGGCGCACCATTAAATTTGCAACGAAGCCACTAACCAGCAGTCCCGCCATAAAGTGCAATACGCTTTGATACGCACTGGCTTTATCGGCGCCATGCTGTAGCTGGTATTCACGCATATAGTTCACGAGCACCGGACCAAGAACACCCGCCACAGACCAAGCCGTCAGCAGGCGTCCGTGGATTGCGCTCACGTGATGGGTTCCGAACATATCGCGCAGATATGCAGGAACGGTTGCGAAGCCGCCTCCATACATGCTGAGCAGCACGGCTGCAATCGAAACGAACAGAAAGACGCTATTCAGGTGATCGGCGCCGGTTTGCGGCAACAACAAGTAGAGCACCGCGCCGAGGGCGAAGAAGATAAAGTAAGTCGGCTTCCTCCCGATGTAATCCGAAACGGAAGACCAGAAGAAGCGCCCACCCATGTTGAACAAGCTAAGCAAACCGACAAAACCGCCCGCGGCGACCGGACCGATGCTTCCCTTAAACAGTTCCTGAATCATCGGCGAGGCCTGTTCGATGATGCCGATGCCGGCGGTAACGTTCGTACACAATACGATCCAGAGAAGCCAGAACTGGAGCGTCCCAAACGCTATGTTCACGTCGACGTTGTGGGTCGTAATCATGGCATCCTGTTTCACCGGTGGAGTCCAGTTTTCTGGCTTCCATCCATCCTGAGGAACCCGGATGGTGAACACGCCGAACATCATGAACACCAAGTAGAGCGTGCCCATTACGAGAAACGTGCGTCCCACGCCCATGTCGGTAGAGGTCCGGAAGTACGCCATCAATTTGATGGCGAGGGGCGAGCCGATCATGGCGCCGCCGCCGAATCCCATGATCGCCATTCCGGTAGCGAGCCCGGGGCGATCGGGGAACCACTTGATCAGAGTCGACACAGGAGAGATGTAACCGAGACCGAGTCCTATGCCTCCCACGAGCCCGTAGCCAACATAAAGCAGCCAGAGTTGATGCGAAATGACACCCACATACGAAATATAAAATCCAAGCGCGAAGCAAACCGCCGAAGCAAACATCGCCTTGCGCGGCCCGGCGCCCTCCAGCCACTTGCCGAATGTCGCCGCCGAAAGTCCGAGCATGACGATGGCGAGCGAAAAAATCCACGCGATCTGCGTTTGCTTCCAATCGTCAGGCGTGGACTTACCGATGCCCAGGAGTTGAGTCAGAGGAATCTTGAACACGCTGAAGGCATAGGCTTGTCCGATGGACAGGTGGATTGCGAGCGCCGCCGGAGGAACCAGCCATCGGCTGTACCCGGGATGGGCAACCGATCGCTCTCGATCGAGGAAAGACAAAGTGGCCATGTCGTTCACTCCCTCACTGCATTTTGCATTCCCCGGCGTTCATTGCGCCGTGGAAGTAGGTAAGGCAGAAAGGGCTACCAACAATAGGCCCTTGGGACCTCTGTATACATTCTTGACCCGCAAAAAGCAATAACATGATGCCGCTACACGCCACTTCACCAGGTGAGGGCACAACGTCGACCTGCCGGCCTGTTCCTTGCTGGGTATATACTGCGATCCGTTATTTTCGGCTCCAAGCCGGAGCCAACCAAGATGCCTGCTCAAGACGATCTTCCTGACGATGTCCTGTCCGCAGCTGACTCGAACCCTGCGCCGACCGTGAGCGTGGACGCGGCGGATACCGCGGAGCGCGTCATCGGACGATACCACTTGGTACGAAGACTGGGAGAAGGCGGCATGGGTGAAGTCTGGCTGGCCGAGCAAAAAGAGCCGGTGCGCCGCCGAGTCGCTCTCAAGCTGATCAAGACAGGAATGAACACCCGCGAGGCCATCGCGCGCTTCGACTCCGAGCGCCAGGCACTGGCCTTGATGGACCATTCCGCCATTGCCAAGGTGTTCGATGCCGACGCCACGCCGCAAGGCGAGCCTTACTTCGTCATGGAGTACGTTGCCGGTGTTCCGATCACGGACTACTGCGACAATCACCGACTCGGCACACGAGAGCGACTCGAATTGCTCACCCGCGTCTGCGAGGGGGTGCAACACGCTCACCAGAAAGCGATCATCCACCGCGACCTTAAGCCCTCTAACATTCTCGTCACGGAGGTGAACGGCAAGCCAGAGCCGAAAATCATAGATTTCGGCGTAGCCAAGGCGCTGACCCAGAAACTGACCATGGAAACGATGTTCACGCGCGCGGGCGCGTTGGTCGGAACTCCGGAATACATGAGTCCGGAGCAGGCCAGCTCGACAGGCGAGGACATCGACACCCGCACCGATGTGTATTCGCTCGGAATAATCCTGTATGAGTTGCTGGCGGGTGCGCCGCCCATCGAGCTGAGAAAACTTGCTCTGGAAGAGTTCCTGCGGAGGTTGCGGCAGGACGAACCGCCGAAACCCAGCACCAGGATTACCAAGCAAGACCCTACCTCCTCCACGGAAGTGGCGCGGAAGCGCCACACCGAACCGCAGACACTAGCCAAACAGTTGCGCGGCGAGTTGGACTCGATTGCATTGAAGGCGTTGGAAAAGGACCGATCGCGCCGCTATGCTTCGGCATCCGAATTCGAGGCGGACATCAAACGGTACCTGAAGAATGAACCAGTGTTGGCCGTTCCGCCATCGGTGGCCTACCGCGCACGCAAGTTCGCGCGCCGCTACCGTGGTGCGTTGATCACGCTGTGCGCCTTCGTGCTGGTGCTTGTGGTCGCAGCCGGCGTGAGCATCTGGCAGAGCGTCGTGGCCAAGAAACAGCGGGACCGGGCAGATGCCGAGGCGGCCGTCGCTAAGGCCGTAAACCAATTTCTTCAGGACGATTTGCTCTCCCAAGCGAACCCGGAGTCTCAAGATGGCGCGGAGTCGAAAGCGGATCCGGACGTCAAGGTACGGACTCTGCTGGATCGGGCCGCGGCGCGAGCGGGAAAGAGATTCGCGAAGCAGCCGCTGATTGAGTCCGCAATTGAGCACACTGTAGGCAAAGCCTATCTGGGACTTGGCCTCTATAAGCAGGCCGAGCAGAGTTTTCGCAGTGCCTATGAACTGAGCGCGGCGCATCGCGGTGCCGATGATCCTGAGACTCTCGATCTGCTGATGTTGGTGTCCGAAGCCGCGATCAATCAAGACGAGAACGCCGCAGCTGTGGCGGCGGCGAAGACTGTGTTCGAGGCAGAGTCCCGAACGCTAGGTCCGGAAGATCCGCGGACGGTTGTCGCCATGCAAAACCTGGGATCGCTGTATTTCGTAAGCAATCAGTATGCGGAGGCGGAACCGCTGGCGAAGAAGGCGCTGGACATCCAGACGCGGCGCCTCGGCTATGACAACATCGACACTCTGAATAGCAGCGATACGCTCGCGGCACTGTACATCTCCGAAAGCCGCGATGCCGAAGCCCGCGCCCTTCTCGAAAAGGGGCTGGTAAGCTACCGGCATCTGTATGGCCCCGATCATCCCTTCACGATGCGCGAAATGTTTGGTCTCGCTAAGGTGATGCTCGATGAAGGCGATTATGCGCAGGCGGAGAAGCTGTTAGAGCAGGTGCAGGCAGGGTACGGGCGTGCATACGGCGCGCGGCATATCAATACCTTGTACGCGGACAGTCGGCTCGGCCAGGACTACGTGGAGGAAGGCAAGGTTACGCAGGGAATCTCTTTACTGGAAAAAACCCTCAACGACATGCGTGCAGTTGCAGGGCCGGGCGCGAGCGACACTCTGAAGGTCGAAGTGGCCTTGGGATGGGCTTACGACTCACACGGAGAACTGGCGCGCGCGGAGCAAATCTGGCAGGAGGCCCTACTTGGGTATCGTCACCTGGGTAGCTTCGAGGAGTCGAATGCCGCCGACGTCAGCGAACTACTCAGTCAAAACCTGACGAAGCAACGCAAATACCAGCAGGCGGAACTTCTCCTCCGGCAGGCGCTGGCCATCAGGGAGAAGGGAAGTCAGGACGATTGGACACTTTTCCGCGCGCAAGCCTTCATGGGAGCCTGTCTGGCCGGTCTGCGGCGATACGCTGAAGCCGAACTGCTCCTGGTGAACGGGTATGAAGGTATGCGGCAGCGCGCTGAGCGCATGCCTGCCAAGCAGAAGAAATGGATCCACTCCACAGGGGAACAGATTGTGGATCTCTACTCCAAATGGTCCAAGCCGGAGCAAGCATCGCAGTGGCGCACCAAGCTTGCGGCGCAGACGATTTAGCGCCAGCCAAGGGCTGGAGCGACCGTGGTCAGAATTGCGTCCATAACATGCGCGTTATAGGCGACACCTAGTTGATTTGGAACGGTTAGCAATAGCGTGTCGGCCTCCGTGATTGCCTCGTCCTTCCGAAGCTGCTCGATGAGAATGTCCGGCTCAGCAGCGTAGGTACGGCCGAAGATTGCCCGTGTATTTTCGTCAAGGAACCCGATTTTGTCATCTTCCTGACCGCCTCGTCCGAAATACCCACGATCACGGTCGTCGATCAACGCAAAAATACTGCGGCTGACGGAAATGCGCGGAGTGCGCGCGTGACCAGCTTTCTTCCAGGCAGCGCGAAAGGCGCGAATCTGCGCGGCCTGTTGGATGTGGAGCGACTCGCCGGTCTCGTCGAACTTGAGAGTGGAAGTCTGCATGTTCATTCCCAGCTTCGCGGCCCATTCTGCCGTCGCGTTGGAGGCAGATCCCCACCAGATTCGATCACGCAATCCTGCAGAGTATGGCTCAAGACGCAGCAGCCCCGGAGGATTAGTAAACATTGGACGCGGGTTCGGCTGAGCGAAGCCCTTACCGCGCAGCAGCTCAAGAAATTCTTCGGCATGCCGCCGGCCCAGGGCGGCATCGTCCTCGCCTTCATTCGGGCGGTAGCCAAAATAGCGCCAACCATCGATGACCTGCTCGGGGGAACCGCGGCTGATTCCCAACTGCAGCCGGCCGCCGGAGATGAGATCCGCAGCGCCGGCGTCCTCTGCCATGTAATGAGGATTCTCATACCGCATATCGATCACTGCGGTACCAATTTCAATGCTTCGCGTTTTAGCACCAACCGCCGCGAGCAGTGGAAACGGCGACGCCAGTTGCTGTGCGAAATGATGAACCCGGAAGTAGGCTCCGTCCATTCCCAAGCGTTCGGCCTCTACGGCGAGGTCAATGGACTGCAGGAGCACGTCAGCGGCGGACCTCGCTTGTGACTGCGGTGAAGGTGTCCAATGACCGAATGAGAGGAAGCCAATTTTCTTCATGCAATATAAGTCTGCCACATCGTCGATATGGCTGTGCGTCGCTTCTCCGGGTCGCGCTTGTCGCACGCTTCCAGGTTCGTTCTTCAAGAGATCGTCTACACGGTTCGATTTCTCCATCCGAAATCGAACCTCTTGTATAATCCGCCGATGCAAGGAATACCGTGGAGCACGATTGCGCTCGGCTCGCTGTTGCTCATCTCGGTTTTCTCAAATGGAGGACAGGACGTGAAATCTCCGCAACCTGAAAAATCGAAGACGCCTGTTAAAACGGAGCAGCGCGGTCGCATCGTCGGAATCGGCGGTGTCTTCTTCAAATCCGCGAATCGTGATCAGATGCGCGAATGGTATTCGAAGCATCTTGGACTTGATGACACGGGCCAAGGCGCGATGCTTCCGTGGCGCGAACACGACGACCCGCAAAAGGAACACGTTACCGTTTGGACTATCTTTCCCGCCACCACTAAGTATCTCGATCCCAGCCCATCACCGTTCATGATCAACTACGTGGTCGACGATATGGATGCTTTGCTCGACCGCTTGAAACAAGAGGGGGTCAAGATCGACCCCAAACGAATGGATGAATCCTACGGTAAATTTGCCTGGATCTACGACTCGGATGGAAATAAGATTGAGCTCTGGCAGCCGCTGCCCGCCAAGCCCTAAGGACCTTCCACCGCACTGACTCCATCGGTTTTCTGTCGCAAGATTTGAGAGTCAGCTATTGAGAGGCGCCGAAAAGGACGGACGTCACCATGGTTTCAATCCTGATTGCCATCTCCTCGGCGGGGATGCGGTCGGGGGTTTGAAACCAGTGGCGCGCGGCTCCAAAAACTGCCCAGGCCGCGGTAGTCGCCAGCAGTGCCCCATCGACACCTGGTGCAGTCCCATGAAGGACAAGGCCTTCCTTGAACATACCCTCGACGACGGGGATGATGGAGACTTGCAGCGGCATCCGAGCCAACTGAGTGGGACAGCCTGCTTGCTCCGCAAGATAGTCGCAGACGCCGAGTGCAATGGCACGCAGTGCTCCGTGGCAGTCGGTAAAAGTGATGGCGCGGCGTTCTATCAGGTCGCGGAAACGAGCGCCGGTCATGGCCTGCAGCAACGCATTCTTGTCCGGATAGTGCAAATAAAAGGTGGCCCGGTTCAACCCGGCCTCGTCCGCGATCTCCTGCACGGAAATATCTTCGAACTCCTTTTTTATCAATAAGCTGGCCAGTGCGTCCATGAGCATGCGGCGGCTGCGCAGAATGCGCGGATCCGTCGTTCCGGTCTCGGGTTGGAGAAGCTGGGCCACTCTACTTTGATGAAAGCATACCCCCTCGCAGACTAAAACGACACTTGTTTATTTTTTGAATCGACAAATGTTGTGTACTAATCATATGTCGTGTTGGAGGAATGCTCAATGTCAACGCTGCTACACATCGATTCCAGCCCACTCTACGGTCGGTCAGTCTCCCGCGAGCTGACCGCTGCGTTCGTTAACCAATGGAAAGCTTCGCATCCCGATGGAAAGGTCATTGACCGCGACCTCAACGCAACAGCAATGCCGCCGCTTAATGCGGAATGGGTCGGTGCCGTCTACACGCCGGAGCAGGCCCGCACTCCGCAGCAGAAGGAATTGCTGTCGCTCTCTGACTCTCTGCTCGCCGAATTGGAGCAGGCCGACGAGTACGTCATCGGAGTGCCGATGCATAACTTTTGGCGTGCCTTCCGTGCTCAAGCTCTGGATCGACCAGATTGCGCGAGTCGGCAGGACCTTTTCCTACGGGGAGGGAGGGCCGAAGGGCCTGATTCGCGGCAAGAAGGCGACCTTCATCATCGCGACCGGCGGGATTTACGACTCCCAGACGCAGATGGCCTCGTTCAATTTCGTGGAGCCATATCTGCGGTCCGTATTTGGTTTTCTTGGCGTGACGGACACGACCTTCCTGACCGCAGGGGGGACCAGCGCGCTGAACCAGGGGCATGACCGGACCGCGTTTCTCGCACCGCACCTTCAGACCGTGCAGACGCACGCTCAGACTTTGTAAGAGAGGACACATTAAGAGGAGGATACGTATGAAAATTACTTCAATTGTTGCTCGCTATCTACTGGGCCTGATGTTTACGGTCTTCGGGTTGAACGGATTTCTCAACTTCATCCACCAGCCACCACCGGCGAATCCGCTGGCAATCCAGTTCTTTGTTGCCGTCAGCGCATCGCACTTTGCCGCGTTCTTCTTCGCGATTCAATTGCTCGGTGGAGTGCTGCTGCTCTCGGGCCTTTTCGTGCCACTCGCGCTGACAGCGTTGGCGGCGGAGCTCTATAACATCCTTGCGTTTCACCTGACGCTGGCGCCGGCGAGCATTGCTCCGGCTCTGGTGGCCTGTGTGCTGTGGATACTGGTCTTCGTTCAGTACCGCGAAAGCTTCAACAGCATCTTCAGCGCGAAGCTTACGCAGCATGTGGCTTCGAGGTGATCGGGACTAGGGCGACCGCTTCGGGTACGGGATCTTGATGATGCGGCCGGTATGAACAGAATTGGGGGGTCCGTGTGTCCCAATTCTCCGGCCGAATTGAAATCTCCCAACGTAAAAGTGAGCAGGACGCGGCTTCCCGCCGCGTCCCTTCATCGTCTAAAATCGCAGCCGACTTCGGAGGGCTTAAATGAAGCCTGTCGCGACCTGCATCGCCCCTCTCGTCCTTGTCCTTGCTTCTCTTTGCACCGCCCAAGTCACCACCTCGCAATACGACAATGCGCGCACCGGTGCCACGCTCAACGAGAAGATTCTTACTCCGCAGAACGTCAATGCCCAGCGGTTCGGCAAGCTCGGCGCATTCAAAGTCGATGGCCCCGTCTACGCTCAGCCTCTTTTCGCGCCCAACGTCGAAATTCCGGGCAAAGGCACGCATGACGTTATCTTCGTCGCCACCGAGCACGACAGCGTCTACGCCTTCGACGCCGACCATGCCGGCAGCCTTCCGTTATGGCAAGTCAGCTTTCTCGACAAAGCGCGCGGCACGGTTCCTCTCTCAGAAGACATGGTGCAGTGTCCGTTCATCCGCCCCGAAGTCGGTATCACCTCTACCCCCGTCATCGACATCAAGACCGGAACACTCTATGTGTTGGCGCGCACCGCTATCCGCCACACGGTCGGCGACAACGAATATTTTCAGCATCTCCATGCGCTGGCCATCACTACGGGCGTCGAAAAATTCGGCGGCCCGAAGCTGATCACGGCATCGGTGCCAGGCCGGGGCGCAGGCAGATCCAACCGCCAGGTCGACTTCGATCCTCTCCACGAAAATCCGCGCGCCGCGCTCACTCTCGCCAACAACACGGTGTATTTAACCTGGGCTTCTTCCTGCGATGTCGATCCCTACCACGGCTGGGTGATGGCCTACGATGCGCAAACGTTCGCGCAGAAGGCCGTGCTCAACGTCAATCCCGACGGCAGCGAAGCCGGAATCTGGCTCAGCGACACCGGGCCCGCCGTCGATGCCGAAGGCAATCTTTACGTGCCCACCGGCAATGGCA
>Ga0210410_10002662_pt1 | contig 15968 bp, 8 predicted proteins | sample IncBWC4MmetaG_FD_161058 | JGI IMG/M metagenome (GOLD analysis project Ga0210410, IMG submission 161058) | Forest soil microbial communities from Barre Woods Harvard Forest LTER site, Petersham, Massachusetts, United States - Inc-BW-C-4-M | ecosystem: Environmental > Terrestrial > Soil >... | reverse complement strand
CCTGAACCTCAGCATCGCCGGAAAATTTATTCAGGACGAATTTTCTTTCAGTACTCAGACCATGGGCTGGGTTTTCAGCGCGTTCATTCTCGGATATTCGATTTTCCAAATTCCCGGTGGATGGGCCGCGGACCGTTTCGGCGCGCGCAACCTTCTCACCACGGCAATTGTTTGGTGGTCGGCGTTCACCGCGCTCACTGCGCTTGCTCCAAATTTAATTTTCGTGCGTTGGGTCGGCGTAGCCGGATCACTCATCATCGTGCGATTCATGGTTGGCGTCGGCGAATCTTCCAGCGCGCCCGCTGCAAATAAAATTGTGGCCTACTGGATGGGCTCCACGCATCGCGCCACCGGATCAAGTTTCACGTTGCTCGGCATCGGACTCAGCGGCGCGTTCACTCCATTTTTAATTTCGTGGATCATGCAGCGCTGGGGCTGGCGAATGTCCTTCATTCTTTGCGGACTCGCCGGACTCGTCGTCGCTCTCGCATTTCGTTTGTACGTCACCGATCGCCCCGAACAAAACTCCCAAGTCAACGCCGCCGAACTTGCGCTCATCCATTCCACTCAATCCACGCAAGTGAGTGCATCAACGAAACCGCGTCCAGCTCCGTGGGGGAAAATGCTCGCCAGTCCTTCTGTCTGGGCGTTGCTCATCGGATATTTTTGCCAGGGATATCCCATCTATATTTTCCATACCTGGTTTTTCATCTACCTGGTGCGCGTACGCGGCCTCACCATTTCGCAAGGAGGCATCTGGGGCGCCACTCCTTATCTAGCGATTGTAATTCTCGCGCCGCTCGGAGGAAAATTTTCGGACGCCGCGGTACGCAAACTGGGCAAACGCAAAGGACGGCAACTCGCCGTATGGGTCGGAATGCTGGCCTCCGCGGGATTCTTGTGGTTCGGCAGCGGCGCCACAAATAAATGGCTGGCGATTACGTTGCTCGCGGCCGGCGGAGGCTTCAACATGTTTGCAGCCGCAAGTTTCTGGGCAGCTTGCATTGATATGACCCAGGAATTCACCGCTTCCCTTTCCGGCTTGATGAACACCTTCGGAAATTTCGGCGGATGGGTCTCGCCCATTCTCACCGCTTACATCGCCACGCATTTCGGCTGGAACATCGCGCTCGATTTCGCCGCCATAATCACCATCGCTTGCGCGGCATCCTGGCTCTTCATTGACGCATCTCAATCTTTCGACCACGCGCCCGAAACGTAGCCATCGCATAACAAAAATGCGCCGGTCATCGATCCCACCTTTCGGCGGAACAAATAACCGGCGCATTTAATTTATTTTTCGCGGACTACTGCTTCGTGGCTTTATCCACAAACGCCGCGATGTTGTTGTGCAGTTGCGTTCGCGCGGAATCGTGCAAATACATCATGTGACCCGCGTCGTAATATTTCAGTTGCACGTGGCCCTGCAGATCCGCGGGCAGTCCAAGATGTTCCATCGTAAATTCGGTGGCGAAAAACGGGGTGGCCATATCGAAGTATCCGTTTTCCACTTCCACCAGCAGCTTCGGATTGGTGATCATGGCCTGCGCCAAATCTCCTTGAACGTTTGGTGCACCCGGAAATCCTCCGCCGCCTCCGCCACGTCCCCCAGCGCCGCGCACCCAGTTCCAATTTCCGCCGCCCTGGTTGTGGTAGTCCTTGTCCAAACCAAATTTCAGTTCGTCATGGTTATACGCGTTCAGCATCGCAGTGAACGCGCCGCCGACCGCCGGCCCTTCCGGATCGCCTTGCGAATTTTCACTCAGCAAATCGCGAGTGTATCCGGTGAATCGCGCGTCAATGCGGCCAACCGTCAATCCGCGGCTGCGCAAAAGCTCCACGTTGAATTGACCGAGCGTTACGCGAAGATTTGCCTTCTTCAAATATTCTTCGCCGAGTCCGGTGAAGTAGGAAAGTCTTTTCGCCACGGCATCTTTTTCAGTGGCCGAAATTTTGTCGCCCTTGAAAAGCGCGGTCGCATATTCATTCTTCCCGTATTGCCGCGCTTCTTCGATGAACGACTCAAGATTTGCGGGGCGATTTTTCAGCGCCTTGTGATACCACGCTACAGCCGCATAACTCGGCAAGTAGTAAACGTAAACGCGGTCATCACCGGGCCCGAAAGTCAGCGACGAAAGATCCAGCACCGACGACATCAGCACAATTCCATTCAAGTGCATGGTGTAGCGGTTCTGCAAATAATTTCCCAGCACCGCCGACCGGAAAGTGCCATAGCTTTCGCCCATCAGAAACTTCGGCGAATTCCAGCGGCCGTTGCGGTTGACGTAAATGTTGATGAACTGGCCGAACGCGCCCATGTCCTCGTCAATTCCGTAGAACAAATTCGGCGCGCCCTTGCCGACGATGTGGCTGTATCCGGTTCCCATCGCGTCGATGAAAACCATGTCGGTCTTGTCGATCAAACTTTCCGTGTTGTCCACCAATTTATATGGAGCCGGCGACGTAAATTCGCCTTCCGTGGTCACGACTCGTCGTGGACCAAACGCGCCCATGTGCAGCCACATCGTGGAAGATCCGGGCCCGCCGTTGTAGTAAAACGAAATCGGACGCGTGCTCACATCTTTCACGTCGCTGCGCGTGTAGGCCACCGAATACATCAGACCAATCGGCTCGCCGGCATCATTCTTCAGCAGAGTTGTGCTGGCCGTCGCTTTGTACGGAATCACTTTGCCGCCGATGGTGATTGTGTGTTCCGTAACCGAAATCTCTTCCTTCGTCGACGCTTCTTCAGTTCCAGCGGCAGGTGCTTCGCCTCCGCCGCGCCCCGCCCGGCCCTGCGCATACACGCGCGCCGATTGCCCGGCTACCAAACAAATCAAAATCGCCCCAAACCACAATCTTCTTCGCATTCAAATGCTCCTATCCTTGAATTTCAGCTTCTCTAAGATGTCCCACCTGAACTCTCGGAAACCGCGGCGATTCTATGCGCCCAGGCAAGCAGAAGTCAAAGAAATGTGTCCCGCGTTGCGCGTCTCGGAACGTCAAATTCATTCTTAAGGCGCGCGTCTGCTACAATTAAGATATATTTCAACAGGTTCAAATGGCGGAAACTATTCAATCCGGAAATGTAAAGCTGCGGCGCTATTTGCGCTACTGGCGCACGCGCCTGCGCGAAGTGCGCAAGCTCGCCTGGCGCGGAATTTCCAAGCGTTCACCAATTCTCGCACACATTATTCCCATGCGCCGCTGCAATCTGGCCTGCACCTATTGCAATGAATTCGACGATTTCTCAGATCCCGTGCCCGTGGACGAAATGAAGCGCCGTTTGGACGATCTGGCGCGCCTGGGCACGGCCATCGTAACCATCAGCGGAGGCGAACCTCTCCTCCATCCTGATCTGGACGACATCATCCGCCACATTCGCAAGCGCGGCATGATCGCGGGACTTATCACAAATGGATACTTGCTGGTTCCCGAACGCATCGAGCGCTTGAATCAGGCCGGCCTGGAGCATTTGCAAATCAGCATCGATAACGTGCAGCCCGATGAAGTATCGAAGAAAAGTTTGAAGGTGCTGGACCAGAAGCTGGACAATCTCGCGCTCTACTCCGTGTTTCAGGTGAACATTAATTCCGTGCTGGGCAGCGGCGTAAAAAATCCGGAAGACGCGCTGGAAGTTGCGCATCGCGCGATGGCGCTCGGATTTACCAGCACCGTTGGAATTATTCACGATTCCAACGGTCAACTGCAGCCGCTCGGTCCGCACGAGCAGGAAATTTTTGAAGAAATTATGTCGCTGGGCAAGCACTCATTTTCACGGTTCAACAGTTTTCAACATAACATCGCCGCCGGAAAACCAAACGAGTGGCGCTGCCGTTCCGGCTCCCGCTATCTTTACATTTGCGAGGAAGGACTGGTCCACTGGTGTTCGCAGCAGCGCGGAATGCCCGCCGTTCCGTTGCACACCTACACGCAAGCGGATTTGGATCGCGAATATTTGACGGTGAAACCCTGCGCGCCCTACTGCACAGTTTCCTGCGTTCAGCAGGTGGCCATTCTGGATAACTGGCGCGCGCCGCAGACTCTAAAGCCCCAAGCAGCGCCTCCGCATCCCGGTGGACTTGTTATCTTTCCGGAGTAGTTGCCGGCACCGAATCAACCTCAGGTTTCCATTTAATCCGTGACGGGTGTTTAGTCGTTGCGCCTAATGCTAGATGATCGAACTGCCTGAAGTTTTCCATTCCTCCGGACGGCAAGCCAAAAAAGTAGTTATGCACGCAAGTGGTCTGTAACATTTGCTTGCCAGAGGCGTCGTAAAATAGTGTGGGCGCGTCACTATTAGCTATTGAGCGGGAGGAGCGATGCAGGACGAGATCGTAAGCGGCGGCGAGCGGTCTACGGTGATCGGTTGGATGGATCGAGCGTGGGCGATTTGAGATTTGGCGCCCGGTCGCTGCGGAAAAGTCCGGGATTTACCGCGGTGGCGCTGATTACGCTGGCGCTGGGCATTGGCGCGCCAACCGCGATTTTCAGTGTGATTGATGCGGTGATGCTGCAGCCGCTGCCCTTCGCACAATCAAACGAAATCGTGCGAATTCTGGAGACAAGGCCGGGCGGATCTACTTTTGGGCCATCGCCTCTGGATATTCGCGACTTTTCTCAAAACAATCACACTTTTCAGCAAATGGTGGTTTACGACACCTGGCGCAAAAACGTCAGCCTGGGCGCGGGAAATGAGCCGGAACAGATGGCCGTCGGCCTCGTGCCCGGCGAGTACTTTGAAATACTCAAGGTTTCGCCATTGATGGGCCGTCTTTTTACGCCAAGCGAGAATCGTGAGGGTGAAAACTACGTTGCCGCCATAAGCACGGGGCTTTGGCGGACGCGCTTCGCCTCCGACGCGAACATTCTGGGACGCAAAATTCTTATTAACGACGAACCGTACACCATCGTCGCGGTGATGCCGGATTCAATTCCGTATTGGATCGAGTCGAATCGAATCAGCGGACGAGTTGACGTGTGGACTCCATTCGTCGTTCCCGGAAATATCTGGGCGGAGACTTCCCGCGGGGCGCGCAATTTTGGGTCGCTCGCGCGGATGAAACCAGGTGTGACTACCGAGCAGGCGCGGGCCGATCTGACGGCGATCGCGGCGATGCTGGGATCGTCATATCCGATTGACGCAGGAATCGCGGCAATAGTGAGGCCGCTGGCGGACTACCGAGTCGGAGCGTTGCGGCCAATTCTGATTTTGCTGATGGGCGCGGTCAGTCTGATTTTATTGATTGCGTGCTCAAATCTCGCAAACCTGTTGCTGGCGCGAAATTCGGCGCGGCAGCGTGAGTTGGCAGTGCGCGCGGCGCTGGGCGCAGGACGCGGAGACCTAGTGCGGAGCTTGCTTGCGGAGACGCTGCTCCTGTCCGTGGCCGGAGGCGTGCTGGGTCTGCTTTTCGCGCGTGTTGGCGTCTCCGCGCTTGCTTCCGCGAAAGCAGCGGACATGACGCAACTTCAGAATATTCAGATTCACGGCGGCGTGCTGCTCTTTACTTTGGCGGCCTCGTTACTAGCGAGCGTGATTTTTGGACTTGCGCCCGCTCTGGTGGCGGCGAGAGTGAATTTGACGGAAGCGCTCAACGAAGGCGGCAGGTCCGGAGCCACAGGATTGCGAGGGCGCGCGTTTCGCAATGGGCTAGTAGTGACGGAAGTGGCGCTTTCGCTGATGCTGCTGGTTGGAGCAGGTCTGCTGATTCAAAGTTTGCTGCGATTGCAAAATCAGGATTTGGGAATGAGCGCGGACCACGTGCTGAAGGGTCACTTTTATTTGCCGGACTCGAGATATCCGTGGATGAACGAGAAAGATCCGGGACGAGTGGCGGTTACCCGCTTCTGCGATGAATTTGGCGAAAGAGTTCGAGCGCTGCCCGGAGTTGTGGAAGCAAGCGTGACCACGTTGTTTCCTCCGTCGAACAACTGGGGCCAGATGATCGGACTGCCCGGACGCACGCCTTCGAGACTTGAAGATGTTCCCATTGCGCGGTTCGGGCTGGCCGATGCCCATTTTCTGAGGACGACGGGAATACCTTTGACTCGCGGCAGGGATTTTTCCGGTGCCGACACTGCGGGAACGGCAAAGGTGGCGCTGATCTCTGAAGAATTTGCGCGGCGATATTTTCCATCAGTCGAGGCTGTCGGCCAGCGCGTCCACATCGGCCCACCGACGGGACTGCTGAATATTCCGCCCGGCGCCAACACCATGGATTCTTCGGATGTGACGGTCATCGGAGTGATGGGCAATATGCGGACGGATGGGCTGGCAGGAACGGTGCAACCGTTAATTGTGGGACTCTACTCGCAGCATCCGTATGTGAATTACGGATTTAAAGACATCATAATTCGCACTGCCGTGGCGCCGCACTCCGTGGAGCCGGCGATACGAAGCGCGCTGCATGAACTGGACGCGGATATGCCGTTCGCGGAAGTGCAAACGATAGACGAACTGATTGCGCAACAAACAGGCAGCCAGCGTTTCACCACAATTTTGCTGACGCTCTTTACCGCTGCCGGATTGCTGCTGGCGATTGTCGGGGTGTATGGCGTGATGTCATTTCTTGTAACGCAACGGACGCACGAGATGGCGGTGCGTGTGGCGTTGGGCGCTACACGCGCCAACGTGCTGGCGCTAGTTCTAAGGCAAGGATTGAAGCTCGCCGCGATTGGATCGGTTGTAGGAGTGGCCGGCGCTTTGGCGATACGGCAGGTGATGAGCCAAATGCTCTTCGGGATTTCCGCAGCGGATCCGGCGACGCTGGGGTTTGCCGCTGCGACGTTAGTTGCGGTTGCGGCGATTGCGTGCGCGGTGCCGGGAATGCGCGCGATGCGAGTGGATCCGGCGCGAGCGTTGCGGCAACAATAACCACAGCTACGGAGTTTTGGCTGGAGTTTTTTGTGGAGGACTGGTCCACCACTTCCAACGGACATCAAACCGCGGTGCGCCCACCATCGACGGCGAGTTTTGCGCCGTAAATAAAACTAGATTGATCGGTCGCCAGGAAAACAATGGCTTCGGCGATTTCCTCGGCGGAAGCGGGACGCCCGGCCGGCGCCTGAGCGGCGAGTTGCGCGAGGCCTTCGCCCATTACTTCGGTACCCTCGGTGCGCGTGGGCCCGGGGCTGACCGCATTCACGCGTACACCGCTGTGGCCATATTCCGCGGCCCACGATTTCGTCAGCAAATTGATCGCGGCCTTGCTTGAGCCATAGAGACTCATGCCGGACATTCCAAAATCGGCGACCATCGTAGATGTATTGACGATGGCACCCTTGCCGCGCTTGGCCATCAGGGGAGCGAGTTCCGCGACGAGAAAAAACGGCGCCTTAACATTAAGCGCATACACCTTGTCAAAGTCTTCTTCCGTTGTTTTATCGGTTGGTCCGAACGGGAAGATTCCGGCATTGTTGATGAGAATATCCACGTGGCCGTTTCCGAGCTCGATCGCTTTTTTCGCCACTTGGCGCGCGTTCGACGCGTCCCGAAGGTCGGAGGAAATGTAATCTGCTTGACCTCCTGCTGCGCGGATTTCCGCGACCGTTTTTTCGCCGCGCTCCGCATTGCGACCGACGACCACGACATGGATGCCGAGCGAGGCCAATTTATTAGCGACCGCCCGGCCGATGCCGCTGGTTCCTCCGGTGATAAGTGCTGTCGACGTGTCTGTGTTCATGAGCGACTCCTGTACCTAATCTGTGATCCTTGTCTCGTGATTGGATGCGACACCCAACTATAGGTTCCGACAAAACGTGGGTTTCTGCGCGCCGACGGGTCAGCTCGTAACCCATTCAGAACACATAACTTATACAAATCACTGTGTGGAATACTGAAAGTCTCTGCACGCGCCCAAAACTGGACCCGCTGTTGTCGCTGCGGAACACCCTGTACTTTGGTTTCCTTGACGCACCCCATCCCCAAAGCTAATTTTGATTGAGGCTTGTCTCGTGCTTTCGGCGCCGATTTTTGCGCCGTGCCGTTTGTTTCGCCGAGTACGACGTCGCGCGGTCTCTCGCCAGTCTCCGCGCGCGCCAGGAAACCTCGCGAGTATTCTTCCTGTTACGGCAGGAAAAGCTGCTGCGCGGCGTCCGCAATTTCTTAAGAGGGCGCGCGATGTGACTTTATCATTTCGATGACGACACTTGCCAAAACCGGCCGCTACCAGCTTCTCGATGAACTGGGCCGCGGCGCCATGGGCGTGGTTTACCGCGCGCACGATCCCGTGATTGGACGCGACGTCGCCGTAAAAACCATGCATCTTGCCGCCGACGGCAGCGGCGCGAATCGTCCGGAATTCCTTTCGCGATTTCAGACTGAAGCGCGCGCCGCGGGCATTCTGACTCACCCGAATATTGTGGTGGTGTATGACGCAGGCGAAGAGGACGGCACTTTTTATATCACTATGGAATTGGTGGAAGGCCGCAGCCTGCATTCGCTGCTTGAGGAGCACCACGCATTTCCATTGCCGCGCGCGATAAAGATCATCGAACAGGCTTCGTCGGCGCTGGAGTATGCCCACAAAAACAATATTATTCATCGTGACGTGAAGCCGGCGAATTTGATGATCACCGCTGATGACACCGTGAAAGTTACGGACTTCGGAACCGCGAAAATTCTTCGATTCAATACCACGCAGACCGCGGCGGTGATCGGCACGCCGTCTTATATGTCCCCGGAACAAATTAAAGGCAAAACGGTTGACGGGCGCTCCGACATTTTCGCGCTGGGAGTAATTCTTTACGAACTGGTGACCGGCGAAAAACCGTTTCCCGGACAGAACATCACCACGGTGATCTACAAAATTGTAAATGAAGAACCAATTCCGCCGCGCGAGTTGGATCCTTCTATCAACGCAGGCTTGTGCAACGTGATTGCGCGCGCCCTTGCAAAAGATCCCACCGCGCGTTTTCAGACCTGCGGCGAATTGCTGCAAGCGCTGAAGAACTATCGAAATTTTGAGCCGGGAACGCGGAGCCATCTACACTCCTCGTACATACCTACGTCACCGGCGCCGCCGAAACTTACTCTGCGGCCAGCACAGCCGCACGGCGCTTCCGCGAGGCCCGCGACAAACATCGCGCTGCCTGATATCGCGCGCGCTGTTCCGGTGCCTGCGGCCGGACATACCCTTTACGATGCGGCAGCGCACAAGGCGAGGCAGCGCAAGTGGTCTACATTCTGGTTTTCGTTGCTGCTGTTGGGGGTGATCTCGGCCACAAGCTATTACATCCGGCCTTACACGGACGACGTGTGGGCCGCCGTGCAATCAGTTTTTTCCAAGCAGCCTGCGCAACCGCCATCTGCAACACCTGCGCCGGCGGCTGCGACGCCATCCATTCCTGTGGCACCCGCGAAAAACAGAATATCCAAGCCGGCGCCATCTGTTGTGCCGCCGAAGCAAGATGATTCCGTCAGTTCAACCGTACCGGCGCCAACATCAAAACCGAGCGATGATTCGGCTTCAACTGACAAACCAAAAACTGAAAATTCCGCAGACGCGCCCGTAAAGGCCTTGAATCCAATTGTTCCGCAAGTTGCCGACGCAGCTTCCTCGACGCCCTCAGCGACACCGCCAGTTTCTTTACCGGCAGCGAACCCGCAAATGCCTTTTCGTGTTCGCATGACCAATCTCAAAGCTGCGATTGATCAACGACTTGCCGAGGCGGGCTTGAGCAATCGCGTTCACGTAACTTTCAACGGTGGCACGCTGGTGTTGCAGGGCCATCTTCGGGCGGCCGAGCATCAGGCGCTGTTGAATAAGCTGCGATTCCTTCCGGATTGGGCGCGCGTGACCGACGACATTCTTCCGGTTCAGTAACCCGCGTAAATACTGGCCCCGTTACCTATTCGACCACTCCGCTTGAACGGTCATTTCACTCGGCACGCTCCCGATAGACTATAGACAAATGGCGCATCACGCCCTTCCTGGCCTGTCGTCCGTGGACGCGCGCCCGCACCGCGAATCCGGCGGGAAGAATCGCATTTCTTCCGCAAGTTCTGCGCGAACAAGCACGGGCGTTCGTGGCGGCGGGGCAAACGTCACGCCACAAGATGCGGTCGAATTTTGCGTTGGCCGTTTTTTAAGATCATTTCAAGCGTTGTGCGTCACCACCCGGCTTTATCAGAAGAATCATCCGCTGGCGATTTCCGCGCTGGAAACGGTGGAACTTCATCTGCGCGCGGCGCTCGAACGCGTAAGTCCAATTGCCATCGGAATTGAGAATGACGTACTGGTTTTTTGCTCCGCGAAGAATACCGACCCAAGTCCTCTGGAGATCAACGCGGCCTGGACCGGTCTAATCGATAGCTGGAAACGCCGCGGCATTCGTACACTTGTGTTTCTTCCGAGCACAAATCTAGGCGAGATAGACGCGCTCAGCCGCATGCTGAATCTTCCGCGCAATCTTTCTGACGCGGAATGGGCCGCGCGCTTCACTGAGAATCGCATCCTGGGAATTCGCGTGAACGTTTCTTTGCGGCAGCGTCCCACGCCCGCGCTAGCGACGCTCGTTTCCGTTTTACTGGCGCACCCGGGCGCGAAATTCGCCGTTCACAATCTTGATTCCCCTGCCGCGCCGCCTGGATTTGAAGATTTGTCCGTTTCGCTGCGCCTGCTGGGGCGTTTGGAGCCAATCGTCAGTGCCGGCGCGAAGGAGAATTCTCAGCGCGTTGCCGAATCCATTCATATGGCGGTACTTGACGCCGAAAGCCGCACGATTCACCAGCTCGTTCGCTGCATGTCGAAGTATCCGCCGCGTGATTCCGAAGCCGCCGAAAAATATCTTGCGCGCATTTCTGAATACCTATTGCTGGAAACATCGGCCGCGCAGTTTCTGGCTGGGCGTCTGGCAATCACTGATTTGCGGGGAGTCTTTCAATCTCTCAGCGAAGCGCTGGTTCACGCTGCTACCGCAAACGTGGACGCAATTGAGCGTTCAATTTTCTCTGGCTCACTCGACGCAGCGCTCTTTCGCGCCGCGCGCGCATTAATGCCCGGGCTTGCGGAAACAACATCTGCCGCTGCTGAACTCTGCGCCGAGCGCCTGCATGATAGTTTTTGGGATGAGCTTCCACCGCGCGAGAAATCCGCCGCCCTGCGCGGCCCTGAAGCGTGGTGCGTTCCGCTTTCTGTTCTTCGCCGCTATGTTGACCAGCTTTTGAGCGCCGGCCGTAGCAGCCAGGGCGGCGCGCCCATTCGCGAATCGCGAATCCTGATTTCAAATTACGGCCGCGCGCTGGAATCCGAAGAAAGCCGCGCGCGTCGCACCTCTGCAAATGGATTGGTCGAGCTGCTTCCGGTCATCGAGAATCTGTGGCTGGAAGAAAGTCCCGTGGAATTGGATCGCGCCGCAGTTCGCGCGCTGATCGCGGAAGTTTCGCCCGGTATCGCCGCAATGCTCGCTGCTCTGGTGGAAAATCTTGCGCGCCTGGCCGCGGCGCGAAACGACTTCGCCGAATTTGAGCGAATTCTCAAAGCGCTCGAAGATACCCCTCGTGACGACGAGCATGCTCATCTCAACGCTCTCGCCGATCGCCTGATGATCGAGACCAACTGGCAGCTTTTGCTGGATAAGGCGCTGCTTCCGAATTCCGGCAAGCCATCGCGATCCCACGGCGCAACCGATGCAGCACTGGCGCGATTGCTGGCGCGAAATCCGGAACGTCTGCTGGCCGCACTGGGTAGCACGTTGAACGCACACGGTGGACTCGACGATCTTCCGGCCATGGCGCGCCTGGTGGTCGCCGCAGGTGAACCTGTTCTTGGCGCGCTGCAATCACATTTGAATGATCCGCGCCGTCACCGCACGGCCACCGCGATAAAACTTCTGGCGGCAACGGAACCTCAGCGACTCGTCACTGCACTGCCGCGCGCGCTTCTGGCCTGGGATTGGAATTTGCAGGATCTCGCTGTCGCAGAATTGACGCGGCGAGACGCTACCACGAAAGCGCATGGCGTGGCGCGCGTTTTCGCCGAGCTTCTTCCGGACGCGCATCCGCTGGTCGTGCCGGTGATGATCGACGAAATCGGAATCAGCGGGGAAAATTCCGCGATTCCGCTCTTGATACAAATTGCTTCGGGATCGCTCGAACAGTTGCGCGACGTTTTCATCCGCATCAAAGCCATCGAAGCGCTTGGAAGTCTGCGCGCAGTGGAAGCCGCCGACTTGCTGCGTACTTTGTTGCGCCAGCGGCAGGGACTTGTGCACTCCGAGCCGGCTGGATTGCGCGCGGCGGCGGTTGAGGCGCTGGCAATGATCGAAAATCATCCGGCGTCCGCGCGATTGCGCGCTTCGCATGACGCGCTGAACAAATCGAACATTTCACACGCGCGCCCTCGCCGCTATGTCCGCATTCGGCTGGACCAGCCTTACACCGCGCGCATCGAGACCCGCGTGGACACGCGTGGCAGCATTCCCGCGGAGGCCCGGATGTCGCCCCACGGGAAAAAAGGGCTTGCCGCCGCGTCTGCTCGCGTGACACAAATTAGTCTGGGCGGGGCTTTCATCGAATCGAGCCGCCGGCTCGCGGTGGGCGATCATATTCGCGTGGATATCCGCGCGGGCATTCGGCACATTCGCTCGACCGCGGTGGTGCGCAACGTCAGCGCGTTCGGCGGCGGCGTGGAATTCCTCAGCATGCCGGACGTGGATCGCGAACGACTCCGCCGATTGGTACGCCGCCTACTCGCCTGACGATCTTTTATCCCACCGCACACGGCGTTGTTCACTGCCCGTTAATTACTTGAAGCGTGTCAGGATTTTTCTCCGAGCGGCGTTATACCCGTTGTTAGCGCACCGGATCAAAACAACTCAAGGAGAACCTGACCGTGAAGACTTCGCACGTGCAGTACAAATTCATTCGTACTATTTTTATGCTGCTATTATTTGGCGCCGCGATCACGAGCGTGACTGCTCAGCGAGACGTGCGGGCTCAAATCCAACCGCCGACTGAGCGAAAGCCGGCTCCTGCATTTCGCCTGATGAATTCGGCTGCTAAAAACGTCGATCTTTCAGACTTTCGCGGGAAAGTCGTGTTGCTTGATTTTTGGGCGACGGACTGTGGTGGATGCAAGCTGGAGATTCCCTGGTACATGGAATTCGACCAGACTTACAAAAGCAAAGGTCTCGCCGTCGTTGGCGTTTCCATGGATATTCTGTACGAGGATCTAAAGAGCGCCGAGGAAGGCTGGAACAAAGTGAAGCCGTTTGTCCTCGAGCACAAAATCAACTACCCGATTCTGATGGGCGACGATGACGTGACCAGGGCCTACAGTATTAACGCATTGCCCGCTACATACCTGATTGACGGGCAGGGTCGAATCGCCGCAGCCTATTTGGGTCTTGTTGATAAAGACGACATGGAAGCAAATATCAAGAAGCTTCTCGCGGAACACTAGAATTCTGGCACGGTTCACCGGCGCGAAATTCGCAAATTTCCGAGCCGATGTAAATACTCTGCGCCTAGACGTCCTTTGATCCGGAAGCCGCTGCAGCGCGCGCCCCGGGCTCGTCAGAAGCGGCGACGTCAGGCTCCGTCGGAGCCGCCATGAGCGGCTCCGGCAAACTTTCCACTGGTTCGAGCGCTTCGATTTCTCTTGTACTGGCAACGCCCAGATCGCGGAACTTATTCGCGCCGGGCAGCAGGCGCGTATTAAATGAGCGCACCGCTTTCGTATATCCCTCGTTGGCCTTTTCCAACGAATGTCCCACGTCGCCAAGATGATCGGCGAAAACCGTAAGCCGTTCGTAAAGTTCCTTGCCGAGACTGCTGATGCGTTCCGCATTTTCGGCCAGCAATTCCTGACGCCAGCCGTACGAAATTGCGCGAAGCAGGGCAATCAGCGTGGTGGGGCTCGCCAGCACGACTCGCTTGTCGATCGCTTCCTCAATCAGAGTGGGCACGGATTCCAGCGCGGCGCTGAAAAATGATTCGCCGGGTACGAACAGCACGACAAATTCGGGCGTCGGTTCAAATTGTTTCCAATATTCGCGTGCGGAAAGTGCTTGAATGTGTCCGCGCACCAATCGCGCGTGTTCCAACATTGCCGCCGCGTGCTCTTCATCATTCTGCGCAGCAGTGGCGGCGAGAAAACCGTTCAGCGGAACTTTTGCGTCAATCACCACTCGCCCGCCCCCGGGCAAATGCACAATCATGTCCGGACGCAACCGTCCACCTTCTGAATCCACCGAAACTTGCTCCACAAAATCGCAATGCGGAGACATGCCCGCCAATTCCACGGCGCGCCGCAGCGTCAATTCTCCCCAGCGTCCCTTCACTTGCGGCTGCTTCAGTGAATTGGAAAGCGAACTGGCCTCCACGCGCAATTCCTTGCTGGTGTCGGCAAGCTGCTTCACCTGTGAACGCAGTTCTCCATACGCTTCCTGGCGGGAAGATTCCACCTGTTGCAGCCGCTCATTTAATTGGCCCAGCGTATCGCCCAGCGGACGCACCAATCCTTCGATGGCCACTTTGCGTTGCTCCAAATCGCCTTCGGCTTCGCCGCGCAGTGATTCAAATTTGGAATTTGCGAGTTCAAGGAATTGCTGTGAGCTTTTACCAAGCGCATCCGAAGCCAGCCCCTGAAACGCGTCGGCGAATTTCGTGCGCGCTTCGTCTAGCAACTTTCTCTGCTCGTCAATATTTTCGCGCGCTCTTTCCGCGGAACTTTCCGCGCTGGCGCGCCGCTGTTGCTCCATCTCCAATTTTTCGCGCAGCACGTCGCGTTCCGCCTTTAACTCCAGCGATTGCCGGCGCAGCTCGGCTTCCACCGACTGATTTCCGCTGGCGGTCGCGTCCAATTCGCGCACACGCGCGGAGAGTTCGCGCGCCCGCAAGCGGCCCCAAAACCAGGCTAGCGCCACGCCTAAAAGAAAAATCACGATGGCGATGCCGATGGTGACCGCAGTAATAGGGATGGGTTCGTTCATGAATGCCTCCCAAGAAATTCAATCGCCGGGGTGCGCCGATTCTAGCACACCAAATTAAGCACCCGGCACGATCCTTACTTCTGTGCCACCGCCAGCCAGGCCGTCTGCAAACGCCGATTCAGATCCGGCGGAGGACTATCCAAAATCATCTTCGCAATTTCCTGCCGCAATTTCACGACGTCTCGCGGATTTCGCTCCGCCTGATCCATCCGCACCAACGCGCGATCGGCGCGGGCGGTCCATTCGCCCTCAGCCAGTCCCTGCGCGGCCAATAACTCCCTGCGCGCCAATTTCAAGTCAGGGGCCGACACGCCGCGATTCGGCCCGAGGCGCACACTCACGGAAAAATCTCCGCCACCTCGGGCGCGCATACCAATTGTGGCTTCATTCAGCACCCCGCCGCTGGACATCTCCCAGTGAAAGTTTCCATCCGTCAATTCCAGAACGTCAGGCGCTCGATTTTCCACCACCAACAACACCTTTTCTTCAGTTCCCGCGACGCGCACGAACATTTCACTTTTATTACCGACAACAATTCTTCCGGTTGGTTGAGTAATTTCCAGCGATACAATCGTCGCCGCCAACGGAGCAAGCTTCACTCCGGCCACGCTCAATGCCAAACTCGCCGGACCCAAATTCGCATTCTCGGCGGTTTGAAAAACAATTCCAAACGGAGAAGCGGCCAGAATCATCGCCGTTTTTCCGCCCACGGTCACGCTATCGACGTCTGCGTCGCCGCGAAATCCGTATCCCATCACCGTAGCCGGCTGATCGTGAACCAAAATGTGAAGATATTCTGAAATGGTAGGGGCGGTAGGATTTTCCGCGGGATGCTCGCGCACCAGCGAATAAGCTCGCACTCGAGGTTGCAACGCGCTCGCAGTTACTTCCGCAATAAACGTGCCGGGCGCTGACGTGACCACAAATCGCGCACGGCCGGTAACGTCGGTCGTAACTCTTCGGCCGTCCGGCAAGGAAACAATTACGCCTTCGACCAGCAGTCCTTCGCTATCAATCACCGCCAGCGTGGCCGG